>OCTA010000316.1_pt1 | contig 44894 bp, 29 predicted proteins | sample 1538991 | NCBI WGS metagenome assembly OCTA01 (sample SAMEA3539302, study PRJEB22396) | soil metagenome | biome: tundra; feature: field; material: soil | place: USA | collected 2010-05 | depth 0.15 m
CTCTTTCCCTACACGACGCTCTTCCGATCTCGGGTGCGCCGCCGGTGGGTGAGACGGGCGCGGGTGCTGCGCAGGGCGCGCGTAGGTCTCGTGCGCGGGGGCGGAACGTGCGGGCTTCTCCTCTGCGCGGGGCTGCCGGGCCTCCTCCGGGCGCACCTGGACCTTGTGCCCCTCGATCGGACGTGGACCTGGGGCGTCCGCAACGGGCTGCGGGGCGTCGGCGCGCTCGATCACCACGTGTCGCGCCCGCGGATCGATCTCGGCGGCGGCCGCGGCGAACTCGGCCGCGGCATTGCCGGCGATCTCGAACAGTGTCTCGCGCGGCGCGATCCGGATGGCGCCCACCTCGCGGCGGGTGACGCCGCCCCGCCGGCAGATGAGCGGCAAGAGCCAGCGGGGATCGGCGTTGTCGTTTCCGCCGATGTTCACGCGGAAGACCACGCCGCCGCGAGACAGCTCGGCGCGGGAGCGCGGGGCGCCGGAGGACTCGGAGAACCGACCGTGGGAAGGGCCGCGATCTTCCCGAGAGCCGGAGCCGGGTGCGGGCATCGGCACCTTGGCCAGCGGCTCGCCCGTCGGGAGTCGCGCCAGCTCGCGGGTGAGCAGCTTTCGGGCCAGGGCAGGCAGGTCGAGCTTCCCGTCGAGCTGCTTCAAGAGATCGTCGGCGCCGCTGTCGTCGGGCTCGGTCTCGCTCACCAGCTCCTCGAGCAGATGGGTCAGGGCGGCCGCCGCGATCGTCTTGGCCGAAGGGGCCGGCGTCCAGACCGGCTTGACGTGCGCGCTGGCGAGCAGGCGTTCCGCCTTGTAGCGCTCGACCACGCGGGCGATCACCACCGCGGTCCCCTTGCGCCCGGCCCGGCCGGTGCGTCCGCTGCGGTGGGTGAGTGACTCGGCGTTCAGCGGGAGATCGGCATGGACGATCAGATCGACGTCGGGCAGGTGCAGCCCGCGCGCCGCGACGTTGGTGGCCACCAGCACCTGCACCTCGCCGCGCCGCAGCTGCTCGAGGGCCCGATCGCGTTCGGCCTGAACGCGATCGCCCGAGATGGCGACCGCGGAAAACCCGCGCGCCACCAGGGCCGCGTGGGTGGTCGCCACCCCTTCGCGCGTGGTGCAAAAGACGATCGCGCGGGGGTTGCCTGCGGCGCGCAGCACGTTGACCACGGCGGCCAGCCGATCGCCGCCCGCGATGAGGTGAGCGACGTAGGTGATGTCGCTGTGGGCCGCCGCGCGCGGGGCGCCGCCCTCGGCCGTCCCCTTGCGCGGATCCACGGCCAGGGCCTCGCGCTGAAACTTGCGCGCCATGGCCCGGATCTCCGACGGCAGGGTGGCCGACAGCAGAAGGGTGCGGCGGGTGGGCGGCGCCGTCTTGAGGATGGTCTCGAGGTCCTCGCGAAAGCCGAGGTCGAGCATCTCGTCGGCTTCGTCCAGCACCACGACGCGCAGGGCGGACAGCGTGAGCCGGTCTCGCCGCAACAGATCGACCAGCCGACCCGGCGTTCCGATCACCAGATCGACGCCGCGCTGAAGAATGCGCAGATCGCCGCCCACCGGCGTTCCGCCGGTGAACGCGGCCGAACGCAGTCCGGTCTTCTGCAAGAGCCAATTCAGCTCTTCGCGCACCTGGGCCGCCAGCTCCCGCGTTGGCACGATGACCAGGGCGACGGGGTGAGGTCCCGGGGTCGCCTTGGCCCAGTTGCCGTCGGGTCCGGGTTGACCGAGCAGCGTCTCGGCCAGGGCCGCGCCGAAGGCGATCGTCTTGCCCGAGCCCGTCTCGGAGGAGACCAGCAGATCGCGCCCCACGCTCTCTGCGGCGAGCACCGCCGCCTGGACAGGGGTGGCGGTCTCGTAGCCGCGCGCGGCCAACGTGGCCGCCAGGGCAGGGTGCAGATTCAGCTCGGCAAACTTCATGAAGGCGCGAGGTCTAGCACGATCCGGTGCAGGACCCTCCCCGGGCCCCCAACTTAATGCTATACGCGCGCCGTGATTCGCCTCGCTTCGGTGACCAAGCAGCATGGCCCGCGCGTCCTGTTCGTGGACGCGGACGCCGCCATTCAGCGCGGCGAAAAGGTGGGCCTGGTGGGCCCGAACGGCGCAGGCAAATCGACCATCTTCCGCCTCATCATGGGCGAGGAGTCCGCCGACGACGGGCAGATCTCGATCGATCGCGGCGTCACCATCGGCTACTTCAGCCAGGACGTGGGCGAGATGGCTGGGCGGAGTGCGGTCGCCGAGACGATGGCGGGCGCCGGCGCCGTCTCGGAGGTGGCCGCCGAGATGCAAGCGCTCGAGCTGGCGCTGGCCGATCCGGCGCGCGCCGACGAGCTCGACCAGCTGGTGGAGCGGTTCGGCGACGTGCAGGTCCGTTACGACGAGCTGGGCGGCTACGCGCTGGAGGCCCGTGCCCGCGAGATCCTGGCGGGGCTGGGCTTCACCCAGTCGATGCAGGACGGCGACGTCGGCGCGCTCTCCGGCGGGTGGAAGATGCGGGTGGCGCTGGCGCGCATCTTGTTGATGCGGCCGGACGCCATGCTGCTCGACGAGCCGTCGAACCACCTGGACATCGAATCGATCATCTGGCTGGAAGGGTTCCTCAAGGGATACGACGGCGCGCTCCTCATGACCTCGCACGACCGCGAGTTCCTGAACCGGGTGGTGGGCAAGATCGTCGAGATCGACGGGGGCGTCCTCACCACCTTCTCGGGCAACTACGACTTCTACGAGAAGCAGCGGGCGGTCAACGAGGCGCAGGTCGAGGCGCAACACGCGCGCCAGCAGGCGATGCTGGCCAAGGAGATGCGCTTCATCGAGCGCTTCAAGGCGCAAGCGGCCAAGGCGGCGCAGGTTCAGTCGCGGGTCAAGAAGCTAGAGAAGATCGAGCGGGTCGAGCCGCCCAAGCAGCGCAAGACCCTGGTCTTCGAGTTCCCTCAGGTCGCGCGCTCCGGCGACGACGTGGTCAAGATCGAAGGCCTCCGCAAGGGCTATGGCGAGCGCGCGCTCTATAGCGGCTTCGATCTGATGATTCGCCGCAAAGAGCGCTGGTGCGTGATGGGGGTCAACGGCGCCGGCAAGTCGACCTTGCTCAAGCTGGTGGCCGGCGAGATCCAGCCCGACGCCGGCGGCGTCACCGTCGGGGCCAGCGTCAAGATGGGCTACTTCGCCCAGCACGCCATGGAGGTGCTCGAGCCCGAAAAGACCGTCTGGCAGACGCTGGAGGAGTCCTTCCCGCTGGCCTCGATCGGCGCGCTCCGCTCGCTGGCCGGCTGCTTCGGCTTCTCCGGCGACGAGATCGAGAAGAGCTGCCGGGTGCTCTCCGGCGGCGAGAAGGCGCGGCTGGGGCTGGCCCGCCTCATGTACGACCGGCCCCACTTCCTCGTGCTCGACGAGCCGACCAACCACCTCGACATCGCCACCAAGGAGATGCTGATCGCTGCGCTCCACGACTTCGAGGGGACGATGCTGTTCGTTTCTCACGATCGCGAGTTCCTGGCGGGCCTGTCGAGTCGCGTGCTCGAGCTCGGCCCCGAGGGGCCGATCCCCTACGGCGGTGGCTACCGCGAGTACGTCGCGCGCAGCGGCCACGAAGCGCCCGGGCTGCGCTGAACGAGGGCGCCGTCCGGAGAAGCGGCGCCGTCCGACCGTCCGGATAGGGTAAGATCGACGCGCGTGCTGCTCCCCGTCGTCGCGGTCCTGGTCTCCGGCGCGCTGGCGATCTTTTCGGCGGAGCGTCGCATCGGCTGGCTGCACGTGGTCGCCAAGCCGCTCGCGACGATCCTGCTCCTGACCGTGGTCGGCTGGCCCGCGACGCCGTTCGCGCGCTGGGTCGATGCCGGCATCGCGCTGTCGCTCGCCGGCGACGTGGCGCTGATCTGGCCGGGCCAGACGGCTTTCCTGGTGGGTCTGGCGGCCTTTCTGCTCGCCCACCTGGCCTACGTGATGGCGTTCGTCGGGGTAGCGGCCTGGTCGCCCCACGTCCTGGTCGTCGCGGTGGTTGCGATCGCCGTGACCGCCGCCGTGCTGCGCGCGATCTGGGCGGGCGCGGCGGGGATGCACGCGCCGACGGTGGCCTACGGCCTCGTGATCAGCGCGATGGTGATCGCGGCGTCGGCGACCGTTGGTAACGGCGGCGGCGGATCGTTCCCCGTCGGACCGCTGGCCGCGGGCGGCGCCGTGCTCTTCTACGCCTCGGACGCCAACCTGGCGCTCAACCGCTTCCGCCGGCCGATCCCCCACATCGCCTTCTGGACGCTGGGCGTCTACTGGATAGGTCAGCTCGGGATCGCGCTGGCGGCGCGCGGCGGCTGGCGCTGACGCTCAGCCGGGACGGAGCGCCGAAGGGCTGATCCGCGAGATCACCGCCTCCAGCACCCGGAAGAAGCCGATCCGATCGAGCAGCGGGTTCATCCATCCGACGGTGATGCAGTACGATTTGTTCTGCGGCGAAGCGTGGTGGATGGCGTGGTGCTCGGGTGAAAGGATGAGGCCCATCCGTTGCAGCGCCCGGATCCAGCCCGCCGGGCGATCCTCGTGCGCCCACTTGTGAAACTGGTTGGTGCAAAAGACGAACCAGGCCGTGAAGGCCACCACCACCGCGCAATAAAAGTAGGCGCCGGTGGTCTTTGGCATCGTCAACATCAAGAACGCCAGGATCGGGGAGACCACGATGCAGTTGTTGCCGTTGGTCTCGATGAAGTCGTGGCGGGTGATGTCCTTGGGATCGACGTGGTGGTAGCGAAACGGGCGAACGAAGTTCGGACCAAAGACGGGCGTGGTCTCGTCCCCCACCGTGTCGCCCGCCCAGTGGACGAAGCCCGACAGGAAGTCCGCCACCAGGTAGCCGATCAAGGCCGTCACGCTCAGGCCGACCAGATCGCGGGTGTGCGCCATGGCGCCCCAGATCCGGTGGGTCAGAAAAGCGAGTGCTGCGAAGACGAAGCCAATGCCGACGATCTCGAGCACCCTATGGCCCAGCCCGTAGGGGCTGGCAGGGGCTGGTGTGGTCATGATGGGCTCGTAGCTTATAGGAAATCGGTACCTCGGGCTATCCGCCGATCTGACGCAGGATGGGGTCGATGGTCGCCCGCGGCGCACCGCGGCGGGCCAGCACGAACTCGCCCTTTTGGGCCTGCAGGCCGTAGATTCCCGACCGGAGGGCGGCGATCAGGTTGGTCCGGTCTTCGCCGCCGATGGGAATCCGGCAGAGGATGTAGTCGGCCTCGTAGTAGCCGATGCGCAGCGTGTAGGCGTTCTTGCGACTGGAGATCTGAGCGACCAGCGTCTCCGAGGCCGCGACGCTGGCGGTGGGCGGGATCTGGCCGATGAGGGCGTAGAGATCGGCGTGGCGCGCGCGGTCGGCGGCGCTCACGCCGATGTGGAACGGCGAAAAGCCGCCCCAGCCCGTGTTTCGCTGGAGGACGACGCCGAACTGGTACGACGTCACCAGGACCCCCGCGGTCATGGCGGTGAGCCAGGCCTGCCGGCTCCGGCGGGCCCAGGCGACGCCCGCCCGCTCGGCGCGGCTCAGCCAATCGAGGTTCGCGACCAGCGCGATGAACAGGAAGCTGGTCCAGTAGGCGGTGTACTGGAACGACATCTGAATGAGCGGCGGGTAGTGCGTCGCCAGCAGGGTGAAGAAGAATCCCGGGAGGGTGCAGAGCAACCCGACCGGACGGCGCCAGGGAAAAAAGGCCAGCGGCGCCATGATCTCGAGGAGGTAAACAGCCTTGTCGTGCTCGAGCAGGCTTCCGATCGTGAAGGCGGGGTTGCCGAACACGGTCTTGAGCACGCCGCCGAAGCCCGTGTCGCCCTCCGGGAGCAGGCCCTCGTACTGGTTGATGTAGGCGGGGTACCCGTTCAGGAAGTGCGGCATCAAGATCAGCTTGATGACCACGAAGTAGACCGCCGAGACGCCCGCGACGACGAGGCCCGCGCGTGGCCGCTCGCCGGTCAGGATCAGGTAGACGCCCACCACCATCAACAGCGCCGACATGTCCTCTCGGTTGGCCAGCGTCAGCACGACCGCGACGACGGCCATCACGTTGCGGCGCGATTCGAGCGCCCAGAGGCACCACCACAGGAAGAACGGCGCGAACGGCAGGTAGTGGAAGTCGTAGAGGTTCGATCCGTGCAGGGGCGCGTACAAAAGGCAGAGCAGCGCCACCAGGCAGGCGACCCAGCTGCCGACGTGGCGGCGGGCGAAGGCGTAGAGCGGCAGCGCCGCGCCGCCGATCAGCGTCGCCTGCAGGACCAGCAAGGTCTGCGGCCACGGCGCCAATCGGTACGGGATCCCGATCAGATACGAGATGTATGTCTCGTGGTACCCGAGGTGCGTCGAATCCGGGCCCCCGATCACCGAGGTCTTGAAGAGCGGTGCGTTGAAGTGCGCTGCGTTCCAGACCAGGTTGTTCTCGATCCCCAGATCGTAGCCGTAGGTTTGCAGCCGATAGTGGTTCTGGATCGTGATGATCGAGAAATAGATCGCGTACCCGAGGACGCCCGTCACGACGATCGCCGTGGGCAGCCAGGGAACTCGGGCGATTCGGATCGCGGCGGCGCGCAGACCGGCGTCGAGGGGCGCCCGGAGGCGGGCCGGGAGAATCGGCGGCGTCTCGAGCGACAGCCGCATGAGCCCCTGCAAGGTCAGCACGAAGCCGCCCACCATCGCCAGGAAGGTCAGCTCCCGCCCCGCGTACCAGAGCTGCCAGTGGAAGAGGAGCGGCACGAACCCGATCAGGCTGAGCGGCGCGAGCCGCCGCGCGACACGTTCGGCGGCGTCCAGGCCGGCCGCGCGGCGCCAGAGCATGACGACCAGGCCGGCGATCGCCGCGACGGCGGCGCAGCCGAATAGATCGCCCATCACGAACTTGCGGGCGTGCGGCATCAGCGTGTTGCTGACGACGTAGCCGGGCAGGCGATCCGCCGCGCGCCAGAACCAGACCGCCAGGCCTACCGAGGCGCCCTCCGCGGTCAGGAAGCCGAGGGTGCGGCAGGCGCGTGTCAGCGGCGGGGGCGGCAACCGATCGGGCTGCGGGCCCGTCGCGAGATCCAGGGTGCCCGTCGACATCGGCCGCGCAGTCTATCCGAGAATGTGGTCTAAGATGAGAGCTCCCATGGATTCGGCCGCGCCGACCCTCACCGTGGTCGTTCCCTGCTACAACGAGGCCGAGCGGCTCGACGGTGCGCCGCTCCTGGGCTTCGTGGAAGGGAACCCGGACGCCGCCTTGATCTTCGTGGACGACGGCTCGACGGACGCGACGGCCCAGCGGCTGGCGGGTCTCGCCGCGGGGGGCAGGGGACGCATCGACGTCGTCACGCTCAACCCGAACGCCGGCAAGGCCGAGGCGGTTCGGCAGGGGATGCGGGCGGCGCTGGCGCGCGGGGCCAGGGTGGTTGGCTATCTGGACGCCGATCTCTCGACCCCGCTGACCGAGCTGCCCCGGCTGCAGGAGGCGCTGGCCCGCCCGGGCGTCGAGGTCGCGCTCGGCGCGCGGGTGGCGCTGCTGGGAAGCGACATCCAGCGCAGCGCCGTCCGTCACTACCTGGGTCGGGTGTTCGCCAGCGCCGCCTCCATCATCTTGAAGGCGCGCGTCTACGACACCCAGTGCGGCGCCAAGCTGTTTCGGTCGACGCCCGCCCTGGCCGCCGCGCTCGAGCAACCCTTCATCTCGCGCTGGGCCTTCGACGTCGAGCTGCTGGGGCGCCTCTTGGCCGGTGGGGGTGGGGCGCCCGCCATCCCGCTCTCGGCCATCGTCGAGGTGCCGCTCGGGACCTGGCGCGACGTCCAGGGCTCCAAGCTCGGTCCGGGCGCCATGGTGCGCACCCTCAAGGATCTGGCCCGCATCGGCTTCGATCTGGCCGCGCGCCGCCGCGCCGGTGGATCGCCATCATGAACCGCGCCGCGCTGGCCGAGGCGCTCCGCCGCACCTACCTCCGCCTCGATCCGCGGAGCTTGGCGCTCGGCCGGATCGGGATCGGGCTGGTTCTGATCGCCGATCTCCTGCGCCGAATCCCCTGGCTGCGGGATTTTTACAGCAACGCGGGCCTGATCCCCAACCACACCGTGCTGTGGCGCCCGCCGTTTCCGCGGCTCTTCTCGATATTCTTCATGGCGTCCTTGCCGGAAGAGGCGGCGCTGCTGTTCGTGATCGCGTTCGTCTGCTTCTTCTGTCTGCTGATTGGCTACCGGACCAAGCTCTTCCACGTGCTGTCGTTCGTGATGACGACCAGCCTGCACAACCGGATCATCTTCGCCGAGAACTGGGGCGGCGTGGCCCTGGGGGTGTTGCTGGTCTGGACGGCCTTCCTGCCGCTCGGGCGCCGATTCTCGGTCGATTCCCTGCTCGCCAGCCTGCGCGCGCGTCCGCACGAAACGACCGACGAGCTGGCGGCCGGCGTGCCGCCGCCGGACGAGCGCCCGGTGACCTCGCTGGCCGTCCTCGGCCTGCTCCTGCAGATCGCGGTGATCTACGGGTTCAACTACCTGCACAAGTCGGGGCAGACCTGGCGCCACGGCAGCGCGGTCCACTACGTCCTGTACCAGGAGCGGATCGTCACCTGGTTCGGGGTCTGGGTGCGCGAGCACGCTCCCTTCTCGTTCACCGAGCTGCTGACCCGCGGAACCCTGGTGCTGGAGGCTTCGGCGCCGATCCTGGTGTTGACGCCCATCTTCTGGCGCTGGACCCGCTTCGTCGCCGCGCTGCTGCTCGTGAGCCTGCACGTCGGCATCGCGCTGGTCGTCAACCTGGGGATCTTTTCGGCCGCGATGCTGGCCTTCCAGCCGTTTCTGATCACCGAGGCACAGTGGCGCCTCGGCGAACGGTGGGTTCCCCGTCGCGGGCGGGCGCGCACCGTGTTCTACGACGCCGACTGCGGCGTCTGCACCCTGGCGGTGCGCGTCCTCGCCCGGATGGACGTCCACCGGCGCCTGCGTTGGACCTCGAACCGCGATCCGGCGGCGCTCCCGGCGGGGGTCGACCCGTCGCTCCTCGACACGACCATCCTGGTGGTCGATCCGACGCGCGATCGGCGCTGGACGCGCTCCGACGCCTTCGCGGAGATCTTCGGGGCGCTGCCCCTCGGCCGCCTCTGGGCCTGGCCCTTGCGCTTGCCGCTGGTGCGCGCCGTGGCCGGCCGCGCCTACGACGCCTTCGCGCGCCACCGGACGTCGATCTCGATCTGGCTCGGTCTCGCCGCCTGCGATGTTCCGTCGCCGTCGCGTCCGGGCGCAGCCATCGCCGCCCCCACGCCGCTGCGCGCCTGGTTCGGTGCGCGTCTGCCGCTGCTGCGCGAGCTCGGCGTCGTGCTGGTGTTCGTCACGTTCGGGGCCGACGTCTCGATCGCGAACCCGGCCGTTCCGTCGGTCCTCCGTTTCGAGCGGCGTCCCGAATGGATGGTTGCCGCCGTCATGTATCCGCACCTCTTCGAGGGGTGGTCGCTGTTCTCGCCGGAGGCGCCGCTCACCGACGAGACGGTCTATATCGACGCGGTCACGCGCGACGGGCGGCACGTCGATCCCTACAACCAGGTGGGCAGCCGCGTGGCGACCGTGCCGCTCGACGACGTGCCGGTGCGCCTCGACCACTCGTCGTTCTGGTGCGACTACACGCTGCGGATTCCGGATGCGGGCGTCTACCATCAGGCGCTCATCGAATGGATCCTGCGCTACCCGGAGCGGACGGGACATGCCGTCGACACCATAGTGAAGTTCGACGCCTACGTCGTCGAGCACGACAGCCCGGGTCCCGGGGAAACCCAGCCGCGCCACCCGCGCAAACGACGGTTTCTGAATTGGCCCTGACCCGCGCCGCGTCGCTGCGCCGCCGCCTGGTCGATCACTATCTGACCATCGACGCGCGCAGCCTGGGGGTCGGACGCATCGGCCTGGCGCTGGTCCTGCTGTTCGATCTTCTGCGCCGGATTCCCGTCCTCACGCTTTTCTATTCCAACCAGGGGCTGCTGCCGAACCACACGCTGCTCTGGCGCCCGCCCACGCAGTGGATGTTCTCGTTTCTCTTCCTGGCGTCCCTGCCCGACGAGGCGGCGTTCTGTTTCATCCTGTGTGGCCTGGTCTACCTGGCCCTGCTGGTCGGCTGGCGGACGCGCCTCATGCAGTTCCTGGCGCTGGTCTGCGTGCTGAGCCTGCACGGTCGGGTCACCCTCCTCGAGAACGGCGGCGACTGGATGCTCGGCGAGCTGGCGCTCTGGACGGCGTTCCTGCCCCTCGGCCGCCGGTTCTCCCTGGACGCCCTGCGCGCCAGCCTCCGCCACCACCCCGAGACCACCGCCGCAGACCTCGCCAACCGCCACCCATCCGACCCCGGCCCCTCCATCGCCCCCGAGCTGGCCACCAGCGAACCCTCCCCGGGTCCCGAAAAAGGACAGATCGCGTCGGGGGAGGGTGGGCTTGGCCCACCCGAGCCCATCGCGGGGGGAGCGGGACCCTCCCAGGGTCCCGACTCGGTTGTAACGCTGGCGGCGTTCGCGCTGGTGCTGCAGCTCGCGACCTCCTACTTCTTCAATGCCATCCAGAAAGGGGGCCCGACCTGGCGGCACGGATCGGCCGTGCACTACGTGCTCTACCAGAATCGGATGGTCACCTGGTTCGCCGTCTGGATGCGCGGGCACATGCCGCTCTGGTTTTCCCGTGTGCTCTCCTACTCGGCGCTGGCGACCGAGGGACTCTTGCCGGCGCTCTTGCTGGTGCCCATCCGGCGCGTCTGGACCCGGCGCGCCGCGATCCTGGCGATTGTGGGCCTGCACCTGGGGTTTCAATGCTTCATCAACCTGGGCGTTTTCTCCTGGGCCATGATCGGATACACGCCGTTTCTGCTCACGGCCGCCGACTGGTCGCTGTTCGCGCGGATGGCGGCGCGGCGCGGGCGTCGCCTGGTCGTCTATTTCGACGCCGGGTGCGGGGTCTGTTTCCAGATCGCGCGGGTCCTGGCCCGGCTGGACCTCTGGGGACGACTGCGGTTCGTTTCGAGCGCCGAGGTGGGTCCCGAGGTGGAGGGGATGCCGCCCGAGCTCCTGCAGCGGACGATGGTGGTGGTGGACGGGGCGACCGGCCGCCGAACCACGCGCGCCCACGGCGTCGCGCAGATCCTGCGCGCACTTCCGTTCGGGTGGCTCTGGTCGCTGCCGCTGCGGCTGCCCGGACTGCGCGGCCTGGCGAACCTGGCCTACGACGCCTTCGCCCGCCGCCGGCAGACAATCTCCGGCTGGCTCGGCCTGGCGGCCTGCGGCGTCCCCGCTGCCGCGCCGGTGGTTCCGCCGCCCGAGCCTGCCCGTCCGCCGATCTTCGGGGCCCTGCGGCGCCTCTGGGCCCTGATGCGCGAGGGGGCCGTGCTGGCGATGATCGTCGTCCTCATTAGCGAGGCGCTGTTCATCAACCAGGCCGTTCCCAAGGTTCTGAAGTTCGAAGAGCCCCTGTGGATCAAGCGCCTCGTGGCCTACCCGCGTCTCATCCAGGCCTGGTCGATGTTCGCCTCCGACGCGCCGCTGGGCGACGAGACGGTGGTCGTCGAGGCGGTCACCGCCGACGGGCGGCAGGTCGACCCCTACAGCGAGGTCGCCAGCCGATATCGGTACCCCGGCATCGACGAGATCCCGGCGCGCCTCGACAACAATTCGTTCTTCTTCAATTACTCGGTCCGGATCCCCGACCAGAACGCGTACCACCAGGCTTTTCTGGAGTGGATCTTGGACTACCCGAAGCGTACCCACCGCCCGAGCGACCGGATCGTTCGCTTCGACGCCTACTGCGTGGAGAACGACAGCCCGCCCCCCGGGCAGACCCGACCGCACAACCTCCGGCGGCGCATATTCCTTTCGTATCCGCCGGCGCGGTAGGCCCTCGACATCCTGCGTCCGACATCTAAGAATGTCGCCATGGTGAACAGTTTCGGCAGCCGCGGCACCCTCGAGGTCGGCAAACGGAAGTTCGAGATCCACCGGCTCGCGGCCCTCGAAAAGGCGGGGCTCTCACCCGGGCGGCTCCCCTTCTCGCTGCGGATCCTCCTCGAGAACCTGCTGCGCAACGAAGACGGGATCTCCGTCAAGGAGGCCGACATCCGGGCGCTGTGCGCTTGGGAGCCCAAGGCCGAGCCGAGCGGCGAGATCGCGTTCATGCCGGCCCGCGTGCTCCTCCAGGATTTCACGGGTGTGCCGGCGGTGGTGGATCTGGCCGCCATGCGCGCGGCCATGGAGAAGCTGGGCGGCGATCCCAAACGGATCAACCCGCTGCAGCCCGCCGAGCTGGTCATCGATCACTCGGTCCAGGTGGACGAGTTCGGGACCGCCGAGGCGCTGTCGCTGAACGCGCAGATCGAGTTCCAGCGGAACAAGGAACGCTACGCCTTCCTGCGCTGGGGGCAGTCGGCGTTTCACAACTTCGCAGTCGTGCCGCCGGACACCGGCATCGTGCACCAGGTGAACCTGGAATATCTGGCGCGCGTGGTCTTCACGGCCGATTCCCAGGACGGGTCGGCCCGCGCCTACCCCGACACGCTGGTCGGCACCGATTCCCACACCACCATGGTCAACGGCCTCGGGGTGCTGGGCTGGGGGGTGGGCGGCATCGAGGCGGAGGCGGCCATGCTCGGGCAGCCGCTGTCGATGCTGATTCCGCAGGTGGTCGGCTTCCGCCTGCACGGCCGGCTGCGCGAGGGATCGACGGCGACCGATCTGGTGCTGACCGTCACCCAGATTCTGCGCAAGACGGGGGTGGTCGGAAAATTCGTCGAGTTCTTCGGGCCCGGCGTGGCGGCGCTGTCGCTGGCCGATCGCGCCACCATCGCCAACATGGCGCCCGAATACGGCGCCACCTGCGGCATCTTCCCGATCGACGACGAGACATTGCGCTATCTACGTTTTTCGGGGCGCGCCCCGGAGCAGGTCGCGCTGGTCGAGGCCTACGCGCGCGAGCAGGGGCTCTTTCACGACGGGAGCACCAACGACGCCGAGTACACCGCGGTCGTCGATCTGGATCTCGCCAGCGTCGAGCCGAGCGTGGCGGGGCCCAAGCGCCCGCAGGACCGGGTGAGCCTGTATCAGACGCGGCAGTCCTTCGAGGAGGCGCTGCCCGGGCTCATCAAGCCCAAGAAGAAGTCGGTGAGCGACGGATCGGGATCGACCAACATCGGCTACGCGCCGAGCGCGCCGGTGGCGCCCGAGGTGAAGCATGGGTCGGTCGTGATCGCGGCGATCACGAGCTGCACCAACACCTCGAACCCGTCGGTGATGGTGGCGGCTGGCCTCGTCGCCAAGAGGGCGGTGGAAAAGGGGCTCGACACCAAGCCCTGGGTCAAGACCTCGCTGGCGCCGGGCTCGAAGGTGGTCACCGAGTATCTGGCCGAGGCGGGGCTCACCCCCTACCTCGACAAGCTCCGCTTTCAGACCGTCGGCTACGGCTGCACCACCTGTATCGGCAACTCGGGCCCGTTGCCCCAGCCGATCTCCGACGCGATCGAGGCCCGCAATCTGGTGGTGGCCAGCGTCCTGTCGGGCAACCGCAATTTCGAGGGGCGCATCAACCCCGACGTGCGCGCCAACTATCTGATGTCGCCGCCGCTGGTGGTGGCCTTCGCGCTGGCGGGCCGCATCGACATCGACCTCGACACGGAGCCGCTGGGGCAGGGGAGCGACGGCCAGCCGGTCTTCCTGCGCGACATCTGGCCGACGTCGAGCGAGATCGCCGACGCCGTCGGCAAGGCGGTCAAGCCCGAGATGTTCCAGAAGTCCTACGGCGTGGTCTTCGAAGGCGACGAGCGCTGGCGCAAGCTCGACGTCCCGCTCGGCGACACCTACGCCTGGGACGGCGCCTCGACCTACATCAAGCACCCGCCCTATTTCGAGGGGATGCCGAAGACCCCGGCGCCGATCGGCGACCTCGTGGGGGCGCGCGTGCTCGCCATCCTGGGCGACAGCGTCACGACCGACCACATCTCGCCCGCCGGCAGCATCAAGAAGGACGGGCCGGCCGGGCAGTATCTGATCGCCCACGGCGTCGATCCCAAGGATTTCAACAGCTACGGCGCCCGCCGCGGGAACCACGAGGTAATGGTGCGCGGGACCTTCGCCAACGTCCGGCTCAAGAACCTGCTGGCGCCCGGCACCGAGGGCGGCGTCACCCGCCACCTGCCCGAGGGGACGCCGATGTCGATCTTCGACGCCAGCGAGCAGTACGCCGCCGAGAAGGTTCCGCTCTTCATCCTGGCGGGCAAGGAATACGGCGCCGGCTCGTCGCGCGACTGGGCGGCCAAGGGCCCGCGCCTGCTGGGCGTGCGCGCCGTGATCGCCGAGGGCTACGAGCGGATCCACCGCAGCAACCTGGTGGGGATGGGGATCGTCCCGCTGCAGTTCGCCCCCGGTGAAACCGCGCAGTCGCTGGGCCTGTCGGGCGAGGAGATCTTCGAGACGGTGGGGCTGCCCGCGCTGCTGGCCTCCGGATTCTCGAACGGCCGCCAGCTGACCGTGCGCGCCACCGACGCGGCCGGGAAGGTCAAGCAGCTGCAGACCCTGGTTCGCATCGACACGCCCCAGGAGATCGCCTACTACCAGCACGGCGGGATTCTTCACTTCGTGCTGCGCCAGCTCGCGGGTGTAACCTAGCCTCCGATGGAGATTGTCGGCGGCGCCGCGCTGGTCCACACCCGTCTGCAGAAGCGCCTGGTCGCCGTCCGCCGGACCAATCCGGGGGTGCGCGCCCTCAGCGGTTCGTACCTCCACTTCGCAGACATCGACGGGACGCTGACGCCCGACGAGTCGCGCCTGCTCGAACAGCTGCTCCGCTACGGGCCGGCCGCCACCGTGGAGAGCGTGGGTCGGGAGACGGTGGCCTCCGGCCGGCGGCTCTTCGTCGTGCCGCGCCTGGGGACGATCTCGCCCTGGTCGTCGAAGGCGACCGACATCGCGCACACCTGCGGGCTGCTGCGCGTGCGCCGTATCGAGCGGGGCATCAGCTACACGATCGGCGGTGAAGTGGCGGACGAGGCGGCGCTGGCCCGCGCGCTGCACGATCGGATGACCGAATCGGTGCTCGATCGCCCCAGCGAAGCGACCCGACTCTTTGAACGACAGGCGCGACGTCCGCTGGGGCGCATCGCGCTCGGCGACGACGGGCGCGTCGCCCTGGCCGCCGCCAACCAGACGCTGGGTCTGGCCCTCTCGCCCGACGAGATCGACTATCTGGTCGACGCCTATCGGACGCTGGGACGCGATCCGACCGACGTCGAGCTGATGATGTTCGCGCAGGCCAACAGCGAGCACTGCCGACACAAGATCTTCAACGCCGACTTCGTCATCGACGGCGAGCGCCAGCCGCTGTCGCTCTTTCAGATGATCCGGCGCAGCACCGAGACCAGCCCGGGTGGCGTCCTGTCGGCCTATCACGACAACGCGGCCGTCATCGAAGGCCGGGTGGCGGGGCGGTTCTTTCCAGATCCGCAGAGCGGCGTCTACGCGGCCCACTCGGAAGCCGTGCACATCTTGATGAAGGTCGAGACGCACAACCACCCGACGGCGATCGCGCCCTACGCGGGCGCAGCGACCGGTTCGGGAGGCGAGATTCGCGACGAGGGCGCGACCGGTCGCGGCGCGCGACCCAAGGCGGGGCTCGCGGGCTTTTCCGTCTCGAACCTTCGCCTGCCGGGCGGTCCGAGACCGTGGGAACGCAACCACGGGAAGCCCGATCGGATCGCGAGCGCGCTCGAGATCATGCTGGAGGGACCGATCGGCGCCGCCGCCTTCAACAACGAGTTCGGGCGGCCCAACCTGTGCGGCTATTTCCGCACCTTCGAGCTGGAGGTCGACGGACCTTCGGGACGTGAGGTCCGCGGCTATCACAAGCCGATCATGGTCGCCGGCGGTTTCGGCAGCGTCCGCGCCGAGCTGGTCGACAAGGCCGAGATCCCGGCGGGGGCGCCGATCGTGGTGCTGGGCGGCCCGGCCATGCTGATCGGCCTCGGCGGGGGCGCCGCCTCATCCCTCTCCTCGGGCGCGTCCCAGGAGGACCTCGATTTCGCCTCGGTGCAGCGAGACAACGCCGAGATGCAGCGGCGCTGCCAGGAGGTGATCGACCGCTGCGCCGCGCTCGGCGAGGATAGCCCCATCCTGTCCATTCACGACGTGGGCGCCGGGGGCCTGTCGAACGCCTTGCCGGAGCTGGTCCACGGCAGCGAGCGGGGTGGATCGTTCGCGCTTCGCGACATCCCCAGCGCCGAACCGGGGCTCTCGCCGCTCGAGCTGTGGTGCAACGAGGCGCAGGAGCGCTACGTCCTCGCGATCGCGCCCGACAAGCTGCCGGCGTTCGCCGCGCTCTGCGCCCGCGAGCGTTGTCCGCACGCCGTCGTCGGCCACGCCACCGACGACGATCGCCTGGTGGTCGAGGACGCGCTGGCCGACGCGCCCCCCGACGCGCGCGCCATCGATCTGCCCCTGGGGGTGCTTCTCGGCAAGCCGCCGCGGACCACCCGCCAGGCCGCGCGCCGCCGGCCCGCCTCGGCGCCGTTTTCCACCGACCGGATCGATCTCGGGGAGGCCGTGCGACGGGTGCTGCGCCTGCCGACCGTCGCCGACAAGACCTTTCTGATCACGATCGGGGACCGCACCGTCGGCGGGCTCTCCGCGCGCGATCAGATGGTCGGCCGCTGGCAGGTGCCGGTGGCCGATGCGGCCGTCACCACCACCTCGTTCGACGTGACCACCGGCGAGGCGATGGCGATGGGCGAGCGCGCGCCGGTCGCGCTGCTCGACGCGGCGGCCTCGGCGCGCCTGGCGGTTGCCGAAGCGATCACCAACATCGCCTCCGCGCCGATCGCCCGCCTCTCCGACGTGAGGCTGTCGGCCAACTGGATGGCGGCCGCCGGCCAGCCGGGCGAGGACGCCCAGCTCTACGACGCGGTCCGCGCCGTCGGCCTCGAGCTCTGCCCGGCGCTGGGGATCGCGATTCCGGTGGGGAAGGATTCACTGTCGATGCGGACCACCTGGGGCAGCGGCAGCGACGCCCGCAGCGTCACCGCGCCGCTGTCGCTCATCGTGAGCGCCTTCGCGCCGGTCACCGACGTGCGGCGCGCGCTCACGCCCGAGATTCCCGCGGAGGTCGGGCCGACCGAGCTGCTGCTGGTCGATCTGGGGCAGGGGAAGAATCGCCTGGGGGGCTCCGCGCTGGCGCAGGTCTACGGCGCGCTCGGCTCTGTCCCGCCCGATCTGGACGATCCGGCGCACCTGGCCGGTTTCTTCGCCGCCATTCAGGAGCTGAACGAAGCGGAGCTGCTCTGCGCCTACCACGACCGCAGCGACGGCGGGCTCCTGGTCACCCTGCTCGAGATCGCGTTCGCGAGCGGCGTGGGGCTGGACCTCGACGTGACGCCGCTGGGCGCCGATTCGATCGCGGCGCTGCTCTCCGAGGAGCTCGGCGCCGTGATCGCCGCGCGCGCGCCCGACGTCGACCGCGTCTTGGCGGCGTTCACGCGTCACGGCCTGGGAGGCGCGATTCGGCGCCTGGGCGCCCCGCGTCCCGAGGATCGGATCGTCCTCCGCCGCGGGGCCACCGTCATCCTCGACGAGCGCCGGAGCTTCCTGCGTGGCGTCTGGTCCGACACCACCCACGCGCTGCAGGCGTTGCGCGACGATCCGACCTGCGCCGACGAAGAGCAGGCCGGCCGCGTCCGCGCCAATAGCCCGGGCCTCTCGGTGCAGCTCGGCTTCGATCTCGACGAGGATGTCGCCGCGCCGGTCCGCGCCCGGGGTGGCGCGCGTCCCCGCGTGGCGATCCTGCGCGAGCAGGGGGTCAACGGCCAGATCGAAATGGCGGCCGCCTTCGATCGCGCCGGCTTCGAGGCGGTCGACGTGCACATGAGCGATCTGCTGGGCGGCTCTCTCGATCTGCGGGGGTTCAAGGGGTTGGCGGCTTGCGGCGGGTTTTCGTACGGCGACGTGCTCGGCGCCGGCCTGGGCTGGGCGAAGTCGATTCTCTTTCAACCGCGCGCCCGCGATCTCTTCACCGACTTCTTCGCGCGCCCGGACACCTTCTCGCTGGGCGTCTGCAACGGCTGTCAGATGTTGTCGGCCTGCAAGGATATCATCCCGGGCGCGGCGGCCTGGCCGCGCTTCGTGCGCAACCGGAGCGACCAGTTCGAGGCGCGTCTCGCGCTGGTGGAGGTGGCCAAGACCTCGTCGGTGCTCCTGACCGGGATGGCCGGTTCGCGAATTCCGATCTCGGTCGCACACGGGGAGGGGCGCGTCGAATTCTCCTCGGACGCCAGCCGCAACCAGCTGGAAGCCGCCGATCTCGTGGCCGCCCGCTTCGTCGACCACCTCGGCCGCGCCACCGAGCGTTACCCCGAAAACCCCAACGGCTCCCCGCACGGCATCACGGCCGTCACCAGCACCGACGGTCGGGCCACCCTCTTCATGCCCCACCCGGAGCGGGTCTTCCGCGCCGTCCAGTATTCGTGGCGGCCCCGCGGCTGGCGCGAGGACGGTCCCTGGATGCGTCTCTTCCGCAACGCCCGCGTCTGGGTCGGATAGCGCTCGCCGCTAAGGCGCGGTCGGTGCGGTAGACGTGGGGCAGGCGCGCTGGTCGGCGGGGAACCAGAGGGTGGTCGTTTCGGCGCAGGCCTTGGCCTGCCGCTCCGCAATCCGCTTGCCCCACTTCGAGGGCGCGCTGAGCTTGACCGGCAAGCACTTGCGATCCGGATCGCACGAATAGGCGGCCCAGCCCTGGCTGTCCCCGACGCCGAGCGCGATGACGGTCACGGGGCCGATGGAGGCCATTGGAATGGCGAGCACGTACGACTTGCCGAGCTCGGGAAATCCCTTGGCGAGCACGCCCGCCGTGCATTTGCGGGTATCGTCCGTGGTCACCTCCTTGGCCGTGATCCCCTGACCGCCCCGATCGATGCAGGGCTGCGCGCCGTGCATCGGCCAGCTCTCGAGGCCGAGCGCCTTGTTCGCCACGACAATCGCCTCGGTCATCTCCTTGGCCACCCCCGGCGCCAGCTTGCTCGGCGCAGGCGCGCCCGCTCCGGTCGCCGCCGCCGTTGTTGTCGATAGCATCGCCACCGCGAAAAACGCTGTCCTGGTCATGCGCCGAGTCTACTACCGAGGATCGGTGGCCGGGTTGCTCGTCAGCGCCTCTTCGACCAGGCGCCTCAACCGGACGGTGTCGATCGGCTTGTCGATCCGGCGGTTGGGTGTCGCTTCCAGAAATTCGCGCGCGCCGGGCGTGAACGCGCCCCCGCTCATGAAGACCACCCGCGCGGCGATCTCCGGGAAGGCGCGCGAGAGCTCGGCGTGAAAGTCCATACCGGTCATCTCGGGCATCATCAGATCGCACAGGATGAGGTCGAAGGACTCGCCCGCGGCAACGCGGATGAGGGCCTCCTTCGCGCGAGTGACGACGGTCACACGGTGCGGCGCCAGCAGCCGCTGCAGCACACGTCCCAGCGCCGGCTCGTCTTCGATCACCAGTACCGTCCCGATCCGGCCCGCTTCCGGGACCACCGCCCGCACCGCGGGCATCTCGATGGTCCGACCTGAGCGCGCGCGCCGCAGGGCCACCCGAAAGGTGGTCCCTTCGCCGAGGCAGCTTTCGACCTCGATGCGTCCATCCATCGCGGTGAGGATCCGGTGGCAGATCGCGAGGCCCAAGCCCGTGCCGACCCCGATCGGCTTGGTGGTGAAGAACACGTCGAAGATGCGAGGCAGGACCTCGGCGCCGATTCCCGCGCCGGTGTCGGCGATGTCGATGGTCACCATTCCCCCTTCGATCGCCGTCGTGATGGTGATGCTGTTGTGGTCGGTCTGACCCTCGGGGATGGCTTGCGCCGCATTGACGAGGAGGTTCAGGAAGACCTGGCCGAGCCGCGCCTCGTTGGCGTCGACCAGCGGCACGCTGCCGAACCGCCGCACCACCTTGGCCCGGTGGCGCAGCTCGTTGCGCGCCATGCGGATCGACGACTCGATTACCTTGTGGACATCCACCGGCTCGCGTCGGTCCTCCTCGGGCCGCGAGAAGACGCGCAGGTCGCGCACGATCAGCCGGACCCGCTCCGCGGCCTCCTCGGCGTCGCTCGTGGCGGCGCGCAGCGAGGCCACCGCGGAGGTCACCCGATCCATCGGCGCGCCCAGCGCCAGGCGCGTCGGGCCCGACAGCCCCTCGAGCTCGGCGGCGATCGCCTCGGCGTCCTGCCGCACCACTTGCAGGTTTCCCGCCACGACCGAGAGCGGGTTGTTGATCTCGTGCGCGACGCCCGCCGCGAGCGTCCCCACCGACGCCATACGATCGGAAATGAGAAGCTGTTCTTGGATCTTGCGCTGCTCGCCGCGCATGGTCGATTCGCGCAGCTCGCGCTCGATGGCGGCTACCAATCGGCGGAGGTGTCCTTTGAGCAGGAAGTCGTGGACGCCCGTGCGCATCGCGGTGACCGCCACCTCTTCCCCCACGGTCCCCGAAACGATGATGAAGGGAATGTCCAGGTTCAGGCCGCGGACGATCGCGAAGGCGTCCGGCGCGCTCAGCTGGGGCATCGAGTAGTCCGAGATGATCACATCCCAGTTCTCGCTGGTCAGCGTGGCGGTCAGGTCGGGGCCGGTCTGGACCCGTCGCGTGATCGGCTCGTAGCCGCCCCGGCGCAGCTCGCGAATGACCAGCTCGGCATCGTCGACGTTGTCTTCGACGAGAAGCGCTCGCAGCGGTTTCGAGCTCTGGGAAGGGATCGACACGACGTGACCATGCCTACCCGAGGTCATCCTCGAGTCCCCCCGGGCCGAACCTACGCTCATGGCCCCCTCGTGTCAAAACCGGACCTGCCTTTTCCAGATCAGAAACGATGGGTTGTACGACGCCAGATCCAAGAGCCAAATCTCCGAATACATACCCAGAATCCGAACGCCGAGTCCCCTGGGACGATGTCGGACATTTAGGGACATGTAACGTCAAAAATTACATGCAACTCCCTTAAATTGTTTCGAGAAGTTCCCTAGGAGTGAGCTGATCCCCGCGGGGGCGGCTACTGCGTTGGCAGGTAGGGGTGTTGCTTCCTTCGACGCACCTCTAACTCCCCAGTATGTCTCGACCCCTTTCGAATACTGCACGCCGCCGCTCGCGGGCCCCAGGAGGGAACATGTTGACGATTGAATTCCGGCGAATGAGCTTGGCGCTCCTGCTCGTTGGCTCCCTGGGTGCCGGCGCGTGTAAAGGACAGATCGGAGGCGGCCAGACCACCGGCTCCGGCAACTCCAGCGGTGGAGGCAGCAGCGGAACCGGTGGAACCGGCGCGATCTCCGGCGGGGGCCCGACCAAGGTCGACCCCGGAACCCCAACCGCCACCACGACGCCGATCGCGGCCGCCCTGGCCGCGCCGATCTGTCGCAAGGTCAAGGACCTGCTGGTCGGCAGCGCCTGCACCGACGACGACGTCAACACGGTGACCACCATGGGCGCGGCGGGCCTGCAGCAGCTCATCGCGACCTGGATGACGGACACGACGTACCAGGCGCAGTTCAGCGGCAAGTTGGTGCCCTTCTTCCGGAATATGTTCCAGCAGACCGGCTTCACGGCCACCCAGGACTTCAAGAACCAGCTCCTGCAAAATGGCGGCTTCGACTTCGGTCCCTTTGGAACCAGCGCCGTCGGCGACGACGTGTACTTCAAGCTGGTCCAGAACCTTCAGGACAGCTTCGCGCTGACGGCCTGGCAGATGGTGAGCGAAGGCGATCCGTTCACCAACGTCCTCACCACCCAGCGGTTCGTGATGACGACCGGGCTCAAGAGCGTCTACACCCAGATCGAGATGCCGGACGACGAGCCGTACAACTTCAGCGGCGGGCGAAATGCGACCCCCAAGCTCCAGTGGAAGCTCGACTACGTCGACACGATTCCGCTGACCGACTCGCTCAACCCCAGCAGCCCCAACTACATGATCTTCGACGACGAGAAGCCGGCCAGTGGCAAGACCGGGTTCGGGGGGGGCGGTTTCACCACCTGTCAAGGTGTCGGCGACGCCGCCAGCGGCACCACCGTTCCCGTCGTGACGTTCGGCGCGTCCGGCACGGGTGTTCAGAGCGCGACGGGCGGCGTCGCGCAGCTCTTCCAGCGCATCATCGGCTATACGCCCCGATATCCTTTCGCGGCGACGCCCGACTGCTGGGAGCACGCGTCCAAACCCTACATGACCGACGCCGACGTGGCGGACTGGGGCTGGGTGACGATCACGCCGAAACAGAGCGGCGATTCGTACATCCAGCCTTACGATCTTCCCTCGCTTCGCACCGCGACCACGCTCAAGCTGGTGCTTCCGCGGGTGGGCTTCTACACCACGCCGGCGTTCCTGGCGCTCTGGAACACCAACGACAGCAATCAGCATCGCGTGACCGCCAATCAGACGCTGCTGGCCGCGCTCGGGCAGTCGTTCACCAGCGACAGCACCATCACGCCGCTCAGCGAGGCCGGCCTCGACGCCGCGCACACCACCACCAGCGGTGAATGCTACGGGTGTCACAAGAGCCTGGATCCCCTGCGGATGTTCTGGGGCAACCAGCTCGACTTCAACGATCGAAATGATTTCGTGGCGCAGCCCTTCAACGGCGCCCAGCCCAACCCGCGGCCGGCGGCGGGGTACGTCAGTGGTTTTGCCTTTGGCGACGTCAACAACAACACCGCTGGAACGAGCATGGCGTCCCTCGGCTCGCTGCTCATGATGGTGACCGATCAGGATCCGACCTCGCCGCTCCCGCTGTTCCCGATCGCCGTCACTCAGCAGCTCTGCTACTGGGCCAACTCGAACGCGTGCAGCACGAGCGATCCGGAATTCCGGCGGGTGGTCAGCGCGTTCATCAGCAGCAACTACAACTTCCCCGCTCTGATCAAGGAGCTGTTTGCCTCGCCGCTCATCACGGGGGTCGGGGCTACCGCCACCTACCCGCTCGATTCGAACGGCTCTGCGACCGTCCCGATCAGCATTGCCCGGCAGGCCCATCTTTGCTCCGCGCTGTCGAATCGGCTGGGGGTAGCCGACCTCTGTGCGCTGACCGCAGCGGTGCCGAGCACCGCGCAGAATGCGACGCTGACCATCGCCGGCAGCATCGCCGCCGATGCCTTCAGCCGAGGGGCGCAGACGCCCGTGACGCCCGCTGGCCCGGATCTCTTCTATCGAGCGGCCAGCGAGATGCTCTGCGAGAACATCGCCACGCAGGTGGTCGACCCCAGCGGCGGTGCCACCGCCATCTTCTCGAGCAGCGACGTGGCCGATGCGCTGCCGAAGATGGTCGAGAACGTCATGGGCATCAACGTCAGCGACCCGCTACACGATCAGCTCGTAATGGCTCTGCAGACCCACTACACGGCAGTCACGACGGCCAAGGGCACCGCGACGAACGCGCTGCGGTCGACATTCGCGCTGGCCTGCGAATCACCTACGTCCCTCGGGATCGGTCTTTAAAGGAGAACCGCTCATGATCAAGCCAGTTACACGACGAGAAAGTCTCCTCGCCGGGCTGTTCGGCAGCGGTTACATCGGTCTGCGCGCGCTGGCGACCGGACTACCGCCTTGGTTCCTGCTGAACCCGCGGCGCGCGACGGCGCAGACCCTGCAGTGCATGCTCAACGCGGCGAACAACAATCAGTATTTGATCCTGAGCACGTCGAGCAACGGCGACCCGCTCAACTGCAACGCGCCGGGGACCTACGAGGCGACCGACATCATTCACCCGACCCAGGACGAGGTCTCGGCGACGACGGTCAGCGTCGGCGGCAAGACCCTGGGCGCGGCTCTGCCCTGGGCGGATCCGTCGGTGACGAGCACCGGCGGAAGCGCCGGCCAGTTCGGCTCCAGCATCCTGGGGCGGACCACCTTCTTCCATCACCTGACCGGCACCGTCGTGCACGGCGATCAGCCCAAGGTGATGAAGGTGATGGGCGCGACCGCGGGCGGCGAGATGATGGTCTCGGCGTTCGCCAAGCACCTGGCGACCTGCTTTGGCACCGTGCGGACCGAGCCGATTGCAGTAGGCGCGGGCTTCAACGGTGGCGAGCTGGTCAGCTTCGGCGGCCGGACGCTCCCGGCCATCTCGCCGCTGCAGCTCAAGCAGCTGCTCACAGGGTCGACCAGCGATCCGCTGGTCAAGCTCCGGGCGACGCGCGACACCTCGCTGGACGCGATCAACACGCTCATCAAGAATGAATACTCGGCGGGCAGCGTGCAGGCGCAGTTCCTGGATGCGCTGGCCAGCTCGCAGACGCAGGTGCGTGCGCTCGCCAATCAGCTCGCCACGACGCTCAGCAAGATCACCGCCAACGACGTCACCGGCCAGTCCTGGGCGGCGGCGGCGCTCATCGCGGCCAAGGTCACGCCGGTGGTCACCATGCACATCTCCTTCGGCGGCGACAACCACTCCGACAGCAACCTGCAAGGGGAAGCCGATCAAACCGTGAGCGGCGTGGCGGCGATCAACAAGCTCCTGATGACCGACACCACGAACGGGATCCTGGCGTCGCTCGGGCTGCTCGATCAGGTCACCTTCTCCACCATGAACGTTTTCGGGCGCAACCTGGCCGGCATCTCGAAGGTGACCGCCCGCACCGGGCGGGATCACTGGGGAAATCACAACATCATGTTGATGATTGGCAAAAACTTTAAGTCGAGCGTCATCGGTGGCGTGACCCCCGTTTCGGGCACCACCGGAGCCTCGGGCTACGCCGCCAGCGACATCGACTCGGCGAGCGGGTCCGCCACCAAGGGCGGCGACATTCCCGCCGCGCAGACGTTCGTCGCAGCCGCCCGGACACTCGGTTCCGGCCTGGGTATCCCCGACAGCGTTCAGACGACCGACTGGATCGCCTCCGCCGGCGGCAAGACCGTGGCAGCCGCCCTCACGGCCATCCCGACTCAGGCCTCCTAGCTACAATTTCCCGAGGCGCATGCCCTCGGGTCGGGTATCGGTCAACGCTATGTTGGGCGCGCAAGCCCAATGCATGTGCGGAGATCGGCGTCGCGGCCCTGCCGCGCACAGAGCAGCCCTGCAACCACCAGGCGAGCGTAGCGCGGCTCCGCCGCGCGGAGCGAGGGGGCCCGGGGGCTGCGAGCGGCAGCGAGCCAGCCCCCGTCAAAACAAAAACCCCCGGCCGCTTGCGCAGCCAGGGGTCTTAAGACTAATTACTGATTGACGAGCCCGAAGGACCCGCCGGATCAGGAGTGATTACTTGGCGGCCTTGTCGTCGGCCTTTTTGTCGTCCCCGTCAGCCTTCTTGCTCTTCTTGGACTTCTTCTCCTTCTTGGCCGGCTCGGCGTCGCCCGCGGGGGCGTCAGCGGCCTTGGCGATGGTCCAAGAGGTCGGGAGAAGAACGGCGAGGGCGAGGAAGATCGAACGAACGAGCTTCATGTGTGACTCCTGATTTGGGTTGAGTACGTCCGGCCATAAGGGCTTGACGCGTCGGAAACGAGATGCAGCGCACATGCCACCGGCAGAATCCGCTTCAGACGTAAGTATTTCAGATGCTTACAGATATCTAGGGATGAGGTGCCCAAGGGTGGTGAGGCGTTATTGCCGTCTAAGGCGCCCTCCATGTGGCGAAGCGCCTCACATGTGTCCACGTCAGCGCCCTTGGCGGGCCCGCGGCCGCCGACCGGCGGTCTACTTGCTCGGCGCCGTCAGAATGGCGATGTGGCTGGCTCCGGCCTTCTTGGCAGTGGACATGATGTCGACCGCGGCCCCGAGCAGGACGCTCTTGTCGCCGCGAATGAGCAGGGTCTCGGAGCCGACCTCCGCGAGCGCCTTCCGGATCTCCGCTTCGAGGTTGCCTGCATCCACCTTGTGGGACCCGAGGTAGAGCTCGTTGCCCTTCGTGACCGTGAGCACCGGATCGCTGTGCCGTTGCGAGACCGGCCCGGCGGCATTCGCTTTCGGCAGAACCACCTTCATGCCGGCCCGCGACGCGACCTCGGACTCGACCAGGGCCGTCGAGGTGACCATGAAGATGATCAGCAAGACCAGAAAAACGTCGGTGAGCGGCGTGATGTTGATCTCCGCGACGACCTGCTCGTTGCCGACGTCGGCGTCATCGCCGTGGGCGGCGCCGTCGTCGAGCTGAACATTCATTCCCATGCGACGTCTTCTTCAGGGAGTTGCCGCGCCGGCGTCGGAAGTTGCCGCGGGGCGCGCCTTGACGTGGTCGCCCAGCGCCGTCAGGAATTCCTCGCAGTAGAGGCGGTACTGCATCGATATGACGTTGATGCGCGCGACGAAGTAGTTGTAGGCGATGACCGCATAGATCGCGACCAGCAGGCCGGCCGCCGTGGCGACCAGCGCGGCCGCGATCCCCTGCGAGACGACCTTGAAACCGCCGGTGCCCGCCACCGACATCGACTGGAAGGCCTTCAAGATCCCGACCACCGTGCCGAAGAGGCCGACGAACGGCGCCGAAGACCCCACGGTTCCCAGCGCCCACAGGTAGCGTTTGAGCGACAAGACCGTCGCGCTTCGCTGCGAGGTCACCGCCTCGGTGGTCTTGGTCGGGGTCTTCTGGAAGATCAGCAGGCCGCGCTCGAAGACATCCGCCAGCGGCACCTGCGACATCTCGGCGAGCGCCGCCGCCTTGCCCAGATCACCGCGTTCGAGCGCGTCGATGACCCGATTCTTGAACGCCTCCGATTTCGGAATCAGGTTCCACAGGGCGTAGAGGCGTTCGCAGATGACGGCCAGCCCGGCCAGCGACCAGGCCAGCAATAGGGATAAGATGAGCCATTCGTCGCGAACGAGGTTGCGGATGGTTTCCCAAGACATGCGCCCCCGAGCATAGCGTGGAAAGGCCGCAGGTGCCCGCTACGGCCCGGCGGCGTCTCCTCCTATACTGGCGGGCATGACGACCTCTCCGGTGGAGGTGCCTCGGCAAGCGGTCGCCGGCGATCGGCGGTTCGGTTTCGTTGGCCGGCTGGTCTCGACCGAGTTGGCGCTCACGGTGGCCGAGATCGTCCTGGTGGTGGCGCCGACCCTGGCGCTGGCGGCGCAATCCCTCCGCGCCAGCGGCGAATCGTTCCGGGTGGTCGCGATGCTGGCGGCTTTGATGGTGGTCGGATGGGTGCGGGCCGCCGATCTGCTCCGTCCGATGATCGCCGCCCGCGACGCGAAGCGCGCCGGGCGCGCGCTGACCGAGGCCGAAATCGTCGCCACCGATCGCGCCATTCGGCGGGCCCCGGTCGAGGTGGCCGCGACCCGCTGGCTGCTCTGGTCGGCCACCGTCGTCTACCTCGCCGTCCGTCTCGCGACCCGAGGGTTTCTGGCCTGGCCTTCGGCGGTGGGGATGGCCTGCGTCGGCATCTTGCACGCCGGCGGTGCCGCGGCCGCTCGCGGGGCCCTGTGGGAACGGCGTCTCGACCGCGCCCGGCGCCTGGTCCTGCCGAACTTCGACGCCCTTCGCGCCTTTGCCACCGGCTACCGCCGCCGCCTCTGCCAGGGCGCCTGGGCGCTGCTCGCGCTCACCCACGCCACCAACGCCGCCCTCATCGCGGTCTTCACCGAGCTGTCGTCGGCGCAGTCCGGGACGCTGCTGGCCCTGACCGTGCCGGCGTTGGTGCTGCCGATGTCGGTTTGGTACCGATCGCTCCGCCTGCGGACCCGTCCCATCGAGCGCTACTTCGACGTCGCCGTGCGCCGTCCGCCCTCGCGCGGTCCGGCGCGCGAGGATCCCGACGCCGTGGCCGCGTTTCGGGAAGCTCAGGGACTGCCCTATCGATTGGCCGGCTATCAGGTCCTGGCCTGCGCGTTCGCGGTGGTCGCCGTGGTCGTGGTCGGGCGTCGCGTCTGCGGATTCGACGCCGCGACCGCGGGGCGGCTCCTCGGTTCGAGCGGGCTCATGCTGCTCGCGATGGGTCTGTACGAGACGCTGCTCTTGCGCGACGTCCTCCGGCCTTTGCTGGGCCAGCTCGGGGCGCGACATCGCCTGCCGGTTGGCGAGATCCGGGCGCCGATCACCTTGCGCGCCAAGCTGGTCTTCTTTCTGGGCAGCGTGACGGTTTTCACGTCGGGGTTGGTCCTGCTGTTCGCGCTGTCGCCCAGTCAGCCGCACTCGACCCTGCTGGCGTCGATCGCGATGGCGATGGCGCTGGCGCTGGGGCTGGTCCACCTCATCGTGCGCGACATGGTGACCCCGGTGGTCGCGCTCGAAGAGCGGGCGGACGAGATGGCGCGCGGCGAGCTGGCGCGTCCGGTGCCGCCGTCGGGGGAGGCCGACGAGATCGGGCGGCTTTCCTTCGCGTTCGAGGAGATGCGCCGCGCGCTGCGCGACAAGCTGCGCTCGACCGAGTCGCTCAACATCGATCTCGAACGGGAGGTTCGCCGCCGCACGGAGGTGCTCGAGCAGCGCAACCTCGAGCTTCACGATGCGCTCGAGAAGCTCCGGCGCGCGCAGGACGATCTGGTGCGCTCGGAGAAGCTCGCCTCGATGGGGCGCCTGGTGGCCGGGATCGCGCACGAGATCAACAACCCGGTCAACGCCGTCATCAACACGCTGGGGCCGCTCGAGGAGGCGCTGCAGATCCTCGTCACCTCGCCGAGCAGCGAGGCGGCCGTGCGGGCTGCCAAGGACGCGGGGGAGATGCTGCGGGTGGTCCAGCGCGGTGCCGCGCGGAGCAAGGCCATCGTGCAGGCGCTGCACAATTACTCGCGGGGCGACGAACAGCGCCCGCGTGAGCTCGGTCTGGCGCGGAGCGTGGACGACACGCTCGACTTGTTGCGCCACCACCTGCGCAACGTGCAGGTCGAAAAGCAGATCGATCCCAGCTTACGGATCACCGGATTCCCCGGTCAGATCGATCAGGTGTTCATGAACCTCATCACCAACGCCGCGCAGGCCGTCGGCGAGCGGGAGCGCGGTGGCACGATTCGCCTCGCCGCCACCGCCCGCGGCGAGGACGTCGAGATCACGGTCTCCGACGACGGGCCCGGAATCGCCCCCGAGGTCATCCCGCGAATCTTCGATCCCTTCTTCACGACCAAGGACGTGGGCGCGGGATCGGGCCTGGGTCTGTCGATCGTGCACGGGATCGTCGATCGCCACGGCGGACGCATCGAGGTGGAGAGCCGCATGGGAGAGGGCACCACTTTTCGAATCACCTTGCCGGCGGGCGCGCAAAAGTCGCCCTCGGCCGAGGATCCGTCCACGTGACAAACTGGCAGCCGGCGTAGCCCCGTGGCGGCAAGATGTCAGGTTGGCACCAGATTGGACGTCGTGGCCAATTTGGCGTAATATTGATTCCTGTGTATTCAGGTAGTTACAGCAATTTACCCGAGCTGGCATCCGGGTTGAAGACGACAAGGGGATGGAGTTGATGCCCGTCACGTCCGATGCGCCGACCGTGCTGGTGGTGGACGACGAGCCGCCGATCGTCGACTCGCTCCAGAAGATCCTCGAACGCGAGTCGTTGCGGGTCCTGACGGCCGGATCGGGGGGAGAGGCGCTAGAGATCCTCCGGCGCGAGCCGGTGTCGGTCCTGCTCACCGATCTCATGATGCCGGGGATGTCGGGGATGGATCTGCTGCGCGCGAGCAAGAGCGTCGCGCCGGAGACCGAGACGGTGCTCATGACCGCCTACGGAACGGTCGAGAACGCGGTCGAGGCCATGAAGCAGGGGGCCTACGACTTCGTGACCAAGCCGATCAAGCGCGCGCACCTGGTGCGGGTGATCGGAAAGGCCATCGAAAAGCGCTCGCTGGTGCAGGAGAACCGGTCGCTCCGGGCGCAGCTGGCGGCCGAGAAGCGCCGGACGCTCATCGGCCAGTCGCTCCCCTGGCGCCGGACCATGGAGATCGTGCTGCAGGCGGCGCCCTCGCAGGCTACGGTGCTCTTGCTGGGCGAATCGGGGACCGGCAAGGAGCTGCTGGCGCGCGCGATTCACGAGAGCTCTCCGCGCGCCGGCGGCCCGTTCGTCCCGGTCAACTGCGCGGCGCTCCCCGAGAGCATCCTCGAAGCGGAGCTCTTCGGGTACGAGAAGGGGGCCTTCACGGGCGCGGCGCATCGGCACGACGGGCGCTTCGTTCAGGCCCACGGCGGCACGCTCTTTCTCGACGAAATCGGCGAGATCCCGACCCACGTCCAGGTCAAGTTGCTGCGCGTCCTGCAGGAGGGGGAGGTGGAACGGCTGGGCGGTCGAACGCTCAAGGTGGATCTGCGCCTGGTGGCCGCGACCAACCAGGACCTGCGCGCGGCCGTACGCGAGGGGCGGTTCCGGGAGGATCTGTACTATCGGCTCAACGTCATCGCCGTGCCGATCCCGCCGCTCCGGGACCGGCGTGAGGACGTGCCCCTTCTGGCCGAGCACTTCCTGCAGCTCTACGCCGCGCGCAACGGGCGCCACCTGTCGGGCTTCTCGCGGGTGGTCGCCGATACGCTGGCTCGGCACGACTGGCCCGGGAACGTGCGCGAGCTCGAGAACACGGTCGAACGCGCGGTGGTCCTCTCGCGGGGGAGTGCCATCGAGATCGACGATCTGCCGCCCGAGGTGCGGCAGGGTGGGGTGACCGGCGACGGCCGCACGCTCTCCTTCGCCGTCGGCACGCCTCTCGAGGAGATCGAACGCCGGGTCATCCACGCCACGCTGGCCCACGTGGGCGGCGACAAGCGCCTGTGCGCCCAGCTTCTCGGGATCGCGACCCGGACCATCTACCGGCGCCTCGAAGAAGAGCGGGTCGAGCCCGAATCGTCGCCGGCTTCATCGGCAGAGCCGTCCGGCCGGGACTTGCCAAATTGGCAGGGACCCCATGCCGTCGGTTCTCGCTAAGTTGCTGATCTAAAAGGTATTTGCGAGCAGGACCGGGTGGTCTCGGCGTTGCTTTGATACCCACGCCGGACCTCCATGGAGACCCTTCTCAGCAAGTATCTCGGCGCCGTCGATCTGGTCGTGATCGCGCTGTGCGCCATCTTCGGCGCACGCGCGACGGCGACGGTCATCGAGTCCAGCCTGCTGAGCGGCATCCCCAGCGCCAAGCACGGCTCCAAGCCCGCCGCCTCGGCCGCGCCGGCCGTCTACACCAAGCAGGTCGAGGAGATCCTCAAGCGGAACATTTTCTGCTCGACCTGCCCGCCCATCCTTCCCGTTCCCGTCACGCCGGGGGCGCCCGTCGTCCCGGAGCTGCAGCGCACCTCCCTGCCGCTCAAGCTGCTGGCGATCATGTTCGCGCCCGCGCCCGCCGACCCGCGCTGGTCGATGGCGATCATCCGGGACAACGACGCCAAGACCGCCGGGCCCTACGCGATCGGCTCGAAGCTGCGGGAGGCCACGGTGAGCGAGATCGACGAGGTGAAGGTCTATCTCGATTTTGGCGGGGGGCGGATCGAGTACCTGGAGCTGCTGGACCGGCCCACGCCACCACCGGGCGCGCCGGTCGTCGCGACGGCGGCACCGGCCGATCCGTTCGCGGCCGAGCTCGAAAAGGGGATCAAGAAGACGGGCGCGAACAGCTATGAGGTGCAGCATTCGACGCTGGACGCGCTGCTCGGCAACATGGGGGCGCTGTCCCGCGCCGCGCGCATCGTCCCCGAGATGCGCGACGGCAAGTCGATCGGGTTCCGACTCTTCAGCATCAAGCCCGACGGGCCGTTCGGGAAGATCGGTCTGCAGAACGGCGATGTGATCTCCGCGATCAACGGTCTCGAGATGAACAGCCCGGACAAGGCGCTCGAGGTCTACACCAAGCTCAAGACGGCGAACCACCTGTCGGTGGGGCTCGAGCGCAATGGCCAAAAGATGACCGAGGACTACAACATCCGATGAAAATCAACAGACGACCCCTGGGATATGTGGTGATTGTGCTGGCGGCGGGCTTCGCGTCGGCGCATGCCGCGGTGGTGGAGGGCGCGGATCAGAAAGCGGTCCGGGTCGAGCCGGGCGCTTCGGCGCCACCTCCCGCGCCGCTCCCGCCGAGGCGGCGTCATGAGCCGCCGAACGCCGCCAGCGCAGCGGCCGCGGCGGCGGCGGCGGCCGGCGGCGCAGTCACTCCCGGCGCGAGCGTTTCGGGCGCGACGGTCGTCGGCGAGAAGGAGTTCAACTCCTGCAAGAAGTTTCCGACCGGCAAGCGGATCGTGAAGCTCAACCTCAAACCCGACACCGAGCTCGGGGACCTCATCTCCTGGATCTCGTCGATCACCTGCAAGCAGTTTCTCTTGCCGGGGACCATCCCGTCGAACAGCAAGAAGGTCACGATCGTGGCGCCCGAGCTGATCACGCCGGAGGAGGCCTACCGTCTGTTTCTGGGGGCGCTCGATTCGGTCGGTCTGACCGTGCAGCCGTCCGGCAAGGTCCTTCGAATCATCGAGACGGTGAAGGCGAAGTCGGCCCCGATCCCGCTGTACGGCGAGGACTCCGACGTTCCGGCAAACGAGAGCTACGTGACCCGCCTCATCCGCGTCGAGAACGCCGACCCGAACGAGGTCGCCCAGGTCTTCGGTCGCCTCAAGGGCGAGCAGGGGGACGTGATCGTCTATGCGCCCCAGGGAGCCCTGATCGTGACCGATCTCGCGTCGAACATCACGCGGATGATGCACATCCTCAAGGAGATCGATCAGCCGGGCACCGGCGAGAAAGTCTGGATCATCGGCATCAAGAACACTTCCGCCAGCGAGATGGCCCAGAAGCTGGGAGAGATCTTCCAGGTGGCGAAGCTGGGTGGCAAGGGCGGCAACGCCGGCACGCCGGCGCCGGCGGGCGCCCCCACCCGGCTCAAGGTGGGCGATCTGACGACGGAGATGATGATCTCGAAGATCATCCCGGACGAGCGCTCGAACCAGCTGATCGTGATCGCCAACGAGCGGGCCTACGCGCGGGTGCTGACGCTCGTCAAGAAGTTGGATGTCCCGATCGAGGGGGGCGACGGGCGGATCCACGTCTACTACTGTGAGAACGCCAACTGCGACGAGCTCGCGCAGACCATCGGCGCCGTCACGGGCATCGCGGTCAGCGGCGCCGGCGCCTCGCGGTCGCGGTCGCGCGGGTCCAATACCTCGACGCCCACGCCAACCCCCACGCCCGGCGCGACCACCGGACAGCCGCTCCAGGGCGCGAACCTACTGTTCGAGGGCGAGGTCCGACTCAACTTCGATCGCCCGACCAACTCGCTGATCATCGTCTCTTCGCTCAAGGATTATCAGGCCTTGCGGCGGGTGATCGAGCGCCTGGATTCACCCCGCAAGCAGGTGTTCGTCGAGGCGATGATCCTGGAGGTCACGCTCGATAAGGAGCGCGACCTCGGCGCGTCGTGGCACGGCATCAAGCCGGAGAACCTCTTCGGTATGAACGATCCCAGCCTCATCGTCGGCGGCCTCAATCCCTCGAACACGCTGCTGCCGACCAACTCGCTCGGCGACACCATGCTGGCGGGCATCCTGGGGCCGGTGCTGTCGACGTCCGAAGCGGCTGGCCTCGGCTCGGCCGCCACCTCCACGGTCGACATCCCCTCGTTCGGCGTGCTCATCAAGGCGCTGCAGACCAACAGCGACGTCGACGTCCTGTCGAACCCGCATCTGCTCATCATGAACAACGAGGACGGCGAGATCTCGGTCGGCTCGAAGGTGCCGTTTCCGGTGAGCACGCTCGGGCTCGGGGGGGCCGGCGCCGCGGCCGGCGCCGTCGGCGGGCTCGGCGGTCTGGGCCTGGGCGGCCTGTTCCCGCAGGTTCAGCGGGAGAAGGTCGCCCTCGAGCTCAAGCTGACCCCGCACGTCAACGAGCACGACATCATCCGGCTGGAGGTCGACGCGAAGAACTCGGAGCTCGCCCCCGGCGGAAACCCGGCGCTCGGGCCCTCGACCTCCGAACGCAGCGCCAAGACCATCGTGGTCGCCAAGGACCAGCAGACGATCCTGATCGGCGGCCTCATGTCCGACAAGGTCATCAACAGCGTGGTCAAAATTCCGATCCTGGGGGACATCCCCATCCTGGGGTTCTTCTTCCGCAACACCACCAAGCATGTGGTGAAAACCAACCTGATCATCGCGCTCACCCCGTACGTGATCAACGATCAGTCGGACCTGCGCCGGGTGCTCGAGAAGAAGATGAAGGAGCGGCGCGAGTTCGTGGAACGCTTCGGCGGCGAAGAGCGTCCCAGCCTGGAGTCCGACATCGACTACCGGCGCAAGCGTGGGATGCTGGAGGAGATCAACCGCGCCGCGCGGGAGATCGAGACCGAGGAGAGCGAGATGGACGCCATCAAGATCAAGGACGCGATGGACGAGTCCGGCCCGGTCGACCTTCCGGTCGGGCCGTCGGGTCCGGGCGCGCCGGCGGCTGGCCCGGCTGGCCCATCTGGTCCATCTGGTCCACCTTCGGGTGGCGGCACGCCGCCTGGGCCGGCTCCGTCCGAGCCGGGGCGCGTGCCCTGAGGAGCCCCTGAGGTGGCCAAGAAGCGCATCGGCGATCTGCTGCTCGAGCTCAAGGGCGGGCCCGGCGGACTCACGCCCGACGTGATCGAGCAGGCGCTGGTCACGCAGCGGGCAGAAGGCGGGCGTCTGGGCGAGATCCTCATCAAGATGCGCGCCGTGACCGAGGACGACGTCCTGCAGGCGCTGGGGCGACAGCTGGGGATCGCCTTTTCCGCCGAGCTCAAGGTGGACGAGATCGACACCGACCTCGCGACCGCCATCCCGATTGGCTTCGCCAAGCAACACCGCCTGCTGGCGGTGCGGCGCGAGGGCGAGGTGGCGATCGTGGCGATGGCCGATCCGCTGGACGTGGGTGCGCTCGACGATCTGCGCATGCAGCTGTCGGTCGAGGTGCGGCCCGTGCTGGTCCCCTCGCAGCGAATCCTGGAGGTCATCAACGACGTCTACGGCCGCAAGCACGACAAGGGGGGCGATCTCGGCGACAAGCAAGACGACGAGGACGAAGGGGGCAGCGAGGAGCTGGTCGACATCCTCGAAATCACCGACGAGGCGCCGATCATCCGCTGGGTGAACTCGCTGCTGTTCAACGCGGTCAAGGAACGGGCCAGCGACATCCACATCGAGCCGGGCGAGAAGGAAGTCTCGGTCCGCTATCGAATCGACGGCGTGCTGTACGAGTCGCGCCAGGCGGCGCGCCAGTTCCTGCCGTCGATCATCTCGCGCGTGAAGATCATGGCGGGGCTCAACATCGCCGAGAAGCGCCTGCCGCAGGACGGCCGCATCCGCCGCAAGATCGCCGGCAAGGACATCGACATGCGCGTCGCCACCGTCCCCACGGTGAAGCAGGGCGAGCGGGTCACCATCCGTCTGCTCGATCGCGAATCGGTGCTGCACGATCTGGCGGACATCGGCTTCGGCGACGATCACCTGCGCCAGATCAACGAGCTCATCAAGAAGCCCCACGGCATCATGCTGGTGACGGGGCCGACCGGCTCGGGCAAGACCACCACGCTCTACGCCTGCCTGGCCAAGATCAACTCGCCCGATCTCAACATACTCACCATCGAAGATCCGGTCGAGTATCAGCTGGACGGGATCTCGCAGACCGCCGTGAACGAGAAGATCGATCTCACCTTCGCGGCCGGGCTGCGCTCGTTCTTGCGCCACGATCCGGACGTGATCATGGTCGGCGAGATCCGCGATCGCGAGACCGCCGAGATCGCGATCCAGGCGTCGCTGACCGGCCACCTGGTGCTGTCCACGCTGCACACCAACGACGCGGCCGGCGCCATCAACCGCCTCGTCGATCTGGGGGTGCAGCCGTTCCTGGTCGCGTCGTCGCTGATGGCGTTGCTCGCCCAGCGGCTGGTTCGGCGCCTGTGCCGCGAATGCCGGGAGGTCTACCAGCCCGCGCCCGAGGATCTCGCCAGCATCGGGATCGATCCGGCGACCTTCGCCCGCGGCAAGGCCAAGCGGGTCTACTTCAAAGGGGACGAAGCCTGGGCCCCCCCCGCGGGGATGTTGTTCCGCGCGAAGGAGGGTGGCTGCCCGGCCTGCCTGGGCGCCGGGTACAAGGGGCGGACCGCGATCTACGAGCTCCTGCCGATCGACGAGAAGATCCGGCATCTCACCATCAAGAATTCCGACGCCCAGGCGGTCAAGTCTCAGGCCGTGCAGTCGGGCATGCGCACGCTGCGGGAAGACGGCGCACAGAAGGTGCTGGCGGGGATGACCACCGCGTCCGAGGTCCTCATGATCACCACCCAGGACACCGAGTAGACCGGTGCCTGTTTACAGCTGGAAAGGCCTCAACACCGCCGGGAAGGCGGTGGCCGGCACCCGGGACGCCGACGGACCGAAGGCCCTGCGCCAGGCCCTGCGCAAAGACGGCATCTTCATCACCGAGCACCGCGAGGTGCTGGCCGGCGGCGGACGGGCGGCGCCCCGGGCGGCGAACGCCGGCGGCGCGAAGGTGTCGGTCTTCAAGCGCGAGATCGACTTCAAGGGCGCCCTCGAGCGGGTGCGGCCGCAAGAGGTCGCGGCGTTCACGCGGCAGCTGGCGACCCTGCTCAAGGCCGGGATCCCGCTGGCCGAGGCGCTGGGCGCGCTCGGCGAGCAGGGGGACAACAAGAAGCTGGAGATGGTGCTGGCCGACATCCGGCAGAAGGTCAACGAGGGGAGCTCGCTGGCCGATACCTTGGCCGCGCACCCCAAGATCTTCCCCGAGCTCTACACGAACATGGTTCGTTCGGGCGAGGCCGCCGGCAACCTCGACGCGGTGCTGGCCCGCCTGGCCGACTTCTTGGATTCGCAACACGCGCTGCGGGCCAAGGTCTCCGGCGCGATGACCTACCCAATCATCATGCTCGTGCTCGGGTCGGCAATCATGAGCGTGCTCATGGTGGTCGTGGTCCCCAAGATCACCTCCATTTTCGAGGATATGGGGAAAACGCTGCCCTGGAATACGCAGCTCCTCATCTTTACTTCCGATCTCGCTGGAAACTACTGGTGGGCGGTCCTCATTGTCGCCGGCCTCGGTTTCTGGCTCTTCCGGCGTTGGTCCCACACACCCAAGGGTCGCGCGATGCTCGACAAGATCCTGCTGCGCATCCCGCTGATCGGCCCGCTGATTCGCTTCGTCGGGGTTGCGCGTTTCGCGCGGACACTGGCGACGATGCTCTCAGCGGGTGTGCCGGTCCTGACCGCGCTCGAGATCGTGAAGAAGGTCCTCAACAACACCGTCCTCGAGAAGGTCGTCGAGGAGGCGCGCGACGCCATCCGCGAGGGCGAGTCGATTGCGACGCCGCTGAAACGCTCGGGCCAATTTCCTTCCCTGATGGTCCACATGGTCGCCGTTGGGGAGCGCTCGGGGCAACTGGAGGCCATGCTAGAAAACGTGGCCACCGCCTACGAGCGCGACGTCGAAGGGAAGGTCACGCGTCTGACCACGATCCTGTCGCCCCTGATGATCGTCGGCATGGCCTTGTGCGTGGTCTTCATTGTGTTCTCGGTCCTTCAACCCATTCTCGACATGCAGAACTTCGTCCAGTGAGGAGAAAAGCCATGAGTGCAATGAAAAGAAACGGCAAGGAGTGCGTCAAGCGAGTAGCGCGAGTCGTCGAGTCTGGCTTCACGCTCATCGAGATCATGATTGTGCTTGCGATCATCGCTCTTCTCGCGGGCGGGGTAGGTACCGCCGTGTTCAGTCAGTACAAGAAGGCCCAAGTGAAGATCGCCAAGCAGCGGGTCAATGCGGCCAAGAACAGCGTGAACTCCTTCTTGCTCGACAACAACGCCTGCCCGAAGGGCATCGACGATCTCATCAGCCAGAAGTACTTGGACAAGAGCAATGCCAAGGATCCCTGGGGCAAGGATCTCACCTTCCACTGCCCGGGCACGAACGACACCGACAGCGCAGACATCTCGTCTGCCGGACCCGACAAGCAGGAAGGGACCCCAGACGACATCCGGTCCTGGGAGCTCTAGCGGGCGGGCCCGCGACGTTCACAGCCCAAAGACGACCATGCGTCCGACTCGACAATCTGAGCTCTGGGGGCGCCTCCCGCGTGCGCCCCGCGGGTTCACGTTGATCGAAATCATGGTGGTGTTGCTGATCATGGGCCTCGTCGCAAGCCTCGGTGTCACGGGGTTCCGAGCCGTCACCAAGAGCGATCTGCGGGCGACCACGGCGCACCTCTCGGGCGCCATTCGATATCTCTTCGATCGGGCGTCGATCACCGGCAAGTACCACCGGCTGGTCATCGATCTCACCGAGGGGAAATATTGGGCCGAGGTCTCGGACGATCGCTTCTACGCGCCCAACGAGGCGGAGAGCCAGTCGGACCGAAAAAAACGCGAGAGCGACGAGGCGGCGGCCGACGAGGACGAGCGCAAGCGGCTGGAGAAGCAACAGAACGCCTACGGGGGTGGGTCGGTCTCGGCGGGGTCCAGCTTCGATCTGGCCAAGCTCGAGGTGGGCGAGTTTCGTCCCCGCCGCGCGCGCTTCGCCGCCTTCAAGGAGACGGCGCTCAAACCGGTCAGCTTGAAGAAGCTGAAGATCCGCAGCGTCTACACGCCGCGGATGACCGAGCCGGTGACCTCCGGACGCGCCTATCTGTATTTCTATCCGCTTGGACAGACCGAGCCGGCCATCGTGACCCTCACCGACGCCACGGGCGAGAGCGTCTACTCGCTGGTGGTCCACCCCATCACGGGCCGGATCCGCATCTACAACACCGAGGTGCTGCCGCCGGTCGGCCGCCAGTACGACGACGAGGGGAATCAGGTCGTCAAATGACGCCCGCGAGATCGGCGATGGGGCCGCGACGTTCCAGCGCCGGGTTCACCTTGCTCGAGATCATGGTGGCCATCGCCATCCTCTCGTCGACGCTGGTGGTGCTCCTCTCGATCGTCACCAACAACGTCCGCTCGACCAACCACGCCAAGATGACCACCTCGGCGACCTTCCTGGCCCGCACCAAGATGGTCGATATCGAGGACGAGATCCTCGACGACGGCTTCACCGACAACGACGAGACCGGCGCAGGCTCCTTCAAGGACCTGGGCTACCCGCAATTTCGCTGGGAGACCAACATCGAACGGATCGAGCTGCCGTCCGATCTGGCGCAACGCTCCCGCGACCAGGCCAGCACCCAGAGTCAGGACGCCAAAGATCCGATGTCGCTCCTGACCGGGTTCATGGGCGGCATGATGAGCAGCTTCATCGATCCGATCCGGAACGGGCTACAGGAGTCGGTCCGCAAGGTGACGGTCCGCGTGCTCTGGGATGAGCACGGCCGGCCGAACCAGAATTTCGAGGTGATTCAATATCTGACCGACCCCTCCAAGCTGGACGCCGCCGGGCTCACCGCCGGCGCCCCCAGCGGAACCGGTGGTAGCACGGGGAACAATGGAACGGGGGCCACCACCGGCGCGGCGTCGCCCTTCGGCGCGCTCCCGGGGTTGTTGCGTTGATGCGCCCGTCTGGTCGCCGCCCCGCCGTCCGGGTCTCCGGGGGCTTCACGCTCATCGAGGTGATGCTGGCGCTCGCGATCCTGGGGTTCGTCACCACCATCATGTGGGGCTCCTTCAACCAGACGATCACCAGCAAGCGCGCCATCGAAACCGCACAGGAGCGAACGCACACCGTTCGGGTCGCGCTCATGCGCATGGCGCGCGAGATCGAGATGGGGTACCTCTCGGCCTCGGAGAACACCGCGCTCTCCGATCGGCGGACCTTCATGGTCGGCTCGTCGCACGGCGACGTCGACGAGCTTTCGTTTTCGAGCTTCGCGCATCAGCGGCTGCGGGCGGGGCTGGCGGAAGGGGACACCGCCGTCATCGGCTACTTCGGGGAGCGGGATCCCGACAACCGCCGCGTCCTCAACCTCATGCGGCGCGAGACGCGCCGGCTGCAGGCCGAGAACCCCAGCAACATCATCGGCGAGGCCTACGTGCTCTGCCCGGACGTCAGTCGGGTCAAGTTTTCCTATTACGACCACAAGCTCAAGACCTGGGCGAACGACTGGACCACGCTCGACGCGAGCGGGAACCAGTATCTGCCCACCCACATCCGCATCACTCTCACCGTGATCGACGAGCGCGGCCAGGACGTCTCGTACTCCACCGACGCCCGAATTCGCATGACCGAGAAGGTCGACTACAAGCCGGTGAAGCAGTGAGCTTGACCTCAATGTTCCGGCGATTCCGAGCGCAGCGCGGCTTCGCCGCGCGAAGCGAGGCCCGGCGAACGCCGGCTCCCCCCTTGGGACAAGGGGGGCGGGGGGGGGATTGTAGACGCCAGCCGCGGAACACCCGGCGCGGCGTCGCCATGCTGATCGTGCTGACCTGGCTGGCCCTCATGATCTCGGTCATTGGCGAGTTCACCTACGGCACCAGCGTCGACGCGGCGCAGGCCGCCAACGCGCGCGACGAATTGCGGGCGCACTATCTGGCGGTCTCGTCGGTGAATCTGTCGCGGCTACTCATCAAGATCCAGCAGCAGTTCATCGATCCGGTGATGGGCCAGGTGCAGAAGATGTTGCAGCAGTCGATGTCGAGCGGTTCGACCGGCAGCGGCGGAACCAGCGGCGCCAGCTCGACGGCCACGAGCGGTCTGGGCTTCAGCCTGCGCGTCACCGACTACGCCGGCTCGCTGATGGGCTTCTTCAGCGGCTCCAAGGACGAGGTCGCCGGCCTCGGCAGCCTGATCGGCATCGACACCTCGGCCATCAAAGGGCTCGGCCTCAAGTCGGGAAGCTTCGACGCGCAGATCACCTCCGAAGACGGCAAGATCGACATGAACTGCGGATCCGGCGTGGCGTCCGACAAGTCGAAACAGCTCATCGTCTATCGCCTGCTGATGGGTCTGATGTTCTCGAAGCGCTTCGATCGGTTGTTCTCCGAGGCCGACACCTCGGGCAACTTCGCGGTGCGGTCCGACGTCGCCCGCGCCATCATCGACTGGGCCGATGCCGACGAGCAGATGTTCTCTCCCGAGGGGGGGTCGAACTCGGAGGACTATCGCTACGACGCCCGCGCCGACCATTACCGCGCGCACGACAACAGCTACGACACCGTCGAAGAGGTCAAGATGGTGCGCGGTGTCTCCGACAGCTTCATGGAGGCATTCCAGTCGTACCTGACCGTCTACGCCTCCGACCCGACCTGCAAGGTGAACCTGGGCGCCATCAGCAACAAGGAGAGCGGCGACTGCACGCCGCTGGTCATGGGCCTCATCCGCGCGGCGGCCACGCCCGATCCCACCAAGCCCCCCACCGATCCGACCGTCTTCGACGACACGGTCCTCTACCCCCTGGCGAGCATCCTGTGCGATCGGGCGTCGACGGCGGGCTTCGACAGCCTCGACACCATCACCAGCCTCCTCAAGAACCCCCAGACCGCGGTCTTGCCGGACGATCCTCGCTACAAGATCTTCCAGTCGATGCGCCCGATCAACATCGACGCGGGCGCCCTCGGCAGCCTGGCCTACGTCGGATCGCCGCGGGTCTACCGGGTGACCGCCACCGGCCAGTCCGGGCGGGTCAAGAAGAAGATCACGGCCATCGTCGACTCGGGGCGCGCGCTGGAAAATCCGCTCACCCTCACCCCCGGCTCGGAGAAGGCCGCCGGGGTCTTCCAGTACTGGCGCGAGGAATAGAGGACCATGGCCCACACAGTCTGCGGCATCGATCTCGGCGCATATTCGGTCAAGCTGGTATTTCTCGAGGCCGGCTTCCGCGCCACCACGCTCCGCGGCGTGATGGAGATCCCCGTGCCGGCCGGCGAAGCGCAGCTCGGCGAGCGCCAGCTGGCCGCGGCGCGCGAGGGGCTGTCGCGCATCGCGGGCGAGGTGACGCCCTATCTGGCGGTCGCGGGCGATCAGCTCTCGGTCCGGGTCCTCGACCTGCCGTTCTCCGACGCGCGCAAGATCGATCAGGTCGTCGGCTACGAGCTGGAGGGACAGATCGTCAGCTCCATCGAGGACGTGGTGTTCGATCATCTGGTGGTCGGACAGCGGCCCGAGGGGACGACCATCCTGGCCGTCGCGGCCAAGCGCGACGATCTGGCGGCTCTCATCGCGGCGGCCGAGGGGCAGGGGATTCATCCCCGCGGGCTGTTCGCGGCCCCCGTGATCTACCGGACCCTGTTCGCCGCCGCGCCGGCGGGCGCCGACGGCGAGCCGGCGCCCTGCCAGATCGTGCTCGACTTCGGCCACCAGCGCACCAACGTCTGCGTCGTCCGCGGCGCGGACGCGGTCAACGCCCGGACCATCCGGCGGGGCGGCGCGCACCTCACCGCGGCCCTCGCGCAGGCGTTCAACGTCGATCACGAGCGGGCCGAGCAGGCCAAGCGCGGCGAGGCGTTCCTGGCCAGCCCCGGTCGGGCCGCGAACACGCCGGTGCTGGCCAAGCTCGACGCGGTCTTGCGGGAGGCGCTGGCGCCGACGGTGCGCGAGCTGCGCCAGACGTTGGCCAGCTTTGGCGCGAGCGGCAAACTGGAGGTCGACGCCCTGCTGGTGGTCGGCGGCGGCGGTCGGCTGGCGGGCCTGCTGCCCTTCCTGGAAGCGGAGCTGGGAATTCCGGCGCGGCATCCCCCCGTGCGGCCGGCCCTGGAATTCGGCGGCGGGCGTCACACCGAACGCGAGGTGGTGGGCGAGGAGTCCGCGGTGCCGGAGTCCGACGCGCACGCGCTGGCCGGCGCCATCGCCGTCGCGGCCGCTCGTGGCTCACGCGAGATCGATTTTAGACGGGGTCCCTTCGTCTATCGGGCCAACTTCTCCATCCTGCGCCAGAAGGCCTGGCACCTGGCGGCGCTCGGGTTGGCATTGCTGGTCGCGGTCGGGATCGACGTCGGCGCGAAGCTCTCCAACCTCGGAACGGAGAGGAAGTCTCTCGACAAGGAGCTCAAGACCGCGACGCAGGAGCTGTTCGGCCAGTCGCGCGAGGACGCCGAGGCGGTCACGGAGCTTCTGCGCAAGGGATTCCGGGAGGAGCTGGCGCCGCTACCCAAGGCGACCGCGTTCGATCTACTCGATCAAATTTCGCGCAAGGTGCCGCCCGCCGACAAGGTGAAGATCGACGTCGCCGAGCTGGACATCCGCCCCAAGAAGACCTTCATCAAGGGCACCGCCGACACCGGCACCGCCGTCGACGATATCGCCGCCAAGCTCAAGGAGATCGATTGCTTCGAAGACGTGACCAAGGGCGCCGTGACCGAGGTCTCGGGTGGCGGCAAGCAGTTCACCCTCAACATCGCCTCCAAATGTCCGTGACGTCGTGAAACCAAGGTGGCCATGAGCGCGCTCGACAACATTCGCGAACCGGTGGTGCGCATCCTCCGCCGCCCGGCCATCCGGATCGCCGCCGAGTGGGAGAGGCTCGCCCCGCGCGAACGACGCTGGGTCACCGTGCTGGGGGCGCTGGTGGTCTCGGTCTCGATCTTGCTCGGCGCCTGGCTCACCATGAACCGCATCGGCGATCTGCAGGACGAAAACGCGGCGATCCGCGAGGCGCTGAGCGCTATCGCCCAGCACCGCGACGAATACCTGGAGGCGAAATCCCGCAACGCCGTCCAGGAGGCGCGCATCGGAAACGACCCGCCGCAGCTCACCGCCGATCTGGAGACCGCCGCGCGTAGCGAGAACGTCCAGATCGCCGAGTCGAGCGAGCGCCCCTCGGTTCCCGCCGGGCGCCGCTACATCGAGCACGACATGGACATCAAGATCCGGGAGACCGATCTGCAGAGCCTGACCAAGTTTCTGAGGCGGGTGGAGACGGGGCCGCGGCTGGTGTTCTTCACCCGCCTGTCGCTCAAGCACCGGTACTCCGACGACACCGACAAGCTGGACGTGGAGCTGACCGCGACGGCCTTCGAGCGCGTTCACGAGGACAAGACCAAAAAGAAGCCGGACGGATCCGAGAAACGGTGAGGAGCTGCGCATGGTCACGCTGACGACAGACAGGGTGCGCCGGTGGCGCCGCATCGCTCTTTTTAGCGGGGTGGGGCTGGTCGTGTTCGTGGTGGCGCTCTATTTCTCGTTTCCCTACCAGCGCGCCAAGGAGATGGCGATCCGGATGGCGGCCGACAAGGATCTGGACGTCGAGATCGGTTCGGCCGGACCGGCCTTTGGCCTGGGCGTGACCTTCCGCGATATCCGGGTGCGCACGCGCCCGCCCACCGGCAAGCCGACACGGTTCACCATCGAATCGGCCCGGGTGTCGCTGTCTCCCTTCTCGTTGATCTCGTCGTCGAAGAACTACACCCTGCTTCTGGAGGCGTTCGGGGGACAGATCGAGTTCTTCCAGAGCGGCACGCCGGGCAAGAAGAAGCCCTTCCAGATCCAGATCCACGCGCGCGGCGTGAAGATGGGCGAGCTGCCGGGCGTGCGCGAGGCGATCAACCTTCCCCTCACCGGCACCGCCAAGCTGGACCTCGACGTCTCGTCGCAGACCGGCCGGTTCGCCGACGCGACCGGCGAGATCACCTTTTCCTGCGACGGCTGCGTGATCGGTGACGGGAAGTCTCCGCTGCGGGTCGCCGGCAACCCCTTCCTGGGGGGAGGGCTGACCTTGCCGCGCGTGCGGCTCGACGACCTGGGCGGGCACGTCGCGATCGACAAGGGGGTCGCCAAGCTCCAGGGAATCGAGGCCAAATCTCCCGACGGCGAGATCGCGCTCGAGGGCGAGGTGACCTTGCGGGATCCGATGCCAATGTCGACGGTGAATGCCTATCTGCGCTTCAAGCTCAGCGACGCGTTTCTCAAGCAGGCCGCCAACGTCCAGACGATCTTGCAGATGGCCGGCGCGCAGGGGAAGCGACCAGACGGCTTCTATGGGATGCGGCTCTCCGGACGGATGGGGCAGCTCAATCCGCCGCTGCTCTCCCCGACCTCGCCCTTCGGGACATCGACGTCGGCACCCCGGGGCGGACCCCGGGGCTCGATCACCCCGGCCTCCGCCTCCGCCGGGTTCAAGTTACCCCCGACGGCGCCGGTCCCCGCTCCGTCTGCCATCGTCGCCCCGGCGCCCAC
>OCTA010000317.1_pt1 | contig 44860 bp, 45 predicted proteins | sample 1538991 | NCBI WGS metagenome assembly OCTA01 (sample SAMEA3539302, study PRJEB22396) | soil metagenome | biome: tundra; feature: field; material: soil | place: USA | collected 2010-05 | depth 0.15 m
CCTGTGCTTAGGCGATGCTTACACTCCAAGAAGACCAGATATTAACGATTCCTAACCTAATGCCTGCCGCCCTGCCTCTATGGGTGGCTTTGGTGGTTAGATCGCGTCATGAAAAATCGGTGCAGACGATCCTGGACGCAAAAGGGTACCGGACGTCGGTTCCGCTGGTGCGGTGCTTTCATAAAAGGAGTTCCGGATCTGCTTGGGATAGTCAAAAGCCGCTCATAGCCGGCTATGTCTTTGCAGTGCAGGACCGCGAGAATCCCTTTCGCATCGTGACCACGCCGGGCTTTGTCGAGATCGTTAGTTTCGGGAGCGAACCCGGCGTCATACCCGAGGCGGAGATTGAAGCCCTGGAGCGCATTGCCGCTTCCGGGCTCCCCGTGGCCAGTTGCGGCTACACCAGGATTGGCGAGACGGTGGAACTGATTGCGGGTCCGCTGCAGGGCGTCCGGGGTATCGTGCTTCGCCAGGGCAAAAGCACGCGCCTGGTAGTCGGCGTTGAGTTACTCCAGCGTTCGGTGTCGGTCGAGATCGACGGCGCCTGGGCTGTCCCGATCCGCATCCCTCCTGTGCGGGAAGGGAAGGAGCGCGCTTTCCAGGCTTCCGGACGCGATAGCTTCCGATGAACGGCGGATGAACCGCGGATGCAGCCGGTTGTCGGGTGGCGCCGGGTGTGGGACGTTTCCTGCGATGGCATCTGTGTCGCCGGAGCGCTTCCCTCAGCATCGGTCTGCTCGCCGCGAATGGTTGGTCCAATGCGCCCCTGCCCCAATAAGTTCACGCGTCCCTGGAGGACATGCGTATGACTGGAGATCCCCGAAACCGTGTGGTTTTTTTCCGCCTCACGCAAGACGAATACCGCAAACTGAAAGAAGTCTCGACCCGTAATGGGGCACGCAACCTCTCCGACTTCATGCGCTCCGAACTTCTGGCGTACATTCATTCCGGCACGATTACCGAGCATCTCCATCGGCGCTTCGATTCGCTGGAGCAGCGCATCGAGGAGTTACAGTCGACGACGGTTTCGCTGCTCCAAGGAAAGTCCAATGGCGAATCTCAACAGCATCCTTTAAGTCGTTGACTTCTGCGTGCATCTGGGCCCGTCCTTTCCTGACTGCTTGAGCTATGTTCCGTAACCGAAGAGACCGCTTGGTAATATTTCGCCTGAGCCAGGACGAATACCAGATGCTGAAAGCTGCTTCGGAACGTAAGGGCGCCCGTAATCTCTCCGACTTCACCCGCGGCGAAGTGCTGAATGCTCTCAACTCGCGGGCTGACGGAAACCATATCGAGCAGACGTTTAGCTCGATGCAGCAAAGCATGGCCGAACTAAAAGCCACCATGCTTCGCCTGCAATCTGTTTTGGAAGGAGTGAACAATGCCAAAAGCGCCGCCGGATCGTAAATCCTTGTTGCTGGCCCTGATCTTCGTCTGCGTCTCTTGCTTTCTGCCCATCGTGTCCGGCCAGACACGACCCACGGTCGCCGCGCCGGAGACTCAAGGGGCCAATCTTCCCGCGCAGGCGATCGGCGCCAACGACCTGATCGCTGTCTCGGTATACGACGCGCCGGAACTGACCCGCACGGTGCGCGTAAGTACCGACGGATTCGTCCGCCTTCCGATGCTCAAACAGCGGGTGAAGGCGCAAGGCCTGATGCCGGGAGAACTCGAGTCGGCAATTGCCAAAGCTTTGCAGGACGAGCAGATTATCGTGGACCCCTTCGTTACGGTGACCGTGGCCGAATACAACAGCCACCCCATCTCCGTGGCTGGCGCCGTCAAGCAGCCCCTCACCTTCCAGGCCACCGGCCCTGTCACCTTGCTTGAAGCCATTACGCGAGCGGGCGGCCTCTCTCCTGAAGCCGGCGCCGAAATCCTGGTCACCCGCACCCAGCCCGGCCCGGACGGAACCGCTTCCGCCCTGGTCCAGCGCATATTGGTCAAAGGCCTTATTGATGCTGCCGATCCCGCCCTGAACATCGTCTTGAACGGTGGCGAAGAGATCCGTGTGCCGGAAAGTGGCAAGGTCTACGTGATCGGCAACGTAAAAATTCCGGGCGCCTACCCCATGGGGGATGGTATGGAGTCTACCGTTCTCAAGGTGCTGGCCCTTTCCCAAGGCCTCATGCCCTATGCCGCCAAAGAAGCCTATATCTACCGCCGCGAAGGCAACGGCAGCAAGAACGAGATCCCCATCCCTCTGAGCAAAATCATGGAGCGCAAAGCCCCCGACATGCCTCTCTTGGCTAACGACATTCTGTACGTGCCCGATAATAAGGGCCGCCGCATGACCCTGGGCGCCCTGGAAAAGGCCATGATGTTAGTCGGTGGCGTCGGCGCGGCAGCCATCTACGTTGGTGTCCGTTGAAGTTGCGTTCATCCTCGGAGAACAACATGCCTGAACCAAAAGCCCTTCCATCCCCCAACCAGGCGGTCCAGCCCGCTTGGTACGGCTACGACACCGAGCCGCCCGATCAGTCTGCTGTCCCTCTCTCCCACTACCTCTGGATCCTCCGCCGCCACCGCTGGAAGATCCTCGGCTTCATCTTTGGCTGTATAGCGGCCACCGTTATCATCTCCGCGCGCCTCACGCCTGTTTACGAATCCACCTCTACTGTGGATATCGATCGCCAGATGCCAGCCGCCGCCGTCGGCCAGGACGCCACGCGCATGCCCGCGAATGATGCCGACCAGTTCCTCGCCACCCAGGTCAAGCTCATCCAGTCGGATTCCGTCCTCCGTCCTATCGCCGACCAGTACCATCTCCTCGAGATTGAAAAGCAGTTTAATGAGAAGGTTCCTCGTCAGGCTCAAGAGGATGCTCCCATCCTCCTGAAGAAGCTTAAGGTCAGCCGGCCCCCGAATACGTACCTCCTGCTCATCACCTATCGCTCCACTGACCCGCGTTTGGCCGCTGACGTGGCTAACGGCGTAGCCCGCTCGTATGTCGAGCACACTTACGACATACAGTTCCATTCCTCGGCCTCTCTGGCGACTTTCATGGAAAAGCAGCTCGAGGAATTGAAGGCCAAAATGGAGCGCTCCTCTGCCGCTCTTGCCCAATTCGAGCGCGAGTTGAACGTGATCAATCCCGAAGAAAAAACCAGCATTCTCTCCGCCCGGCTGCTCCAGCTCAACACCGAGTACACCAACGCCCAGACCGACCGCGTCCGTAAGGAATCCGCTTGGAAATCCGTGCAAAGCGGCTCGCTTGAGGCCGCCCAAGTCTCCACGCAGGGCGAGAACCTCAAAACGCTCTCTCAGAAGTTGGATGATGCCCGCCAGAGATTCGTCGACGTCCAGACTCATTACGGCGCCAATCACCCCGAGTACCGCAAGGCCGCCGTTCAAGTCGAGGAGATCGAGCGGCAATTGCGGGAATCGAGCCAGAACGCCGCCCAGCGCGTAGAGGTCGAATATCGCGAGTCCGTCAACCGCGAGGGGATGTTACAGAAGGCCGTTTCCGACACTAAGGCCGAGTTTGACCGCCTCAACGCGCACAGTTTCGAGTACCAGTCCCTCAAGCGCGAAGCGGAGGCCGATAAGACGCTCTATGAAGAGTTGATCCGCAAAATCAAGGAAGCCGGCATCAACGCCGGATTCGAGAACAGCGCCATCCGCATTGCCGATCCCGCCCGCGCCGCAGTCAAGCCGGTCTTCCCCAATCTGCCGCTGAACATTGCCTTGGCCTTTCTCTTCTCCACCCTGCTGGCCATCGGTGCCGCCGTTATGAGCGATGTGCTCGACAAATCCATTCGCGACCCCGAACAGATCGCCAGCCTCTTCAAGACCGAAGTGATGGGCAGCCTGCCGATGGTGAAATCCTGGCGTCGCCACCTATCCCCTGCCCGCACGAACGAAGTAGGCACTACGGCGCTGGTGCGCGCGGATGGCTCCCAACCGGGCGACCGAAAACAAAGTATCACCGGCTTCGAGGAAGCTGTCCGCACACTCCGCAACTCCATCCTGCTGGGCAACTTCGACCGCCGCCTCAAGTCGCTCATGATCACCAGCGCCACGCCGGCGGAGGGCAAGACCACCACCGCCGTTCATCTGGCCGTTGCTCACGCCCAGCAGAAGCACAAGACCTTGCTGATCGACTGCGACATGCGCCGCCCCGGGGTCCACAGCAAGCTCGGAATCAATCCGGAATCCGGCTTGGCAACCGTCCTCCAGAACGGCCTGCAATGGCGCGACAAACTGGTCAAACTCGTGGAACTCCCCGAGCTGGACATCTTGCCCAGCGGCTTCTCCAACCGTCGCGCCGCCGACCTCATCGGCGCCAGCCTCCCCCGTATCCTGGAAGAAGCCGTCCCCGACTACGACTTGATCATTCTTGACACCCCGCCCATCCTGGGCTTCCCGGAGCCACTGCAGATGGCCGCCGTCGTAGACGGTGTTGTCCTCGTCGCCTTGGCCGGCCAAACCAACCGCAACGCCGTGGGTTCCGCACTCACCACCCTGCAGCGTGTGCGCGCTAACGTTGTGGGGCTCGTACTGAACGAGGTGACCAAGGACATGAGCGACAGTTATCACTACTACTACGGCTACTATGGCAAGTACTATAAGTATTACGGGCGCGAAGACGCCTGAGATCCCCCAGCCCAAGGCAGAAATTGGGGTGCGCAAGGGCGGGGTGGGCCGGGCACTGTCAGTGGTGCCAGTCAAGGATGTCTGACACTTTCATCATTGTCCCTTCGCCTGGTCGTCCCTCTGCGCTGGGTTCCCGGGGGGGTCCACCAGACGGAATTGTCGGGGCGTGAGTGCGATGGGCTCAAGGATCTCTGAGCGATGTTGGACGTAGCACTACCATGCCAGCCAGATATAACCTCCGCTACCGATGCCAGTAAGATCCCTTCTCTGTTTCAGACGACCGCCAGAAACTTGGAGTTGCGGGCAGGTGGGTCGGGTCTCCCATGCCTTGTTCTTCTAAAGAGCTTTCCGACGAAACGTGACGCGGTCGAAGTCTGGGATCGCTACCACCAATATGTGTTACTCGACTGACCTGGACACTCCAGAGCGCCGCCACAGGCATGCCGGGATCTACAGGCTTGAGATGCGCACCGGCCTACTATCCGCACTAAGACTGCTAAGTCGTTCAGAATGGCTTCCGTTGGGTGCAAGACATCGCCTGGTTAGTCTATTCTGCCGCTCGGAGTACTGCGCTTCGCTGCCGTTTGAAATTGATTTCTTCGGTCTCAGGTACCCAGGTGATTTGAGCTGCTGTTTGGATTGGAGTGTCTATTTCTTTGGAGCATACGAGAAGGCCACCCTATTTTATCTGAGGGACCTCCTGCACGATAGGGGCGGAGAAGTGTTTATTGATATCGGAGCCAATGTCGGGCAACACACGCTGTTTATGTCTGAGTATGCACGGGTCGTCCATGCCTTTGAGCCATGGGATGTCGTGCGGCGATCAATCGAGGAGAAGGTGAAACGGAATACGCTGACAAATATCAAGATCCATCCAGTCGGGCTTGGAGAACGGCACGAATGGCTTCCATACTATGCACCATTAGGATCCAATACTGGAACTGGTTCTTTTGACAAAACTCATGCAACGGACAGGAACAGGCCTTCGGGAAAGCTAGAGCTTGTAAACGGTGACGAATATTTTGACGCGAACGAGATCGGTAATATCGACCTAATAAAGATCGACGCAGAAGGATGGGAAAAATTCGTTTTACTTGGTCTTCGCAAGACCTTAGCGCGATCGAAGCCCACGGTATTTATGGAGATTTCCGAAAGCACACTAAGAACTCTTGATGGCCCTGACGAACTCCGGCGTTGTGTCCCTGAGTGCTATGAGGTGGTCTACGCGGACATAACTCAAAACGGCATTAAGTACTCACAATTTGACGCCAGCAGGCCGGGTGCCGCGTTGCTACGCGTGGTCGAGTGAGGCCTGAGTTGATTCTGAGCTCGCGGAAGATGTAGAAGATTTTCACCGATGACATAGTTCGACAAAGTGCGCCGGCTCGCAGGCGTGCCGGCGACTCACGGCAGTAATTGATGCTCAAGGAGGGAAGCAACAGAATGCCAAAGCGCAAGTACCGAACTACACTGTATGAGAAATACGTCTCGGTGCAGGCACCGGAATGGGCGGAAGACCTACGACTTGATCATCATCGACTTTCCGCCTACGCTGGGGTTCCCAGAGACCCTAGAGATGGCCGTCGCCGTGGACGGCGTTGTCGTCGTCGCCCTGGCCGGCCAAACCAACCGCAACGCCGTGGGTTCCGCACTCACCACCGTTCAGCGTGTGCGCGCTAACGTTGTGGGCTCGTGCTGAACGAGGTGACCAAGGACATGAGCGACAGTTATCACTACTACTACGGCTACTATACTACGGCAAATACTATAAGTATTACAGGCGCGAAGACGCCTGAAATCCCTCAGCCCAAGGCAGAAGTTGGGGTGCGCAAGGGCGGAGTGGGCCGGGCACTGTCAGGGGTGCCAGTCAAGGGTGTCTGACACTTTCATCATTGTCCTCCCGGCTGGCGGCTCATGGCTATAGAATCACTCCCGCCGTGTCAAAACACACACCAAGCGGAGTGGCGACGCCTTGCGGCGGCTATCCATGAGCGTCGCGTTGCACTTACGCGATTCGGGTCTGGCTTGTGCGCGTCGGGCGTAGCACAGCTACTTGGAGCGGCGCAGGCATTTGCGCTGGTTCCGCTGTTCTTGAGCGCATGGGGGCCGGATACCTATGGAGCTTGGGTGACGGTTACGGCCGCCGTATCCTATCTCCTGCTCATGGAAGGAGGAGGGCAGAACTACTTTGCTAACGGTCTAGGCGTGGCTTTTGCGCGAGGGGATCGTTCCGGGTTCGTCCGGCTGCTCTCCGAAGCGGTATCTCTGTACGCAGTCCTGGGAGTTACCGCGGCTTGTTGTGCGATAGGGATCTTGGGAGCGTATCGGCTCGGCCTGATCAGAGTAGGCGGTGGCTGGCGTCTCGAAGTGGGCTGTATTCTCGCAATTCATTTTCTGGGTCTTCACATTCCGCGCGGTGTGTATTCTACGGTGTATCGGGCCAGCAGAATGTTTTCCGTCAGCGCATATCTTCACAACGCGTTTCTCATCACCAGCACCGTTCTGCAGGCAGTTGTCCTGTTATGGAAGGGCCGACCGGTGCATGTAGCGATCGCCATGTTGTTGAGCAACGTGATCATATGGTTGTGGATGATTTTCGACTCGCGGAGGCGGATACCCTGGTGCCGCGACATTCAGATATCTCTGGGTCATGCTCGCCAAGGCCTACGCCACTTACGAAGTTCACTCGGATTCTGGGCAATCTCGCTTGCGCAAACGCTTTCCGGACCGGGAATGGTTTTGGTTCTTGCGTCGCGCGAGCCCGCGAGGCTGGTGGGACTGTTCGCGACGCACAGGACACTGAGCAGCATTGCTTCCTTTGTGCCTAGCCTGATCCAAGCACCAGTTCAGCCTGAACTAACATTTCTACACGGGAGTCAGAGGAGTAAGGAATTGCGTTTGTACTCGGGCTGGCTCGTGCGCGGTGTGACGATCTTGACGGGTTTGGTTGCTTTCTTTGTCCTCGTGACCGCCCGAGTCGTCTATCCGGCATGGTCGAAGGGAAAGTATGAACTGCATTCAGGGCTGCTGATTCTGTTATTAGTACAGGGAATCTTAGCCGCAGGCTCCTCGGCATGCACTTGGCCGATGATGTCGGCAAACCAGCATGGGGTTTTGGTGCCCTGGAGTATCGCGCAAGCTGTCACGTCGGTGGTCCTATGCGCGTTGATCCTTCCGCGCTATGGGCTGATGGCGCCGGCTATCGCTGGATGTGCGACCCAGTTTGTTTTGGGATGGATGATTAACCCGCTTTACGCGAGTCGATTTCTGGAAGTTCCCACGCGAACGATGGTGCGGAAGATGGCGGAAGTGACGCTTGGCGCACTCGGGCTGGTCGCCATGGCGGCGGTGCTCTCACGCCAATAAAGAATGAGGGTGCCTAGCGGGATGAACGAAATCAAGCGGGAGGTCCTAATTGTGACGGGCCAGTTCCCCCCTGTCATCGGAGGTATCGGGTCGTATGCGATGGGGATAGCCGGTGCCCTGAGATCGGTTGGGATTGGTACCCTCGCTGTGACTTCGGTTCCGCGCGATAGCGCGGTGCCGAAGTTGGATTATGTGATATCGGGCTGGAACTGGTTCAACCACAAGGGTGTCAAGTTGCTGCCCCTGATGGCCGGGGCTGTTCGAGGGTGTCTGCGCCAACGACCCGACCACGTGATCTGTATGAATATCAACCACGAAGGTGTGGTCGGCCTCATGCTGCGAAGGATATTCGCACTGCCGTTCAGCGTGGTGGTGCACGGGAGTGAATTGAACATGGCGCTTCGAAACAGGGCCAAGCGGCGACTCGCCGAACTCGTCATGGGGCGCGCAAGTCTCGTCATATGCAATAGTTCTAATACGATGGCGCGCGTCGGCCCGGTATGCGATCCGAGTAAGGCTGTGATTCTTCACCCGCCCGTAAGCGACGACCAGTTCATAGCCGGTTGCGATCTAACAGAGATCGACCGTAGATACCGCCTGGCGGGAAAAACTGTTCTTTTAACCACCGCCACACTGGCTCCTCGTAAGAATCATCAACTTGTACTGTCTGTTATGCATGAGATCTTGCCCCTCTACCCGGACTTGGTGTACGTCATAACAGGTGCCGGTGTTATGGAGCAGCACCTGAGGCAGTTAATCACGACGCTGGGTTTAGCTGACGCAGTTCGTATGGTCGGCCGCGTGTCCAGGCGGGATCTCGCCGGGTTATATCGAAGAGCGGCGCTATATGTCTCGCCGGGAGTCGAGAAATCCGGACATGTAGAGGGTTTCGGGATTTCGTTTGTTGAGGCCATGCTTGCCGGGGTCCCCGCGATTGCCGGCAATGCCGGAGGTGTGAGTGATTGCGTAATCGATGGAGTTACCGGTTTCACGATCGAGCCGAGCGCTCAATCACTAAAAGGTGCCATTTTGTCAGTGCTGTGCGACACCAAGCTAAGGCAGAGTCTCGGAGCGGCCGCCAGAAGGTACGCACTCGAGCACTTCTCATATAGAGCCCAAGGACAGCGCTTGGTGGAGTTGCTGAAGTTGAGCGCATAAGAACCATGACTATCGGCCACATCATTGCGACTGTCTTGATTGGAATCATCGCCGCGGCGGCTCGGGCCGCGCAGGGGTCATGGTTCTTCCCGGGTCCCATTTTTGCTCTCTACTGGTTCGTCCAGGCCTTACTCAGTCTAGTAGATGAGCAGTTCCGGACTTCGCCCGAGACGCTATATTGGATTGCTGGCACTTGCCTCGTCTTGGCGATTGCGAACTACGTCGGGGGTGGACGTGTAGAGCCGGTACGCCCCGGCCAGGAGCGGAGAGTCCAGATTGAACACCAGCTCCCGCTCCTTGTCGTTGGTACCATCGGATCTGCCCTGTTTCTCATCCTGAGTGAAGCTAGAGGAGTTCGTCTCTCGGTGGAGGCAGCACCGGCGTGGATTCAGATTCTTTTGATGTTCAACTATTTCACGACATTTGTAGCCGGTGTAAGCGCAGCCTCAGCCAGCCGTGCGAAGACCGTTCTTTTTCTTCTCCCTCTTTTGCCGCCGCTGGCGCTTTCCATCTTAACTACAGGGCGCCTGGCGTTTCTCCTTCCTTTATTGTACTGGATTGGCGGATTCATATCGGTAAGAATCGTCGAACGAGGCGGGCGGCTGAAAGCCTTCAAACCCAAGTTGCTGTTGGGCGTGTTGGCTGGAGCGGTATTGGCCGCGTTATTTGTCAACATTATTCACGACTTCCGTAGGGTTAGCGTGATAGGGTCCTCTGCCAGCGATCGGGTTCAGGCGTTTGAACGAGTCCTCACCAACGGTGTCAGCCATAAAGAAAGTGATGATGCGCGGCGTACCATCCTGGGTCAAATTTATAGCTTTGACTACTACTTGACGCGCCAATTAGCGTCCCCAGAGCCTCCAAGATGGGGGACAGTCATGTTTCGAGGGCCGTTGATTGCACTTGGCTATGATGTCCCACGGCTTCCATTCGAGTCGTTTGAGATGACGCCGGGGTATTTATGGAACACGTATACGATTCTGCGACCGCCGATCACTGACTTTGGACTCCTGGGCTCACTAGGGTTCTGGGCTGCCGTGGGAGTTGTTCAAGGATTCGCATATCGCAGAGCCCGACGAGGGCGCTTGTATTGGCTGATCGTCATAGCCTGGTTCTACGTCGAGTTGCCTCTGATTGGCGGGCTGTTTTTCTCCTACAATATTATAAATCTTGCGCACGTCATTGCGGCTGTGTATCTGGCAATAGCGGGACGCTGGGTAACCGACGGGCGACGAATTCGGCCAACTACGGGTAGGCGCGACCGCCGCTCTAGCGGGGAACTCGTAGCGACGGCAGCATACGGGTGGGGAATTCGTTGAGTAAGAGCCTATTATACGTCGCACCGCTCGACACCTATGCCGGCGGCGGCCCACGAACGAGTATCAGTCGACTCGATGGATTGCGTCAACTACATTTGGATATAGATGCGATTGACTCGTCGCAAGCGCTTGGTGCGAATAAGTGGACGAGGCGATGCAACCGCATAGCGGGCCTGTCGAGCGCCGTCCGGCGCATGAATGCGTTGGTGTTGCGACGGGTCCGAGAACTCGGGCCCGGCATCGTGTGGCTCGATCGGGCTGAGTGGATGTATCCGTGGACGCTCCGGGCAATCCGGCGATGTGGCGCGCGATTAGTCTACTACAACACAGACGACGCGTTTTCAAACTGGACAAACTGGAACCATTGGGCTGGTATCCATTATTTGAATCTGTACGCCACGACAAACCGGCCTAATGTCTCAGAGCTCAAACGGCGGTTCGGCTGCGCGACAGTGCGGGTGGGGATGGGTTTCGATGAACCCTTCCACAAGCCAGTCGAGGATCTGAAGCGTAATCGTACCGCTGTGTTTATTGGGCATTACGAGCCGAACACGGAACGCTATATCGCGGCACTAAAGAGCGCCGGGGTCAATGTACAGATATGGGGGCAGAATTGGCGCAGGTCCAGGCGCCGGAGTCTTAGGGATGCCGTGCCGTTGGATGCAAGCGAGTATGTTCGTACGATTGCTTCCAGCGGTGCGGCGCTATGCTTCTTGTCCCGGTGGAATCGAAATGAGTCGACAGGTAGATCGTTGGAAATCCCTGCCATCGGAGGGCTATTAGTGGCAGAGTACACCGCGGAACACGATTACCTTTATGGCGCTTGTGGTGGGGCAGTATTGTTCCACGGCGTCGAGGACTGCGTAAGGAAGGTCCGCGACTGCCTGCAAAATCCTGAATCATCGGCGTGCGTCGCGAGAATCGGTCACGAACGATGCATGCAATTGGGCCTGTCGTGGCAAGCGCACATGCGCAGGGAGTGGCCGATCATCGCGAAGATTCTCGAGTACGGGCCGGCTGCCCTCGCCGACGCTGACGACCAACCCTTCTGGCATGGGTTTCGGGTAGGCGTGTGCCCAGGGACCTCCGAGCGCACGTATCGTACGCTCAGCGGCGTACCGGTTCGCCTTGACGGGGCTCCTCAATGATCACTGTCGCGGATCGTAGTGGCGATGAGCCTCTGGGGTATCGGAGAGAAGAACGCATTCCGCCGTTACCGCTCGTCACGGTAGTAATACCGTGTTACAACGAGGAGCGGCACATCGGGCCGTGCCTAGAGTCCATTTTCCGTGACCAATACGATCAAGAACATTTGCGCGTTGTGGTAGTCGATGGGATGAGCACGGACGCGACGAGGTCGATCGTCGGTCGATTTGCCGAACGACACGCAAATCTCCACGTCCTCGATAACCCATCCCGCTTGAAACCGAAGGCGCTCAATCTTGCGTTGCGCCGGTTTCCGGCTGCTGTGTTCATTCGTGTTGACGCTCATGCTCTCTACCCTCCGAACTACATCAGTTCGTTAGTACGCGGTCTCGAGGAATCTGGAAGTGACAACATCGGCGGAGTTCTTCTGGCCGCTGAAGGCGAGTCTCCGATGGCAAAGGCAATTGCTGTTGCAATCACTCACCCCTTCACTGCGGGCAATGCGTTGCATCGCACGGGCGCTTCGAAGCCGAAGTTGGTTGACACGGTATTCGGCGGATGCTACCGCTGGGACATCATTAGAAAAGTCGGCTGGTTCAACGAAAAGCTGGTCAGGACTCAGGACCGGGAATACAACATTCGGGTTCGGGCCGCTGGGGGACGAATCCTTCTTGACCCAAGCATTCGTTGTGTGTACTTCCCGCGCTCCAGGTTCGTGGAATACGTGAAATGGACCTACGATGGATCCCGGTGGCTCTTCGAGGCCCCGAGGTTTACACGTGCACCAATGTTACACGTTCGAAATTTCGTTCCGGTCAGCTTTGTGTTGTACCACATCGTTCCGCCGCTAGCCGCGGTGGTAGGCCGTGATCTGGCGATTTTGAGCACGCTACCAATTGCTGCCTATTATACGCTGGCAGTTTGTGTCTCAATCAAAGAGGCCGTCCGGCGAAAGCAGTGGGCGTTGCTTCTGCCGGTTTTTGCGGTGATGGTCGCGACGCACTACAGCTATGGCGCGGGCTCGCTCGTTGGACTCCTTCGCCGTATTGTGCTACCGAAAGATATAGACAGGACATCGGATCCGATGCCAGGGGACGTGCCTTGCGTGGCTGGGCACGGCCATTTGCCGCTCAATCGGGACCCAAGGTGAACGTCTGGCTGCTGCAGACCGGCGAGTCATTGCCGTCCGACCCCGGCGTTAGGGTCATGCGAAGCGCCCTGCTAGCCAGGACCTTGGCTGCGCGCGGTCACTCGGTTGTCTGGTGGGCCAGTGCCTTTGATCACTCCCGAAAGAGGTTCATTTGCGAGACTGACTCCATCTTCAAAGACGGTGAGCACGTAGAGATTCGTTGTCTGAAGGGGTGCGGCTACTCTCGGAATTTGTCGTTGCGCCGATTTCTCGATCATCGAATAGTAGCTCGACGGTTCGCTCGCGCAGCGCGCCAAGAACCGAAGCCTGACGTGATGATCGCGTCGACCCCACCGCACGACGCTGCTTACGAAGCTGTCCGGTACGGAAATGAAGTTGGGATTCCGGTGATTCTGGATATCCGGGACCCATGGCCGGATCTGTTTCTAGATGCATTCCCGAAGAATCTTCGCCCAGTGGCACGCGGTATCCTGAAAGGCGAGTTTCAACTGATGGAGAGAGCGTGTCGTGGCGCCGCGGCGATTGTCGCAGTCACAAGCAGCTTCCTTGATCTGGGTCTCAGATACGCCAGGCGAGACGCTAGTTCCCTGGACAAGGTCTTCCACCTAGGATACGAGCGTCGCATTGATTGGAAACGCCGTCCAGAACTTGTTGAGGACATCCGACTGAAGTGCCAAGGAAGGTTCGTGGTCCTGTTTATCGGCGCGTTTTGCTCGTCGCACGATCCTCGAGTTCTGATCTCCGCTGCTGAACGTCTACAGCAGAGCGACGTCATGTTTGTTATTGCGGGAGACGGAGAACTCTATAGGGCGGTAGCGCGGAGGGCTCGCGATCTCAATAATGTCATTTTGCCTGGCTGGCTGAATCAGCAGGAAATAGACCATTTGCTGGGAGTTGCGGATGTGGGGGTCTGTAGTACATCGAAGCTCTCCGATCTATTTCCGAATAAGGCCTTCCTCTACCTTTCCGCGGGACTTCCCGTAGTCTCGGCCTTCCAAGGTGATCTGAAGGACTGGATTGAACGAGAACACATCGGTTTTCATTTCAAGTACGGCGACGGTGCGGACTTGGCGGAGCGGATTCGAACCTTGCGTTCAGATCCCGCCTTGCGTGGGATCATGTCGGCGAACGCCCGCGCGGTGTTTGAGAGAGAATGCAGGTCTTCAGTGATTTACGACAGGTATGCGAGCCATGTTGAAGCAGTTGTTTCCGAGCGTGGCCGAGAACCTGTCGGCGCGGTTGTCCAGTGACCCAGAGGGATGCCCACCCGACCACCATCAATGGGTACAACGGAAGATGAGCCGCTGGCCACTATGACATGGAAAACAAAAGCGCGAATTACGCGAACTTGCGCCCAGTTGCCCGGGGCCGAAAGATGGTATAGGCTTATCCAGGCGCACTTTGGACGGCTTAAGGGTAACCCCGAGTCGAGGCTGGCCGCTACGCTTGAGATGGTCGCACTACTCAGGAAACACGAGCTACCATTGCAGGGAAGGTATATGGAAGTCGGGACTGGGCACGTGCCGGTGGTCCCCCTTGGACTCTTCCTGGCCGGAGCACGGGATACATGGACATTCGACCTCAACAGGCGGCTCGATCCCGAGATGACTCTGCGTGCGTTGGCGTGGATCGCCGAGCATGAGGACTACGTGGCCAGTACCTTCGCGCCCTTCGTGAATGATTCGGAAGTCAGAACAAGACTCCGCCGACTTAGGGGTATTACCGATTTGACTCGCTTGTTGGAGGCCGCTCGCATCCACTATGCGGCCCCCGCCGACGCGGCGAAGACGGGACTGCCCGACCACAGCATTGACTGTCATTTCTCTGTCACGACGCTGGAGCACATCACACCGGAAACGCTCTGTGGTATCTTTCGGGAGGCCCGTCGCGTATTGGCGGCGGACGGAGTTGCGCTTCACTTTATCGATCCCAGCGACCATTTTGCACATACGGACAAGTCGATTTCGCAGGTCAACTTCCTTCGGTTTACCGAGGCAGAGTGGCAGCGAATAGCCGGCAACCGCTTTGCATACTGTAATCGCCTTCGTGCCAGCGACTACGCACGCGTCTTTTCGGAGGCGGAATTGAACATAGCAGATGAACAGCGAGTTGTCGATCCGCACAGCGTGGCCTTATTGCAACAGGCTTTCCCCGTTGATATGCGTTTCATCGGCTATGCGGAAACCGACCTTTGCACGACCAGGTATAACGTACTGTTGAAGCTTTTTGATTCGGTCTGATTAGCCTCATCGAAAGAGACAATGGTGCGCGGAATGGCCTCGGGCAGCATTGTCGGTCTGAGGATATAGGGCGAAAGATTTCTATGCTGCCCGATCTCGAAAAAGCATCTAGCTGTGCGACACAAGACAAGAACGTCAGTAATCTTACTCCGAGGTATTTCAGCGGGCTGGCGGATTGCTTCCATGATACGACCGAATATCCCGGCCTTCCCGCCAGTGGCGGCCAATTCTTACGGGCCGTTCAACGTTACCATTTCGCTCGCTTGTTTGCGCACGGGAAGCGAGTGCTGGAGGTGGCATGCGGAGCCGGCCTGGGACTCGGGTATCTTGCGCACGACGCCTCTGAGGTCGTGGGGGGCGACATTGACAGACTGAATCTGGCAACCGCGGCGGCGACCTATGCGGGCGCTGAGAAGATCAACATCATCGGGATGGATGCCCACAGCATGCCGTTCCTGGATGCGAGTTTTGACTTGGTTGTGTTGAACGAAGCACTGTACTACCTGACGCAGCCTGACCGCTTCATTCAGGAAGCTGCTCGGGTGTTAGGTCCGGGGGGGACTCTCGTCGTCGTGGCTGTGAATGGCGAGTGGAAGAACCTTCATAGGTCTCCCCATGCCGTCCGCTATTATTCCGCGCGTGCGATGTCTGACCTCGCCACGCCTTGCTTCAGCCATATTGAGTTATACGGAAGCGCTCCGTTAGGCACGGGTCTCGGCACTGAGATGCTTTCGTTGGTCAAGAATCTCGCCGTTCGCCTGGATATGATCCCTCAGACACTCGCGAGCCGTGCTCGGCTCAAGAGGGCCCTGTTTGGCAAGATGAAGACAATGCCAGCGGTGATTACCGAAACAATGGCCCCGTACATGGCGCCCATGCAGATTGAGGGTGACGGGCCCAATCCCCAATTCAGCATTCTGTTCATGGTTGCTAAGCGAAATTGCTTGCGCAGTCCTGTGTCTGAAGTATGTTCCCGCAAAGTTGCTCTGAGTGAGGCGAAGCGGGCAACCACAATTGAGGGCGTCTCATCACGACCCATGCGGAACATGGCAGAGTTGAACTTTTTCCGGGGGCGCGTCGCCTTATATGGGATGTTGAAGGCTCTTGGCGTCAAGCGTGGCGACGAAGTTGCGATGGCTGCCTATACCTGTGTGGCGGTCCCTGAAGCGGTCATCGCTCTGGGAGCGCGCCCGGTCTGGATCGACCTTGGACCTGATGCCTTGACCATGGACCCAGACCACGCCGAGGTGGTCCTCAAATCGAGTACTAGAGCACTCATCGTGCAACATACATTCGGTGTTGCAGCGCAGATGGAACGGCTCGTCGAAATCGCCGCTCGCAGAGGCGTCCCGATAATTGAGGACTGCTGCCACACTCATCGGTCCACCAGTCGCGGCCAAGCGGTTGGTTCGTTCGGGGCGGGCGCATTCTACTCCTTCGAATGGGGTAAGCCACTGGTGGCCGGCCTAGGAGGGGCCGCTGTATGTCACGATCCGGAAATGAACCGGGAACTTGTGTCGCTCTACTCTGAATTTCGAGAAGTGCCTTTGATACGCGAGCTTCGGATTGCTTTACAATATTACGCATATCAATTCGGCTATCGGCCTTCGCTCTATTGGGTTGCGCGGCGGCTGAACAGACTAGCGATCCAGTTGGGCTTGGGCGAAGAAGGTTACCACTCCCTTGGAGATCTAGAGCCCAGCCGCGACTTTTTGTACCGCATGGCACGCATCAGCCGTGCCCGCCTTGTACACCGGATCAACGAGATTGATGCAATCGCCGCCTACAGTGATTGGGTGTGTGCCAAGTACCGCGAAGGCATCCAGAATCCTGAAGTGCAACCGCATCCTCCGGCCGCGTCGGACGACAGAATCGCATACGCCCGCTTTCCGCTCTGGGTTAGTGACAAGCGAAGGCTGCTCGCAGATGCGGAGAAAGCAAAGATAGAAATTACCGGATGGTATGAGACGCCGGTTCATCCATTGGATAGCTCAGCCTTGGATCAGGTAGGTTATCGAGCTGGATCTTGCCCGAATGCCGAGCGGGCTGCGCGCGATGTAGTGACCCTCCCGGTGAGCCGAAAGTGCACGTCGGACTCCATCGAACGGACCATCACGGCAATCAATCGCATCCGCTTATGAACTGTGACTACATCGGAGAAGAGTAGCGGAGCCGACACGGATCGCTTGTAGTAATCCACGCAGTTGTTACCGCGGCCAGGAATCCTGTACTGTTTGTGAATAGGTTTGTTTCCCCCGGGTACGCGTGTTAGCCGCGCCTTATCCCAACCTTCTGTGGGCAAGTTCCCCGATCTTGGAGTGCCGGCATGAACATAGCAAACCGGGGCTACACAGTAGCGGCTGAGTACTTTTAGTTGTCCCTTAATGCAATTTGGGTCGGATACTTCGACGTAGCAGACAGGACGCCGCTCGCGCTCAAACGTGAGATTGGTCCACAGCACGGTGGTGACCTGGCCTCTCAGGTACGAACCAGCGTTCGAGAATATAGCAATGGATGAGACTGCTTATACCACATCGCCACATAGAACAGGCTCCATCAAAACGGGCGGCGACGACGACAAGGCGCTCCGGACCGATGTGGAGCGGGAAGTCGGCAAGCACATCGAAAGGATCTTCCTTTGCTGTACCGATCCCATCGAGATTAAACTTGAGAATTTCACGAAGTACGTCCGACGCCAGCATCTAAAGCGCTTCCTTGCCATGTATGAGGTGTTTAAGACGGCGATGCCCGTGAAGGGATCCGTCGTCGAATGTGGCGTGTTCCGCGGCTTTGGTTTGATGGCATGGGCCAAGCTCAGCGCGATGCTCGAACCGGAAAATCTCACCCGCCGGATCTACGGTTTTGACACCTTCGACGGCTTTCCATCGGTTGCGCAAAAGGACCAGAGCTCCTTCGCCGATATGCACCCAGGTGATCTGCGCGCGAACTCTTACGATGAACTGATCGAACTCATTCGCGAGTATGATCGCGACAGATTTTTAGGACACATCCCCAAGGTCGAACTGATTCGCGGCGATATCACTCGTACTGTACCTGAATTTGCTGCTTCGCATCCGCATCTGCTGGTCAGTCTCCTGTACCTGGATGCCGATATATACGAACCAACCAAGGTCGCTCTGGAGACTTTTCTTCCGCGCATGCCGAAGGGTGCTGTCCTGGCGTTCGATGAGTTGGACAATCCGATCTGGCCAGGCGAGACCGTCGCCGCAATGGACGCCGTCGGGCTTGGTAACCTGCGATTGCGCCGTTTGGAGTGGGATCCGTATATCGCCTTCGCCATCCTGGAATAGGCTCACATCCAAATGATACGGCAATGAACAACATTATTCTTCACCGACTGTTCAGTTCTCGGCACGATATTTTCGGTTGGGGCTCTTCGCGTGCACATGATGCCCAGTTCAAGGTCGTCTGTGATCGCCATGTGGGGGGCGGACTGGCGTGGCAATTCAGCTGTTCCGGCAATTCTCGTGTGAGGGAGCATTTTGCCGTCGAGGGAAAGAGGTAATAGTGGAATCAGACGAAATCGCGACGGCTTGGCGTGTCTTACCAAAACCCGAAGTTCACAAGCAGGGGTGGTTGGTGTACACCTCTGACGTTATCCTTGCGATGCTACAAGGCAAGTTGAACGACCGATGTTCTGTCCGGCGGACTTTTAAATGGAACGTCATCGCAGTTGTCATAAGAAGTTGCTTGGGCATGATACAAGCGATCGTTTTCGTCTGTGCTAGGATCCCGATCGTTGCCTGGGTTCTATCTCCCATGGCGCAGTATGCCGGTCGAGATCCTATCGGATTCGCCCTGCGGAGCTGCTACTGGAAGGCGAGGCTTAGGTCTCTCGGCCAGGACACCCTGATCGATCAGGGAGTCGAGATATATGGTGCCGAGCGGGTCGAAGTCGGGCATGATTGCTTTCTGTCAACGAACGTCCGTATCTCTGCTGGTGCGCGTGTGGCGGACCAGGATGGTGGTGAGATCGCAATAGGCGACTATTCTTTTGTCGGCCCGTCCTCATTATTAAGCGGTGGCGGGCGGATACGAGTGGGCGATTTTGTTGCCATTTCATCTGATGTATGCATTTACAGCGCAACGAACGCCCATTCCGACCCCCACCAGCCCGATCAGTTAACTAGCATGTCCCATTGTGCCCCGCGGGATCGGCAGTATGTTGTGAAGGGCGCCGTCGAGATACAGGACTATGTTACTGTCTGCCCACATACCGTAGTTCTGCCGAACGTAACGTTGGGTACGGGGGCGATCGTTCACTCGTTTTGCCAGGTTTCGAAGTCATTTCCCCCGTTCTCCAACATCGTGGGGCCGGGGAGAGCGAAACAGAACGGTTGGCGAAGGCCTCACCTTAGGAGCGGCGCGCTCATCAAGGAATTGGTCGCGCATGACGCCTGAGGTCCGCGCGAACATAGCTGATTTCAGCATTGGAGATCGCCGCTCCTTCAAGGTTGAGATTACTGAGGAGGTTGTTCGCCGATTTGTCGACCTGACCGGCGACACGAATCCGGTGCACTTGTCCGACGAATTTGCTGCCGCCGTTGGCCTGTCGCGGCGCGTCGTCCACGGGATGGCTTGTGCGAGCTTTTTGTCGAGACTAGTCGGTATCCACCTGCCCGGGCCTGGCGCGCTGTGGGCGCATCAGAGTCTCGCCTGGCATAAGCCTGTTCGAGTTGGCGACACACTCACGGTCATTGGAGAAGTAGTACACGTCTCGACCGGTCAGATGGCGCTCACCCTTCACACCGAAGTATTCGATGGGCATGGAGAGCTCGTGTTGTCGGGAACTGGTCAGGTGACTTTGCCCAGCGCAACTGTGACGACGCCTACTTCGTTTCAGAGCGAGGGCCCTATGGCGCCTCTCTCCAGTGATTCAACGTCGAGGCGCGTTGCTTTGGTCACTGGGGGAGCTGGCGGGGTCGGCAGCCGTCTGTGCTCAATGTTAGCCGCTGCGGGTTTTGATGTTGCAATTCACTTTCGAGGCGAAGAGGAGCGCTGTCAGATCTTGTGCAAGCGCCTCCGGTCGGAATATCCGGACGTGGGAGCGATCATGGTGCAGGCCGATTTGTCTAAAGTTGGCGAGGAGGCGCGTATCATGGACCAGATCGCTGAGGAACTCGCGCCGCCTCAGGTACTTGTCTTAAACGCCAGCCCTCGTCCTGTTGCGGTACCGCTGCAGGATCTCATATGGGACGACGACATCGCACCTCACTTAAATGTCTCCCTGCGCGCCCACCTAGGGCTGATCCAAAGGGCGCTGCCATTCATGAAAGAAAGAAGATTTGGCCGCATAGTTGGTGTAATAACCAATTCTGCGGTCTCGACTCCAATCGTAGGTTGGACGGCCTACACCCTCGCGAAGGTGGCCATGCGCAGTCTGCTGCAGTCGGTCGCTGCCGAGTGCGGGCCGTATGGAATCACTGGTAACGGCGTTCTCCCGGGCCTCATGCCTACTTCAATGACAGAAGGCGTTTCGGAACGATCGAAAGAACTCACTGCTCGGCGAACTCCGACCAGGCGACTTACCCAGCCGGTCGACGTGGCGAACGCGATCATGTTCTTGATCTCTCCTGCAGCCGACCAAATAAACGGCGTGATGCTGTCCCTCGATGGCGGGGAGCGGATGCAATGAGCGCCACTTCCCAAATAGCCTGGACCGACATAGTCCAACAGCTCGAGAGCCAGGGGCCCAGCCTATCGATCCAGAACAAGGTTGCGCGCCAGGTACAGGAGGCGATTTCCGCAAATCAGCTGCCCGGCAACGTCACTATTTTAGACATCGCATTGCTGCGGAGCTTTACAATCGAGCCTCTCGTGCCGCCCCTGGTTGCTCAGCTTGCCCGCCGCGGGCTTGCGGCGTCGATTCGCAGCGGGAGGCTCGGGAACTTTGCCGAGGAAATAGTCCGGCGGGAGTTGTTCCTGGACCCCGGACACTTCGATGCGACAATTCTCTTCGTACTCCCGGACGCGCTCGCCGGGTCCTTCTTCGACGCTCCGCCTCCGGGAGCTCTAAATGCCGCCGTCGAGCATTTTCTTCAACTCGTCGAAAGCCTCGTCGGGACTTCTACCGGGCAAGTCATCGTAGCCAATTTTGCTCTTCCGGAGTCGGTTCTGGCGAGAAACTACACTTGCCGTGTTCCGGAACACGGCCGGTATCAGATCTCAGTGCTGAATAGGCGATTAGCTCAGTTATCCACTCGTTATCCGCATTTGGTCATCTGGGATGTGGAGTTTCTGGCTAGCCGAATGGGTCTCTCGTCGTTCTGGTCGGCGCGCGACTATGCCGCCTCGATGCAACCGTTCTCAACTCAGGCACTAAACACCCTCGCATCGGCTCTGGCCGACTTGTTCTCGTTGGTGTTTCGTCGTTCGCCCGTTAAGTGCATCGTGGTCGACTGCGACAATACGCTCTGGGGCGGCGTGGTTGGCGAGGACGGGCCAAACGCAATCGAACTCGGGGATACGTATCCGGGGTCTTGCTATCGGCAGTTCCAGCACCAGCTAAGCCAACTGCGTCGGCTCGGTTACCTGCTTGCGTTAAACAGCAAAAACGATGAGAGCTTGGTTCAGTCGGTGTTCGAACAACACTCTGGTGTCGCATTGAAGTGGGAGGAGTTTTCCGCTATCCGTGCAAATTGGACGGACAAGGTCACGAACCTTCAAGATATCGCTGCAGAGCTCAACCTTGGTTTGGACAGCGTACTGTTCATCGACGACAACGACTTCGAATTAGATCTCGTACGATCCGCATTGCCTCAGGTGCGATGCCTGAAGATGCCGGCGCAACCATGGTTGGTACCGTCGGTTCTTCCGCTGTGCGAATGGATTGATTGCCTCTCAGTCACGGCGGAGGACAAGATTAGGGCGGCCAATTACACCGCAGACCGCCAGCGGAAAAGGCTTGAAGACGCGGCCACCGACCACTCTGCATACCTTCGCGATCTCAAGATGGTGGCTACGATTGAAGAGTTCGTCGCCGATCGCCACTTGAGTCGGGCGGCGCAGCTCACGCAAAGGACAAACCAGTTTAACCTCACTGCTCGTCGCTACTCGGAGGCAGAACTGCTCGGTGCGAACGAGCGTGGAGCGATGATCTTCGTAGGAGCACTGTGCGACCGATTTGGGGACTATGGACGTGTGCTGATGGCTATCTTAAAGCCTAAACCCCTTGGGGTTGTCGAGCTGGACACTTATCTTATGAGTTGCCGCGCGCTCGGGCGGACCGTCGAGGACGGGTGGTTTGCGGCGATCCTATCAATGTTGAAAAGGCTCGGATACTGCGAGGTGCGAGCTGAGTATATTCCAACCGCTCGCAATAGCGTTTGCGCTCAGTTTCTTGACAGAAATGGTTTCGAGCTGCTTGAACAACGTTTAGATGGTGGTAAAGTATATAAGTGTACGTTAGCCGCGATGGAAGGCAAGGAAAACGACCTGTTTCGAATTGAAGTGCATGGCGGAAGGTGAAATGTGGACGATAAACTGAAGCAGATCTTCATGGATCTATTTGACGTATCCGAACATAAGTTTGGTGACCGACTAAGCATGGATGATCTAGACGCGTGGGATAGCGTGACTCACGTAACACTCGTGCTGGCACTCGAAGAGACCTTTGGCGTTCAGTTCTCTCCAGAAGAAGCATCTGAACTGGAAAGCATCAAGTTGATCAAGCTGACGTTGCGCGACAAAATCAGCCAGCGGGGCACTGTGATGGCCGGATAGGGCAGTGGGGAGAGGCGGCACCTGAAAGTCAGTAATTGCTGGCGGTTACTGTCATGATGAGGACGCCACGGACACGGCACGGAATGTGAGAAATCTGGGAGTCGGACCGATTACATAGAGGCCGTCGCCGGATTGCCGCCCAACATGTTGTTGCCAGGGTTGGTCGAGAAGGATCAAAAAACTGATGAGGTGTTCGGCCGCAGGATCCCTTGCAAAGCGACACGGCCTCCTGGCTTAACATCAATAGCTAAGCTGTTGAATAGGTTAGCGCGGAACTGCCCATGCTTTCCAGCCCTCCATAAGGCGTACTCTTTGATTTCGTTGCGCGCCTCCAAGGCGGCAGAAGCTATGACGTGGCGGCGTCTATCGGGATGCGGACATGTACGAATTCACCGAGGTTGCTCTGGAAACGTTTCTTCCGCGGCTGCCAAGGGTGCCGTTATCGCGTTCGACGAATTGGGCAACTCCATCTGCCCCGGCGACCGTCGGTGCTATCGATGCCGTGGGGCTACATTACCTGTGGCTGCGCCGCCTGAAATGGATCTATATATCGCTCTAGCCGTTCTCGAATAACCCACATTCACGGTCATGCATCATGTGCAGCGTTCCATTCTTCAACTACCCCGCTCTCTTTACGTCGCAGGAGGCAGAACTCCAGCAGATATTCTGCGACGTCGGACACCGGGGAGCTTTCATCAAACAAATAGACCTTGAGGTGTTCGAGAAGTGCTTGGCATCGTTCCTCGGAGTACGCCATGTCCTTGGAGTCGGCAATGCGACCGACGGCCTGGAGGTTGCGGTGTTGGCAGCGGGCATCAAAGCTGGCGACGAGGTCATTCTCAGCTCCCACACAATGCTGGCCACGGCGGTTGCAGTCCACTTCGCCGGCGCCAAGCCTGTACCAGTCGATTGCGGGCCCGATCATCTCATCGATCCCGCCGCCGTCGAGGCGGCAGTCTCGGCGCGCACTCGGGCAATCATGCCCACCCAGCTCAACGGCCGCACGTGCGATATGGATGCGCTTGCCCGGATCGCCGGTAAGCACGGACTGCTCATTGTCGAGGACGCGGCCCAAGCTTTGGGATCACGTTTCAAAGGACGTTGTGCAGGCAGTTTCGGGGCGGCGGCAGCCATTAGCTTCTACCCTGCCAAAGTGCTGGGTTGCCTGGGGGATGGCGGTGCAGTCGTAACGGATGACACCGAAGTGTACCAATATGCCTCTGAACTCTGCAATTTTGGCCGCAACGCTGTCGGCGATGTAGTCCGGTGGGGCTTTAACTCGCGGCTCGATAACTTGCAGGCAGCGATGCTGCACTTCCAGCTCAAGAAATACACCCAGGTCATGTGCAGGCGCCGCGAGATCGCCGCGCTCTATACTGAATGCCTCGGTGACGTTGTTGATGTCGTGCTTCCCCCTGCCCCGAACTCCGATCCTGACCACTTCGACATATACCAGAACTATGAGATCGAGGCCGAAAAACGCGACGAACTCAAGGCGCATTTGAAAGATAACGGAATTGGAACGCTGATTCAGTGGAACGGTCAGGCCATTCATCACCTGAAAGCTCTCGGGTTTACGCAGAACCTGCCTTATACCGATCGGCTATTCAAGCGCCTGCTCATGCTGCCAATGAATATGTCGCTTTCGGACGACGACGTCCATTACGTCTGCGAAAACATTCGAAGCTTCTACGGATACGGGCAATGAGTCTCACATCTTCGAACAGCACGCATTCCCTGGCGCGCCGCATTCGCACTCACGCGTTGCGGATGACCAGCATAGGCGGCGGATCCCATATCGGCGCGATTTTCTCTTGCAGTGATATCCTCGCTGTGCTCTATGACGGCATTCTGAACGTAGATCCCGCGGAGCCGAAACGCTCGAGCCGCGATCGCTTTGTACTGAGCAAGGGCCACGCCGGGGCCGGTCTCTACGCTGCGCTCGCGGAGCGCGGATTCTTCCCGGTCGAGAAGCTTCTCACCCACTACCAGAACGGCTCCATTCTTTGCGGCCATGTGTCGCACGAGGTGCCTGGTGTCGATGTGTCCACCGGTTCTCTGGGCCATGGACTTTCCATTGGCGCTGGAATGGCCTATTCCGCCGCGGCCAGGCGCGCCTCCCACCGGGTCTTCTGCCTGTTAAGCGACGGCGAATGTGACGAAGGCTCCACCTGGGAAGCCGCTCTCTTTGCCGCTCATCACGGGCTTTCGAACTTGGTTGCCATAGTGGATTACAACCGGATTCAGGGTCTTGCTCCAGTCTCTCATGTGCTGGAACTTGAGCCCTTTGCTGATAAATGGACCGCCTTCGGTTGGGCCGTCCGAGAAGTCGACGGCCACGACCACGGGTCCCTCCGGGCGGCTCTCAGCACCCTACCGTTCAAATCTGGCAAGCCTTCCTGCCTGATGGCGCACACTACCAAGGGCCGAGGCGTCAGCTTCATGGAAAACACCGTGCTATGGCATTACCGGATTCCCAGGGGCACCGAGTTTGATGCCGCACTCGCCGAACTGGAGGGCCAGCCGTGAGAGACTCTTTCGTCCGCACTCTAACTGAACTCGCTCCTCAGCACCCGGAACTCCTACTCCTTACAGGTGATCTCGGCTTTGGCGTCCTGAACGACTTCGTCGCTCGCTTCCCTCGTCAGTTCCTGAATGTTGGTGTCGCGGAGCAGAACATGTCCGGCCTCGCTGCCGGTCTGGCCCTCGAAGGCCACACCGTATTCACGTACTCCATCGGCAACTTCCCGACGCTCCGCTGTCTCGAGCAGATACGCAACGACATCTGCTACCACGGCGCTAACGTAAAGATCGTCTGTGTCGGCAGCGGGATGAGCTACGGAGCCCTTGGTATATCCCACCATGCCACCGAGGACTTGGCCATCCTCCGCTCGCTTCCCGGGATGTTGGTGTTCTCCCCCGGCGATCTCTGGGAAGCCGCCGAATGTAGCCGCTATCTCGTCTCGCATCGCGGTCCTGCCTACCTCCGCCTCGACAAGTCCGCCGCGCCGCCGACTGCGCAACCCGGCGAGACCTTTCGGCCTGGCAGCATACGAACCGTTCGCGATGGGTCGGACGTGACGCTCGCCGCTACCGGCGGAATCCTCGGAGAGGCCCTTGTGGCCGCGGATGCTCTGGCCGAGCAGGGCGTTTTCTGCCGCGTCCTCAGCGTCCACACGGTTAAGCCCCTCGACACCGATACGCTCACGGCCGCCGCTTCCGAAACGGGCGGCATAGTCAGCATCGAGGAACACTCTGTGGACGGTGGCCTGGGCGGCGCTATTGCCGAAGCTCTCATGGAAGCTGGAGTCTTTCCGGGCTTCTTCGTGCGCGTGGGGCTTCGCAACACCTTCTCATCGGCGGTTGGGAGTCAACAATACCTCCGAAAGTTTTATGCTCTGGACGCCGGGGCCATAACTCGAACCGTGTCCGCCAGGCTGGGCGTCTCCGTCCCTGCTCTCGCATGATTCTGAAACGAGCCATGGACATCCTGGCCGCATCGGCCGGTCTGCTGCTCTTTTCGCCACTCTTGTTGGCAGTGATGCTCGCCATCTGGCTCCAGGACCGCCAGTCGCCGTTTTACATCGCGTCACGCGCAGCTCGCGGCGGCGGCACGTTCCGCATGGTCAAGTTCCGCTCCATGGTGGTTAACGCCGACAAGATCGGCGGTTCATCTACCTCCGCCACTGACCGGCGTATCACACCCGTTGGCCAGTTCGTGCGCGCTTACAAACTCGATGAGCTTATCCAGCTGTGGAACGTCCTAAAAGGGGACATGAGCCTTGTCGGACCACGGCCCCAGCTCCTGACTGATGCCCAGCTTTACACGCACGCCGAGAGGCGCATGCTCACGGTCCGTCCCGGCATCACCGATCCCGCATCCATCGTTTTCTCCGATGAGGGTGACATCCTTAAGGGCAGTGCCGACCCGGACCTTCTCTATAACCAGATCATTCGCCCCTGGAAGAGCCGGCTTGCGCTAGCCTACATTGAACACCGGAGCTTGTGCGTCGACCTTTGGCTGGTCATTCTCACCGTGCTTGCTTTAGTCTCCAAACCCACTGCTCTCCGCGCGCTTGGATGCCTGCTTCGCGGCTGGAAGCTCGACCCACTCGTCATCCGCGTGGCCGCGCGTCAGGAGCCTCTTCTAGGCTATCCTCCGCCAGGAGCCCGAGAGGTCGTCACGCAATTACGTTAAGGCCCGCTATGTCACTCACAGCTTGGTTGAATTCACTCATCCGAGGTGAGCGGTGGAGTAGCTTTCATCGCCTTGCCATCGGGCTCTCCCAGATATGCGTCTTCTCGCTGTGTATCATCGCTGCTTTTCTGCTTCGGTTTGAATTTGTTATCCCGAGCGTGCATCGCAAGCACCTTTTTTGGGCATTGCTTATCTGCATTCCGGTCAAACTGATCGTCTTCCGGCTGCTGAACCTCGATCACGGCTGGTGGCGCTATGTTTCCACTTATGATCTTGTCCGACTCGCGTTCGGTAACTTTCTCGGTTCCGTGCTGGGCGCCGTTGCTATACTCTTGCTAGCCCCGGCCGGCTATCCGCGCTCACTTTTCATCTTGGATTTGCTCCTCTGTTTCCTGGCAACGGCCGGCCAACGCGTCTTGGTCCGAATCGTATGGGACTCGGTAGGCCCCGGCCCTAATTCCGCACCTCTCTCTAAGATATTCATCTACGGGGGAGGAGTCGCCGGTGTCTCTCTGCTTCGCGAGATACGCTCCAACCCGAAACTCCGTTACGCCGTCTGTGGCTTCATCGATGACAATCCGCGCAAGCGTGGGCTGACTATCCAAGGCATCAGGGTTTTGGGTTCTGGAGATGGTCTCTCTACACTCGCACGACGCCACGGGATTTTCGAGATCTTGATCGCGATCCCTTCCGCGACCGGCGCTGAAATGACCAGGGTTCTCAGGCACTGCTATGCTGCGAGACTCAAGTGTCGCACTATCCCCGCCCTCGCGGAAATCATCGAAGGCAACGGACTCGCGCGCCAAATCCGCGACGTCGCCGTCGAAGATCTCCTTGGCCGTAATCCCGTCAGTTTGGAAGAGAACCCAATTCGCGGCACACTCGAAGGCAAAGTTGTGCTGGTCACCGGCGCGGCCGGATCTATCGGCTCCGAACTCTGTCGTCAGATCGCACGATTCAACCCCGCGGGGATCGTGGGATTCGAAATCGCCGAATCTCCCCTGTTTGAAACCGATCGCGAAATGCGCCAGTCCTTCCCCCAGGTTCCCTTCTGTCCCGAAATCGGGAGCGTACAGAATCGCGTTCGCCTGGACGAGGTCCTCCGCCAACACAGGCCATCGGTGGTCTATCACGCCGCCGCCTACAAGCATGTCCCCATGATGGAGGCGCATGTGTTCGAGGCCATCGAAAACAACGTTTTCGGCACATACAACGTCGCCGTGGCTGCGGCCGAGCACGGAGTCGACGACTTCGTCATGATCTCATCTGACAAAGCAGTCCGGCCCACGAACATCATGGGTGCCACCAAACGAGTGGCCGAACTGCTGCTTCTGGCCCTACAGAACGGGCACACCAAGTACGTCGCCGTGCGCTTCGGTAACGTGCTGGGCTCGAACGGTAGCGTCATCCCCATCTTCAAGAAGCAGATCGCGGCTGGCGGCCCGGTGACGGTGACGCATCCCGACATGCGGCGCTTCTTTATGACCATCCCCGAAGCGTGCCAGCTCGTGCTGCAAGCCTCGGCCATCGGAGAGGGCGGTCAGATCTGCGTCCTCGACATGGGCGAGCCGGTAAAGATCGTTGATCTCGCTAGAAACCTGATTCTCCTGTCGGGGCTGAGGCCCGACGAAGACATCAGGATTGAATTCACCGGTATGCGCCCAGGCGAGAAGCTCTATGAAGAGTTGAGCACGATGCTTGAGAACACGGCGCCCACCGCCCATGAGAAGATCCGCATTTTCGTAGGTAACGGCATGCCGGAAGGCGACATGCTGACATGGCTCAGTTGCCTGCGAGAGATCTGCGAAGCCCGTGACCTCGGCCGGCTGGTCGTAGCCCTGAAGGAGACGGTGCTCGACTATAGTCCGAGCGCGCATTTGCTGAGACGGATGGTAGAGCCCAAGGCGATGGCGACCTTCGGAGCGTAGATATGAGACGTCGGCTGACACTTATGTCTGGGCGGTCTCTCACCGGCAGCGTTTAGCGGTTTGGCAGCGGTGTACGGCTTTCGTTTCTCCTGTGAAACATATCGATAATGATGAAAGTCCTTGTCACTGGAGCGGCCGGCTTTATCGGCAGCAACTTAACCGACCGTCTGATTGAGGACGGACATTTGGTCCGGGGTTACGACAACTTCTCGACTGGCCGTTCGGAGTTCCTTCAAAACTCACGAAAGTCGAGTTCGTTCGAGCTTTGTGAGGGCGATCTTCTGGATCTGCCGAAACTGAAAGCGGCGATGGCAGGCGTAGACACCGTCTTTCACATGGCGGCCAACGCCGACGTGCGAGGCGGGCCAGAGCACCCACGAAAAGACCTTGAGCAAAACACGATCGGCACTGCCAACGTGCTGGAGGCCATGAACGAATGCGGCGTGCAGCGGATTGCGTTTGCTTCGACAGGCTCTGTGTATGGGGAGTCGAAGGTTTTCCCCACACCCGAGGAAGCGCCGTTTCCTCTCCAGACTTCGTTCTATGCCACCTCGAAGCTGGCTGGCGAAGGATTGATCGCGGCGTACTGCGAAGCCTTCGGAATGCAGAGCTGGATATTTCGCTTCGTCTCAATTCTGGGTGAACGGTATACGCACGGTCATGTTCTTGATTTCTATAAACAGCTATTGCGGCACCCAGAGAAGCTTCACGTCCTAGGCGACGGTAAACAGCGAAAGTCCTATCTCTATGTACGGGATTGCGTGGATGCCGTGCTTCTTGCGCTGGAGAAAGCTAGTGGTAAGGTCAACATCTTCAATTTGGGAACGGATGAGTATTGCACGGTGGACGAATCGATTGGTTGGATCGCCGCTTCATTGGGACTTAACCCCAGTCGCACCTATGCTGGGGGCGAGCGCGGATGGGTTGGGGACAGCCCGTTCATCTTCCTGAAATGCAGCCGGATACGGAGCCTGGGTTGGCAGCCGAGTCTATCCATCCAGCGGGCCGTCGAGAGAACTCTGGCTTACCTGCAGGAGAACCAGTGGGTGCTGGACACCCGCCAGTCTGCTTTATGAAGCTGCAGGGAAACAAGGTGATCATCACGGGGTGTTCGCGCGGACTGGGCGTGGCAGTCGCGGAAGCCATGTGGAGGGAAGGCGCCGACCTTCTGCTGGTGGCCCGGTCGGGAGCCGCCTTATGCGAGGTTCGGGACCGTCTGGCAGGAAGTGCCACGGCGCAGCAGGCCCACGCCTTTCCCGCCGATCTTGGTGATCCGGCTGCCCCGCAGGCGGTTCTGGCAGAAGCGCGCCGGCTATGGTCCCGGGTCGACATTCTGGTGAACAACGCCGGCACTATCGGGCCGATAGGGATGGTGGCGGACAACGATTGGTCCGAATGGCGGAATTCCGTCCAGCTAAACCTGCTCGCTCCTGCTGAACTCTGCAAGCTCGCGGTTGACTGGATGCGTGAAGCAGGTGTCGGAGGGAGCATTGTCAATCTCTCTGGCGGTGGCGCTACCACTCCGCGGCCGTGTTTCTCGGCGTACGCGACGGCCAAGTGCGCCCTCGTCCGGTTCAGTGAGACGATCGCGGCGGAAGTCGCCAATCTTGGAATCCGCGTAAACTGCATCGCGCCGGGGGCCATGAACACCGCAATGATGCAGGAAACGCTAAGGGCCGGAGCGGACCGGGTCGGCGCTACCGAATATGAGCGAGTGCGGAAGCTTGTGGCCGGCGGCGCGTCGGACGCGAGGCTCGCCGCCGAGCTGATCGTTTATCTGGCCTCGGAGGAATCGACCGGCATCACCGGAAAGCTGATCAGCGCGGTGTGGGATCCCTGGCGCACCCTACACGACCACGTCGAAGATCTCCGGAACACGGACGTGTACACGCTTAGGAGGATTGTACCCGAAGAACGGGGAAAGGCGTGGGGCGGTGCGTGAGCGGCATGCGGTCGCGATCATCGGTAGCGGTTTGATCGGGGCAAAACGTGCCCAGGCGGTGGGCGATTGCAGGGTCCGTGTCTGTTGCGACACGGTGCTCGAACGGGCGGAAAAACTGGCCGCGCGATTCCCGGGTGCCGAAGCGTCCACCGATTGGCGCACGACCGCGACTCACGATGAGGTCGATATCGTCATCGTGGCAACCACCCACGACCAGCTTGCTGTGGTCGCGGAGACGGCCGCCGCGGCTGGAAAACACGTCCTCCTCGAGAAGCCGGGCGCGCGGAGGGCTTCGGAATTGGACGCCGTGCTGCGGGAAGCGCAGCGTACCGGGGTCTCCGTTAGAGTGGGTTTCAACCATCGGTATCACAGGGCCCTTCAGGAAGCGCGGCGGATTTTTCTCTCGGGAGCGCTGGGCGAAATGATGTTCGTCCGGGGGCGGTATGGGCATGGAGGACGTGTCGGGTACGAGCGAGAGTGGCGAACTGATCCAGCGGCGTCCGGGGGAGGAGAACTGCTGGACCAGGGCGTGCACCTGATCGACCTAGCCCGATGGTTCCTGGGCGACTTCGAGCGCGTGCAGGGTCACATCGGCACGTACTTCTGGAACATACCAGTGGAAGACAACGCCTTTCTCATCCTGACGACCCTCGCCGGCAAAGCGGCGTTCCTGCACGCCACCTGGACGGAATGGAAGAACCTGTTTTCGCTCGAGATCTGCGGGCGGCAAGGCAAGCTGGAGATTTCGGGATTGGGTGGTAGTTATGGCGTGGAGCGGCTGGCGTTCTATCGGATGTCGGCGCAGATGGGTCCGCCGGAGACAACCATTTGGGAGTATCCCATGGCCGATAACTCCTGGGACACCGAGTTCGCGGATTTCCTGGAGGATATCCGGTTGCGGCGCGACCCCATCCCCGGCATTCAAGATGCGAAGGCAGCCCTGCGCGTTATTGAGAAGGTGTACGCAGAGGCATCCCGATGATCATCACGCGCAGTCCTATGCGAATCTCATTGGGCGGCGGCGGAACGGACCTTCCGTCGTACTACCGCCAGCACGGCGGTTTCGTGATCTCCGCAGCGATCGACAAGTATGTCTACATTACCCTGCATGAGACATTCGTCCCGGAAGTGATCGTCAAGTACTCGAAGATGGAGGTTGTCGCACGTCCGGAGGACGTGAAACATCCCATCGTGCGCGAGGCGTTAAAGCTGGTGGACCTAGGCGTTCCGCACATCGAGATCGCCAGCATGTCCGACATTCCGGCCGGATCAGGCCTGGGATCGTCCGGGAGTTTCACAACCGCGCTGCTGCGGGCGCTCCACAGCATGAAACGGGATAACATAAGCACGCACGAACTCGCGGAACAGGCATGCCACATTGAGCTGGATCTGGTGGGAGAGCCGATCGGCAAGCAGGACCAATACATCGCTTCCTTCGGCGGCATCACATGCTTCGAATTCCGCCCCGACGATCACGTCACGGTGACACCGCTCCACCTGGACCCGATGACTCTGCATAACCTGGAAGACAACCTGATGTTGTTCTTTACGAACTACACGAGAGACGCGTCAGCCATTCTGAAGGATCAGGATGTTCGCAGCAAACAGGGCGACCAGGAGATGTTCGACAACCTGCACTGCGTGAAACAGTTGGGTTACGAAAGCAAAGCGGCATTCGAGTCGGGCAACCTGCGCCGGTTTGCCGAAATCATGCACGTGCACTGGGAGAATAAGAAGAAACGTAGCGCGGGCATGAGCAGCGGCCTCATCGATGAGTATTACGATCTGGCCCGGAAGAGCGGTGCTTTGGGGGGCAAGCTGATCGGCGCGGGAGGCGGCGGCTTCCTGATGTTTTATACCGAGGACAAGACGCGTCTACGGCGCGCGATGTGCGGCGCGGGTTTACGCGAGGTGCGCTTCCGGTTCGACTTCGAAGGAACCCGCGTACTGGCTCAGTCGTGAAGTTGTGATGCTGCCGTTGGCAATTCTGGCGGGAGGTTTGGCGAAGCGTCTCCGGCCACTCACCGAAACCACGCCCAAGTCGCTCGTTCCGATGCACGGCGAGCCTTTTGTCAGCCACCAGCTACGGCTGGTTCGCGACCGGGGCGTGCAAAGGGTGGCGTTGTGCGTGGGCTACCTGGGCGAGATGATTCGGGATTTCGTGGGTGATGGCAGAGGGTTCGGTCTCGATGTGGAATACTCGTGGGATGGCGGCAGCCCTTGGGAACGGCGGGTGCAGTCCGCGTCGCTTTGCCGTTGCTGGGCGAATCGTTTCTTCTGATGTATGGGGATTCCTACCCTCCCTGCGACTGCTGGGCGGCGGAAGAGGCCTTTCGGATGGCGGGCAAACAAGGATTGCTGACGGTTTTCCGGAACGATTGCCAGTGGGAGGCAGTAACGTGGAGTTCTGCGACGGCAACATCGTCGCGTATGCGAAGCAGCAGCGAAAACATGCGGCACATCGATTACGGCCTCGAGGTATTTCGGCGATCGCTGTTCGCCGATTCTCCCGGAGTCTCCATGCGATCTGACGACCGTGTACCAGAGTTTTCTGGCACATGGCGAGCTGGCCGCGCTTGAAGCAGGGGAACGCTTTCATGAAATCGGCTCTTTCGAGGGCATCTCTGCGCTGGAGGAACGTCTCGCGCGGACAGGCGGCATGTCATGAGTGAGTTTTCGAAACGGTACCTTCAGGAGGTTGGACAGATCGCGGCGCAACTGGATGCCGCGGCGATCGACGGGGTGGTTACCGCGCTGGCCGAAACCCGCTCCAGGGGCGGCCGGCTGTTCATCCTGGGCGTCGGCGGGAGCGCGGCCAATGCCTCCCACGCCGTCAACGATTTCCGCAAGATCGCCGGATTGGAAGCCTACACCCCCACGGACAATGTTTCGGAGTTGACCGCGCGCACCAATGACGAGGGATGGCCGGGAGTCTTCGAGTCCTGGCTGCGGATTAGCCGGCTGCGGCCGGAAGATTGCATCCTGGTCTTTTCGGTGGGAGGCGGGAATTTGGAGAAGAACGTCAGCCCCAACCTGGTGCTGGCGCTGCAGTATGCTCGCTCGGTGGGCGCGAAAATTGCGGCCATTGTGGGACGCGACGGCGGTTACGCCGCCCAGGCTGCGGACGCTTGCGTGATCATTCCCACGGTCAACCCGGTCCATGTCACACCACATGCGGAGGCTTTCCAGGCGGTGGTCTGGCACCTGGTGGTATCGCACCCGGCCCTCAAACAGGTGGAGACGAAGTGGGAGTCGGTGCTGTAAGCGGCGGTCGCCGGAGGGCGGTCTTCCTGGATCGCGACGGCGTGCTCAACCGGCCTGTTGTCCGCGAAGGAAGGCCCTACCCGCCCGCCTGTCCGGAGGATTTGGAGATTTTTCCCGAAGCCCCAGCCGCGCTCACGGCATTGAGGCGGGCGGGATTCTCGCTGTACATCGTGACCAACCAACCCGACGTCGCACGCGGCACACAGCAGCGTTCATTGGTGGAAGGGATGCACAAGGCTTTGCGCAAGGCGCTGCCGTTGGATGGGTTCTACGTGTGCTACCACGACGATGCTGATGCGTGTGAGTGCCGAAAGCCCAAGCCCGGTCTCCTGTTGACCGCCGCCGGAGAGCACGGTATCTGCCTTCCGGCCAGTTACATGATTGGAGATCGCTGGCGCGACGTTGAGGCGGGCCAGCGCGCTGGTTGCCGGACCGTGTGGATGGAGTGCGGCTACGCTGAGCGAGGTCCCTCGCTGCCGGCTGATTTCACGGTGCGGTCTCTGCAAGAGGCGGCCGCCCGGATTCTTCAAGAAAGCAGAAAGGATCGATCCAAGTATGAAGTCGCTCTCTGAACTTAAGGTCAAGATCTTCGCCGACGGTGCCGACAAGGCCGGGATGCTGGAGATGTACCGGAACCCGGTCATTCGGGGATTCACTACCAATCCTACATTGATGCGCAAAGCTGGGGTGCGGGACTATGAGGCGTTCGCGCGGGACGTCCTGACGTGCATACCGGATCGCCCGATCTCTCTGGAGGTGTTCGCTGATGAGTTCTCGGAGATGGAAGACCAGGCGCGGACAATCGCCGATTGGGCGGACAACGTCTTCGTCAAGATACCCGTCACAAACACGAAGGGCGAGCATTCGGTTGAGTTGATCCGTCGACTGAGCCATGACGGAATCAAGCTCAACGTGACCGCACTTCTGACGTTGGACCAGGTTCGGATGGTGGTGGCAGCCCTCGCAGGAGAGGCACCGGCGAGCGTCTCTGTGTTTGCAGGACGCATTGCTGACACCGGGTGCGATCCGGTACCATTCATGGCCGCCGCCGTAGAGATACTGCGAGAAGCTCCGAACGCCGAACTGATTTGGGCGAGTCCACGCGAACTGCTGAACATCTTCCAGGCCGACGCTGTCGGCTGCCACATCATCACCGCAACGAACGACATCCTCAAGAAACTCACTTTGCTAGGGAAGGACCTCTCTGATTACTCGCTGGAGACCGTGAAGATGTTCTACTCGGACGCCGTGTCGTCGGGATTCACGCTGTCAAGCGTATCCGAAAGAATGCATGCCGGTCCACGAGTACCGCTGAGGACCGAGGCGGTTCCCCCAAACGAAAGCATAAGTAAGTAAGAAGAGGTGCACATGCAGAACCTCAGGCAAGTATTCCTGCATCGAATCGGGCTTGGTTGTTTTTACGCTCCATCCGTCGTGTTTCCCTTTCTTGCGAAACGGCATAGAGTGTTGACTCGGTATCAGAAATGTAAGCTCATTTGGAAAGTATTTCGCAATGCACGACGGGCGGGAAGTGCCAGCAGTTTCCTTGAACAGCTAACGCTCGTAAATGCAATAATTTCTATTTCTGCCAGTGTCGAGGGAGTAGTCGCAGAATTCGGATCTTTCAAAGGTATGTCAGCTGCAAGTTTGTCGCTTGCTTGTAAGCTTGTCGGTCGGCGGTTAGTATGTTTCGATTCATATGAAGGCCTTCCGGCACCGGAGGAAGACGTAACCCATATCGAAGATGGCAGGGCGGTGCCCTACGCGAAAGGTCAGCTGAAAGGAACACTGGAAGAAGTCAACCGAAATGTGACCCGCTTCGGCGATATCTCCGTGTGCGAGTTTGTGAAGGGATACTTCGAAGACTCGCTACCGAAGCGGCATGACGAGCGCTATTGCCTGATTTTCGAAGATGCCGATTTGCCGTCTTCCGTAGCCACCGTTATCTGCTATACCTGGACCAAGTTACAAGACGATTGTTTGTTTTTCTCGCACGAAGCGCGGGATCTCGAAGTAGTAAAACTCTTCTACGACGACCGGTTTTGGAATGAAACCTTCGGGTGCAATGCCCCGGGCTTTGTGGGCGCTGGACTTGGTTTACCATTATCGCTGATCGGTTCTTGCTTGGGTTTTGTAAAAAAACCCTCAATCACCGCAATGCCCGACAGGAACAACGTGATAACGACACACTGGGTGTGAGAGCATCGCGCTTGGGCTACTTGTGCTATTATAGGAGGGCATCCGTTACCTTCGGAGCGTGGATATGAGCCGTGGGCTGAAGGTGTGTTTGGCTGGTCTTCTGCTAACGTTCAGCATCGCTTGGCTCGGCAGGGAGAGCTGGCTCTCGGCTTTGGGACGCTATCTAATTGAGACGCCTGGAGGATTGTCGGTCGCGGATGTCGTTGTGGTCCCCGCTGCAGACTACATCCGGGCGGATGTGAGCATTGAGACGCTGGAAGAGGCGGCTCGACTGGTGCGCGAGGGGCGCGCAAAGCATATCGTCATGAGTTGTGCGGAAGTGTACGGAGTCAGCGAATGCGAACTCGCGCAGAAGTGGCTGCGAGACAGAGGCTACTCAGGGACGCAAATCGATTGGTTGCGGACAGCGATCCTTCCGGATGAGCTGGAGGCGGATAAGACGATCCAATATCTGAGGGAGCGCGGGGTCAAGTCGGCAATCATCTTGCTACCTAATTACAAAACGCGGCGACTTGGCGGAGCTTACCGTCGGCTCGGAACTCAATCCGCAATTGAAGTGAACGTAATGGGCCAAAGCCGGGAGTTCGATCCACAAAGATGGTGGAGGTCGCGGGAGGGGCAGAAGCGGTTTGCCGTAGAATTTGTCAGATTGGCGAGATTGTTGTGAACTGCGGTGTCGGAGCCTTTCCAAATTGCGGCGCGGTGGGCACAAGTCCGGCGGAGAGGCTAAGAAACTCGCCGGACCCGAACCTCGTCCGGCGACGGACGTCCGGTGTCGGGCTGCGGCCAGATCGAGATATCAAGATCGAATTCACTGACATATGGTCCGGCGAGAAGTCCCTCGAACGCATACACCAGCAAGGTTGGCGTCGACGAACTCAGAGCCCTCTCACCGGTCATAGGAGATCGGTCATCGAGTTAAACAAGACCTGTGTCGAACGCCTTTCTCAACTTTGCCCGAGGGTGATTTTCTTCCGAGAAGCGCTGTTATGTTAGTCTTTGCTTTGAGAGGTTAAATTGAGGATTTTTATATTGCTACTATTGAGAATTATATTGCCGCTTTTGGTCGGAGCATCTGTTTCGCTTACGCAAGTTTCGCCGGTGCCAGCGCCGAATCTCGCCATCGACGTCACCGGCCCACCCTACAATGCTGACAAGACCGGGGCAATCAACGCTGCTGGTCCGATCAATTCCGCGATTTCAGCAGCCTCTGACCGCGAGGTTTTGTTTAGGTGTGGCACGTATACTATCACGTCGCCACTTATGCTCCATAACATTTCTAACGTAAGGCTGCACGCAGAGGCTCCTGGGTGTGCAACCATTAGCTACAACAGTGTGGCTTTCTCGGGCTTTCAGATTTACGCGAACCGTGGGGAAACTACTCAGTTCATCGAGATTGACGGTTTGAGATTCGACAACGCAGCACGTTCTGACATTCGGGTGGCTGGCCGAGGCTCTTTGTATATAGGCAATAACGCGAAGCCCGGAACCAGCGGAATTGTTAGCGATGTTTTCGTAACGCGCATGTCTGTGGCGCGAACAGGCACGTGTGGGATCGTAGTTGCAGATGCATCTAACGTGTTTCTTGATGCAATACGAGTCGAGCAGTCAGGAGAGCATGGGATCTATATAAGTGGGGCACAGCGCGTTTATGGCAGCAATATAGAGATCGACAATCCGTGTGGACAGGGCGGGACCATTGCTGGGTGCGCTGGGCTCAAGATTGGGACTGTATTAAGCGGAGTTGTGAACGTGTCTAACATAACTGTGAGAGCCGGATCTTCGCCACACGTTCACGCTTTCCTGTTGCAAAACGCAGCGCATATGACGGTGGTGGAGCCGAGGGTTGTCCTTGGCGGACCGTCACAGATAGGGTTTCGAATACAGAGTAATCATGCATTTATCAATCGCCCGTCCGTAGATGGAGGAATTGGGTACGCGGGTGCGAGCGCCTTCTTCATAGACGGCGGTACGGACGCAGTAGTGAACGGAGGTGTTATTACCGGAGCTTGGCGGTCCAGTCCAGTTCAACTACGGACTGGAGCAAACAGCCCTCATATTCATGGATTGACAGTGGAATCAATTCTGATCGGGCCTACCTATGCGGTCTTGATGACAGGCCCGATATCTCCATTTCTAGATGACGTAAGAATAATGCATGCCGAATATGGCGTGAACCTAGGGACGAGCGAGGGGACCGAGCTCACTAATCTGGTAAACAATGCAACCAGGTTAAAGTACAAAACCACTAACGCGAGAGGGTATCACATTACGGAGGAGCGCTAGGACGTGGAAAGTTAGGGCTCGTGAGAAACGGGGATGGGTAAACTCGGGTTGGGGCAGCGTGCTTAGTGAGCCATGGAACGCGAGTTCTAGGAAATGGAAGGTGAGTAAGGCGGCCGATTCTCTGGCGCTTAGTTTGGCGTTGTCGACGAGGCCTGCGACCACACCGGTGGAGAAATTCTTGTTTCTGCGCCAGCAGATTGGGCAGTGCCCACCCGATAGATGGCGATAACGCGCCTCCAGTGGCGCAGGAGCTTACGGCGGCGCCAGGGGACGCGAGAGCAGCGCGGCTGCGCTTGCCGAATGCGGCTAGTGTCTCGATTGTGATCTAATATGCTCATCACCCGCGTGGATAAAATTAGCGAAGAACTGTGGCAAACTGGCCCCGGCACCAACCTTAAGAGCTGACGTATCTTGCCGTGTGCATTCCTGGTGGAGTGCTCCTCTGCAGTACTCGAGCAGATCCGTCCAGAGGTAGAGCTCGGCGTCAATTCGCAACGTGGCGAACGGGAAACAGGCGGCGTCCTGTTCGGCATCCAGGAGCCCGGCCGCATTCGCATCCTTGCCTCCAAGCCACTGCAATGCGAGCACGCCATGGGACCGGGGTTTGTTCTTTCGGAAAGAGATGAGCAGCGTCTGGCGCAGCTAATCTCAGCCCCCGCCACGGACCCCGAGCTGAACGGTCTGCAGGCTCTGGGCTGGTATCACTCCCATCTTCGCAGCCGGATCTTTCTTTCCGAACGCGATCGGCAAATCCATTCCCGCTATTTCGCCGCCCCGTACCAGATTGCTCTAGTCATTCATCCCGAATCGGAGCGCCCCACTCGCGCTGGTTTCTTTTTCCGCGAAGCCTCCGGCGAGATGCGCACGGAGTCTAGTTACGAAGAGTTTACCATTGAGACTCCTCCGCCGGCGGCGCCGGAACTCAAGCCGGCGGTGGTTTCCAAGCGGGCCCCATCTCATAGGCGGACGTCGTCCCCTGCGAAGACCGAGCCGCAGCGCGAGGCGATCTGCCCCAGGTGCGGCAGCAAGCATGTACGGCGGTCGCGCAGGGCGGGACCGATTGAACGGTTCCGGGAGGTTTTCGGCTATTACCCGTACCGATGTCACGAGTGCCTCTCAAGGTCGTTTCTGAAAACTTCGTCTGATCTACTGGAACGCGCCCGGTACAGTCCCCGGAAACGGCCGGAAGAGCGCAAGAGAGCCCAGCAGCGCACGCGGCGGGAACTACTCCTTTGGGGCGGTGGAATTCTTGGCTTCTTGGCGATCCTGCACTACTTGATCCGGGACACCGGCCCAAAACCCGATGCGCCCTAAGATCGCCGTTTCGTCCTCCAGGCCCTCATGCTCATGTCCTCGCGCTTGCTATACGTTTTCTAGCTCCTAAGGCATCCTGCTCGTCGTGATCGGCTCGCTATTGCCCGCCAGTTCGCCCGTGATGCGCAACGTCGGAAGGCTGCCCGTCAGCGACAACGTGCTGCACTTCTGCGCCTACACCTGGCTGGCCCTGCTGGCGCTCTTGGCCATCAGACGCCGGTCTCTCGCCGTGCTGACTGCCCTCGCCACGATACTGCTGGGCGTGGCCTTGCAGTTTGGTCAGGATCTGGTGCCGGGCCGGGCGTTCGAAATCCGCGACATGTTCATCAACGGATTCGGGATCCTTACCGGTATCGCAATCGGAATCCTTCAGCCGCCGTATCGTCCCGGCGGTCAGCAGGAGTTGATACTCTCCACCTCGCTCTCTCGTGCCCTCGCTAATCTTCCTGCCTCGGTTTCGTGGTCTAAGCCGCCAGGCGCGAGCTCGTTTTTATGTGTTCGCGCTGTGAAATGCAGAAAGATGCGCGCCCGCCGTAACAACCACGTTATACTGCGGGCAAATCCGCCTCACCATGGAACTGAGCACAAATGGGTCGCTCGGTATGTGGTAAGCGGCAATCGAAAGCCGAGGATGGAACTTCTTCAGGGTATCGCTGGCGCCGGCCAGCGCTAACCGCTCCGCTTCTTCAATATCCATCTTGATCACATCGCAACGTGTCAGGCCGGCGGACGATACCGCATGATCAATTGTGACGCATTGAACCCCGCCCTCACTGACACGACCGGTTAGCTGATTCTCCGTGAAACTGATTGTCAGCACCGACCTTAGACATCAAGGAGAAATAGTATAGTTGGTCGGCGGTCCACTAAAATCGTACTGCACGACTGATGCTGAGTTGATCATGTTCGTGAGGGTTGCTCCATTGCTGGTGCCCAATTCTACGCCATATTGAGCACTGAGTATTTGCACTCCATCCAAGATGGGACCTTTTGGAGCTGTCATCTGTACGGCATATCTTCCTGGCGCGACGCTCTCAATCGTCGTGCCAACGAAGCGTGCATTTGTGGAGCCGGTCCGTATTTGTATCGGAGAGCTAGGCCACGTGCCGGTTATTACGCCACCCAGTACAGTATTGTTAGTGCCGCCATCAATGTAAATGGCGGTGGCATTCGAATAGCCACTTCCTCCATCGACGTGCGGAGCAGAGATAGTCACATTATTCCCGCCATCGGCACCCCCGCTTGTGATCCGGATGCCGATATCATTCGCAGCCCCGAGAATAGCTTGCGGTGACGCCAGTGTGACGTTACCCGTTGGCGGGTCGTACAGGACGTATGCCTCGTTGTTAGTTGATGCGCCCAGAGTCACAATTGGATCGGTAATGCTCGTTAGACCAGATCCCAAAGCAACCTTTAGCCCAGCACACTGCGTCATCGTTCCGCCAACACTGGTGCATGGATTGCGAAGTGTGGCGTTGGTAATGTAGATCTTATCTCGAGCGGACTGATATAGACAGTGCTCACCAGCCTGATCCACCTGGACATCATCGATCCAGACGTTAGAAGCCCCGTTGCCTACAACGAAGGCTGACGTGCCGGTTTCGCGGACAGTCACGGCATGGATATAGATATTGTTCGCATTACTGAACACTCCGTTTGAGCCGATATACAGAGATCCTCGCCCAGCCACGCTGAGGCTCGATGCGGCGGAACTGTCGAATGCCAGGCCGTCGATAGTGATATCGGACACAGTACTGCCCCGCGTTGCACCATATACTAGCATGCCATAAGTGAGCGTGTCGTATGTGAATACAGCGCAACCTGGTGACTCCGAGCGGAGCGTGATCCCGGAGACGCTTACGTAAATGGTCCCATTGTGAATATTGTAGCCTCCACAAGGAAACACTAGCTCTGCGTTCGCGCCGACAGTCGCAATTAAGGCGTTGAGGGACACTGCAACATCGGTTACGCCGGTGTTATCTATTCCGAAGTCGAGCACGTTGATGACCTGTTGCGCCTGCGTCTCGGCGGACACAATCGCGGACATCGGCGAAAGGTCGGCTCCCGTATCGGCCGCTTGGACGGCGTAGTAGTATGTCACCGCGGGGTTCACGGACGTGTCGGTGTAAGAGGTCTGCGTAACGACGGCCACCTGGCTGAGGTTGGAAGCTGAACTGCCCCGGAACACCTGGTAATACTGGACTGGCAGCCCGCCGCTCGCTGCGGCGGACCATGTCAGGCCGATCCTGCTGGTCGCCGCCGCCGTTACCACAAGGTTAGCGGGCGCCGCGGGCGTCCTGGGCGTGGTGAACGGCACAATCGCGGACATCAACGACACGTTCCCGGATGTGTCTGCCGCCTCCACGCCGTAGTAATATCTCGTCGCTGGAGATCCCGAAGCGTCCGTGTACGCAGGCTGCGCAACAGTCGCCACTTGGCTCAGGTTGGAACTCGTTGTGCCCCGGAACACGCGGTAGTTCTGGATCGGCAGACCGCGGCTCGCCGGAACAGACCAGGTCAGGCTGGTCTTCGTGGTCGAGACTGGTGTTGCCAGAAGGCCGGTTGGCGCGGACGGCACAGAGGGCACGGTAGCCGTCACAATCGCGGACATCGGCGATAGGTCCGCGGCGGTGTCGGCCGCCGCAACTGCGTAGTAGTATTTGGCGGCCGCCGTCACGGTTGAATCGGTGTACGAAGTCTGCGAGACGATGGCAAGTTGGCTCAGATTGGAAGCTGTGGTTCCGCGGTACACGTGGTAGTTCTGGACTGGCAGCCCGCCGCTCGCCGCGGCGGACCATGTGAGGCCGATACTGCTGGTCGAGGCCGGCGTTGCGACAAGGTTGGCGGGCGCCGCGGGCCGCTGTAGGCTTACGATGGCGGTTGCTGTTTTGGTGGAATCGGCGGAGCTAGTGGCAATGATGTTGACGTTCTGCGACGACGAAATCGAACCCGGAGCGGTATAAAGGCCCGTCGAGCTGACCGTCCCTACCGCCGGATTCAGCGACCAAGTGACGGCCGTATTGCTCGTGCCTGTCACAGTGGCTTTGAACTGCTTCGTTTGCGACCCCGCCAACGTGGCACCGGTGGGGCTAACCCCGACGCTCACCGTCGGCTGTAGACTGACGGCGACGGTCGCTGTTTTGGTGGTATCGGCTGCGCTGGTGGCGATGATGTTGACGTTCTGCGACGACGAAATCGAAGCCGGAGCGGTATAAACACCCGCTGACGTAATCGTCCCTACCACCGGATTCAGCAACCAAGTCACAGCGGTGTTGCTCGTGCCCGTCACGGTGGCTTTGAACTGCTGGGTCTGCGAAGCCCGGAACGTGGCGCTGTTGGGCTAACCGCGACAGTTACGGTCGGCTGCAGGCTGACTACGGCGGTCGCCGTTTTTCTCGAATCGGCGGCGCTAGTGGCGATAACGTTGACACTCTGGGAGGACGAGATCGAAGCTGGAGCGGTATAAAGACCCACCGAGGTAATCGTCCCGACGAACGGATTCAGCGACCAGGTGACGGTCGCGTTGCTCGTGCCGGTTACTGTGGCTTTGAACTGCTGGGTTTGCGACGCCCGCAACGTGGCGCTGGTGGGACTGACCGCGATGCTCACGGTGGGCTGTAGGCTGACGGCGGCGCTCGCTGTTTTGGTGGTATCGGCGGCGCTAGTGGCGATAACGTTGACACTCTGGGAGGACGAGATCGAAGCTGGAGCGGTATAAAGACCCGCCGAGGTAATCGTCCCTACCACCGGATTTCGCGACCAAGTGACGGCCAGGTTGCTCGTGCCTGTCACGGTGGCTTTGAACTGTTGGGTTTGCGACGCCCGCAACGTGGCGCTGGTGGGATTAACCGCGACGCTCACGGTGGGCTGTAGGCTGGCGGTAGCAGTCGCCCTTACGCTGGAATTAGCCGCGCTAGTGGCGATGACGCTGACGTTCTGCAACGCCGAGATCGAAGCCGGTGCGGTATAAAGACCCGCCGCGGTAATGGTGCCCACTTTCGGGTTGAGCGACCAAGTCACGGCCGTGTTGCCCGTCCCTGTCAGAGTGGCTTTGAACTGTTGGGTTTGCGACGCCCGTAACACGAAGCTAGTGGGACTGACCGCCAGGCGCAAAGTTGTCTGGCCCGTGGCTTGCATTGAGCACACAGGAAACAAGGCCAGAAGCATCAAGGCCGCAGATAAAGAAAAAGCGCCCCTCGACGCTGGGAACGAACGGAGTGCCGATTTCACGAGATTTGCCCTCTGAGGTGCTTATCGGCGGCAAATTAAGACCTCGTCGGAATCGGCGCGTAGAAGGTTTTAGCCCGGAGCGGGCGACGACTGTGGACTCGTGAGGTGTTTGGTTTCGGCCCGGTGCAGTCTACTCGACCGCAGTAGAACTAGCGCAGCGCCGGCTGCGAAAATTAGCTCTTGGCACGTGAATCGCTCCGCGCGGCTGGGCCAGCCCAAAAAAAAGACGACAGCCGCATCGTAGTCCAAGCGGGCTACCCCCAATGGGGTATCACGTATCCCGCGTTGGCGTGAGAAGAGCTTTTGCGGGATTTAAGCACGTCTTGCTGCCAGAATCGACTCTGCAATCGAAGCACGAACTCTTTCAGGTCAATCCCATGTTTGTGCGAAAACCCGTTCTCGCCCAGCAGATGGTACGAATCCAGATTCTCCCGGTGATGCCCAGCGCAGAGCGGGATCGCCGAGAAGTCCGACGTCTTCTGTCCCAATCCCCTGGGGCCCAAGACGTTCGTGTGGGCCGCTTCGATGACTGTTGCCCCGTCGGTCACCCTCGAGCACACTACGCATCCAAGTGTCCGAATCCAAGCCCAGAAGGTGTTGCACTTCTGCGCCTACACCTGGCTGGCGTTTCTGGCACTGTTGGCCATCAAACGCCGGTCTATCGCTGTCCAGGCGGCCCTCGCCATGATGCTGCTGGGCGTGGCTTTGGAGTTCGGTCAGAAGCTCGTACCTGGCAGAGATTTCGAAGTCCGCGACATGTTCATCAACGGATTCGGGGTCC
>OCTA010000320.1_pt1 | contig 44663 bp, 39 predicted proteins | sample 1538991 | NCBI WGS metagenome assembly OCTA01 (sample SAMEA3539302, study PRJEB22396) | soil metagenome | biome: tundra; feature: field; material: soil | place: USA | collected 2010-05 | depth 0.15 m
AGAGCTTGACCGTCGCCTCGATCGTGAGCCGCCGCGCGGGCCGGTTTTCACAGATGGCATGCGGGCCTGGAAGGCACCGGATCCGCCGTGGAGCCCGGATCCACCGCAATCCCTTGCCCGGCCCCAGTGGCACCAGAGCAACGCACGTCCTGTCCCGTCCCGCACGGACCAGGGGACCCGGCGGGCATGCCCACCGTCGCGCTGCTGCGGTGCATCGCCAGCCGTCAGCGCTAGCCCGCCGGGCTAGCCGGCGATGAGGAGCTCGAGCATCATGTCGGGGTGTTGCCGCTGGACCTGGCCGAGCCGCCACTTGTCGCTGAACAGCGCGAGGATGGCGCCGTCGTGGCGGCGGGTCAGCACCTCGACCGCGCGCTGCCCGGCCAGGGCGCGGACGCCGTCGGCGTCGGTGCGCCGGGCTAGCGTGTAATCGAGGTGATCGAGTTCGGCGCGGGCGCCGAACTCGTGCTCGAGCCGGTGCAGGACCACGTCGAACTGCAGCGGGCCGACGGCGGCGAGCACCGGAGCCTGATCGCCGCGCAGATCGGAGGCGAGGACCTGGACCACGCCCTCGGTGTCCAGCTGCTCGATCCCGCGCCGGAACTGCTTCTGCTTGCCCGCTTCCTTGCCGCGCACCACCGCGAAGTGCTCGGGCGCGAAGCTGGGGATCGGCGGGAACTCGACCGGGACGTCGCCCGCGTACAGCGTGTCGCCCGGGCGCAGCGCGGTGGCGTTGACCAGCCCGATGACGTCGCCGGGAAAGGCCTCCTCGACGGTCTCCCGGTCCTGGCCGAACATCGACTGCGCGTACTTGGTGGCGAACGGCCGCCCGGTCGCGGCGTGGGTGAGCACCATGCCGCGCTCGAACCGGCCCGAGCACACCCGGACGAACGCCATCCGGTCCCGGTGCGCCGGGTCCATGTTGGCCTGCACCTTGAACACCAGGCCGGAGAACGGGGCGTCGACCGGCCGAGGCTCGCCCTTGATGTCGGCGCGCATCGCGGGCGGCGGGGCGTACGTGGTCACGGCGTCGAGCAGGCGGCGGACCCCGAAGTTCGGCAGCGCGGCGCCGAACAGCACCGGGCTCGTCAGGCCGGCCAGGAATGACTCCATGCCGAGGTCGTCGAGGCGGCCCTCCGCGTCCCCCAGACCACCGTAGATCTCATCGAGCAGCGCCAGTTCCTCCTGGGCGGTCACGAACGCATCGCCGTCGCGGGCGGCCGCGGCCTCGGCGTCGAGCCGGGTTTCCAGGGCGCGCCCGGCCCCGCCGGGGGTCCTGGTGAAGGTGATGTATTCCCCGGTGGTCCGCTCGATCAGGCCGCGGAAGTCGCCGGCCACGCCGACCGGCCAGTTCACCGGGGCCGGGCGCAGCCCGATCCGCTGCTCGATCTCATCAAGCAGCTCAAGTGGCTCCCGGCCGGGCCGGTCCCACTTGTTCACGAACGTGATGACCGGGACGGACCGGCTCCGGCAGACGTCGAACAGCTTCAGCGTCTGCGGTTCCAGGCCCTTGGCCGAGTCGAGCAGCATGACCGCGCAGTCCACCGCGGAAAGGACCCGGTAGGTGTCCTCGGAGAAATCCGCGTGTCCCGGGGTGTCCAGCAGGTTCAGCATCGTGCTGTGGTAGTCAAAGCGCAGCGCCGCCGAGGTGATGGAGATGCCCCGGGCTCGTTCCATCGCCATCCAGTCCGAGGTCACCCCGCGCCGGCCTGCCTTGCCGTGCACCGCGCCGGCCTGCGTGATCGCCGACGCGTGCAGAGCCAGCGCCTCGGTCAGCGTGGACTTGCCCGCATCAGGGTGGCTGATCACCGCGAACGTCCGCCGCTTGGCCGCCTCAGCCAGAACCTTGGAGTCCAGAACCTTGGAGTCGGGCCCCTTCGTGTCGGCGGCACGAGCAGGCGCCCCCGTATCCGCCATAGTCACTTAGTTGAGGATACTGGGTCCGTGGACCGCGTCCTTACTATCCCGAACGGGATCAGCGCCGCCCGGCTGGCTGGGGTGCCGGTCTTCCTGTGGCTGGTCCTCGGGCCACGGACGGCCGTCGCCGACGACTGGGCCGTGGCCCTGCTCATCGTCGCGGGCCTGTCCGACTGGCTCGACGGCAAGATCGCCCGGGCGCTGAACCAGGCCAGCAGGCTCGGCCAGGTCCTTGATCCGGCCGCGGACCGGCTGTACATCGTGTCGACCATCGTCGCGCTCGCGATCCGGGGGATCATTCCCTGGTGGCTGGTCGCCGTTCTCGGGCTCCGCGAGCTGACGGTCGGCGCGGCGCTCGGCGTGCTGCGGCGCCGGGCCGGGTTCGGCACCTTGCAGGTCAGCCTGGCAGGCAAAGGGGCAACTCTTTGCCTGCTTTACGCCTTCCCGCTGCTCTTCCTGGGCGATCACCCCGGCTGGGGCGGAACCCTGGCCCGGGTAATAGGCTGGGCCTTCGCGACCTGGGGCACGGTGTTGTACTGGTGGGCTGCGATGCTGTATCTCGCTCAGGTGCGGAGCCTGGTCGGCGATGACGCGCGTCCGCAAGGCGGCGAGCCGTGAATTCGCCGGCGACGGGGTACACCTACGGGCGGAAACCGGGAAAGGAGCCGCAAATCCATTGAAGGCCGTCGTCATGGCAGGGGGCGAAGGGACGCGGCTGCGGCCGATGACCGCCAACCAGCCCAAGCCGCTGCTTCCCGTGGCCAACAGGCCGATCATGGAGCACGTGCTGCGGCTGCTCAAGCGGCACGGGTTCGATGAGACCATCGTGACCGTCCAGTTCCTCGCCGCGCTCGTCCGTAACTACTTCGGCGACGGCGAGGAGTTCGGGATGAGCCTGCAGTACGCCACAGAAGAGATGCCGCTCGGGACCGCGGGCAGCGTCAGGAACGCCGAAGACGCGCTGCGGGACGAGCCCTTCCTGGTCATCTCGGGCGACGCGCTCACCGACATGGACCTCACCTCACTGGTGAAATTCCACAAAGACAAGGGCGCGCTGGTCACCGTCGGCCTGGCCCGGGTGCCCAGCCCGCTCGAGTTCGGCATCGTGATCACCGCAGAAGACGGCCAGATCCAGCGCTTCCTGGAGAAGCCGACGTGGGGCCAGGTGTTCTCGGACACGGTCAACACCGGGCTGTACGTGATGGAACCCGAGGTGCTCGCGGAGGTCACGCCAGGTGAGGTGGTCGACTGGTCAGGCGACGTCTTCCCCAAGCTGCTCAAGCGCGGCGCCCCGCTGTTCGGCTACATCTCCGAGGACTACTGGGAAGACGTCGGGACCCTCGAGAGCTACATGAAGGCGCAGGCCGACGTGCTAGCCGGCCGGGTGCACAGCGACATCGCCGGCTTTGAGGTCTCACCCGGGGTCTGGATCGCCGAGGGCGCGGAGGTCGACGCGGACGCCCTGCTGACCGGGCCGCTGTGCATCGGCGACTACGCCAAGATCGAGGCGGGCGCCCACCTGCGGGAGTACACGGTCATCGGCAACAACGTCGTGGTCAAGGAGGGCGCGTTCGTGCACCGCGCCGTCGTGCACAACAATGTGTACGTCGGCCCGGGCGTCACCCTGCGCGGCTGCGTGATCGGCAAGAACACCGACGTCATGCGGCTGGCCAGGATCGAGGAAGGCGCGGTCGTCGGGGACGAGTGCGTGATTGAGCCCGAGGCCTACCTGTCCGCCGGGGTGAAGGTGTACCCGTTCAAGACCATCGAGGCTGGCGCGGTGGTGAACACCAGCGTGATCTGGGAGTCCAGGGGCCAGCGCACCCTGTTCGGCCCGCGCGGCGTGTCCGGCCTGGTCAACGTGGAGGTTACGCCTGAGCTGGCGGTCCGGCTGGCCAGCGCCTACGCCACCATGCTGCGCAAGGGCTCCACCGTCACCACCTCCAGGGACGTGTCCCGGGCGGCGCGGACGCTGAAGCGGGCCATGCAGGGGGCCTTGAACGCCAGCGCCATCAACGTCGTGGACCTGGAAGCCCAGCCGCTGCCCGTGGCCAGGTTCGAGACGGCCAGGGACCACTACAGCGGCGGCATCGCGCTGCGCACCACGCCCGGCGACCCGCAGTCCGTCGACATCATCTTCCTCGATGAGCGCGGCGCCGAGCTGTCCCAGGCGGACCAGCGCAAGCTGGAGCGGGTCTTTTCCCGGCAGGAGTTCCGCCGGGCGTTCCCCGGCGAGATCGCCGAGCTCAGCTACCCGCCCCGGGTGGTCGAGTCCTACACCCACGAGCTGCTCGGGTGCATCGACATGAGCGGCGTGCGCGAGGCCGACCTGAAGGTGGTCGCGGACTGCGCCGGCGGCACCGCGTCGCTGGTGCTGCCCAGCCTGCTCGGCACCATCGGCGTGGACGTGCTCACCCTGAACAACCGGCTGGACGAGATGTCCCCGACCGAGACCGTCGCACAGCAGCGCGCGGGCATGCAGCGGCTGGCCGAGGTGGTGTCCTCGGCCAAGGCGGCGTTCGGCGTCAGGTTCGACCCGGTCGGGGAACGGATCCAGCTCGTGGACGAGAAGGGCGAGCTGGTCAGTGAGGACCGGGCGCTGCTCGCCGTGCTCGACCTGGTCGCGGCCGAGCGCAAGAGCGGCCAGGTGGCGCTGCCGGTGACCACGACCAGGGTGGCGGAGCAGGTCTGCCGCTTCCACGGCGTCCAGGTGAACTGGACGCCGACCTCGATGCACGCGCTCACCATGGCGGCGGCGCAGGATGAGGTCATCTTCGCGGCCGACGGCCACGGTGGCTTCGTCGTGCCGGAATGCAGCCGGACCATCGACGGCATCGCGGCCTTCGTCAGGCTGCTCGGCCTGGTCGCGCGGACCAGGCTGACGCTGAGCCAGATCGACGCCAGGATCCCGGCCGCGCATCTGCTCAAGCGATCGATCCCGACGCCATGGGCGGCCAAGGGCGGTGTCATGCGCACGGTCGTGGAAGCCGCCGGCCAGCATGAGATCGACACCACCGACGGCGTTCGTGTTACCGAGTGTGATCGCGGCTGGGTCCTCGTGCTGCCCGACCTGGCCGAGGCCGTGACCCATCTGTGGGCCGAGGGAACCGACGCCGACACCGCGCAGCTGCTCCTCGACGAGTGGGCCTCGGTGGTCGAGCAAGCGGGCCGCTAGGACCGCGGCGCCGTCGCTAAGTGTCCTGGTACTGGGGGTCGGTCCCCGGATAATCGCGCCGCGCCAGGGTAAGCTGTGTGCCTCACGGGAGGATGCGGAAGGCGTCTAGCACGCGGAATTCGCGAATGTACGCAAATATGAGAGAATCGCGCATTGCGATTCGCCCGATGGTCATCGCTCGCTGCGGCGGGTAAGCGACGGCGGAGGTGACAAAGCGGTGTGGCGGAAGCGTCGTGACCAAAATAACGGGCGCGGACGGCGTGGGCTGTTCGCGTGGCGCGTGGACCGCCCCGCCTCCTCTCGCGTACCTTGGGCAGGATCGATCGAAGCCGAGGACCAGACTGAGGGGAGGCCGCGCGGAGCTATGCCACGCGTCTACTGCGCCCGGTGCGGTCGGCCCAATCCTGACGGCGCCCGGTTCTGCTCGAACTGCGGGGCCCAGCTCGGAGCACCCGTCCCGCCCGGATCCGGGATGCCGGCCGGGCCCGCGGCGCCCGCGCCGGGGACCGGAGGCATGCCGGCTCGCCCCGGTGAGACCACCTCGACGATTTCGCTGGGCCGCACGGACGACGGCGACCTGGCCGACGACCTCTTCCCGGATTCCGCCTCGTTCGGCGCCCTGCCGCCGGGCAGCGCGCTGCTGCTGGTCATGCGCGGCCCCAACGCGGGCAGCCGGTTCCGGCTCGACGGCGACCTGACCACGGCGGGCCGCCACCCGGACAGCCACATCTTCCTCGACGACGTGACGGTCTCCCGGCGGCACGCCGAGTTCTACCGGCAGGGCTTCGGGTTCACCGTGCACGACGTCGGCAGCCTCAACGGCACCTACGTGAACCGGGAACGCATCGAGGAGGCCGAGCTGACGGGCGGGGATGAGGTCCAGATCGGTAAGTTCCGGCTGCTCTTCCTCACCAGCCAGGACCTCGGCCCGGCACCTTCGGCTGACCGCCGCGGCAGGGGCGCCCAGGAATACTCATGAGCGAGCCGGAGGGCGCGGCGTTGCGGGGGATACCTCATGGCTGACCAGTCACCGCGTGGCCAATTCGGTATCGGCGAGGTGCTGGCTCAGCTGCGCCCGGAATTTCCGGATATCAGCACCTCGAAGATCCGTTTCCTGGAGGCAGAAGGGCTGATCGAGCCGGCCAGGTCGGACTCGGGCTACCGCAGGTTCTCCGCGCCCGACATCGCCCGGCTGCGGTACATCCTCACCATGCAGCGGGATTCGTACCTGCCGCTGCGGGTGATCAGGGAACGGCTCGCCGACGGCGGCGAGGGAGGCCCAGATCAGCCGCAGGCCAACGGCGCCGAGCGGACCGCGGCCGGCCTGACCCGTCACCAGCTGCTCGACGCCGCGGACATCAGCGACGCGGAACTGACCGAGCTCGAGGATTACGGCCTGATCCGCCGGGTGGGCCGGCAGTACGGCCGGGACGCGCTCGCGGTCGCCCGGGCGGTCGCCGCGCTGCACCAGTACGGCGTGCAGGCCAGGCACCTGCGTGCGGTCAAGGCGTCCGCGGACCGCGAGGCCAACCTGGTCGAGCAGGTCGTGGCGCCGCAGCTGCGTCAGCGCGGCCCCGGCGCGCGCGACGCGGCCGCCCGGACGGCCTGGCAGATCGCCGATCTGACCCTGCGGCTGCACGCGACGCTGGTCGAGTCGGCCCTCGCCGAGGCAGGGCTGGCGTGCGCGCCGCTGCGCAGCGGTGAATACGAGCTGGAGACGGGCGGATCCGGGCGCGATTCCGCCGACGGAGACCCCTCGGCCGGCGGGCTGCGGTCGGCCTCCGGGCGCTTACGGGTGTACCTTGGCAGGGGGAGAGGTGGCCAGCAGAGGTTCCCCAGGCACGTGAGGACGGAGCTGAAGTGCGGCAGATGGAGGTCATCGGCGTCCGGGTCGAAATGCCATCCAACAGCCCCATCGTCTTGCTCAAGGAGGCGCAGGGGGACAGGTACCTGCCCATCTGGATCGGGGCGGTCGAGGCGACGGCGATTGCCTTCGCCCAGCAGGGCATGGTTTCCCTTCGGCCCCTGACGCACGATCTTTTCCGTGACGTGCTCGAGGTCCTGAATATCCAGCTCCGCACAGTGAACATCACCGCGTTGCGGGACGGCATCTTCTACGCGGACCTCGTCTTCTCCAACGGTGCCGAGGTCAGCGCGCGGCCGTCGGACTCCATCGCGCTGGCGCTGCGCACCGGCGCGCAGATCTTCGCGAGCGATGAGATCCTGGACGAGGCGGGCGTGCCCATCCCGGACGAGCAGGAAGACGAGGTCGAGAAGTTCAGGGAATTCCTCGACAACATCTCGCCCGAGGACTTCGGCCGCGCCACCTGAACTGCCCCCGGCGTGAACGGCCACTGCGTGCCGGTATGCCCGGCTGCTGCCGGGAATGTCACGACGCGCCGTTCGCGGTCGTTGACGCCGCCACCCGGACCGGCTTACGGTGCGAGTACCGTGGGTAATCAGCTCCGGTGGAGGTGGGCGTGGCGGTAACCAGGGGTGATGACGGCGATAAAGGCCCCGGCAGCAAGGGCGCAGCCGTCGGCGGCTCGCAAGGCACCCTGTTTGACGACGACGAGGTCCCCGGCCTTTCCGGTGCTGTTAGTCACCCGGGCGTGGACTCAGGGGAGATCGGTTACCGCGGGCCGACCGCGTGCGCCGCGGCTGGCATTACGTACCGGCAGCTTGACTACTGGGCGCGCACGGCGCTGGTCGAGCCGAGCGTCCGCGCCGCCCACGGATCTGGCTCCCAGCGGTTGTACGGTTTCCGCGACATCCTGGTGCTAAAGGTGGTCAAGCGGCTGCTTGACACCGGGATCTCGCTGCAGCAGATCCGGGCCGCGGTGCAGCATCTGCGCGATCGGGGCAGCGCCGACCTGGCCCAGGTGACGCTGATGAGCGACGGGGTCAGCGTGTACGAGTGCACCTCCGCCGACGAGGTGGTGGATCTGCTCCAGGGAGGCCAGGGGGTGTTCGGCATCGCGCTCGGCCGGGTCTGGCGCGAGGTCGAGGGCGACCTGGCGGTGCTGCCCGCGGTCCGGGCCGAGGACGGCTTCGTCGCGGTGGCTCCAGGTGGCCAGGACGACCTGGCCAAGCGCCGCCTGCGCCGCACCAGCTTATTGCGCCGGGGCGTGTCCTCCCACAATCTGGTCGTCCTCAGGTAAGATCACAAGTGCTGATGACACCGGCCGGGAGAGATCTCGCGTAACGCCGCGCGGGCGCCGAAGGGGCAACATCCCCGGAACCTCTCAGGCACACGAACCGGACGGGATAGGCATCTCTGGAGCGGGCTGTGCGCCGCGACAGATGGGGAGTCGCGTATCCGCCGTGTTCGTCCGGGGAGGCTCCATGACTGATTTCACTGTCCGCCACATCGGCCCGTCCCTAGCCGCCCAGCAGCACATGCTCGGCCGCCTGGGCTATTCGTCGCTGGACGAGCTCACCACCGCGGCCCTGCCCGAGGGCACGCCGACCCCGCAGCTGAGCCTGCCCGATCCCCTGACCGAGACCCAGGCCCTGGCCGAGCTGCGCCGGATGGCCAGCCGGAACCAGGTGCTGACCTCGATGATCGGCCTGGGCTACTACGGCACGATCACCCCGGCCGTCATCCGCCGTAACGTGCTGGAGAACCCGGCCTGGTACACCGCGTACACCCCGTACCAGCCGGAGATCTCGCAGGGCCGCCTCGAGGCGCTGCTGAACTTCCAGACCATGATCGCCGACCTGACCGCGCTGCCGTGGGCGGGCGCCTCGCTGCTCGACGAGGCCACCGCCGCGGCCGAGGCGATGACGCTGGCCCGGCGCGGGACCAAGGGCGGGCACGTGTTCCTCGCCGACGCCGACTGCCTGCCGCAGACCCTCGCCGTGCTCCGCACCCGCGCCGAGCCGCTCGGCATCGAGCTCGTCGTCGCCCCGGTGACGGCTACCTCGATCGCCGCGCAGCCCGGGCTGTTCGGCGTGCTGCTGCAGTTTCCCGGCGCGTCCGGGGCGGTCCGCGACCTGGCGCCGCTGATCGAGGCCGCGCATGCCCGCGGCGCGCTCGCGGCGGTCGCCGCCGACCTGCTGGCGCTGACCCTGCTCAGGCCGCCCGGCGAGCTGGGGGCGGACATCGCGGTGGGCTCGAGCCAGCGGTTCGGGGTGCCGCTGTGGTTCGGCGGTCCGCACGCGGGCTACATCGCGGTCAGCGACGCGCTGAAGCGCCAGCTGCCCGGCCGGCTGGTCGGCGTGTCCGTGGACGCCGACGGCCAGCCCGCCTACCGGCTCGCCCTGCAGGCCCGCGAGCAGCACATCCGGCGGGAGAAGGCGACGAGCAACATCTGCACGGCGCAGGTCCTGCTGGCGGTGACCGCGGCCATGTACGCCACCTATCACGGGCCGGACGGGCTGGCTGCCATCGCCCGGGGCACTCACCGTAGCGCCGCGGTCCTGGCCGCGACCCTGCGCGATCTTGGCTGCCGAACGGACCAGGGTGACTTCTTCGACACCATCCGGATCCGCTTCGAAGGCGGTGCGCCGGAGGCAGCGCAGGCGGCCGAACGGGCCCGGGCCGCGGGGTACAACCTGTACCTGGCGCCGGACGGCGCGCTGCAGGTCAGCTGCGACGAGACCACCACCGACGAGCAGTTGCGCGAGGTGGCCGCCGCGCTGTGCGGAGGCTCAGGCCCGGACGGCGTGCGGCTGTCCGGGGCCGATCCGGATCGGCTGCCCGCATCCTTGCGGCGCACGTCGGAGTTCCTCACCCACCCGGTGTTCAGCGAGCACAGGAGCGAGACCGCGATGCTGCGCTACCTGCGGCGGCTGTCGGACTTCGACATCGCCCTTGACCGGTCCATGATCCCGCTCGGCTCATGCACGATGAAGCTGAACGCGGCGGCCGAGATGGAGCCGATCAGCTGGCCGGAGTTCGCCGGCCTGCATCCGTTCGTGCCGGCCCCTCAGGCCGCGGGCTACACCGAGCTGATCACCTCCCTCGAACGCCGGCTGGCTGTCCTCACCGGTTACGACGCGGTGTCCGTCCAGCCGAACGCCGGATCCCAGGGCGAGCTGGCGGGCCTGCTCGCGATCAGGGGGTATCACGCCTCGCGCGGCGAGGCGGGCCGCGATGTCTGCCTGATCCCCTCCTCGGCGCACGGCACGAACGCGGCCAGCGCGGTGCTGGCCGGGTTGCGCGTCGCGGTGGTCAAGTGCGGCTCCGACGGCGCCATCGACCTTGGTGACCTGCGGGCCAAGCTGGAAGCCCACGACGAGCAGGTGGCCGCGATCATGCTGACCTACCCGTCCACGGCCGGAGCCTACGAGCAGAACGTGAGCACCGTCTGCGCGGCGGTGCACGCGGCGGGCGGCCAGGTCTACATCGACGGCGCGAACCTCAACGCGCTGGTCGGGCTGGCCACGCTGCCGTCGTTCGGGGCCGACGTCTCGCACCTGAACCTGCACAAGACCTTCTGCATCCCGCACGGCGGCGGCGGCCCAGGCGTGGGCCCGGTGGCCGCGCGCGCGCACCTGGCGGAGTTCCTGCCCGGCCGCGGCCACACGGGACCGGTGGCGGCGGCACCCTACGGGTCGGCGGGTATCCTGCCGATCTCCTGGGCCTACATCGCGATGATGGGGGCGGCCGGGCTGCGCCGGGCCACCGGTGTCGCGGTGCTGAACGCCAACTACATCGCCCGGCGGCTCGCGGCGCATTACCCGCTGCTGTACACCGGCCGGAACGGGCTGGTCGCGCACGAGTGCGTCATCGACCTGCGCCCGCTGTCCCGGGAGACCGGGATCACCGTGGAGGACGTGGCCAAGCGGCTGATCGACTACGGGTTCCACGCGCCCACCATGTCGTTCCCGGTGGCGGGCACGTTCATGATCGAGCCCACCGAGAGCGAGAGCCTTATCGAGATCGACCGGTTCTGCGACGCGATGATCGCGATCTCCGCGGAGATCGCGCGGGTCGCGGCCGGCGATTACGACGCCCTGGACAACCCGCTGAAGAATGCGCCGCATACCGCCGAGATGCTCATCACCGGGGAATGGAAGCACCCGTATTCACCTGCCGAGGCGGCGTACCCGGCCGGGGTGAACCGCCGGGCCAAGTACTGGCCGCCGGTCCGGCGGATCGATCAGGCCTACGGCGACAGGAACCTGGTCTGCGCCTGCCCTCCGCCCGAGGCCTTCGCTCTATCTCCCGCTCACCTACGGGACGCCTAAAAGGCGCCGCCTTCCTTCGGCTCGCTCGGGCGAACACGCCCGCCCCGGCTGCGCGCACCGCCTGCGCCCCGGGTCGGGGCGGCGGGGGAGGGGTGCGGCGTGCGCAGGCGCGGGACGGGCGCGGGTTTGGGTTACTGGCTGGCGACGGGAAAGGAATTGAGCTCGTCCAGGTGCGGCGGCAGGCTCATGATGAGCACGCTCTCCTGCTCCTGGGGGTCGGTGCGCGCGACGACCGCCACGGTCATCACATCGCTCCGGTTCACCGGCAGGTGGGGGGTTCCCGGCGGGACGTACATGAAGTCGCCGGCCTTGACCACGGTGCGCTGGCGCAGGCCCTCGCCGTGCCACACCTCGGTTTCTCCGCTTACGGTGTAGATGGCGGACTCGTGCCCGTCGTGGACGTGCGGCACGCCGCGCGTTCCCGGCGGAATCGTGATCAGGTGCAGGCACAGGGCTTGCGCGCCGGCGGAGCGGTTGCTCACGCCAGTGGCCAGGCTCACGCCCTGCTTGCCGTCATAGGTGTCAGCTGAGCGGATGACGATGACCTCACCTGGTTTGGTGACGGCCGCGGCGGGTGCGTGGAGTGCTCTCTCCCAAACGTCGCTTACTCTGAGCATTTGATCATATCCTATCCGTGATGTTCCCCTCTGCTAGGTTATGGCTGTGTGTAGCCATATAGATACTCTTCGTGAAGCCAGTCTAAGCTGTCCTGATGGTTAGTAAGACATAACCGGAAGGTAAGTACGAGAGAGCCGCGGTCTTACCGGGCGGCGTGCCGCAGCTCCTCCAGCACGCGCTGCCTGGCCTGAACGGGATCGATGCCCAGCTCGCGCAGGGTGGCCGGGGTAAAGTCACCGCGAGGGTTGCGTTCGGCCGCGCCTAGCAGGCCGAGCAGCAGGTGCTCAGTCCCGATGTAGGTGTGGTGCAGCGCCCGGGCCTCCTTGAGCGCGAGCCCCAGCGACTGCTTCGACTCCCGGGTCACCGTCGGCCGCCCGGTCCAGCTGAGCGGACCCTGCGGCGCCGGCGGCACGCGCTCGAGCGCGTCGGGCCCGAAGCTATCCTCGATCCGGCGCTTGATCTCGCCCAGGTCGATACCGATGGCGGCCAGCGCCTCGGCGTCGCCGCTGTCCGGCTCGTCCCCAAGACCCTCAAGCGGGCGGCCCAGCGCCGTGGGGCGGTCCAGTTCGCGCTGGACGCGGGCGGCGTCGACGCCCAGGCCGGCCAGCGCGCGGGCGGCCACGCCTTCTCCGGTCGTCAGCGCGTACAGCATGTACACCGGGCGGAGCTGATCGCCGCGCTCGGCGGCTTCGGCCCGGGCCGAGATCACGACCGTCCTGGCCTTGTCGGTGAATCGCTCGAACATCGTCGTAGTCTCCTCGGGTTAGCGCAGGCGTCCGCGCCGGGCGGGAAGGCTGCCCGCTGCGCGGCGCGCGTGCTTTTTGTGAACGGCTTGCCGGGACACGCCGAGGATCTCGGCGATCTCCTGCCAGGACCAGCCGTGCTGTCGTGCGTTGTCCACCTGGAGCGCTTCGAGCTGCTCCAGGAGCCGGCCCAAGGCGGCGACGGCGCGGAGCCCGGTGCGCGGGTCCGAGCTATCGGCCGCGGCCGCCAGTGCGGGTGCGTTGTCCATGATGTCAATTTATGTTGACACTAGGGCGCTGTCAACTTGAGTTGACGACCAATCCCGGGCCCGGCCAATTACGAACCCCTTACAAAGGTCCGCTGAACCGTGCGAGATCGCGCTACGTAGTCGTAACTATGGGGGAGGAACGAATCGATGACGGTGCGAGGCTCCCATCACGATCGAGGACGGCGCCATTGTGCTCGGCTGAGCATACGATCCAGCTAGGGGCGGACCCGATGGACCCGATAGCCCCGACGGCCCTTAGCGCAGGGGAGGCGCGGTGACCAACGTGGCCAGGCGGCCTGCTCCGGCCCGCCACGCCGGGGCTGAGGCTTATCCCGGGCGCAGGCCGCCGTCCGCCCCGCCGCCGTCCGCCCCGCCGCGTTCCGGCTCGCCGGGTAGCCCGCGGGTGACACCAGGGACCGTTCGGCCCAGGAAAGAAAGCGGCCAGGCCAGCGCGCAGGTCGTGCTGGCTGTTATCATCCTCGGCGCGGTCGTGGTCCTCGCCTTGTGGTGGCATGGCTCACCGGGAGTCCGGGGGCTCGGCGGCTGGCTGACCGGAGCGGGCGAGATCCTGGGGCTGATGGCCGGATACGGCGTCGTAGTCCTGGTCGCGCTGATGGCGCGGCTCCCCCCGCTGGAGCGGGGCCTGGGCACCGACCAGCTCGCCCGCTGGCACGCGATGGGCGGCCGTTATGTCGTCAGCCTGGTGTGCGCGCACGCCTTGCTGATCATCTGGGGCTACGCGGTCCAGGCGCACACCGGCGTGGTGAGCGAGTCGGCGGCGCTGCTCACCGAGTACCCGGACGTGCTGATGGCCACCGTGGCCGGTTTCCTGCTGCTCGGCGTCGGCATCATCTCGATGCGCGCGGCCCGGCGCCGGGTGCGCTACGAGACCTGGTACTACCTGCACCTGTACACCTACCTGGCGATCGCGCTGGCGTTCAGCCACCAGTTCGCCGACGGCACCACGTTCCTGTCCAACCTGGCCGCGCGGTTCTGGTGGTCAGCGATGTACCTGACCGTGGCGGTGCTGATCGCCTGGTACCGGTTCGCGGTGCCGCTGCGCTCGTTCGCCCGGCATAGTTTCCACGTCATCGGGGTCAAGCAGGAGGGACCGGGCGTCGTCTCGGTCTACATCGGCGGCGACCGTCTGGACGAGCTCGGCGCCGAGCCCGGCCAGTTCTTCCGCTGGCGGTTCCTCACCTCCTCGATGTGGTGGTCATCGCACCCGTACTCGCTGTCCGCCGCGCCGGGCCAGGATGTCCTGCGGATCACCGCGAAGGATCTCGGTGACCACAGCGCGGCGCTGGCGCAGCTGCGGCCAGGGACCCGCGTCTTCGCCGAGGGGCCGTACGGCGCGTTCCGGGCCTCCCGGTCGGGCCGCGGCGTCGTGCTGCTGGCCGGCGGGGTCGGCATCACCCCGCTGCGGGCCCTGTTCGCGACGCTGCCGGGACCAGTCACGCTGATCTACCGCGCGAGCAACGCGAGCGATGTCGTGTTCCGGGAGGAACTCGACGCGATCGCGGCCGCGCGCGGGGCGGTCGTCCACTACGTGATCGGGTCGCGGGCCGAGATGGGCGGTGACCCCCTGTCGCCCCGGGTCCTGCGTTCCCTCGCGCCGGGCCTGGACGCCCAGGACGTCTACGTATGCGGGCCGCCCGGCATGACGTCGGCCGCGGTCAAGGCGCTGCGCGCGGCCGGGGTGCCCAAGCGGAGCATCCACCACGAATCGTTCGAGCTCTGAAGGGAGGATCCGCGAAATGCGCCGAGTGATCCTGACCATCGCAGGCACCGTAGCTGGCCTGGTGGCCCTGCTGTCGTTCAAGTCGCATGGCATGTCCGTCTCTCCAGCGTCGGCGGCGACCACCGGCGGGACCAGCGGGGCCAGCAGCAGCGGGACCAGCGGGACGTCCTCGTCGTCCACCACCACGGTGCCAGGGGAGTTCCCGATGGGAAGCCTGGCCGGCAAGCTGACCGCGGGTGAGACCGCGGTGACCGGGCATGTGGGCAACACCGTGTACGGGCCGGTGCAGATTCAGCTGATCATGCGGAACAGCAAGATCGTCAAGGTCGCCGTCCTCGAGCAGCCGATGAACACCATCCATGACATCCAGATCGGCGCGTTCGCCTTCCCCAAGCTGATCGGCGAGACGCTGACGACGCAGACCGCCAAGATCGACTCCGTGTCCGGGGCCAGCTACACCAGCGCGGGCTACATCGCCTCGCTGCAGAGCGCGCTGGACCTGCGCGGCTGAACCTCGCGATGACCGGCGGCGGGCGGGCGGCGCGGCTCAGGCACGCCGAGCACGTGATGGGCACCGTCGTTTCCTTCGACGTGCCCGCCTGCGCCGGGGACCCCGCCGGGGAGGGGACGCTCGGCCAGGCGGTGCGCTGGCTGCACTGGGTGGACGCGACCTTCTCGCCGTACCGGGACGACAGCGACGTCAGCCGCTACGGAGCCGGGTCGGTCTCGCTGGCCCAGTGCGCGCCGGAGCTGGCCGAGGTGCTCGAGGCCTGCGCCGCGGTCGGCGCGCTGAGCAAGGGGTACTTCACCGCCACGCCCGGCGGCCGGTTCGACCCGTCCGGGTACGTGAAGGGGTGGGCGATCGAGCGGGCCGCCGCGCTGTTCACCGCCGCGGGTTCGGCCGAGCACAGCGTCAACGGCGGCGGCGACGTCCAGTGCGTCGGCGATCGCGGTCCGGGTCAGCTCTGGCGGATCGGGATCGCCGACCCGCTGCGGCCAGGAACGCTCGCGCTCGTGGTCTCCGGGCGCGACTTCGCCGTGGCCACCTCGGGCGTCGCCGAGCGCGGGCCGCACATCATCAACCCGCACACCGGGCAGGCCGCGACCGACCTGGCCAGCGTGACCGTGATCGGGCCGGGGCTGACGCTGACCGACGCCTACGCCACGGCGGCCTTCGCGATGGGCTCCGGCGCCCGCGACTGGGTCGAGAGCCTGGACGGCTACGAGGCGTTCGCCATCACCAGCCGCGGTTCGGACTGGCAGACCAGCGGCTTCGGGGCCTACCTGGCATGACCCGCGGTTACGCCAGGGTCGGCTGGCCCGCGTCGTAGACGAGCAGCCCGTCGTCCCGCCGCCGCAGGCCGGGGGAGAGCCGGTGGTCCTCGATCCGCCCGTCGTGCGGCAGATGCAGGACCGGCGCGCCGCGCGCCGCCTCGACGAAATCGGCCAGCAGCCGGCGGTCGCGGTCCCGTGCCCGAACGTCAGCAGCATCTCATTTACTGTCCGGCTGATCCGGTGCCGGGCGCCAGGGGCGGTGGGTGTCCTTCCTGCGGGTCATTATCGCTGTCTCCATGACTGCGGACCAGCGCAGTGACCTCTTTGGCGATGCCGATCGACGGCCCGCCGATCAGCTCCCAGGAACGGGCGATCCCGATCAGGAAACAGACCACGACCAGGATCGCGATCGTGTCCACGGCCCCGGAGTCGTCCGGGTGGACGAGCAGATCTACTCCCTCGAGCAGCTGGTATACGAACGTGACGACCAGCCCGACCAGGAACAGCCCATCACGCACGGTGCCCCACCGCACCTGACGCAGGCGGATCAGCGACAGCAGCGACGCCACCACGAACGTAAGGCCGGTCGCCGCCACGGCCACGGATGTCCCACCGATCATCTGCTCGGGGATCAGCGTGAACAGCGACACCGTCAGCGCGTTGGTGAACGCCGTCAGCGCCGCCACCGCACGTATGCGGTGCAGCTGCCCGTCCGCCTCGGCGGAGAGCCTGTCGGAGGCTACCGAGATAGCCACGAACAGCAGCCCGATCAGCGCTCCGGCCACGCTTGCGCTGGCCGTGAAGAAGTCACGAATGCTCGCAGAAACCACCCGGTGATTCTTGCAGGCGGAAGATGGAGGGCGGGCACTGGCCGGCCCGGCTGGTAGGCCGGGCTATCCCCGATCGCGGTGGCCGCGTTGTATCAGAGCTGCTATTTCACGGCGGTGTCGCTGACCTCGGTGCCGCTGGCCACCCTGGTCACGATCGGCACCACACCGGTCATCGTGCTCGGCGCGGACCGGGTCGCCGGGCTACTCACCGACCTTTACCGCGGACGGTGACCCGGCTCAGCTCGCCTGCTGGTAGCGCTCGAGGATGGCTCCGCGCAGGGCCGGTTCCGATGCGCCAGCGGCGGACATGATGGACGGCACCAGCCCGCGCTTGACCGAGGCCAGGGCCAGGGCGATGTGCTCCACTCCGACATGGGAGTCGTGGCGGGCCACGGCTTCACGGAAGGCGAGCTCGAGGATCTTCTTGGCGATAGGGGTAAACGGGAGATGGCCGCCGGGACGCGGGCCAGAGGCCTGATACGGAGCTGCGGGTCCGGCCGCCTGCGGCCGGGGGCCGGGCGGTGAGGTGAGAGCGCGCCGGGTGCGGCGTCCGCGGCGCATCCGCCGCATCGGAGCAGGCCAGCGGGCATAACGCCGGCGCCGGTGAGCATCGGCGTACACGGCCTGCGAGGCCGCGCTGAGGGCTTGCGATCCGAAGGATGCCTCGATCCTGGCCCGCACCGTATCGATATCGATCCCGATCGAGGCCAGCGCGTTCCGGTCCAGGCCGCCGAACAGGCCGGCCCCGGCGCCCAGTCCGGCCCGTGCCACGATCTCCTCCTCGACCCGTGCGGGCGTGAGGCCGTGCGCGCAGAGCACCGCGCTGGCGGGCTGGCCGGTGGAGACGGCCGCGAGCAGCACGTGCTCGCCGCCGACATAGCGATGCCCCAGCGCGCGGGCGTGGTCGCCCGCGTGGGTGACGACGGCGCGAGCCTCCGGGGTGAAGCGCTCGAACATCATCGCCTCCCGATCCGGCGGCCGTACTTGCGGTGCACGGTCTGCTTGGTGACGCCAAGCCGTTCGGCGATGTCCTGCCAGGACCAGCCGAGGTCCCGCGCGTTCTGCACCTGCAGGATCTCCAGCCGCTCGGTGAGCGCCCGCAGGGCCGCGACCGCGCGCAGTCCGGCATCGGGATCCTGGCTGGTCGCGCCCTCGGCGATCTCTAGTACGGGTTCCATGGCTGTCAGCATAAGCTGACGGGCCTGGCTTCGTCAACATATGCTGACGCCGGTGGAGAGGACGCCGGTGGCGAGATGGCGGTGCGGAGATTACGCCGTCTGGGGGAGGGCGGCTATCAGCTCCTGTTCGCGCCCGGCGCTCAGGCCGGCTCCTCTGGCCCGGTCCAGGCCCTGCTCGCGTTCCCAGGCCAGGACCCCGGCCAGCAGCTCGGTCCTGGGCCGGTGCCGCAGCCCGGCCGCCCGTGCGGCCGCGCCGCTGCGGGCGCTGAAGCCCTCCCAGCCGGGCTCGGCTATCCACATCGCCATCGATTCCGGGCCCATGAACTCAGCCACCTTCTGCTCGGTGAGCCAGGCCGGGTCCGCCAGGATGACCGGGCCGGCGTGGCCGCCAACCGCGCGGGACTGCTCGATCCAGGTACCGAACGAGACCACCGGCCCCACCGCGTCATAGGTTCCCGTCACGGCGGCCTGAGCGCCGTCCAGCAGCCAGGCGGCCAGATCACGGACGTCCACGACCTGCGTCGGCGTATCAGGGGCGTCAGGGACGAGCATCGGCCCGAGCGGGTCACGGGCGGCCCGCGCGACCCAGTAGCCGGAACGCCCGCTGTGATCGCCAGGTCCGCCGATCAGCCCGGCTCGCGCGATCAGCAGCCGGCCGCCGGCGGCCGCCGCCGATGCCTGCTCGCACGCCACCTTGGCCTCGCCGTACTGCTCAGGCTCCGCCTCGTCGCGGTCGGCCGCGGCCAGCACCGGTGCGCTCTCATCAGCGCCGAGGGCCGCATGGGAGGCGTAGACGCTTCCGGACGATACGTAGGTCCAGTGCGCGGCCCGTTCGGCCAGCGCGGCCAGCGCGCTCCGGACGAAGCCAGGCTGCCATGACACCTCGATCACCGCGTCCCAGTCGCGGCCCCGTACCTGGTCATAAGCGCTCGGTTCGCGCCGGTCGGCGGGCGCCAGGACCGCCCCGCCGGCGATAGCGCCGCTTTCCCCGCGGGCCAGGCAGGTCACCGCATGCCCGCGCTCGACCGCCTGCCGGGATATCTCGCGCCCCAGCCAAGCTGTGCCACCCAGAACCAGAACGTCCATGCCCTCTAGTTCAGCATCCCGGGCCCGACCGCGGCAGCCCCGTTCACGATCGGCGAAGACCGGCCGGCTCAGGCCGCCCGCGGCGGGCCGGGTGACCTGCGCGGGCGAGTTACCCCAGCGGCGGAGCGGGCATTCTGTCCTGGTGACGTCAAATCCCCCCGGCCAGTACGCGGATGACCGGAACCTCCGTGCTCGCCAGCGCATGTGGCAGTACCAGAGCCCGTATTTCGACATCGTGGGATGGGTCCTGGATCTGGCCCGCCTCTCGCCGGGCCTGCGGGTGCTAGACGCTGGCTGCGGTAACGGTGAATACCTGTACAGACTGCAGGACTACCAGGTGCGGGCGGTGGGGTGCGACCTGTCGATGGGGATGCTCCGGGCGGCATCTCACCCGGCGCTGGTCAATGCCGATGTTGCCGCCCTGCCGATGCGGGATGGCGCTATTGATGTCGTGCTGGCGATCCACATGCTCTACCACGTGCCGGACAGAGAATCGGCCCTCCGTGAGCTGCGGCGTGTCCTGGCCGCAGGCGGCGCCTGTATCGCCGTGACCAATGGCAGCCAGCACACCCGCTCACTGCGCGCGCTGGTCGAGCGCGCTGTCCGCGACGGAACCCCTGGGTGGCGAATGCGTGCCGCCACGTACGCGTTCTCGGCCGAGAACGCGCCCGCGCAACTTGGCGCCGTTTTCGATTCCGTCACATGTGTACGCCCCGCCAGCAACGCACCCGTCATCATCCGCGACGCCGCGGTTGCCGCAGGCTATATAGCCAGCTTGGCCGACCACTACCAGGACGAGGTCGCGCGGCCCTGGGATGATGTCGTCGAGGCCGTCCGCCGGCAGGTGCAGGCGGTCATCGATGACAAAGGAGTCTTCGTCACCTCCGGTGACCTTGCCGCCTTCATCTGCCAGTGACCCGTCCGGCCCCGTCGTGCACCGCGTAGACGAGTTCGGCCGAGGGCACCGAGCTCATGGAAGGCGCGGATCGTCCGCGGCCCGCCGACGGGCAGCGGACGGAAGGTCAGGACTGTGTGAGCGGATGAGCATATGCTTCGCGCTGCGGTCCGCGGATCAAAGAGTCAGGAAGGCTTGAGAGACCACTCAGCCGGCCTCCAGGCCGGCTTCTTAGATTCTGATGAGGTTCGATCTACAGCATGACGGGGCGAGCTTATGCAGGCGCAGGAAGGTTGGGATCGTGTTTGACAAGGTGACCATCACGTACCGGGGAGCCACGTACGAGATCGGGCGCGGGCGTGACTTCTACGGGATCTGGACCGTGGGCGGCCCGCGGTCGCATCCGCTGGAGTGGTGGCCGGAAACCGCCGAAGGCTGGTCCGCCGCCTGGTCGAAGTTCACCGCCGTAGAGGCGCCGGGCACGATCGCCCCGGTCGGCCGCCGGACACCCCCGATTGCCCACGTCGACGCCCCGGCGGCCGTAGCTACCGCCCCGCTCGCCGAGCGGTTCGCGGGCCAGGGCCAGGGCCCGGCGGGCCCTGGCACGGCCGTGCTTGAGGACAGGACGGCCCCGTATGCGCAGGGGGCCCCGTTCGCGCAGGGGAGTCCGTTCGGCCAGAGATTTGCGTCCGGGGTCCCGCACGTCAACACCCGGACCGGTACCATCGCCGCGACGTTGCTGCTCGCCGCGGGTGTGATCATGGGCATCGCCGGGCTCTTCCCGGACTATCTCGCCGGATCAAGCCTGGTCCAGCAGGCCGCCCAGGTCGTTCCGCACGCGATCTACCTGGCCGTGTGGACCGCGAGTGCCGTGCTGATCTTGCTCGGCGGCGTCCGGCTGAGGCTGGCCGCTCTGCTGGCGGCAGGGATGAGCGTGGTCACTTTCGGCCTGTTCTTCGCCGATGCGGGCACCGCCATCGCCGGCGGCGGGCAGGTAGGCGGCTGGGGTCTGTGGCTTTCGCTGGCCGGCTGGCTGGCGTGCGCCGCGGGATCGGCGCTGGCCCTGCTGCTCCGGCCCGATGGCGGGCGTAGCACGGCTGGGTTCCTGCGCCGGCCGCGCGGTGCCTCGCTGGGTCCTGTCATCCTGCTGGTGCTGGCCGGGTTCGGGGCGGCCGCCGCCTTTGCTCCGGCGTGGGACAGCTATACCCTGCGGACCGCGACCGGGCTGACGCGATCCCTGACGGCAGGCAACGCCTTCTCCAACCCCGGTCTCGTGATCGCCGGGGACGTCGCCGTCATGGTCGCGCTCGCCGCCGTGGTGATCGTGGCTGCGCTGTGGCGCCCGATCCGGCACGGGGCGGTGCTGCTCGCGGGGGCCGCCATTCCGATGGTGGCCCAGGCCGTCTCGGCTGTCATCCAGGTCGGTGACGGTGCCTCGCCCACTCAGTTCGGCATCACGCCCGGGCAGGCCTCGCAGCTTGGCCTCACGATCGCCTCCGGTGTCACGCCGGCCTTCTGGATCTACTGCGGATTCCTCCTCGCGCTGGTCGTCTCGTGCGCGTGGATGCTCTTCATACCGCACGAGGCGGTCCGATCGGTTTCCGCCCCTGCGGCCGGCTCGGACGCCTTCCCCTGGCCTGCGGGCGGGCCGGCCGCCGGGCCGGCCACGGTCGAGCAGAGCAGTGTCCCGCCGCCCACGCCGGCCGGTGACCCGGCCGTCCCGGCGGCCGACGATAACGACAACGACAACGACAACGACTAGGGCGTGTCCCGTGGATCTTCGTGGCTGGCTGGTGTAGATCAGTACGGTGCTTGACCGGCTGAATCGCCATGACCTGTCCGATGAGGAATGGGAGCGCCTGCGGGTGTTCCTGCCGTCCGGCCCGCAGCAGCGGGGCGGCCGGCGGGCTGATCACCGGATGGTGATCAGCGGGATCTTCTTCCGGACCCGGGCGGGCTGCCCGCGGCGGGACGTGCCGGAGGGCTCCGGGAACTGGAAGACTGCCTGTAACCGGCATCGCCGCTGGTCTGTGGACGGGACCTGGGGGCAGATCCTGGACGGGCTGCGGGCCGGGTGCGATGAGGCCGGGGGCAGGGACTGGACGGTCAGCGCCGGTCCCGCGGCGGGCTGCCTGCCAGGATTCACCTGGCCGCGGACCTGCGCCGCCGCCCTGTCGCGCGGCTGACCAGCCCCGGCCAGCACGGTGACTCCCCGCGGTTCATCCCGCTGATGGACGCAGCGGCTGTCCGGCATGAACGCAATGCCCGGCGGGGCAGGCTCTTCGAGCACCATCCGCTTGACCCGCTCCGGATGCCGCATGGCGAGCCACCCCGTCCCAGTCGCTGCTGTCCTCACCCAGGGCCGGCCTGGACCAAGCGCGTCTCTGCCATAGCGCCCAGGCTATGGCTGGTACATAATCAGCGGATCTGGCGGCATCGTGGTCGCGGAGAGGGTCGCGGAGAGGACAGCGTGATGCTGGACAAGAACGTGATGAGCCCGGACACCGGGGCCAAGGCCGTCATGCCCCGCCCGCCGGGCCCTGCTGCGGTGACGCTCAGCAAGATGCTGTCCCGCAGATGGTCGCTGCCACGGCCGCGGAACCAGATCACGGTCGAGCACGACGTCCAGGTGCCGATGTCGGATGGCACGGTCCTGCTCGCCGATCACTACACACCGGTCGCCGTCGCGTCCGCGGCGACCGTACTGGTCCGCTGCCCGTACGGGCGCAGCGCGCTGTTCGGCCTGCAGTACGGGCACATCCTGGCCGAGCGTGGCTACCACGTGCTGCTGCAGAGCTGCCGTGGCACGTTCGGTTCAGGCGGGGAGTTCGAGCCGATGCGCAACGAGATCGCCGACGGCCAGGACACCGTCGGCTGGCTGCGCGAGCAGAGCTGGTTTGACGGCAGGCTGGCGACCTACGGTGCGAGCTACCTCGGGTTCGTCCAGTGGGCGCTGGCCATGGACCCGCCGCCGGAGCTGGTGGCGGCCGTCGTGCACGTGGGCCCGCACGACTTCAGCCGGACCGCGTACCGCAACGGTGTTTTCGATCTGTACAACTCCCTCAGCTGGGGCGACCTAATCGCTCACCAGGAAAGCTCGGGCTTGCTCCAGGTCCTGCTGCGTACGGTCTCCGCCGAACGGCGGCTGCGGCCCGCGCTGGACCGGATGCCGGTCGCGGCCGGTGCGCGCGACCTGCTCGGCGACGACGCGATCTGGTTCGAGCGGTGGCTGGAGCACCCGCAGCTCAGCGACCCGTTCTGGGCACCGCTACAGTGCGGGGCCGCCCTGCAGCGGAGCACGGTCCCGACCTTGCTCGTCGGCGGCTGGCAGGACCTGTTCATCGAGCAGAGCCTTGAGCAGTACCGGACGCTCGCCGCCCGGGGAGTGCCCACCCGCCTGCTTGTCGGGCCGTGGACCCACCTGGAGATGCCGGCCAAGGGAGGCACTGCGGTCAACGAAAGCCTGGCCTGGCTCGACCGTTACGCAGGCCCGGGACGTTCCGCGGCCGCCCGACGTGCCACGGCCGCAGGGACCGCCGGTCCTGAGAATGCCGGCGCTGAGAATACCGACGCTGAGAATACGGTGCGCATCTGGGTCGGCGGCGAGGGCGCGGAGCAGTGGCGGGACATCTCTGGCTGGCCTCCAGCCGGGGCCCGGCCGCAGCGGTGGTACCTCGGCGCGCCTGGCACGCTCAGCCCGCGGGAACCTGCCGCGGACCCGGACATCCGGCCGGCCCGCTTCCGCTATGACCCGGCCGACCCGACGCCGTCGCCCGGCGGGGCGCTGCTGGCCGTCAAGGCGGGCACGCGCGACAACCGGGAGGTCGAGCAGCGGCTTGACGTCCTGGTCTTCAGCAGCGAGCCCCTCGACCAGCCGGTCGAGGTCATCGGCGATGTCGCCGCCGAGCTTTCTGTGACACGCGACAACCCGTACGCGGATCTGTTCGTCCGCCTGTGCGACGTGGACCCGCGCGGGCGCTCGCGCAACATCTGCGACGGCATCGTCCGGCTAGCCGACCAGGACCCGCTGTCCGGTGCGGTGCGGGTCTCGCTGTCCGGCGCGGCGCACCGGTTCGGGCGCGGGCACCGGATCAGGCTCCAGGTTTCGGGCGGCGCCCACCCCCGCTTCGCCAGGAACCCGGGCAACGGGCAGGTCGACGCTCCCGCCGCCGATTTCGTTCCGACCGGGTACGATATCGGCCTGGGCGCGGGGAACGCCTCGGTGCTGCTGCTGCCGGTCATTGGCTAGGCCGGGTCAGCGCCGGTAGTAGCGCACCTGCTCGTCGTGCGTGTCACGGAGCCACTGCGCGCAGTCCTCCGTCAGCCGCGGGTCGGCGAACGGTTCGCCGCGCGCGAGGGCATCCAGGTACGCGAAATCAAGCGCGAGCCGCCTGCGGAACTCCGCGGCGTCCCCGACGTGCCCGTGACCGGGTACGACCTGGCGCACGCCCGGCACGGACGCGAGCCGCTCAAGGCCGGTTCTGTAGTCGCCGAGCGGATCCGCTTCCACCGTGTCGAGCAGCGGTATCTCAACGTCAGAGCACATGTCGCCAGCGATGAGGACACCGGTCCCGGGAAGGAAAACGGCACCGTGGCCGGGCGCGTGGCCGTTGTGCACGATGACCTGCGCCGCCGGGCCGTCCCAGGGGATGGCGGAAGCGTCCAGGGCCCGCAGCCGGCCGAGCAGCGAAAGGTCATGCCCAGGCGCGGACTTCTCGGCGCCGTCCACCATGCCGTCCCGCTCGGTCTCGGTGATGGTCACGGCGGCGGGTGCGGCGTACCTGGGCGCGTCGCCCAGCTCGGCGCTCCACAGCACATGGTCCCAGTGCGGATGGGTCGACCAGGCCACCCCGGGCCGCAGCCGCAGCTCAGCGAGCGAGGCCGCCAGCGCGGCCAGCTCGGCCACGGTCACAGCGGGATCGATGAGCAGGCACTCGCCCGCGCCCGCCACCACCGTGCTGGTGGTCATCGCGTACGCACTGGTCGCGACCAGCACCCCCGGCGCCATCTCGGTCAAGCGTTCCACAGGCACACCACCAGCCTCCAGGGCGATCATCAGGGGCCGATTCCTTTCCCTGCTCCAGGACGCTGCTCAGCGACGCCGGTAAGCGTCGGCGCGGTGCCTGATATCGACGACGAGAACCTCACGCTTCCCCAACCGCTTCGGGTTATCAATCAGCGATCCGGTTATGAAGTCCACAGCGGCGACCGCCACATCAGGCGGGAGCTTGCTCGTGATGGCCCGCCGGGCTGGCGGAGCGAGAGTTATCTCAAAGGGATCGGCTGGCTCAGTCACGTCGCTCATCGAGCAAGGCGCGCACCGCGTCGGCTCCTCGCACGACATCACCCCGTGCAGCGGCAGCACGCGCCTCGATCAGTGCGTGAACGGCCTCTGAGTCGGCGAGCACCTCGACGGTCTCCTCCAGCTCCTGGAGGAAACCATCGGGCCCAATATCGGCCACGTGCTCATGATCACCTCTGACGAGACGGACCACACGACCACGCGCGACCGAACCGAGCGCTTGGCCCCAGAGGTGAGGGCTATCAGCCAACTCCTCCAAGGTGATCTCGTACGCAGGTTCGCTCATCTATCCAGCTTACGGCGCCTCGATCCTGCTCGCTATCTGTCATCGGAGTGCTGGGATCTCAGTGAACGGGTCAGGGGAGCAGCCGCACCGGCAGGGTCTCCAGCCCGTGGATCAGCGTGCTCGGCCGCCAGCGCAGCGACTCGGCAGGCACCGCCAGCCGGATCGAACCGAACCGCTGCAGCAGTGCGCCGAACGCGATCTCCGCCTCCAGCCGGGCCAGCGGCGCCCCCAGGCAGTAGTGGATGCCGTGCCCGAACGCCAGGTGCCCTGAGCTGTCCCGGCCGAGGTCCAGCCGGTCCGGGTCCGCGTACCGGGACGGATCCCGGTTGGCCGAGCTCAGCGCGATGACCACCGGCTCGCCCGCGCCGATGTGCGCCCCGCCGATCTCGACCGGTTCCGCGGCGAACCGGAACGTCGCGTGGTTGACCGGGCTCACCGACCGCAGCAGCTCCTCCACCGCGCCGCCCAGCAGCGAGGGGTCAGCCCGGAGCCGGCCGAGTTCCCCGGGGTTGAGCAGCAGCACGAGCATGCCGCTCGCGATCAGGTTGACCGTGGTCTCGTGCCCCGCCACCAGCAGCAGGAACATCATCGAGAGCAGCTCGTTCTCTCCGAGACGGTCTCCGGAGTCGCGGGCCGAGATCAGTGCGGACAGCAGGTCGTCGGCGGGCTGCTGCCGCTTGGCGGCCAGCAGCGCCATGAAGTAGCTGATCATCGCGGTCGCGTCCGCCTGGAACAGCTCAACCGTGGCCGTGTTCGAGACGATGGTGGCCGACCAGCGCCTGAAGTCGTCCCGGTCGGCCACGGGTATGCCGAGCAGCTCGCAGATCACCGTGATCGGCAGCGGGAAGGCGAACGAGGCCAGCAGGTCGACCTCACGCTGAGCCGACATGGCGTCGAGCAGCTCGGCGGTGATCGACATGATCCGCGGCCTGAGCCGCTCGACGTGGCGGGCCGTGAAGGCCTTGTTCACCAGCCTGCGCAGCCGTTCGTGATCCGGCGGGTCGCTGTTGAGCATGTGCCCGTCGAGGGCGGCGTACATCGAGTCCGGGTCCGGATGCCAGCCCCGCGCGTTCTTGCGCAGCCGCGGATCAGCCAGCGCGGCGCGCGCCTCGGCGTACCCGGTCACGAGCCAGGCGGGCGTACCGCCCGGCATGATCACCGCCGAGACCGGCCGCTGCGCCCGCAGCCTCGCGTGCACCGAGTACGGATCCTGGAAGTATTCGGTGCCGAGATGCTCGACCGTGGCCTGGTCCATGCCCGTCAGCTTAAGTAATAACTTATGCGTTGTAAAAGGAGTCGTCTGCGCCGGAGCGTTCCGGCTGAGCCGGGACGGCCACCAGTTCCACCGCCCGATCAGGACCACCGCCGACGGCACCAGCAGCGTCCGGACCAAGAAGGTGTCCATCAGCACGCCCAGCGCCAGGCCCACGCCGACGTCCACGATGGTCCTGACGTTCTGCGTTCCCGCACTGCCTGAGCCCACCACCGCCAGCACCCCGAACGTCCCCGCCAGCACCAGCCCGGCCGAGGTGACCGTCGTCCCGGTGACCCGCAGCGCGCGGCTCACCGCCTCGGGCAGCGGCATCCGCTGGGCCTCCTCCCTGATCCGCGTCATGACCAGCACGTTGTAGTCCTCGCCGAGGGCCAGCAGGAACGTGAACAGCAAGAACGGCAAGATGAACGTCAGCCCTGGCTGCCCGGCGGCCTTGATGAAGACGAGCACGGTCAGGCCCAGCGCCGAGAAGTAAGAAAGCACCACCGAGACGATCAGGTACAGCGGCGCGATCAGGCTGCGCATCACCAGCGCGAGCAGCACCGCGATGACGGCGATGGCGATCGGGATGACCGTGCGCAGGTCGCTGCCGGACAACTGCCCGACGTCGTAGGTGAACGCGGCCTGCCCGGTGACCCCGGAGGCCAGGGCCCCGGCGACCCGCGCCGCCCGCGCGGTGTCGGCCCGGACGGCGGGTACCGCCTGCGCCGCCGCGGTGGTGGTGGCGTTGCCGGCGGTCAGGCCGGTCGCGAACGAGATCGTGTATCCGTCCGCGCTCACGTACGAGCCGCTGGCCCGGTAGGACTGGTACGCGGCCAGCTCCGTCCGCGGGACCTTAGGCCCCGCGGACGCCAGCCCGCGCGGCGCTCCGTAGGCGGTGTGCAACGCCGCATACTGCGCCGGGGTCAGCGGCGTGCCGTTGGCGTTGAAGGGTCCGGTCACCGCGGTGAACTGCGGATCAGAGGCCAGCTGCTGCTCGGCGGCGGCCACCGGGCCGGCCGCCGACCAGAGCGGCTGCCGCAGCCGCAGCACCAGGATGGTCGGGTTGGCGGCCGTCTGCGGAAAGTGCCCGGCCAGTAGCGTGTTGCCCGCCGCGGAGTCGCTGCCCGCGGGCGCGGTCACCGCCCCGCCGAACCCGGCGGCCAGGTACCCGGCCGAGGCCACCGCGAGCGCGCCGAAGACGACCAGGCCGCCCACCAGGGTGACGACGGGACGGCGCACGATCCGGGCGCAGACCGGGCCCCACCACCCGGCCCGTCCGGCCCCTGGCTTGACCGAGGAGGGCCAGAAGGCGGCCGGGCCGACGATCGCCAGCAGCGCGGGCAGCAGCGTGAGCCCGGCGATGAGCATCAGCCCGATCGCGATCGACAGCGGAGCCGCCAGACCGGAGTAGAGGCTGAAGGTGGCGGTGGCCAGCGACAGCAGCGCGGCGATGAGGATGCCCGCGGAGAACGTGATCGTCTCACCGACCCGGCCGACCGACAGCACGATCGCCTCGTGGCACGCGAGCCCGGCCCGCATCTCCTCACGCACCCGGAACATCAAGAACAGCGCGTAGTCGGTCCCCGCGCCGAGCACCAGCACGATCAGCAGCAGCGAGGCGATCTGGGACACCGACAGCCCGTGCACGGCGGCCTCGGCGGTGAGACGCTCGGCCACCAGGACTACGACCACGGCGGGCAGCACGGCGATGAGCGGCGCAAGCACCGAGCGGAACACCCCGACCAGCAGGGCGATCACGAAGATTATCGAGAACCACTGCACCTGGCCGCCGGTCTTGGTCGAGGTCGCGTTGGTGTCCACCCGGGTCGCCACCGTCCCGGCGGTGTGCGCCTGCAGCCCGGCCGGCAGCGCGGCGGCCCGGATCACGTCCCGCAGGCTGGCGACCAGGCTGGCCTGCTGCGTGGTGGCCAGCCCGCCGGACTGGGCGAGCGCGGCCAGCACGGTCAGCTGCTCGGCCTGGCCGTCGGCGGACTGGCCGGCGTCCCGCACCTGGAGCACCTTCGCCACCCGCGACAGCGCGCCCGACAGCCGCCTGATGGCCGCCTGGTCCGCCGCGGTCATGGTCCGGCCGGGGTCGGCGGTCACCACCGTGACCGCGGTCAGCGAGGCTACCTGCAGCGGCGAGGCCAGCTGGGCCGCCTGCTGGCTGGGCGCGCTGGCCGGCAGGAACGAGGTGTTGTCGCTCTGGGTCACGCTCGACAGCGACGGCAGCAGCGTCATGGCCGCGAAGACGCCGGCCACCCAGATCGCCGCGATCGCCCAGCGGAAGCGGACAGATAGCCGGCCGGCCGCGGTGAAGAAGGAACCCACGAGGCCATCGTGGCCGGCCGGAGGCCGGTTTGCAGGCCTGCGGGCGCGTAAAGTTACTTCGTGGCAGATCCGCACGGACCCGTAGCCTTCCGGCCGGCGCCGGGCGAGATCCCCGAATCTCCTGGGGTCTACAAGTTCCGCGATCAGCGTGGCCGGGTCATCTACGTCGGCAAGGCGAAGTCGCTCAGGCAGCGGCTCAACTCCTACTTCGCCGACTTCGCCAGCCTGCACCCGCGCACCCAGATGATGCTGAGCACGGCGACGGGCGTGGAGTGGACCGTGGTCGGCACCGAGGTCGAGGCGCTGCAGCTCGAGTACTCCTGGATCAAGGAGTTCGACCCCAGGTTCAACGTCAAGTACCGGGACGACAAGAGCTACCCGTATCTCGCCGTCACGATGGGCGAGGAGTACCCGCGGGTCCAGGTGATGCGCGGCGCCAAGCGCAAGGGCACCAGATACTTCGGCCCGTACAGCCACGCCTGGGCCATCCGCGACACGGTGGACACGCTGCTGCGGGTATTCCCGGTCCGGACCTGCTCCGCGGGCGTGTTCAAGCGGTCGGCGCAGATCGGGCGCCCCTGCCTGCTCGGCTACATCGGCAAGTGCTCCGCGCCGTGTGTCAAGCGGATCAGTGCGGAGGAGCACCGCGCTCTGGCCGAGGATTTCTGCGATTTCATGGCCGGCCAGACCGCCCGGTTCGCCGGCCGCCTCGAGGCGGAGATGAAGCAGGCCGCCAGGGAAGAGGAGTTCGAGCGCGCGGCCCGGCTCCGGGACGACCTGCGAGCGCTCGAGCGCGCGATAGAAAAGCAGGCGGTGGTGCTCGGCGACGGCACCGACTGTGACGTGATCGCCCTGGCCGAAGACCAGCTCGAGGCGGCCGTCCAGGTGTTCTACGTGCGCGGCGGCCGGGTCCGCGGCCAGCGCGGCTGGGTGCTGGACAAGGTCGAGGACGTGACCACGCCCGGCCTGGTCGAGGTTTTCCTCGGCCAGGTGTACGGCGACACCCCGGCCGATGCCGAGGCGGTCAACGCCGGGATACCCCGCGAGGTCCTGGTGCCCGAGCTGCCGCCGGACCGGATCGCGATGACGCAGTGGCTGACCGAACGCCGCGGCGGCCCGGTCGACCTGCGGGTACCGCAGCGCGGGGACAAGAAGGCCCTGATGGAGACCGTGGCCAGGAACGCCAGCCAGTCACTCGCCCTGCACAAGACCCGCCGCGCCAGCGACCTGACCACGCGGAGCAAGGCGCTGAGCGAGATCCAGGAAGCCCTCGGACTTGGCGACGCGCCGCTCCGGATCGAGTGCTACGACGTGTCGAACCTGCAGGGTACGCACGTGGTCGCCTCGATGGTCGTGTTCGAGGACGGGCTGGCGCGCAAGAGTGAATACCGCCGGTTCGCGATCAAGGGCACCGGCGGCACCGACGACATCTCCTCGATCTTCGAGGTGATCACCCGCCGGTTCCGCCGTTACCTGGCCGAACGCGAGAAGACCGGCGAGCTGGACACGCTCGGCGACCCGGCCGCCGACGAAGACCAAGATCAAGACCTTTCGGCCGAACGGACCGTGGTGGATGCCCCGAAGAAATTCGCTTATCCGCCCAACCTGGTGGTCGTGGACGGCGGCCCGCTGCAAGCCGACGCGGCGGCCCGGGCGCTCGTCGAGCTCGGCATCGACGAGGTGGCCGTTTGCGGCCTGGCCAAACGCCTGGAGGAAGTGTGGCAGCCGGGGGAGGAGTACCCGGTCATCCTGCCCCGCAGCAGCGAAGGCCTGTACCTGCTGCAGCGAGTACGGGATGAGGCGCACAGGTTCGCGATCAACTACCACAGGCAAAAGCGCGGCCAGGCGGCTACCACCAGTGCGCTGGACGAGGTGCCCGGTCTGGGCCCGGCGCGGCGTCAGACGCTGCTCAAGCACTTCGGCTCGGTGCGTAAGCTCGGCGCTGCGAGCGTCGAGGAGATCGCGGAGGTGCCGGGGATAGGCCCCAAGCTGGCCGTCACGATCGCCTCGGCGCTGAAGGTGGCGGGGAGCAACGCGGGCGCAAGCAGCCCGGGGGGAGACCATGGGGACGCCTGAGGATCAGACCGACATCGTCATCATTACCGGGATGTCCGGGGCCGGGCGGTCCACCGCCGCCAAGTCCCTGGAGGACCTGGGCTGGTTCGTGGTGGACAACCTGCCGCCAGGCCTGCTGCCTACGATGGTGGACCTCGCGGCCAGGTCGAACGGGGCGGTGTCGCGGATGGCCGCGGTGGTCGACGTGCGCAGCCGCGCCTTCAGCACCGACCTGAAGTCGGCGATCAGCGACCTGGCCGCGCGGGGGGCGACGGCGCGCGTGGTGTTCCTGGAAGCCGCAGAAGACATGCTCGTGCGCCGGTTCGACAGCGAGCGGCGGCCCCATCCACTGCAAGGCGCCGGCCGGGTGACCGACGGCATCGCGGCCGAACGCGAGCTGCTGCGGGAGGTGCGCGCCGATGCCGATCTGCTGATCGACACCTCCCGGCTCAACGTGCACGAGCTGCGCGCCCGGATGCGGAACTTCTTCAGCGGCGGCACGGCGGCGGGCCTGCGTCTGTCGTTCGTCTCGTTCGGCTACAAGTACGGCCTGCCGGTCGACGCCGACCTGGTCGCGGACTGCCGTTTCCTGCCGAATCCGCACTGGATCGCTGAACTTGCCCCGATGACGGGTCAGGATGCGCCGGTGCGCGAGTATGTTCTTGCTCAGTCCGGTGCCGAAGAGTTCCTGCGTTATTACACTGAGTTGCTACGCGTGGTGCTGCCCGGCTACGAGCGCGAAGGCAAGCGGTTCGTGACCCTCGCGGTGGGCTGCACTGGCGGCAAGCACCGCAGCGTGGCTATCGCCGACCAGCTGGCGGCGCGCATCGCGGACGTTGCCGGGACGGATGTGCAGGTGGTGCACAGGGACCTTGGTCGGGAGTGAGCATCTGGTGACAAGTCTGAAGACGGTCGCGCTGGGTGGCGGGCACGGGCTGGCCGCTTCGCTGAGGGCACTACGCGGGGTGACTGGCGATCTCACCGCGATCGTGACCGTAGCGGACGACGGCGGGTCAAGCGGCCGGCTGCGCCGGGACTTCGGCGTGCTGCCCCCCGGTGACCTGCGGATGGCGCTGGCCGCCCTGTGCGGGGACGACGAGTGGGGCACCACCTGGAGCAAGGTGGTGCAGCACCGGTTCGGCGGGGACTGCGAGCTGGGTGGTCATACCGTTGGCAACCTGCTGATCGTCGCGCTATGGGACCTGCTCGGCGATACGGTCGCGGGCCTGGACTGGGTCGGCCGGCTGCTCGGCACCGGTGGCCGGGTGCTGCCGATGGCCGCGGTGCCGCTCGACATCGTCGCGGAGGTCGTCGGGGCCGACCCGGACAAGCCAGACGAGGTCAGCACGATCAGGGGCCAGGAGGAATGCGCCACGACGCCAGGTCAGGTGCGATCCATCACGCTGCTGCCCGCCGACCCGCCCGCGGTGCCCGAGGCGGTCCGCGCCGTGCTCGACGCGGACTGGGTGGTGTTCGGCCCCGGGTCGTGGTTCACCAGCGTGCTGCCGCACCTGCTGGTGCCCGAACTCGCCGCCGCGCTGCACGTCACCACGGCCCGGCGGCTGCTCGTGCTCAACCTGGCGCCGCAGCCAGGAGAGACCGACGGTTTTTCTCCGCACAAGCACCTCGAGGTTCTCGCCGGGCATGCCCCGGCGCTGACCGTGGATGTCGTCCTGGCCGACATCAGAGCCTCGGATGCCGGTAACCTGGCCGACTTGGAGAAAGCGGCCGCCGTCCTCGGCGCCCGGCTGGTGATGGCCGACGTGGCCGCGGCGGACGGCACCCCTCGTCACGACCCCAGGCTGCTGGCCGAGACGTACGCGAAGATTTTTAACTGCCCCCCCATGGGGGGTCCCCAGGGGGGTACGGGGGGGCCGGGCAGCCCCCCCGTAAGCGGGGGGTTCCGGGGGTCCTCCCCCAAGTGAGCACAGTTAGGGGAATGACGCGAATGGCGATGACCGGCGTGGTGAAGGACGAGCTCAGCCGGGTTCCGGTGGTCAAGCCGTGCTGCCGGAAGGCCGAGGTTTCCACGCTGCTCAGATTCGCCGGCGGCCTGCACCTGACCGAGGGCCGGGTCGTGATCGAGGCAGAACTGGACACCGGAGCGGTGGCCAGGCGGCTGCGGGCCAGCATCACCGAGGTGTTCGGGCACCCGGCCGAGTTCCTCGTGGTCGCGCCGAGCGGGCTGCGTAAGGGGAACCGCTACCTGGTCCGGGTGAGCAAGGGGCAGGCAGGCGAGGCCCTGGCTCGCCAGGCCGGGCTGATCGACAGCTTCGGCCGCCCGGTACGCGGCCTGCCCCGGAACGTCGTGTCGGGTTCCGCGTGCGACTGCGAGGCGGCCTGGCGCGGTGCGTTCCTGGCCCACGGCTCGCTCACCGAGCCGGGCCGTTCGATGGCCCTGGAAATCACCTGCCCGGGCTCGGAGGCGGCCCTCGCCCTGGTCGGCGCGGCGCGCAGGCTGAAGGTGCACGCCAAGGCGCGGGACGTACGCGGCGTGGACCGGGTGGTGATCAGGGACGGCGAGGCGATCAGCGCCATGCTGACCAGGCTCGGCGCGCACGAAGCGGTGCTGGCCTGGGAGGAACGGCGGATGCGCCGCGAGGTCAGGGCCACCGCCAACCGGCTGGCGAACTTCGACGACGCCAACCTGCGCCGCAGCGCGCGCGCCGCGGTGGCCGCGGGCGCGCGAGTCGAGCGGGCCCTGGAGATCCTCGGCCAGGATGCGCCAGAGCACCTGACCATGGCCGGCCAGCTGCGGATGGCTCACCGCCAGGCCAGCCTGGAAGAACTCGGCCAGCTCGCCGACCCGCCCCTCACCAAGGATGCGATTGCCGGCCGCATCCGCCGCCTCCTAGCCATGGCCGACCGACGCGCCGCCGACCAAGGCCTCCCCAGCACAGAAGCCTTCCTGACCGTCGACATGCTCTCCTAACCCCACCCCGCCCAGCCCGCGGCTCCTAATCGCACAAGTCACACCCGCCGCACCAGTCACGGCCACCGAGTGCGCCTACATTATCGTGGATAGTTAGCTTGTTATTTCGAAGGTAACTATCCACGATCCTTTGGTTCAGCGGTCTCGGCATAGGTAGGCGATGGCGGCGGCGGTCAGGGCCAGGAACGAGAGGGTGGTCAGGGCGGCGCGAAGGCCGAATTCGCTGGCCAGGAAGCCGATCACGGGCGGGCCGAGGAGGAAGCCGCCGTAGCCCAGGGTCGAGGTGAGGGCGACTCCGGCGGATCCGGCGAGCAGTCCTGCCCGCGCGATCGTGACAGGGAACAGGTTGGCCAGCCCCAGCCCGGTCACGGCGAATCCGGCCAGAGCCAGCCACACGTCAGGGGCCAGTGAGGCGAGGAGCATGCCTGCGCCCGCAGCCAGGCCGCCCAGCACGAGCACCGGCGTCCGGCCGAGCCGCACGAGCAGGGCCGTGCCGGATAGCCGGCCGGTTGCTTCGGCCAGGGCGAAGGCCGCGTAGCCCACAGCGGCCAGACCTGCGCTGGCGCCCAGATCCTGCCTGAGGTGCAGGGCGCCCCAGTCGCCGATGGCGCCCTCGCCGTACGCGGCGCACAGCGCGATCAGCCCGAAGAGCCCGACCACCCGGCTGGTCCGCCACGCGTTGCGCCAAGCCGAGACCGGTCCGGCCGCCGGAGCCGGGCGGTCTCCTGGGGTGAGATGGGTCCCCGGGGGCGGGCGGTCTCCTGTGGCAGGGCGGATCGCAGGGACCGGGCTGGCCGGCGGGGGAGGCGGGGCGAGGCTGGCCGGCGGGGCGATGGTGTGCCTGAGCAGGGTCCGGCCGGTGACGACCGCGAGGAGAAGGCAGATCAGCGCGATCAGCGACAGGTGGCGGAGCGGGGACAGGTGCGGGGCCAGCAGGGCGCCGAGGCCGGCCCCGGCCAGGCCGCCGAAGCTCCATGCGGCGTGGAAGCCCGGCATCACCGGCCGGCGCAGGGCGGCCACCATGTCGACCGCGACGGTGTTCATGGCCACGTTGAGGGAGCCGTAGGCGGCCCCGAACACGGCCAGCAGGAGCCCCAGGGTGATCGTGGAGTGGGCCAGCGGGGGGAGCACCACGGTGACGGAGAGCAGGACGCAGGAGACCACGGTGGTCTGCCTGCTGCCGAACCGGCGGCACAGCACGCCGGCCAGCAGCATGGTGGCCACGGCTCCGGCCGACAAGCCGAGCAGCGCCAGCCCGAGGGCGGCCGCTGACGCGCTGACCTGCTCCTTGACGGCGGGCACCCGGACCGCCCAGCTGGCGTAGCTGAACCCCTGGACGGCGAACACCGCGCACAGCGCGACTCGGAGCCTACCGAGATCGCTGGATCTGCGGCGCGCCCGGGACCGGGCGTGCTGGACTTTGTTTACCAGCGGCACAAAATAAGACTATGCACATGCTCGCGACGGCCACAAGGGCCCGCAGGGACACCGGCGGGACGGCGTCCTCCCGAGGGCGCACCTGGCTCGGGCCCGCCCTCGCCCTGATCCACGGCGGCCAGGTGCCCACCCGAGCGGCCCTGGGCGCGAAGCTCGGCATCACCCGCGCCACCGCGGGCGCGGTGGCCGCCGAACTGCAGGCACTCCGGCTGATCCAGGTGGACACCACCCCAGGTACGGCGGGCGGCACCGTGGGCCGCCCGTCGCACCGGCTCACCATCGACCCGAACGGTCCGGTGGCGCTCGCCGCCCAGATCCACCCGGACGGCTTCCAGGTCGCGCTCGTCGGCCTGGGCGGACGGGTCGTGGCCGCCGCCGACCGTGACCTGGCGTTCCCCGATGACCCCGGTCTCGCGCTGGCGGCGGTCGCGCGAGCGGGGGCGCGGCTGCTGCGGTCCGCGGGCCGGATGTGCGTGGGCGCGGGCCTGGCCGTGCCATCCGCGGTGGCTGAGCCGGACGGCACCGCGGTCAGCCCGCTGTACATCGGCTGGCCGACCGGGACCCGCATCAGGGATACCTACACAGCTCAGCTGGATCGGGCCGGGATCACCGGTCCGGCCGGCGCGGCTCCGGCCTGCTCGGTGGCGAACGACATCAACCTGGCCGCGCTGGCTGAGCACCGGCACGGCGCGGGCCGCGGCGCCGGGCACCTGCTGGTCGTGGCGACCGGCCACCGGGGGGTGGGCGGCGCGCTCGTCCTGGACGGGGCGCTCTACACCGGCAGTTCCGGGCTCGGGATGGAGGCCGGGCACATGAGCGTCGACCCGCAGGGTCGTCCGTGCCGGTGCGGCAGCCGCGGCTGCCTGGACGTCGAGACCGACGCGGTCAGCCTCCTGGACGCCGCGGGCCGGGTGCCCCGCCCCGGCGTTCCCGTGCTCGAGCAGGCCACCGCCCTGTTGCGGCAGGAGTACGCGTCAGATGCGGCGGTCCGGGCCGCGGCCGGCACCGTCATCGAACGGCTCGGGCTGGGGCTGGCGGGCTTGATCAATGTGCTCAACCCGGACCTGATACTTCTCGGCGGCCTGCACAAGGAGCTGCTCGCCGCCGACCAGCAGCGGCTGCGAGCCGCGGTCGCGAAGCTGAGCCCCTGGGGTCGCGGCAGCAGCGTCCCCGTGCTCGGCTGCGCCCTGGAGGCCGGCAGCCTCATCGGCGCGGCCGAACTGGCCTGGCAGCCGGTCCTCGACGACCCGGTCCTTCTTGACACCTAGAATTACTAGGCATAGATTTCCTTGGTATGGACCGTGAACGGCTGAAAGGCAACCTAGATCTGCTCCTGCTCTCCGTACTCGCCGCCGGTCCCGCGCACGGGTACGTGATCATCTCGGCGCTGCGCGAGCGCAGCGGGGGCACGTTCGACCTGCCCGAGGGGACCATCTACCCGGCGCTGCACCGGCTGGAGGATTCCGGCCTGCTGGTCAGTTCCTGGGCGCAGGCCGAAGGGCGGCGGCGGCGCGTCTACGGCCTGACCGACAAGGGCGTCGCCGCCCTGGCCGCCCAGCACACCGAGTGGCGGAAGTTCGCCACCGGCATGCGGGCGGTGATCGGCTGGTCCGCCTCATCCGAGTGGCGGCCCAGCGGTGGCCGGGCGCGAGTGGTGCCGGGGTGGTCGGCATGAGTGAAACGGGCCCCGATAAGGCGTCAGGCGACCCGATTGAGGAGTACCTGGCCCAGCTGCGCGCGGGCCTGCCCGTGGCGTCGCACGAGACCGAGCTGATCCTGGCCGAGGCGGAGGACCACCTGCGCGAGACAGCGGCCGCGGGGATGGCGATCGGCCTGACCGAACCCGAGGCGCAGGAGGCGGCGATCTCCAGCTTCGGCTCGGCGAGCGCGGTGATCCGCGCGCACGAGGCCCGCCGCGGCCGAGTCGCCGCCGTTCTCGGCCATGCCGCCATGGCGGCATGGAAACTTGCGTCGCTTCTCTTGGTGACCTCCGGCGTTAGCGGCCTGGTCACCGTGGCCATCTTTGCTTTCCTTCAGCCCCTCGCGAACGCCCCGGACGGCACGCAAGTGGTCACGACCAACCCGGATCTAAGGTGGCTGGTTTATTCGGCCACGGCCGCAACCGGCGTGATCCTGCTGACGAGCTACCGGCTGGCCCGCCGCCGCCAACGGTGCCGGGGCCTGGAGCGGGAGCCCCTCGCCCGGTCCTTCCCGGTGGTGGCGGCGAGCTTCTTTGGCATGGTGGCCGTGCTGCTGTTCGTGCTCAACGTGAGCGGCGTGGTGGTGTTCTTTGACCCCGGCCTGGTCGTCGCCGCTTGCCTGATCCTGGCCGCGAGCTATGCCATCCAGACGGCACGGACGCTCCGCCGCCAGCACCGCCGCCGTGCCGTCGTGAGATGGCCGGCACGATGACGCCCTCCCGGCCGTGGCGGTCAGCTTCTTCAGCGCCATCGGCCTAGCGGTCATCGCCTTCACCTGGGACAGGGCGCTGTTCTCCGGCGCGATCTTCTTCGCCGTCGCGTTCCTGGCCGTGGCGGCCGGCTACGACGCCCGGATGGTGCAGGCGCTGCTTCGCCGCGGCTAGGTGCGCGCGCTCGGCCGCGTTGCCGGTCTGGGTGATCGCGGTCTCGTAGGCGGCCCCGGCATCCGCGGGACGGCCCAGGCGGCGAAGCAGGTCGGCGCGGATCGCGTGGAACAGGTAATACCTGGTCAGCCCGAGGCTCTCCACGAGCGCGAGCGCCGCGGCCGGGCCCTGGACCTCGGCCACCGCGACCGCGCGGTTCAGCGCGACCACCGGGCTCGGGGCGACCGCGAGCAACTGGTCGTACAACCGCACGATCTGCGCCCAGTCGGTGGCGGCCGCGGTGGGCGCGTCGCTGTGCACGGCGTTGATGGCCGCCTGAATCTGGTACCGGCCTGGCTGGTCACGGCGCAGGCAGCGGCGCACGATGGCCTGGCCCTCGGCGATGAGCGCGTGGTCCCAGCGGGTCCGGTCCTGGTCAGCCAGCAGGACGAGGGCGCCGTCCGGTCCGGTCCGGGCGGCTCGCCGAGACTCGGTGAGCAGCATCAGCGCGAGCAGGCCCATCACCTCGGGTTCGTCCGGCATGAGCTGGGCCAGCAGCCGGCTGAGCCTGATCGCCTCGGCGCACAGGTCCGCCCGGGCCAGCGCGTCACCCGAACTCGCCGTGTATCCCTCGTTGAAGATCAGGTAGACGACGGCGAGCACCGCGGCTAGGCGGCCAGGCAGATCGGCCGCCGCGGGGACGCGATACGGGATACCGGCGTCCCTGATCTTGCCCTTGGCCCGGACCAGCCGCTGGGCCATGGTCGGCTCAGGCACCAGGAACGCGTGCGCGATCTCGGTGGTGGTGAGCCCGCCGAGCAGCCGGAGGGTGAGCGCCACCTGAGCTCCGGGGCCCAGAGCCGGGTGGCAGCAGGTGAAGATAAGCCGGAGCCGGTCGTCGCGCACGGCGCCCCTCCCGTCGTCCGCCAGCTGATCGTCCTGGGCGTGCAGCAGCGCGGCCTGGGCGTGCTTGTCCGCACGAGCCGCCTCGCGGCGCAGCCGGTCGATGGCCCGGTTGCGCGCGGTGGTGATGATCCATCCGGCCGGACTCGGCGGTAGCCCGGCCTCCGGCCACCGCCTGACCGCCTCGGCGAACGCGTCCTGCACCGCGTCTTCGGCGGTGTCGATGTCGCCGAAGACGCGGGCCAGGACGGACACCGCCCGGCCGTATTCCGCCCGGAAGACACGCTCGATGTCAGCTGGCGCGGGCGGCGGCAAGGTCAGTCCTCGACCATGTCCACCATCGGCCGCACCTCGACCGGCAGGCGGCACGCCACGGTGGCCCTACGTGCCCAGCCCAGCGCCTCATCCAGGTCGGCGGCGCGGATGATCCAGAACCCGCCGATGTGCTCCTTGCCCTCGGCGAACGGCCCGTCGGTGACAAGCAGGTCGCCGTCGGTGGCCCGGACCACGGTGGCCGTGTCCGGCGGGTGCAGCCCGCCGGTGAACACCCAGGCGCCCGCGGCCCGCAGTTCCTCGCCGACGGCCGTGACGTCTCGCATGATCGGCTCGAGGACCTCGGGCGGCGGCGGATCCCCGTCCGGCTGGTAGATGCTGAGCAGGTAATGCTTCATCTCGGTCATCCCTTTCCGCTCTGACGCTACGCCGGGCCGTCGGGCCGGACCCGGGCTCCTTGTCACCCTCTACACGAATCCGCCGGGCGCGAATCGACACCGCTCGGAACACCCGAGCCCGCGGTCCGGTGGATCGGGGACACGCACCACAGTCCGTTCGGGAAATATGTCGTTCTCTTGATAAGGTCTAGACCTTAGGAGCCTGTGCCTGCCTGCCCGGTACCCGGGACCCGGGGCCTGAGCGGCTCCGCCGCGCGGGTCTGGCGCCGGATCCTGACCATCCTTCAGGCGGCGTCCGATAGTCTCGGAGAGCTGGCGATCACGGGGATCGACGAGGAGATTTGGTACTGTGACAATTCGCGTGGGAATCAATGGGTTCGGCCGCATCGGCCGTAACTTCTGGCGGGCGGCTAACGCCTCGGACGGCGACCGTGGCATCGAGATCGTGGCCGCTAACGACCTCGGTGACATCGCCACGATGGCGCACCTGCTCAAATACGACACCGTGCTCGGCACCTTGCCGGCCGAGGTATCGGTGTCCGGTGACATCATCGCGGTGGGCGGCAAGCAGATCAAGATCCTGGCCGAGCGCGACCCGGCCAAGCTGCCGTGGCGCGACCTCGGCGTGGACGTGGTGATCGAGTCCACCGGCCGGTTCACCACCGGGCCGACGGCGGGCGCGCACCTGGAGGCGGGTGCGAAGAAGGTCATCATCACCGCGCCGGCCAAGGAAGAGGACCTCACGATCGTGATGGGGGTCAACGACGACGCGTACGACCCCGCGACGCACCACGTCCTGTCCAACGCGTCCTGCACCACCAACTGCGTGGCGCCGATGGCCAAGGTGCTGCTCGACAACTTCGGGATCGTCAAGGGCCTGATGACCACGATCCACGCCTACACCAACGACCAGGTCATCCTGGACTTCCCGCACAAGGACCTGCGCCGGGCGCGGGCCGCGGCGCAGAACATCATCCCGACCACGACCGGGGCGGCGAAGGCGACCGCGCTGGTGCTGCCCGAGCTCAAGGGCAAGCTGGACGGGATGGCCATGCGGGTGCCGGTGCCGGACGGCTCGGTGACCGACCTGGTGGTCGAGCTGAACCGCGAGGTGACCAAGGACGAGGTCAACGCCGCGTTCCGCGCCGCCGCCGAGGGTCCGCTCAAGGGCTACCTGTACTACACCGAGGACCAGATCGTGTCCTCGGACATCGTGGGCTCGCCCGCGTCGTGCACGTTCGACGCCTCGCTGACGATGACGTTCGGCAGCACGGTCAAGGTCATCGGCTGGTACGACAACGAGTGGGGCTACGCCAGCCGGCTCGTCGACCTGACCGTGCTCGTCGCTTCGCGGCTGCGGTAATGCGGTCCATCGACGACCTGGAGGTCCTCGGCCGCCGCGTGCTGCTCCGGTCGGACCTGAACGTCCCGCTCGACCTGACCGGCACCGGGGAGATCACCGATGACGGCCGGATCCGGGCCAGCCTGCCGGTGATCAGCAAGCTGTCCGACCGTGGTGCGCGGGTCATCATCCTCGCGCACCTCGGCCGCCCCAAGGGCGTCACGTTCGACGAGCGGGCGGCGGGCGGCCCCTCGCTGCGGCCGGTGGCGGCGCGGCTAGGTGAACTGCTCGGCCGGCCCGTGTCGTTCGCGACCGACGTGGCCGGTCCCTCGGCCGAGGAGACCGTGTTCAGCCTCGGGGACGAGGATGTCGCGGTGCTGGAGAACGTGCGCTTCGAGCCCGCCGAGACCAGCAAGGATGACGGGGAGCGGGCCGCGCTCGCGCAGCGGCTCGCCCGTTTCGGCGAAGTGTACGTGGGCGACGGGTTCGGCGCCGTGCACCGCAAGCACGCGTCGGTCTACGACCTCCCCGGGCTGCTCCCGCACGCCGCCGGTGACCTGGTCCTGGCCGAGGTCGCGGTGCTCCGCCAGCTGACCTCGGACCCGGCCCGGCCCTTCGTGGTGGTGCTGGGCGGCAAGAAGCCGTCGGACAAGCTCGCCGTGATCGGCAACCTGCTGGGCCTGGCCGACCGCATCCTCATCGGCGGTGGCATGGGCTACACGTTCCTGGCCGCGCAAGGCTACGAGGTCGGGAACTCGGTGCTCGAGGCCGACCAGATTCCCGCCGTGCAGGCCGTCATGGCCGAGGCGCAGCGGCGCGGGGTGGAACTCGTCCTCCCGGTGGATCTGGTCGCCGCGACGCACTTCGCGCCCGACGCCGAGCATTCGGTGGTGCCGGTGACCGACTTCCCCGCCGACCGGGAAGGGGTGGACGCCGGGCCGCTGACCCGGGCCCTGTTCGCGGAAAAGCTCGCCGACGCCCGGACGGTTTTCTGGAACGGCCCGGTCGGGGTCTTCGAGTTCCCGGCGTTCGCCGCCGGCACCCGCGCGGTCGCCGAAGCCGTGGCCGCGGTCGACGGCCTGACCGTGGTGGGCGGCGGCGACTCCGCCGCGGCGGTCAGGGCGCTCGGCATCCCCGAGAAGTCGTTCGGGCACATCTCGACCGGCGGCGGTGCGAGCCTGGAGTACCTCGAAGGCAAGACGCTGCCCGGGCTGACCGCACTGGAGGATGGTTCGTGAAGGCCCGCGGCGCGGGCGGACGATTCCCGTTGATGGCGGGCAACTGGAAGATGCACGGGAATCACCTCGAGGCGATCGCGCTCGTCCAGAAGCTCGCGTTCACGCTTACCGATAAGGACTTCGACGCGGTCGACGTGGCCGTGCTGCCGCCGTTCACCGCGCTGCGCAGCGTGCAGACGCTGATCGACGGGGACAAGCTGCGGATCCGCTACGGCGCCCAGGACCTGTCCGGGCACGACTCGGGCGCCTACACCGGCGACATTTCCGGGCCGATGCTCGCCAAGCTGGGCTGCGACTACGTGCTGGCCGGGCATTCGGAGCGGCGGCAGTACCACGCGGAGTCCGACGAGTTGGTCAACGCCAAGGTGCAGGCGGCGCTGCGATCGGAACTGACGCCGATCCTGTGCGTGGGGGAGTCGCTTGAGGTCCGCCAGGCCGGGCAGCATGTCGAGTTCATCTTGGGCCAGCTCGACCGGTCCCTCAAGGGCATCCCGGCCGCCGCGGTCGCCGAGATGGTGGTGGCCTACGAGCCGGTGTGGGCCATCGGGACCGGCGAGGTGGCCACTCCGGAGGACGCGCAGGAGGCGGCCGCGGCCATTCGGTCGCGACTTTCCGATGTTTATGACGCCGAAACGGCGGGCCGTGTGCGTATCCTGTATGGCGGGTCCGTTAAGCCCGGCAGCATCGCGCCGATTATGGCGGAGCCGGACGTGGACGGCGCCCTTGTCGGCGGGGCCAGCCTCGACGCCGGGCAGTTCGCTCAGATCTGCCGGTATCGTGAACTGGCAGCGTAGGCTGGAGTCAGTGGCGCTCGTGTCAGCGGCGCTCGTGTCAGCGGCGCCGATGTCGACAGTGCCGATGTCAGAAGTGCAGGTATCAGCAGCGCCGGTATCAACAGCGCGAATGTCATCAGCGGGAGATGGATAACAGCGATGATCGTCGGGGTTTCCGTTATCCTGGTCATCACCAGTTTCGTGATGATCCTGCTCGTCCTGCTGCACAAAGGCAAGGGCGGCGGACTATCTGACTTGTTCGGCGGCGGGGTGTCCTCCACCCTCGGTTCCTCTTCCGTCGTCGAGCGGAACCTGGACCGGATCACGATCTTCTTCGGGGTCCTGTGGTTCATCTGCGTTATTGCCCTCAGCTGGCTGATCAACCACTAATCTGTACATCTATCCCGCACCGACGTTCTGGCTTCATAGCACTATGGCCTTCAAGGGGTGATCTGTGAGTAGTGGCAACGCCATCCGCGGCAGCAGGGTTGGCGCGGGGCCGATGGGCGAGGCCGAGCGCGGCGAGGCCGCGCCCCGTGTCTGGATATCGTTCTGGTGCGCGAACAAGCACGAGACACGCCCGAGCTTCGCGACGGATGCCGCGATCCCGGACACCTGGGAGTGCCCTCGGTGCGGCAACCCCGCGGGCCAGAATGAGCAGGCGCCGCCGAATCCGCCCAGGGTCGAGCCGTACAAGACCCATCTCGCCTACGTGAAAGAGCGCCGCAGCAACTCCGACGGCGAGGCCATCCTGGCCGAGGCGCTCGCCCGCCTCCGCGGGGCCTGAACCTGATCTCAACGACCGTGGGCCGCTACCTCCCTGATGGGGGAGCGGCCCACGGTCGTTCTGTCTAGGGCGTCCCCCTGCGTCCCGGGCCGTCCCGGGGTCAGAGGCCTTCGTTGATCAGGCGTCCCGCCTGCTCGTACTTGGCAGGCACCCGGCGCCTGAAGTAGAAGGCTGAGCCCACGCCGGCCACGACGGCCACGGCGTCAATCGGTCCCAGCCAGTTCGCGTAGTTGTACCCGCCGCCGAGGAACGAGATGTTGGTGAACAGCAGGTACACCACGTAGGCCTGGGAGCAGAACGAGATCAGCGGGGCTAGCCGGGTCTTCCACCAGTGCACCTCGTCGGCGTGGTAACGCTCGTAGTAGATCAGCACGCTGAGCGAGACCAGGGCCTGCACGGACAAGATGATGATCACGCCCATCACCGCCATCAGGCCGTACAGCTGCAGATAGGCCTGGGAGGTGGGGTCGCCGCTGCCGGTGAAGATGGCGAACAGCGCGATGATGACGGCGGCGATGACCGACTGGGTGACCGACGCGATGTGCGGGCTCTTCCACTTCGGGTGGGTCCTTCCGAGCGCCTTCGGCGCCAGCCCCTCCCGGCCGAGCGAGTACAGGTACCGCGCGGTGGTGTTGTGGAAGGCCATGCCGCAGGCGAACGAGCCGGTGATGATCAGGTAGCTCATCACCGAGGACACCCAGTGCCCGGCGTACCGGGTGGCCGGGGTGAGGAAGTAGCTGGCCGCGTTGGTCTGCGACGCCGCGATCGCGGCGTGCGTGCTTGGGTAAGCGCTCGCGCAGAAACTACAGGGAGATGTCCGAATAATCCCCTGGTCGTTTGTGGTATGTCGAATGGATGCTGACTGACGC
>OCTA010000325.1_pt1 | contig 44209 bp, 30 predicted proteins | sample 1538991 | NCBI WGS metagenome assembly OCTA01 (sample SAMEA3539302, study PRJEB22396) | soil metagenome | biome: tundra; feature: field; material: soil | place: USA | collected 2010-05 | depth 0.15 m
CGGACGACGCAACAGGCGCGGCCCGCGAACTGGAAACGGCGGTCCGCCTCGCGCCCGCCAGCCCCGAGTCGCACTTCAACCTGGCCGCCGCCTACGCCAAGCTGGGCCGCAAAGACGATGCCGCGCGCGAGCGCGAGGAATTCAGGCGGCTGCGCAAGCTCACCGATCGCAATCAGCCGTAAGGGGCGAGCTGCGCCCGCCAACATCGACAAAAAGCGTCGATGTTTTGAGCGGGCGACACGGCGAGGGGCCGACGCGGCGATCCTTGTTCGGGCCTGGGCGCGCAAAAGCGCCGCAAGGTGCCGTAAACTGAGAGAGAGTTGGATTTCGGATAATCAGCCATGAAGATTTTCATTTACTCCCTCATCCTGGTAGCGATCGCCGTCATCGCCGCCTTGCCCGCGCCCGCCCAACAGTCCGCCGCGCCGGCCGGCGCCTCGCAAACGCCCATTGTCAAAACGACCGTCGATGAAGTCGTGCTGGACTTCATTGCCCGCGACAAGAAAGGCAAGCCGGTCACGGACCTCAAGCTTGAAGACCTGGCGATCAGCGACAACGGCGCCAAGCAGCAACCGACCAGCTTCCGCCTGGTGCAGGGCGCCGAGGCGATCAGCCAAGGCGGCACCACCACGAAGCTCGATCCCCTGCGCCAACTGCGGCTGGTGACCCTGGCCTTTGAAGCCCTGGGCGACGCCGCGCAGCGAAAGACCGCCCGCACCGCTGCGATCGATCTCGTGAAGGGCGAGCAGGGCGCCAACGTCTTCTATTCGGTAGTCGTCATCGATACGCGCCTGCTGGTTCTGCAGCAGTTTACGAGCGATAAGGACGCGCTCACCAAGGCCATCAACGAGGCTACCAGCGGGTACTCGGCCACGCGACTGCTTCCCGAATCGGATCGGATCAAGAGCGACCTGAGGAGGTACCTGGGTGGCCAGACGGTTAACGGGGCCGATCAGCCCGGCGCGCCCCTCACCGCCGCCAGCCAAAATGCGAGCCAGGGGCTAGCGGGCGGCGCGGGGGCCGTGCAGGCCAAGCTCGTATCGGTGATGCTCGACATGCTGCGCATGGACGCGGCTATGGCCAGTCAAGACGCGCGCCTCTCCTTGAACGCCCTGGAGTCCCTGGTGCGGGGGTTGCAGTCCATGCCGGGGCGCAAGTCCGTGCTCTATTTCAGTTCGGGTATGGTCTTGACGCCTGAGCTGGATGCGATTTTCCACAATCTGACGAGCACGGCAAACCGCGCCAACGTCACTTTCTATTCAGTAGACACCCGCGGCGTGATGGCTGGATACGGTGTGGATTCACGCGACGTATCGACCGGCGCGCAGAACGCGGGAGCCACCGACCAGTTGGGCAGCGCCAACGCGGCTGCCGGCACGGGCGGCGGTATCGGAAAGCGCAACGATAGCGGCGTGTCCAAGGATGAGGTCAAGGCGTCGGATAATGCCGAGACCTCCTCGCGCGCCAATGTCCAGCTTCAGATCCGCAACCTGGCGGAAGCCACTGGCGGCTTTCTGGTCGGCGAGAGCAACGACTTGCGCACACCGTTGCGCCGCGTGAACGAGGAGATCGCCAGCTACTACGAGCTGACCTATAACCCGCACATCGACAACTACGACGGCGGCTTTCACAAGCTGAAATTGGAAAGCGACCGCAAGAATCTGGTCCTGCAAGCCCGTAACGGTTACTTCGCGTTGCCGCCGGAAGCTCGCGCCGCGGGCCTCGCAACTTTTGAATTGCCGCTGCTGAAAGCCATCTCCGATGCGCAGGTCTCGCATGATGTCGAATTCCGCGCGGGCGCCTTCCTGCAACAGCCGCGAAGCGATGGCACGGATCTTTCGGTGCTGGTGGAGGTCCCGCTGCACGGCTTGCAGGCCAAACCGGATGCGGCCCAGAAGGGCTTTGATGTTCACTTGTCGATGGCCGCGCTGGTGAAGGACGCCAAGGGCGAGGTGGCCGGTCCCAAGCTGACCCGCGACCGCTCTTTCCACGTCAACGCCGATCAATTGAAGATGGGCAATTTCGTGGAGAAGATGCCGCTCAATCTTCCGCCCGGAAAATATAGCCTGGAGACCGCGGTCATGGATCGCGAGAGCGGCAAGATGGGAATCGAGCGAAGCGGATTCACGGTGGGGCCCAAAGGCAAAGGTGTAGGCATCTCCTCGCTCGCTTCAGTGCGCTCTTACACGCCCAATGTGAAGGGCCTCGATCCCAACGAACCATTCCAGTTTCAAGGGGGCAGCATCACGCCGACCTTGAATAACAGCGTGCCTCGAGTGCAGAATTCGAATCTGCGGCTGTTCTTCGTGGTCTATCAAGACCCCTCAATTTCCGCCAAGCCCACAGTGGAAATCGAATTCCTGCTGGATGGCAAAAGCCTGACGAAAGTGCCGATGCAGCTACCCGGCGCCGATGCTCAGGGCAGAATTCCGTACGTCATGACCATTCCGGCAGCCGCCATTCCACCAGGCGTCTACCAAGTCCGCGCCGCGGCCAAGCAAGGCGACACCGAATCGGTCACTCAAACCGACGTCAAGATCGAAGCGAACTGAGGCGGCCCCATCAGCCTTTCAAATCAACCTTTCAGATCTTGGAAGGCTTCCTCAATCTCCCGCTTGGCTTCCGGCGTGGGGACCGATAAAGGCAAACGTGGCGGGCCGCCGTAGTAACCGTTGAGGTCCATGGCGTGCTTCAGGCCGGGGATGCCGTACTTGGTGGTGACCAGCGCGGCGGCGCGCGCGATACGATTCTGCCAGTCGCGGCCGGCATGCTCTTCGCGCATGCGGTAAGCTTCCCAGATGGCGATCGTGGCGTAGGGCGCGGCGTTGGCGAATGCCAGGATGGCGCCGGTGGCGCCCATCAGCAGCGACGGCCACAGCGTGGGCGCAGAACCCACGGTCACCTGGAAACCGGGCCGCGACTCGCGCATCATCTGCATCACCTTCTCCATGTTTCCGGAGCTTTCCTTGATGCCAATGATATTCGGGTGGTGCGAAAGCTCCACCACGGCGGCGGCCGGAATATCGAGCGCGGTAGCCTGCGGGAAATTATAGATGATCACGGGAATGCGGGCCTGGTCGGCCACCGCGCGGTAGTAAAGGGTCTGTGCATCGGCACGGTTGAGCAGGTTCTTGTAATAGTGCGGCGTCTTGACGAGGGCGGCCTTGTAGCCCAGCTCCGCCGCGCGATTGGTGAGACACACGGTCTCGCGCACGCTTTCGACGCCGGTGCCCGCGATCAACAGCTTTTCGGGCGCCGCGTGACGCGCCACCAGCTCCCACAATTCGACCTTCTCCTCGGCCGTGAGCAGGACGCTTTCACCGGTCGAGCCGGTCACCACGTATCCGGCGAGCGTGGTGCGGTTCCACTTTTCGATGTTGTGCTGGAGCTTGGCGGCGTAGATGTTGCCGGCGTGGTCGAAGGGGGTGGTGATGGGAGGGAATATGCCTTGTAGTTTCATGGTTGATTCGGGTTTTGGTTAGGACACGCGATAGACGTAGCTGTCTTCTACACAGCGATTGCCGAATTGTTGTCCGCCCAGCCGCATGCCCTCCACAGTTTTGGCTTTGCTGAAGATCCGGCGCAGTGTGCGAACTGTGGAATCCGCCATCGGCAGAATCAAAATAGTCGGAGTCTTTTCGACCGGAAAGTCCGCAGCAACCAGTGCATCAAAGACCAAGCCTGAGGCTTTGCCCGGGCCAGCCGCATCGAGCTGCCGGGATGATAGGAGGAGCCGCCAATCGCCATACTCATCGAATACAATCCATGCGGCGACACTCACTTTTACTCCGGCCCTATCCATAATGCGAAGGATTTCGGCGCCCGCATCCAGGTCGACGTTTACCAATAAAGCTTGACCCATTTCATTACTCCGTGATTTCTGTCGCCAATAGCTTCAATCGGCGCTCGTGCGCTTTGCTCAGAATGCTTGTCATAGCGACTATGCTCCGACCATTCTTGCACGTCATTCCAGTACTTTCGGAATAGCGGATCACCCTTCGCTGCCGCCAGAAGCTCGTCTTGCAATTCGGCGACCTTTACGAGTTCTCCGAGATCGTGAGTGTGGCTGGCGTTGACTCTTCTCTTTTCCGGGAACTCGTACCGCTGTGTCTCCTTGGCGATGCAGGCCTTGAGAGCGCATTCGACCGGGTAGCCGGCCAGATAATAAGCGCCATCCGGCAATCGCGCCTTCAGCAAAGCCCTGGCTCCCGACAGCCGCACGCGGGATAGCGCCCGCAGATCCTTCCGGTCCATCTGAAAACATGATACCGAACTTTATCTAAGATGGGACCCGTCCGTGCGAGAATGCCTTTGAGCGCCGATGTTCTCCATCGAGATAGAGTGCCCGCCGGAACAGAACGACATGCTGATCGCCGAGCTTTGGACGGAAGGCTCGGCCGGCATCGTGGAGATGGATGGCGGGTTGCGAGCCTTCTTCGAAGATGACGCCGACCGTGGCGCGCTTGCCGGGCGGTTTCACGCGGTGAGTTCGCGGCAGGAAGAACAGCGCGACTGGGTGGCAATGTCGCGGGCGAACTGGGAGCCGCTGCTGGTGGGCGAGCGATTCTTCCTGGTTCCGGAATGGCGGAGCGACCGGGCGCCGGAAGGGCGCATCCGCATCGTGGTGAATCCTGGGATGGCGTTCGGCACGGGGATGCACGAGACTACGCAGTTATGCCTGGAGGCGCTGGAGACTTACGTGAGTCGGGGCGTGAGCGTGTTGGATGTAGGCACGGGATCCGGCATCCTGGCGCATGCGGCGGCGCTGCTGGGCGCGGGGCGCGTGTGGGCATGCGACCTCGACCCGGAGGCGGTGGAGATCGCGCGCGGCAACGCCGGGCCTAACCTGTTCGTCGGATCGGTGGATGCGGTGCGCTCGGGGGCGGCCGGACTGATCGCCGCCAACATCAGTCCCGAGACGATCGCGCGGCTTGCGCCGGAGCTCCTGCGCTGTCTTCGTCCGGACGGAGTGGCGCTGGTGAGCGGCTTCGAGCGGGACGAGGCCGCGGCGGTCGAGGCCGAGCTGGAGCAGCGGGGCGGCGCGCTTTGCGAGGCTCGCTACAAGGGGAACTGGGCGCTGCTGGTGGTTAGAGGTAAACTCGTGGGGGGAGTTTAGGATGCCCACTACCAGACGCCAGTTTCTCAGTGCGGCCGGGGCTGCGCCTCTGGCCGGCGCGGCGGCGCAACGCACGGTCTCCGCCAACGACCGCGTCCAGCTTGGCGCAATCGGGCTGGGCGGGCGCGGCACGGCGGATGTGCACGCGGCGCTCGACGAGGTGGGCGGAGCCGCACTGGTGGCGGTTTCCGATCTTTACGCGGGCAGGCGCACGCGGGCGCGGGAGGTATTTGGAAAGGATCTCTTCTTGACGCCGGACTATCGCGAACTGCTGGCGCGCAAGGACATCGACGCCGTCATTGTGGCTACGCCGGACCACTGGCACGCGCAGGCTTCCATCGACGCCATGAACGCTGGGAAGGATGTGTATTGCGAGAAACCCATGGTGCACTCCATTGAAGAAGGCCACGCGGTGATCGCGGCGCAACGCAATACCGGGCGGATCATCCAGGTGGGCAGCCAGCGCGTAAGCTCCATCATTTATCAGAAGGCCAAGGACCTGATCCGGGATGGCGCCATCGGCAAGTTGAATCTGATTGAAGCTTGGTGGGAGCGGCCGGTGGACAGCGACGAACTGGTGTTCCGCAACTCAATCCCGCCGGATGCTGCGCCTTCGACCATCGACTGGGAACGCTTCGTCGCCAACACCACGCGGCGGCCTTTTGACGCGCAGCGGTTTTTCTGGTGGCACAACTATCGGGATTACGGCACGGGCATACCGGGCGATCTGTTTGTGCATCTGTTTTCGGGCGTGCACTTCGTGCTCGACTCAGAAGGGCCGGCGCGGATGATGGCCACCGGCGGCACGCGTTATTGGAATGACGGACGGGAGATCCCGGACCTGATGCTGGGGCTGGCCGATTATGCCGAAGGGGCGCATCATCCGGCCTTCAATCTGGGCCTGCGCGTGAATTTCGAGCAGGGGTCCGAGGAGACCTCGGGATTCCGGTTCGTGGGCGAGAAAGGCATCCTGCATATTCACGGCGATGGTGTGCGGTTGGCCCGGCACAACCGTCCTCCGGAGCCGGGCTACAATATCGAAACCTTCGCGGAGGCGACGCAGCGGGAGTTTCTGCTGGAGTACCGCAAGAAATACCCGGCGCGGCCGGCCACGCCGGACAGCATGCGCTGGACGCCGGTGGAGGAATTTCTGGCGCCCGACGACTATAGCGATCATGCCGCGCACATGGCCAACTTTTTCGCCGCGGTGCGCAGCCGCAAACCGGTGGTGGAAGACGCGGTGTTCGGCCTGCGCGCGGCCGGTCCGGCGCTGTTGGCCAACGCCAGCCACTACGAGCGGAAGATCTGTGGTTGGGATCCGCAGGCAATGGAGCGCATATGAAACCGGAACAGATTACGCGGCGCGGGCTGCTGATGGCGGGAGGCGCCGTGCTGGCCGCGCGGGGCAGCGTTGCGCAGAGCAAGCCGCGCACGGTGCGCTTCGGTGTGCGTACTCCGCTGCCCAAGGTGAGCTTGCGCGAGAGGGCCATGCTGGTCGACCGCCTGGGCTACGACGGCATCGAGCTGGGTCAGGAGTGGCTGAACCAGCCGGTGGAGGCGATCCGGGAGCAGCTTGCGGGTACCGGCGTGGAGGTCAGCGCGATTGTGGGATCGATTCAGCTTTTGGATACGGATCCGCAAAAACGCGCCGAGGGCGTGGAGTTGGACCGGCGCCGTCTGCGGGTGGCGAAAGAGCTGGGCGCCGATTGCGTGATCGAGGTCCCGGTCTTCGGGGCCAACAAGTTTCAGGACATTTCTCCTCTGATGACTGCGCGGGAGATTGAGGAGAAGCTGCTGATCGCCGGATTGAAGCAGCTTACGGGGGACGTGGAGCGCACTGGGATCAGGCTATTGCTGGAGCCGTGCAACCACAAGGAGACGCACTTCATGAACCGGCAGAGCCAGGCGGCGGAGATCATCGAGGCGGTGGGCGCGCCGGGCTTCCGGATACTGAGCGATTTTTATCACATGCAATTGGAGGAGAAGGATATCGGCGAGACGCTCGGCCGCTATGGCAAGTACACGGCGTACGTGCACCTGGCCGATGGCGCGGAGCGCACCGAGCCGGGGTCGCTGCCATTCGACTATCGTCCGGGTTTCCGGGCGCTGAAGAAGTGGGGCTACGCGGGATGGCTGACGGTGGAATCCGGCGCCACCGATAATCCGGAAGGCGCGCTGAGCCGGGCGCTGACTTACCTGAAGCGCCAATGGAGCGAGGCGTAGCGGCCCGCGGTGGAAGTCACAGAGAACCAGGAAGGCAGGCGGAACCGCCTGCCCCACTGCGCGGGATCCATTTACATGCTTTTGCGCTTGCGGCGGCGGGCCACCAGCAGCACCAGCACCACTCCAGCGGCGAGCCATAGAGCGGCCTGAAATAATGTGTTATTCATGTGCGGTTCCTCCTTTCTCATTGAATCCCCTTCATCAGGGGGAACAAGTATTTGAAAACCTGTAAAATGCCCGGTCCGGCCGCCACCACCAGGATGGACGGCAGGATGAAGAAAAAGATCGGGAATACCAACTTCACCCCCACTTTGGCGGCTCTTTCTTCCGCCTCCTGGCGGCGTCGCACGCGCATGAACTCGGAATGGGTGCGCAGCGCTTCTGCCATGCTCGTGCCGAAGCGGTCCGACTGGATCAAAATGGCGGTCAGTTTCCGCAGCTCGGCCTCGCCGGTGCGCTGCGCCAGATTTCGGAGCGCCTCGGCCCGGCGCTTACCGGCGCGCATCTCGAGAGTGACCAGACTTAGCTCGTCGCTGAGCTCGGGATGCGCCACGGCCAATTCGCGGCCGACGTTTTGAATCGCCTGATCCAGCCCCAAGCCCGCCTCCACCGAGACGACCATCAAATCCAATCCGTCGGGCAGCGAGAGACGCAATTTCTCTTGACGCTTGGAAACCTTGCGCTCCAACAAGAAACCGGGAATCCAGTATCCGGCCACGGTGGCGGCCACAGGTAGCACGATGCGCAGCACCGGGTTCGCCGTAATGCTATCCCGGAATACGATCGACAGGATGGCCAGGGTCACCGCCAGGATCAGCTTGATGCCGTACAACAAGGCGACGGCGCTTTCCGCCCGGTACCCGGCCGCCATCAGGGTGCGCCGGGTGGTCTGCGCGTCTGCGGGCGAGATGGGCGCATGCTGTCCGATGGCTTCGACGCGGCGCGCCAGCAGCGACGGCTTGGGCTGGCCGATGCGGTCGAGCGTCACTGTGGCGGCCGGTTCGGGGTCCAGTTGTTGCAGAAGCCGGGCCGGCTTGGCATAACGGCCGTAGCCATAGGCGGTAATGACCGTCGCCAGCAATCCAAACAACGCCACGGAAACCAGTAAAGCCATAGTCCAACCTTTGCTCTAAACCTTGATCCGGATGATCTTGCGGATCACCAACTGGCCCACGATCTGACCCACAATGGAGCCCGCAATGAGCTTCTTGCCGTCCGGATCGTCAAGCATCGACTGCAGATACGCGGGCGCCGCCATCAGCATGAGGACGGCGGTGGCGGCCGGCAGAATCGTGAGCACCAGCGCAGTGATCCTTCCGTGAGCGCTGGCAGCCTTGACCTGGCCCTTCAACTGGAACCGTTGGCGGATGACTTGTCCCAAACGGGTGAGGATCTCGCCCAGGTTGCCGCCGGTTTGTTTCTGCAGGATCACCGCCGACACGAAGAAACGCACATCCAGCAGCGGGACGCGCTCCGCCAAGTTGTATAGCGCCGTATCGAGCGGCGCGCCGAGATTCTGCTCATTGAACAGCGTGCGGAACTCCAGCCCCAGCGGGTCGGGCATATCCTCGCTCGCCATGCGGAGGCTGATCGTGAACGCGTGGCCGGCGCGCATGGAGCGCGCCAGAAAGTCGAGAGCCTCGGGAAACTGCTCCTCGAAGGCCGCCGACCGGCGCGTGCGCTTGCGGCGGAGGTAGAGGTAGGGCAACGCAGCGAGAAGCACGGCAAGGGCGGCAGACGTCCCCGTGTAGGCGAAAAGGGCCGGCAGCATCCGGGACAAGACCATGGCTCCCACGGCCCCGCCCGCCATCGTCAGGATCAATCCGCCGGGCGTCCAATCCACTCCGGCTTGCTGGATCAGCTTCTTGGTCTTCTCCAGCAGGGCCAAGTGCTCCAACCACACCTCCAGTTGCGGCCGTTTGCTGGCCAAATTCCGCAGCAACTGGGTGCCGCCGGGGATGGGATCCTCCGCGGCGGTCCGCAGCATGGCCGACATCTCGCGCTTGCGCCACCATTCATAGAACTTCAGCCCGAAAGCGATGGAGAGCAGCACAAACGTGAACACAACCAGAAACAGCGGAAGGGAGATAGGCACGGCTAGCCGACCTCCTGGTAGCTCGCGAATATGCTGGCGGGCAGTTCCAAACCGCAAGCGGCCAGCCGTTCGTAGAACTTGGGCCGGATGCCGGTGGCCCGGAAGCAACCCCGCACCTTCAACTTTTCCGTGAGGCCCTTCTTATCGAACACAAACAGGTCTTGCAGAGTCACCAACTCGCCTTCCATGCCGGTGACTTCCGTCACGTGGGTGACCTTCCGGGAGCCGTCGCTGAAGCGCGACACCTGCACGAACAGATCCACCGCGGAGGCGACCTGTTGCCGGATGGAGCGCACGCCCATGTTGGCGTTGGACATCCCCACCATCACCTCCAGCCGTCCCACAGCATCGCGCGGGCTGTTGGCGTGGACGGTAGTGAGAGAGCCGTCGTGGCCCGTATTCATGGCTTGCAGCATGTCCAGCGCCTCCTCGCCGCGCACCTCGCCCACGATGATGCGGTCCGGACGCATGCGGAGCGCGTTGATGACCAGCTCCCGTATGCGGATGGCGCCCGTGCCTTCGATGTTGGGCGGACGCGTTTCCAGACGCGCCACGTGGGTCTGCTGCAGACGCAGTTCGGCCGCGTCTTCGATGGTCACGATGCGTTCGTCCTCCGGGATGTAGCTGGAGAGCACATTGAGCAGCGTGGTCTTGCCCGACCCGGTGCCGCCGCTGATCAGGATATTCAGGCGGGCCTTCACGCAGTATTCCAGCGTCTGGCGCATGCTCTCGGTCATGGTCAGACTGCGCACCAGATCCTCGGGGCGCAGCGCATGCCGCCCGAAACGCCGGATCGACAGCAGGGGGCCATCCACCGCCACCGGCGGAATGGCGGCGTTCACGCGCGATCCATCCGGCAGCCGCGCGTCCACCAGGGGCGTGGATTCGTCCACCCGCCGGCCGACTTGCGCCACTATTTTTTCGATGATGCGCAGCAGGTGGGCGTTGTCCTTGAACTGTACGGGCGTGCGGTGCAGTTTGCCGGCCTGCTCCACGTACACCAGGTAGGGAGTGGTCACCAGGATATCGGAGATAGTGGAATCCTGCAACAGAGGCTCCAGCGGGCCCAGCCCGAAAACTTCGTCGAGCACCTCTTCGATGACACGGTCCTTGTCCGTCCGGCTGAGCGGAGTCTTTTCCTGATCCACCAGCCGGACCAGCGCCGTGCGGATCTCCAGGCGCGCACGTTCTCCCGGAATGGAGGACAGCGCTTCCAGGTTGAGGCGTTCCAGCAACTGTTGATGCAGCGCAAATTTCAGTTGCTGATACTCCGGCGTGGCGGATTCGGTTTGGAAAAGCCGCGCCACCCATCCCGATTCCACCGTTGCCTGCGGCGAGCGATTCCATCCGTTGCCCATCACAATGCTCCTTTATCCGAACAGGCCGAACCGGCGCTTGCCCTTCTCGACGGGCGCGCCAGCCAGACGCATGGCAAAGCTCGACAGTTGGCGGCTCAGATGACTGCCGGGCGGCAGAAGCTTGCCCTTGCAGAAAGCGTCGTAGAGCGCGTAGTAGTCGTTGGGCAGCATGGTGTCGATCGGCAGGCCCAGAATGCGCTCGAGTTCCTCGGAGGTGACATCCGGCCGCTGCGGTGTGCGGTTCAGGATGACGCGCAGCCGGTTTCCAAAACCGGCGTTGATCAGCGTCTGGACCGCCTGCTTGGCCTGGTGCAGCGATGGCACTTCCAGCGTGGTGACCAGGAATATGTCGTCGATTTCATCGAGTACCGTGATGGTGGCCATATTCAGCGTGCAGCCCAGGTCGACTACTGTCCAGGCGTAGTGCGCCCGCACAAACGTGAGGACCTTCCCGAGAGATTCTCCGGGAACGGGATCCTTGGGAAGATAGCCGGAGGGCGCCGCGATGATCTCCAATCCCGGCCACTCGGCCGAAACCAAGGCGTTCCAATAACTCACATCCAACCGATGCAGATTCTGTACCGCATCCAGAACCGAGTAGGGCGATTTGACCTTCATCAGGAAGCCCACAATTCCCGATTGCAAGTCCAGATCGGCCAGCAAGCTGTGCTCGGCTCGCTGCGCGCTGACGCGCCCCAGTTCGGCCGCCAGGTGGCAGGCAATGGTCGAGGCGCCGGAGCCGCCTTTGGCCGAGAGGAATCCCAGGACTTTGCCCGGTGGGCGGCTATTCTCCCGCGGCCGGGGACGGACTTCGGCCCGGCGCTCGACCGCCTTTCGGAGATTGTTGCCCAGCGGCGGGTACAGAAACTCATTCGCGCCAACGCGCATGGCGGCCAGAATGGTTTCCGGTTGCGCCGTGGTGTCGAGCGCCACCAGCATGGCATCGGGCAGGGCGGCGCGCACGGCGCGCACCGCTTCTTCGAGCGGCAGTGGCAGCCCGGTGATATCCAGCAGCACGACTTCCGGCCGCAGGAACTCCAATCGTTCGATCAGCGAGGGCCAGTTCCGGAGATCGCGCTGTTCTATGACCACGCGCACGGCCAGACCGCGCAGCGCATCCTGCACGGGCTCCCACAATTCGGGCGCCGCGATCGCCACCCCCACGGTGGTGGGCGTCGTGGGGGCTTTGGATGTGTCCTGTTCGAAAACGAGGGAGGCCATTACCGTGTTCCTCCGGGCGCGGACCCTAGCGCAGGACTGGCCTGCGGCGAGGCCGCGGCGGCCGCCTTCTGTTTCTCGATCTCCAGCAGCTCTTCGACCGGTATGTTCTTCTTCACCGGCGGCAACGGAATCGCGCCGGTAACCTCAGAGTCGGGAGTCCGTGGCGCGGCAGTGGCGGTGCCCGGCAGAAATTCCTGGGGCATGCGGACCGCGGGAAGCGCCGCTCCGCCCGGAATCGGCCGCACCAGTTCCGGTGTGATGAGGACCATCAATTCCGAGTTGTTTCGGGTGCGCGAACGGCTTTGGAAGAGCTTGCCCAGCAAGGGAATGTCGCCTATGCCGGGAATCTTGTTGAGGCTCTCGGTGATGGTGTTGTCCAGCAGGCCCGCAATCACGAAGCTCTGGCCGCTCTCCAGTTCGACTTGCGTCTGCACGCGCCGGGTGGCCAGCGCCGGGATGGTGAAGCCCTGGAATTGCAGGGCGTTGGCGTAATCCAGCGAGCTGACCTCGGGGGCCACTTGCAGGCGGATCGATCCACGCGGCGTCACTACTGGCAGGAAGTTGATGCGCACGCCGTATTCGCGGAACTGGATGGTGACCGCGCCCGCCACGGCCCCGCCTTGCACCACGGGAAACGGGAACTCGCCGCCGGCCACAAAGCTGGCGGGCTTGCCATTGATGGCCAGCACATTCGGCTCGGCCAACATTTGCAGCAGGTTGCGGGCCTCCAACGCCTTGATGAGGGTGCCCAGATTCAGATCCGACCGGAACAAGAATATGTTGAGCGCATCGGAGAGCGTAAATTGCACGGCATTGCCCTGGACATTGGGGACGGCAGGTCCGAACTGGCCGGTGGTGACTTGGCCCACCGTGTTCCCCGCGCCAGTGCTCAACAGGTTGAAGCCGAATGAGGTGGTGGCGGAGCGATCCACATCGGCGAACCGCACGTGGAGCAGGATCTGGGGCTCCGCCGCGGGCACCTCGACGCGCAACAGGTTCACTACTTTGCCCAGCGTGGCCGCCATGCTGGCGGCGCGCTCGGCGCTCGAAAGATCTTTCACGGTGCCCCGCAGAAAAACCGTATCGTTCTCGAAGTCGAGGCTGACGTCCTGGCCTTCCAGTCCCCGCTTGAGCTGCCCCTGGACGGCTTCGATGCGGGCGGTGTTCTGGCGCACGGTCAGGTCGTACAGGGTGCGCGCGCCATCCTGTTGCCACAAAATCACCGAGGTCTCTCCCGGCGCTTTGCCGTTGATCAGCACCTCGCGCGGATTCACCGCCAGGGCCTCGGCGAGGTCGCCGTTGGCCACCGACACGCGCCGCAGGTCGGCCGGAGTATCCAAGACGATCGACTTGCCCACGGTGACCACCAGATCCACGGGACTTCCATCATTGGCGCATAGCGCGGGCAGCGCCATCCCTAGCAGGGACGCCACCAGCCAACAACCGTGCCGTGTCATGGCCTGGCCTCCCCCCGCGCTTCGAACTGTGTTTCCGTCCGCTTGATGCCATGGATCACCTCGACCACGCGCGGCTTGGGCGACGGAGGTAACGCCGCGAGTGGAGGCGTAGGGCGGATGAGGACAGCCCTGGCCGGCCCTATAGGTCCGGGTTTGGCTGCCTGCGGGAGCGGCGCGCCCGGATGGAACAATTGCGCGACCGCGCTGCCGTTGGTTTTGGCTATCTCGGTGTCCAGCGGATTGCGCAGCACCAGTTGAATAGTGGTCTGGTTGCCGGCCAAGCTCAACATTTCCGCCTGCTGCGGCGTAACCAACAGGTTTACCACCGGCACGGAGACGGGCTTTCCTTCGGCATCTTTCTGGAAGTTCTGGCCGGCGGAGAGCACTTGCACGTTTTGCAGCAGGGTCTGGGTGACGGCGCCCAGCGCGGCCGCCCCGGGCGGATTGCCGGATACCAGTACATCCACCCGCATGCCGGGCACGGCAAAGCCGGCCACTCCTACAATTTCATTCACCCGTATGGCCACCGCGCGCATGCCTTTGGGGATCAGGGCCGCCAGGCCGGCGCCCCCACCCTTGAGGGCCAAGCGGGTTTCCACTATGGGTTCGCTGCTAAAGATGGGAGAAATCACGCCGCGCCCGACGATATCCTCCTTCTTCCGGAGGACGCCTTCGGGTATGGTTCCGGTCCAATCTCCCTCGCGAAGATCCGCGTCCCGGATAAGGGTGCCGGGCTCCAAGTCCCGCGCAGCCAGAATGAGTTTGCTAGACCTGGGCGCCGCCTGCGTCGTCACGCGGCTGGATAAGAGCCGGTATAGCAACAGGCTGGCGCCGGCTGAAACGATAAAAGCAAAAGCCAGAACGGAAATTAGTCGTTGATTCATGCTTCGCTCACGGGCCGTATCCTCTCGCCGGATCCCCAGCCCGATCCTCTTCTCCGGGCAGCTTAAAACCGGCCCCGGTGCGGTTCGCCTTCTATATCGGCCGAGGGGTGGCGAAGCTATAGCCCGGACGCTAGGATCCCGCCGCGCTGCTCAATTGCGAATCGGTGCTCGACCAGATGGCATTGATGCTGCCTCCGGCGCTCGCAAAACAGAGCCGCCGAAGCCAGCGCCACGAAGGCCAGCATGAGGGTGTATTCGATCAGGTCTTGCCCCCGATCGTCGCTCCAGAATTGTGCCCAAAACGTCGTCATCTTGTTTGTCCTTTCGATAAACGATTACGGATTGAGCTCCGCCGCTGGAGGAATCGGCGGAGGCTTGCTGCAACGGCAATGGTGCGGCCCGCACCGACCGGAAGATCAGGGCCACGCCATCGTCATAGACCAAATGCCACGCGCTGGATTGCTTCAGCGCGCCGGCCAACGGCGCATCCGGCGGCAACAGGACGGTCTCGACGCCGTAGCGGCTCAGATATTGCTCCCAGCCTGCCTGCACGCCCATGGCCTTCATGTACTTGCCGGAGAACTCCGCGCCGTAAAAGTCGCTGCGGCCGTCGATAAAAACACGGCCGCGGGGATATTCGCGGTAGATAAGGTACCCGCCCCAGAGATCTTCCGTGAAGACGCCGCCGAACAGGCCGGCCTGCTCCAATTTGGCCGCGGCGGCGACCGGAAAGGATTTGGGATCGTAAGCCGCGCGGCAGGCGGAGGGCGGTTGCGGAGCGTAAAGCAGCGCCGCCAGCGCCAGCGCCGTTGCGGCGCTCAGCGCGTGCCAGCGCGGCCCGCCGTCCAAGGCATTCCATTCCCGCGTGAAGAACGCCAGACCATCCAGCCCACGCCGCAGCCATCCGGCCAGGCGCATGGCCGGCGCCTTCCGCAAGCCTTCCGACACCATTTCAGCCGCCGGAGCGGCCGCCAGCAGCACGAAGATTTCCACGTTGCGGGCGGAGTAGAGCGCCAAATGCGCCCATGCGGCAAACAGCAGCGGCCAGACCAGCCGCCCCCGGCGCAAATGCACGAAGGCCGCGGCCGCGCCAGCCGCCAGCAGGATCTCGAAATAGCGCGCTTGCGGGCTCTGAAAGTTCAGAGACTGGAATTCCATGATGTTGCCGCGATAGAACCCGTCCGCCAGGTATGCGAAGATGTGCGCGTGCAGGCGGTAGCCGTATGGATTGACGAGTGTCGCTACGCCGCAAGCGGCGGCCGTGAACAGATAACGGCGGCCGCGCCGGAGCGCCCGGCGGCGCTCGTCAATGCCGGTCTCGCGCAGCAGCACGGCGAACTGCCCAGCCGCGTACGCGACGAGCAACAAGATGCCGACAAAGAAACCACCATGCAGATTGGTCCACAGCACCATCAGCGGCGGCAGCAGCCACAACCGCCGCGGGACGCCGGACTCGCGGCTGGTACGCTCGCCGCTACGATCGAGGATGGAATAGAAGATCACCGTGAACAACATGGTGAACAGGTGGGGACGCGCCAGCCAGTGTCCGGCCGAGCCGGCCGCGGCTACCAGCGTCAGGGCCAGCGCCACCAGCGCGTCGCTCGACCGTCGCGCCACCCGGAACAGCAAGGCGAAAGTCAGCGCCAGGACCATGCTGCTGGCCAACACCACGGCAGCCATACCGGCATGCAGATGCAGCCAGCCGAACAGCACATCCCACAGCCACTCCCAGGCAAACCACGGTTGCCCGGACCGGGTAAAGGAGAAGATATCGCGGTCCGGCACGCGCCCATGCGCCAGGATCCATTCTCCGGTGCGCAGGTGCCAGCCGGTATCGCCATCTCCCAACAGAGTCTGCGCGCCCTTCATGCCGCAAAACAGGAAGACCAGCGGCATCACGAAGGCGGCGTCCGTCATGGAGGGGAGCCACCGGAAAAGGCGAGAGGGCTTGGACGGCTGCATGCGACGCCAGACGGGCAAAGGCACGGCTAGGGCCAAAGAAGCGGTGCGAGCAAGCCCGTATCTTCCCCGTTTTCAATGCGCTTTCGGAAGCTCAGCGGCCGGGTGCCGGTATGTGTGTACTAATCGGAGAAGACTGTCTGAAATTGAGACATTCCCCGGGCCGAACCGGCGAGGCATTTCGGAGCGGCGTTTTCCTCGCACGGCAGTCAGGAAACCCCTGAGTCGATATTGCTAGGCCATAAGGTAGTAGTACGGATAGCTATGTACTGCTAGGACTAAACCATCTTTCCGCAGTTGCAGAATTTGCCACATTATATTTGCAGCCGGGTGTATACTGACGCAGGGTATAAAATCGACAGCTTGAGGAAAAATACGGTTAGGGAGCGTGAGGGCGTTGGCCTTGGCTTCACGCCCCCCTACAGAGGAGAGTGCCACAGTGACCATCCATAATCGCGACAATAAATGCATTTCGTATGTAAACAGGCTGCTGTTTGCCTGGCTGATTGCCGGTGCCGGCTTGGCCGGCCTTTATGCGCAAGCTCCGGTGGGGCACGCTGCCAAACAACCCGTGAGCGAACTCGGCCAAAAGGCCATCCGCCGCATGATCTCGGGAAATGGTTTCGTGGTGCATGCCTTTGGCTTCAAGCCATTTGCCCGGCAGCTGTTCACCAACGACAATTGGCAGGGGGGCTCCGGCACTTGGAGCCCGGGCAACTGATCGGCGGGCTTGCCGACTTCATCCAACGACGTTTTCATCACCACGGCGGCTTCCACAGTGCAACTGAACGTGACTGCGACGATCGACAATCTCACGATCGGCAGCACCGACGTCCTGAATTTCAACAACGCGAACTCGCTGACCATCGACGGGACCACTATCACCAACTCGAACAGCACAGGAACTGGCGGCATCACCCTCGGCGCCACCAACAGCAATACGAATTTGATCATTGGCAGTTCGGCCGTCACGCTGACCGGCGGCGGCACCGTGACGCTCGGCAATAACGGCGCCAACCGGATATCCGGCGCCGTAGGCACCGATGTCCTGACGAACGCCAACAACATCGTCCAGGGCTCGGGCAACATCGGCGTCGGTCAAATGGGTCTGGTCAACCAGACCGCCGGAGTCATCGATGCCAATCAAGCAACGCCGCTTTATATCCAGACGAGTAACGGAACAACCAACACAGGGACGCTGGAAGCCACCGCCGGAGGGAACCTCATTCTGGATGGCGACACCTACACCAACACCAACGGGAAAATTCTGGCGTCGGGAACCGGTTCCGTGGTGACGCTATTGAATCCCACCATCAATGGCGGCACGCTGAACGCAGGCGCCGGCGCCTCGATTCAGGCCTCCGGCGACCCCACGCTGAACGGAGTCACCATCACCACCACGGGCACGGGCGCTTACCAGGTGCCTAACGCCACAAACACGACGATAGAGGGCACCATCACCAACAACGGCGCCATCCAACTGAACGCGACCAACAGCGACACAGGCCTTATCCTGGGCGGCGCGAGTGTAACGCTTACGGGCACGGGCACCGTGACGCTCGGCAATAACTCCAGCAACCTGATTTACGGTGCTGTAGCTACCGATGTCCTGACGAACGCCACTACGATTCAGGGATCCGGCGACATCGGATTCGCTCGAATGGGTCTGATCAACCAGGGGACCATCGACGCCAACCAGGCCACCACCCTTTACATTCAAACGAGCGCCGGCACGACTAACAGCGGAACGCTGGAGGCGACTGCCGGAGGCAACCTGAACCTGGATGGCGACACGTATACCAACTCCGGCACGATTCTGGCAACCGGCGCGAACTCCGTGGTGACGCTGCAAAACCCGACGATCAACGGCGGCACGCTGCAGACGCTCCTCGGCGGCGTGATTTCGGCTTCCGGTAACCCCACGCTGAACGGCGTCACCAACACTGGCACCGGCAGCTATCAGTTGCCCAACGCCCAACAAACGACGCTGATGGGCACCATCACCAACCGTGGCGCTATCCAACTGAACGCGACCAATAGCAACACAGTCCTTTGGTCCAGTGGCGCCGTCACGCTCACTGGGGGCGGCACCGTCACACTGTCCGACGACGTAAGCAACATCCTGGCACCGGCCGTCGCCGGCAGTTCGTTGACTAATGTCAACAACACCATCTCCGGCTCGGGCGATATCGGCAATGGCAGTATGGCTTTCACGAACGACGCCGCGGGCATAGTGAATGCCACCTCTTCACACAACAATGCCCTGACCATTGCGCCAGGCGCCGCCGCAGTCACCAACCTGGGTCTGATGGAAGCCAGCAGCGGCGGCACCCTCCAGTTGGAAGGCGCCATCGCCAACACGAACGGAACGACAAATGGAACGATCGAAGCTCTGAGCGGCGGAACCGTGTTGCTGAATGGCGCGACCGTTAGCGGTGGAACCGTTACCACCGCCGGCACCGGGGTGATATTGGCCGAAAACAGTTCGGAGCTCAACGGCTCCACGAACGCCGTCACCAACGCCGGGAACCTGCAAGTCCCCAATTCCCAGGCTCTCTATATGACGGGAACCCTGAACAACAATGGGACCTTGTCGTTGAACGCCACTAACTCTAACACCGAATTGCTAGTGAACAGCGCCACCGCCATCCTCAAGGGCAGCGGTACGGTCACCTTCTCGGATAACGACAGCAATTACATTTTCGCCGCCACCGGCGGAAATCAGCTCACCATCCAGCAGCCCATCTCGGGTCCCGGCGGCAACATCGGCAACGGCAACCTGATCATCGTGAATCAGAGTACTATCGACGCCACGGCATCGACGCTGGGGAGCGTGCTGACGATTGATCCGGACGGCACCCTGACCAACACCGGGGGGACCCTGGAAGCCACGGGCGGCGGGACGCTAACGCTTGACGGAGGCACGATCACCAATACCGGCGGCAACATTATTGCGGGCAGCGGCTCCACCGTCAATCTCGCAGGCTCCGTAGACATCGTGGGAGGCAAGCTGAGTGGCGCGGGAACGTTCGTAGCCTTCAGCGGCGCACAACTCGACGGCTCCACGCACACCGTTACCAGCGACGGAAACCTTGAAATCCCCAATGCCAACACTCTCTACATAAAGGGCACTCTGATTAATAATGGCACCTTGTCGGTGAACGCCAGCAACTCTAACACGGAATTGCTGATAAACAGCCCCACCGCCACGATTCAGGGCACCGGTTCGATCACATTTACGGATAACGCCAGCAATTACATTTTCGCCGCTACCGGCGGAAACCAGCTCACCATCGCGCAGCCCATCACGGGCGCCGGCGGCAACATCGGCAACGGCGACTTGGTCATCGTCAATCAAAGCACCATCGACGCCACGGCATCCGCCCATGGGAACACGCTGACGATTGATCCGGACGCGACTTTCTCCAATACCGGACTGCTGGAAGCCACCGGCGGCGGGTCACTCGCGCTGGATGGGGGCACATTCACCAATACCGGCAGCGGCACCATTACAGCGGGCAGCGGATCCAACGTCACTCTGGAAGGCGGCGTTACGGTGACCGGCGGCACGCTGAACGGCGCCGGGTTGTTCACGTCGCTCAGTAACACCACGCTCAATGGCGTGACCAACGCCGGGACCTTGCAGGTCCCCAATGCCAACACCACGACTTTGGAGGGAACCATCACAAATACCGGAGCCTTGCAGCTCAACGCCAGCAACAGCAACACGTTCCTTGACCCAAGCGGCGCGGTTACTCTGACGGGAGGCGGCACGCTCACACTGTCCGACAATAACAGCAACTACTTGCTGGAGGCCTCCGGCGGCAGTTCCCTGACGAATGTAAACAACACCATCTCCGGTTCCGGGAATATCGGAAATGGCTCCATGGCCTTCACCAACGAGTCGGCGGGCGTGGTGGATGCCACTTCAGCCCACGGGAATTCGCTGACAATCAACTCGGGCGCCTCGGGAGCCACCAATACCGGCCTTATCGAAGCTTCGAGCGGCGGCACGCTGATAGTCGAAGGCACGGTCACGAACACCGGGGGCACGATTGAAGGCCTGGCGGGATCCGGGACGAATGCCGGCGGCACTGTAACCATCGACGGAGCCACCATTACGGGCGGAACCTTGAACACGCTGGGAACTGGCGTCAACGTCAGCACGATGAGCTTCTATAACGGGGCGATCCTGAGCGGGGTCACCAACCTCGGAACGATCGTGCTCCCGAATAGCCAGAGCGCCGAACTGGCCGGAACGATCACGAACAACGGTTCGATCCAGGTGAACGCCACCAACAGCAACACTTTCCTCTACATCGACGGCAACACCACACTGAACGGGAACGGGAATATCACTCTTTCCAACAATTCGAGCAATTACATCTACGGCGCAGCAGGCACGGAAGTGCTGACCAACAATGGCAACACCATCGAGGGCGGCGGTCACATTGGGAATAGCAATCTGGGCCTGGTCAACAATGCCGGCGGGACCATCCTCGCCAATCAGCCCACCGAGCTGTTCATTATTCCGAATTCGAGCGGCGTGACCAACAACGGAACCTTCCAGGTAAATACCGGCAGCGTGCTGGATGTCGTCGGCGCCGGGCTGTTCAATAACTTCAACAGCACCACGAATACGCTCACAGGCGGTACTTACAATGTCAATGGCGGCACCTTCCAGTTCAACAACGCTAACATCGTTACGAATGCGGCGGATATCATCCTGACCGGGGCGTCGTCGCAGATCGTCAGCGACACGAACGCCAATGCGCTGGCCAACTTCGCGACCAACGCGGCGGGTGGCGTGTTCCAGCTTGGCGCGGGACGCAGCTTCACCACCAGCGCCCCCGGCGGCGGCAACTTCACCAATAACGGCAAGCTCATAGTCGGCGGCGGCGACACATTCGAAGTTGCCGGCGCTCTGAGCAATTTCTCCGGCACCACGCTGAGCGGCGGGACCTACTATGTCGCGGGCACGCTGCAGTTCGGCGCCAGCGGCAGCCATCTGGTTACCAACTCCGCGAACCTGACACTGGCCGGCGCCAATCCGAAGCTCCTCAACCTGGGAGGCGGCAATCTGCTCACCGGCTTCAACGACAACGCCAGCGGCGCGAGCTTTACGATCGCGGCCGGCGGCAGCTACAGCACTCCCGGCAATTTCACCAACGCCGGAACCATGGACGTGGAGCAGGCCAGTTCACTGACGGTTTCCGGCAACCTGACTAACACCGGCACCGTGGCCACCAACAATCAGAACCAGCAGGGCGGCGCCAACACATTTACAGTGACCGGCACGCTGACGAATAGCACCGGCGGAAAAGTGACCATCGGCGTCGATAACGATACCAGCGATGTCGCCAATGTGGGGCTGCTCGCCAACTCCGGCACTGTCACGGTGGGCACCGGGGCGACTTTGAACCTCACATCGAGCGGTGCGGATACCAGCAGCGGAGCCATCACCTTGGACGGCGGGACGCTCGATATGAAGGCCGGGTCATTCACCAACTCATCCACCATCGATCTGGAGCAGAAGGGCACCCTGACGATCGCAGGCAACCTGACCAACAACGGCGCCATCACCACCAACAAAGCCAACCTTGGCGGCGGCGCCAACACCATCACGGTGACGGGCACGCTGACCAATAACACCGGCGACAGCGTGACCATCGGCGCCAACAACGACACCGCCGACACAGCCAGCGTGGGCCTGCTCTCGAACGCCGGCACGGTCACGGTAGACAAAGGGGCGACTCTCAAGCTGACCGCCACCGGCGCGGATTCCAACACCGGCTCTATCGCGCTGAGCGGCGGGACGCTGAGCGTACAGTCTGGCGGCGCCTTCACTAACTCCGGTACGCTGGACGAGGAGAACGGCGGCAAACTCACCGTGAACGGCGGCATGACCAATGCCGGCACGCTTTCGACCAACAATTCCAACCTGGGCGGCGCCGCCAATACCATCACGGTGGTCGGCAAGTTGACCAATAGTACCGGCGCAACGGTGACCATCGGCGCCAATAACGATACGTCCGACAAAGCCACTGTGGGATCGCTGGCCAACTCGGGCACCGTTACAGTGGATACAGGGGCTTCCCTGACCCTGTCCACGGCCGCCACCGATACTAACTCCGGCGCGATCGCGGTGAACGGCACGCTGGATATCAAGAGCGCGACCACGCTGAGCGGAGCGGGCGCAATCACTCTGACGGGCGGCGCCATCACGGGGCTGGGCGCCGGACCCGCGCTCACCAACAACAGCACCATCCAGGGTTCGGGCACCATCTCGAACCTGGGCATCACCAACGCGGGCCTGCTGTCCGCCAATCAAGCGGCCCCGCTCATCATCGTGCCCACCGCCGCGGGTCTGAACAACACCGGCACCATCTTAGTGAGCGCCGGCGACACCATGCAAATCGGCACGTCGGCCGGTGGCGCGCTAGTGAACTTCGCCAGCAATACATTGATGGGCGGTACTTACAACCTCAGCGGCACGCTGCAGTTCGGCGCCAGCGGCACCACCATTGCCACCAACGCCGCCAACATCACGCTGAACGGCTTGGGACAAATGCTCGACTTCGGCAATAACAACATCCTGGCCGGCTTCAACAACAATGCCGCGGCGGGCGTCTTCAAGCTGAATTCCGGGGCATCCCTGACCACCACCGGCGGTAGCTTCACCAACGCGGGCCTGTTCACGGTTTCCGCGGGCACCACGTTTACAGTCGGCGGCAGTTCCTTCAACTTCACGCAGACCGCCGGCACCACCACTGTGAACGGTACCTTGACCTCTTCCACCCTCGGCACGCTGGCGGTTAACGGTGGCTCGCTGTTCGGCGGCGGCACGCTGGGCTACAACGTGGTGGATGCCGGCATCTTGAGTCCCGGCAACTCGGTGGCCACGACCGGCAAACTCACCGTGGCCGATACATATACCCAAAGCGCCGCGGGGGCGCTGGACATCGCGATTAACGGGGCCGCCGCGGGGACCAATTACGATCAGCTCAAAGTGACCCAAGGCGCCACGCTGGGCGGCACACTGAACGTCACCTTGGGGACCGGTTTCACTCCCACGGTGGGCGAGCACTTCGTCATTCTGACGGCCTCGGCGGTGAGCGACACTTTTGCCACCGTGAACGGCCTGGCGATCAACGGCAGTGAGCACTTCGCCATCACTTACCAGGCCGGCGACGTAGTGTTGACGGTAGTGAGCGGAGCGCTTCCGGCTTCCAGCCCGGATTCCAGCAACATGCTGACGCATCTGATCCATCCGGCGCCGATACATCCGGCGCTGAACCATGGCTCCGGCATAAACGACCATTATGGTCTCGCGGTATCCGGCCCGAGGCTCGCGCGGCTTCCGGCGACCGTAATGCCGATCGTCCCGGCCATCGGCATGGCGCGCACGGCGCCAGTTTCGCTGCCGGTTTCGCTCGCGTATCCGGCCACCGGCATGCGTGGATTCCACCCAATGGATCAATTCGCCTCGCCGGGGGCCGTTTCGGCTCCGGTTAGCACGGGCGATGCCAGCGTGGCCGGTTCCTTCGGTATCGCGTCGGCCTCGGCCGCGGCCTACAACAGCATGAGCTCGATGAACCACCTGCGCTTCGAATGCGGCGTGGATCTGAAGGCCTTGCTGAAGACCAGCCGCAAGCAACTGCTGAAGGGCCTGTGGGCCGCTCCGGATTCGCCGGACGCGCTGGCCATCGGCTACATGACTTACACCGGCGCTCACTAAACGCTACTCTCTTTGCTCGTACACTTGCAGGCGGCGCCTTGGTGGCGCCCGCCTTTTTGGGTCACCCGGATCACTCGCGGCGCTGTCCAAGCCCCTGCAGGGCGGACGTGCGCCATCGCACTGGTCAGACCGCGCCGAGTCCCGGCCGCTCCAGCATGGACGTGTCCATCATTCCGTCCCGCACCTGGAAGATTCCGGGGAATTTGTCCTCCCACGGTTTGTTCGCCGCCGGCACGTATTCGCGCGCGTTGGCTTCTATCGCGGCCACTCCCGGAACGTGCGCCGCCAGGCCCGCCGAATGGATCAGCGAAGCGCCGGGGCAGGTCAGATCCTGAACGCAGAGGAACATCTTGTGCTTCTGCGCCGCCGCGGCCATCAGCAGCACCTGGCTCTGCCCTTTGCAGGCCTTGAGCGCCGCGCCCGAATAACCCATCTCGCGCGCCAGCATCAGGCTCTCGATATCGGTGAGCGACTCATCGATCACCACCGGCCGCAGCTTGGCCGCCCGATGCATCACGTTGGCGCGATCCGCCTTCAGGTCGCGCGCGGTGGGCTGCTCGACGTATTGAATGCGCTCGAAGCCCGACGCGGTCCGCTCCTTGAGACGGCTCAGGAATTCCAGCAGGTAGTCCACGTTGGGACACTGCTCGTTGAAATCGAGGGAATAGAACCACTCCGCGACGCCGCGCTCCCGCTGCGTCTCCGTGGTGGCCCGGTCGATGTCGACCACCCGCGCGAGGTCCCATGCGAGGTCGTTGCCCGCCAGTTTGATCTTGATGCGGCGCAGTCCGTTGTAGCGGATCCACTCGGGAAGCGTTTCCGGCAGCCCGTCGGCGATGCGGGTGTGAATGTCGGATGCCACAATCGGGTCCGAGGCGCCCACCGAATGATACAAGGCCATGCGCGGCGTGGGTTTCGGCAGCACATAGCGGCTCAGATACTCGCCCTTATAATCCGCGCCTAAGTAGTGCGAAAGATCGTAACGCATCGAGGCGTCGCCGTAAGTCAGATAACTGCTCAGGCCCAGCGCCTTGCCGTAGGCGTCGTGGATGGCCGCATCGAACGGGCTGGCGGTCACCAGCGTGCATAGCTTCGGAATAGGTTCGGCTAGATGCAGCTCTTTGGAAACCGCGCCGGCGGCTTTGAGATACTCGGGTTCCAGCTCGCAGTTGATATCCACCGGGTGGCCGGGATCCCGATAGCCGCTCGTGATGCGGGCGATACGCGCTGCCAGGGCTTTCATTGCGCCGAGGGTCGTACCATAGGACATCGTCTGCGACGGGAAGGACCAGGCGTTGCCCATGGTCATCGACCCGAAGCCGCGCGCCACACGGCCGGCGCCGGTGCGGACCGTGCAATCGACGTTCAGCAGCGTGACGCGGTCCACCGTTTGTGTGCCGAAGCGGTAAGGCGTACGGTAGCGGAAGTCTTCGTACGAGAACCGGACGTCTTCGATGCGGATGCGCATGCGGGCCGCCGCGCCGCGGCAAATGCCGAAAGCGGCGGGCGCCAAAGCAGCCGAGCGGAGGAAGGTGCGCCGGTACATATGCGACTCTGCCATGGTATCCTGTTCGTCAACGGGATGCACGCGAAGCTGATGGTTTGGTTCGCTTTTGGGCTGGTGCTGGCCAGAGTCCAGTGTGCGGGGTTCTGCGAAGAGCGCAGCTCCACCGGCGCACCTGCTTGTCATCGGCATCACTCCGATTCCCGGAACGAGAGACCCGCGCCGTGTTCGCATTGTGTTGTCGCACGGCAGGCGCCGCCGTCGCCGGCGGCGCATCTCGCAGCGCCGACGCTCTCGTTCGACGGCGTTGAGGCTGTCCCGCCGGCCATGCTGCCTTTGCTGTCTCGCGAGCGTGCGCGGAACTTACCTGCTCCGTCTCCACCTGGTTTGATTAGCTTATCGTCAGTGCTTCTCCGCATCTGAACCGCTCCCTTACGGGGTGCCCTCTGGGCTCGGCTCGGTAATGTATCGGCCGCTTTGTGCGGCGTGAGGAGAGTCATGTTTTGGGAGAAGAAGCTTCGTCTTAGTTGTATCGTTAGTGTCGCTATGTGCGCCATTGGCCCCCTGGCTGCCCAAGGCCAGCAGAGCATGGCCGATATGAATGCCCCTGGCATGTTCCTGATGGGCCTCGCTTCAGGCACATCCGCAAACCCCGCGTCATATCCGATGCCCATGCTGATGACGCAGGTCGGCAACTGGAACGCCATGTTTATGGGCGTCGCATTCGTGTCCGGCATCCAGCAGTCCTCGCCGCGCGGCGGCGACAAGCTGTATTCCACGAACTGGTTCATGGCGTCCGCCGAGCACAGCGCCGGCGCGAAGGGCGCGTTCGAAACGGAACTGATGCTCAGCCTGGAACCCGCCACCATCACGGATCGCCGCTATCCGCTGCTCTTTCAGACCGGCGAGACGGCGTACGGCCTGCCGCTGACCGACGCCCAGCATCCGCACAATTTCATCATGGCGCTGGGATTCCACTATGCGTATCAGCTCGGCGAAGACACGACGGTGGATGCCTACGTCGCGCCCGTTGGCGACCCGGCCCTGGGCCCCACTGCATTCCCCCATCGCGCCTCGGCAGCGGAACTGCCCGAGGCGCCCATCTCGCATCATTGGCAGGATTCCACGCACATCGCCGACGACGTGGTGACGCTAGGAATCTCGCACAAGAAGATCAAGCTGGAAGCCAGCGGCTTCCATGGCGCCGAGCCGGGCGAGAACCGTTGGATTGTCCAGGCCGGCCCGATCGACTCGTGGTCCGCGCGCCTGTGGTTCTTCCCGGCGGAGAATTGGGCGGCCCAGGTTTCGGCCGGCAGGATCGCCCACCCCGAAGCGCTGGAGCCGGGAGACCAAGTGCGCATGACCGCGTCGCTCGACTACACAAAGCCGATGCCCGGCGGAGCTTGGTCGTCGAGCCTGATCTGGGGCCGGAACCATAGCACGGCTACGTTCCGCGACCTGAACTCATACCTTGCGGAATCCGTGCTGCCGATTCGCCGCAAGAACTGGATCACGGGCCGATTCGAGCTGGTCGATAAAGATGAGCTGTTCAGCGGCCAACCGGACATCGAACAGCAGCTCGACGTCCTTTACGGCAGCACTTTCCGGATCGGCGCCTACACCATCGGCTACACGCGCGACATCGACCTGTTCCGTCACATCCAGGCCGGGGTGGGCGCCAATTTCACCGCCTATTCGCTGCCGGATGCGATCAAGCGTTATTACGGCAACCATCCGGCGGGCGGCAACATTTTTGTTCGTTTCCGGCTCAGGGGGGCGCCGTGAGGGCACGAAGCTGCGCAGCACCCGGGTTGTGCTTGGTTGTGGGTATTGCTGGCGCGCTTCGCACGCCGAGAGCGGGACTGGAAGTCCCGCGCAGGCCTGGAGGCCTGCCCCACGTTTCTGAGGGCTGGACGCGGGCAAGCCGGAAGGCTTACCCTACAAAGCATGATGCTCCGATTTGCGATCGTGCTCTTGGTGGCGTGCGGCGGCTGGGCTCAGGACGTCGCACGCATGGAACAGGTGATTCAGTCCTACTCGACGAACCGGCAGTTTATGGGGTCGGTGCTGGTGGCGAAAGGCACAGACGTGCTGCTGAGCAAGGGGTACGGATCGGCGAACCTGGAATGGGATGTGCCGAATACGCCGGCGACGAAGTTCCGGCTGGGGTCGCTCACCAAACAGTTTACGGCGGCCTCCATCCTGCTGCTCCAGGAGCGCGGGAAATTAAACGTGCAAGACCCGGTTAAGAAGTACATGGCTGACGCTCCGGCGGCATGGGACAAGATCACCATTTATCACCTGCTGACGCACACCTCGGGGATTCCGAGTTTCACCGGTTTTCCGGAGTACGCCAAATGGGAGCCGTTCGCGACTACGCCCACCGAAGAGGTGGCGCGCTTCCGCGACAAGCCGTTGGACTTCGCGCCGGGCGAGAAGTGGAGCTATAGCAATTCGGGATACGTGCTGCTGGGGTACCTGATCGAGAAGATCACGGGCGGCAGCTATGAAAAGTTTGTGCGCGATAATATTTTTACGCCGCTGGGCATGCAGGATTCGGGGTATGACTCGAACTCGGCGGTGATTGCGCGCCGGGCGGCGGGGTACTCGCAGGGCAAGGACGGTCTGGAGAATGCGGGGTTCGTGCATATGACCATCCCGTTCTCGGCGGGAGCGCTGTATTCCACAACCGGAGATCTGCTGAAGTGGGAGCAGGGGTTGTTCGGCGGGAAACTGCTTTCGGCGGCATCCTTGAAAGCGATGACCACGCCGTTCAAGAGCGATTACGCATGCGGGCTGTTTGTGGAGACCAAGGAGGGGCGCAAGACGATCCAGCACGGCGGGGGCATCGAAGGCTTCAACACGCAACTGACGTACTATCCGGACGATAAGCTGACGGTGGTGGTGCTGGGGAACGTAGCCAGCGCGGCGCCCGGCGAGATTGCCGCAAAGCTGTCCGCGTTGGCGCATGGCGAGGCGGTCGAGCTGCAAACGGAGCACAAGGAGATCACAGTGGATCCGAAGGTGCTGGCGCGGTACGTCGGGACGTATGAATTGGCGCCGGGCGCTAAAATGCTGATCACGCTGGAAGGCAACCAGCTCTCGGAGAAGCTGGGCGAGCAGGAAACGTTTCCGATGTTTCCGGAATCGGAGACCATGTTCTTCCTGAAGGTGGTGGATGCGCAGATCGAGTTCGTAAAAGATTCGAGCGGCGCCGTAACACACCTGGTGTTGCATCAGGGCGGACGCGATCAGAAGGCGCCGCGGATCGGCGATAAGGCGGAGGGGCCCGCTCCGCGGAAGGAGATTCAGGTTTCGCCGCAAGTCCTGGCGAAGTATGCGGGGACGTACGAGCTAGGGCCGGGCGTTGATGTGACGATGACGGTAGAGGGCGGCCGGCTCATGACGCAGATCACGGGGCAGCCGAAGTTCGAGTTATTTGCCGAGTCGGAGACCAAGTTCTTCCTGAAGGTAGTTGAGGCGCAGGTGGAGTTCTTCAAGGACGCGAGCGGGGCCGTTGCCCATCTGGCGATTCATCAGGGCGGGCGGGAGACGAAGGCGGCGAGGAAGTAAGTGGCGGGTCCTGGAGGACCCGCGCAGACCTGGAGGTCTGCCCCACGTTACTTGGCGGGCTTCTTCGCCGGATGCGATTTGCGCCACTCGTCCCAATCCTGGCTCACGGCTTTCAGCATCTCTTCGGCGGCCTTCGGCAGCCAGCCCGCGCCGCGCTTGGCGAGATCGGCCTGGATGGCGCGGGCCTTCTTGCTGCCGAGATGCACGTTCGCCGTTTCGAACCCCATGGCGTGCAGCAGCACCTTCTCGGAGCGTTCCTTGGGCAGCTCGGACAGCTCGATGCGCGAGCAATCCGGCGCCAGGCGGCGCACGATCCACCTGCCCTTCTGCTTCACGTATGGATCGCAACAACGCACCGCGGTATCCAGGATCTCCTGATAGAGGAGGCGCGAGGAACCTTTGCAGCCCGCGGCCCACCAGCATGCCGAAGGGGCCATGGCCTTGGCTTCGCGCGCGATGTGGCTGGCGTGCCACTCAGCCAGGGCCACGAAACGCTGGCGTCCCAGGCTCCCCAGCCCGGCCACGCGGTGCATATGCCGCCGCGTAAGCTCGGGGTCGGGCAGCATACGCAATATGCCCTTCGCCGCCCCGTCCGGAATCCGGCCTTTGATGGGCTGGCATCTTTCGAGCTTCTCCCAGAAACTGCAGACCTCTTTCAGCCGGTGCACCGCCATTTCGCGGAGCAGCGGGTGATGCTCGGCCAGCACGAAGGGACGCCCGCCGGCCGCCAGCGACTCCGAATAGCCCTCCAGGATGGCGGCCGCCGCATTCTTCAGGTCGAGAGCCAGGTGATTCTCCGAGATGGCAATGTGCGCGCTGGCTGCCAGGCGGACCAGGTCGTGGGTGTACGGCAGCCGCCAGGTCTCGTCGAAGTCGTTGATGCCCCAGACCAAGCGGCCTTCGGAATCGCGCCACGTCCCGAAATTCTCGACGTGCAGATCGCCCACGCCCAGCACTACCGGCGCGGACACCAGGCCGCCGCAGACTTCCGGCCAAATCTGCGCCCAGCGATAGTAGGTGGCGCGCATGAATGGGAACAGGGCCGCCGACATCTGCTCGTGCTTGTGCTGCAGATCGGCGGGGACGATAGTGAGTTGTTTGGCCAGCCACTCTTCGTAGCGGGCGGTAGCTTTTTGGATTTTCATGCGAGGCCGAGCCCAGCACCCAGCTTATACCAATCGTGGCGTCAGCATCCATTTCAAGACGCCGCGCGGGGCGCCGCCGAAGCTCTCCTGATCGATGCGCACCAGCGCGGCTTTCTTGAGATCGACCTGCAGCGCGGGCGCCCCGAGCAGATATCCCACGGTCATTCCCAACAGTGGTTCGTGTCCGGCGATCAGCAAGGCAGGCTCGCGGCGGCGCGCGCAAATCGCATCCCAGACAGCCTTCGGCGCGGAGCCGGGCACCAGGATCTGGCTCTCCACGATCTTATGGCACCCGAGTACCTGCCCGGCTATGTGCGCGGTCTGCAGCGCCCGCCGATACGGGCTGGTCAGAATCAGCGAAGGCTTGAGACCCCCGTGGCGGGCCTGCTCCAGCACGGCGCGCAGCTTCTCGCGGCCGGTGTCGGTTAGCGCGCGCTCCGCGTCCGGCACGCCCGCCTTGGCCTCCTCGGCGATTCCGTGGCGCAGGATATAGATCTCCATTACTCGATGGTAGCCCGCTTCCAGGCGCGCCTGGCCGGCGGCGGCTTCGCCGGATGCGATCTTTCGGGAGATGCAGCGGCACATAGCGGCGCTGCCCCTCGAAAAAGTGGATCCGCCGAACAATGGCTCCCGCGGCACCAAGGCTCCTCCGGCACCAAGAAGCGGCACCAAGAAGGAGAGCGGGAGGTTGAGGAAGTCGGGGTGGCTAGCGCGTTATGCTTGAATTTCCAGGCACAACCGGAACGGACAAGAAGGAAAGAACTTGATCGGCGCAATCGATATCGGCGGCACCAAGATCGCGGTTGGCGTGGTGGACAATGAAGGCCGCATCGCCGGTCGCGCCGAATGCCCCACCGCGCCGGAGCGCGGCTTCCGGGACGGCCTGCAACGCATGATCGCCATGCTGCGCGAGACCGCCGCACGCGCGGGAGCGGAACTGTGTGGCATCGGTATCGGTTGCACCGGCCCGGTCGATCCCTTCACCGGCGTGCTTGGCACTGTCGATCTGCTGCCCGGATGGCAGGGCGGCGCAATCGTGGCGGGGCTTTCGGAAGCCTTCCACGTTCCGGTGGCCATGGAGAACGATGCCGACGCCGCCGGTCTGGCGGAAGCCGTGCGGGGCGCCGGCCGCGGCAAGCGGCGCTTCCTGTACGTTACCGTGGGCACCGGCATCGGTGTCGCCATCATCCTGGACGGAACGCTCTACCGCGGCGTGGATGGCTCCCACCCGGAGATCGGCCACCAGGTGATCGACGCCTCCGGGCCGCCCTGCTACTGCGGCGCTCGTGGATGCTGGGAGATCCTGGCAAGCGGGCCTGCCATATTGGCTTGGGCGCAGACCCACATCGCTCCGGACCATCCGGGGAATGGCGAACTGACCATGAAACGGTTATGCGAGTTAGCGGACGCCGGCGACCCCGCGGCGCTCGCGGTGATGGACCGCCAGGGTTACTATCTGGGATTGGGCTTGGCCAATCTGGTCACTACATTCTGCCCGGACACGATCGCGCTGGGCGGCGGCGTGATCGGGAGCAGCCACCTGTTTCTGGATCGCGCCCGCCAAGTCATCCGGCAATGCTGCACTCTGGTTCCGTTCGACAGGGCCGAACTGGCCCTCGCCTCGTTGGGCGCAGATACCGCCCTGGCGGGCGCGGCGCAGGTCTGGCATCACCGCTTCGGGTCCGAAAGGAAAGCGCATGCGCTTTGATCCCTCGATGGTGGAAGGGCCGTACTTGCGCGACATCCTCGCGCAGCCGCGCGCGCTGGAAGATACGGTCGCGGGACTGTGCGATGCACCGTGGCTGGCGGACCTGGCCGGGTTCGACCGCATCGTACTGACCGGGATGGGCGCGTCCTATCATGCCCTGCACCCACTCCATATCCAACTTGTGGAGCACGGATTCCACGCGGTTGCCTACGAGACCTCCGAGCTGATTCACTACTTCGCCGCTGCCCTGGCGCCCCGGACCTTGTTGGTCGCAGTATCGCAGTCGGGCCGCAGTGTCGAGATCGTGCGGCTACTGGATGCGGCCGCCGGCCGCCTGCGCACCATCGGCGTAACCAACACGCCGGGATCTCCGCTGGCCACGCGCTCGGATTTTACGATCCTGACGCACGCGGGCGCGGAGTCGTCTGTGTCGTGCAAAACATTCGTGGCTACGCTGGTGGCGCTCGAATGGTTGGGGGCCGCGCTCCGGAGCGCAGATCGGAGACAGATCGAAAGCGCATTGCAGGGGGCGGCGCCGGCGGCGCAGGGCTACTTTTCCGTATGGAAAGCCAAGGCGAGCAGTCTGGCGAACCTGCTGGACGGTGTCCGCTCGCTGTTCGTGACCGGCCGGGGAGCCTCCATGGCGGCGGCCGGCGCGGGTGGCCTGATTCTCAAGGAATCGGCGCATTTCCACGCCGAAGGGATGACCTGCTCCGCCTTCCGGCACGGGCCTTTCGAAATGAGCGGCGCCGACGCTTTTGTGCTGGTCTTCGCAGGCGACCCAAAGACGGCGGCGCTGAATGAGAAACTGGTCCTGGACGTGCGCAACGCCGGCGGGAGGGCTGCGCTCATTGGGCCGCAATCGGACGTGGATGCCTTTCGCATTCCACTCACGCCACCCGCCATCCGCCCCGTTGTCGAGATCCTCCCGGTGCAGCTCGTGTCGTTGGCGCTGGCGGCCTTGGCCGGCCTCGAGCCCGGCAAGTTCAGACTGCTCACCAAGGTCACCACCATTGAATGATCCCCGCAACAATCAGCGGCGCGACGACCGTACGTGGCCGGCGTCTTAATGGACGCTCGGCTACCCCAGGGGGATACGGGAATTACAGGTTAGGCGAGTCGCCCACAACAACTGTCCCGGCAGGCGGCGGCACAAGGCCAGCCGGAGGGGCCGGCAGATCGCCGGTCGTCGGGATCAGGGACCAGGCGGTTTTCCGGTCCGTGGGTTTGCCAAAGTAGTAGCCTTGCGCATACTCGCAATCGAGGGCCTTCAGTTGCGCGAGCTGTTGCGCCGTTTCCACGCCCTCCGCGATGACATCCATGCCCAGATTGTGGGCCAGCGCCACAATGGTGCGGACAATCTCCAGACTATCTGGGTCCAGGCCAATCCGGCTGACAAAGGCGCGGTCAATCTTAAGTGTCTGAACCGGCAGGTGTTGCAACTGGCTCAGCGAGGAGTAGCCGGTGCCAAAATCGTCGATATCCAGGCCGATGTGCAGGTCTCGCAGGCGCGCCAACAGCTTCAAGACGGTGTCCGAGTTCTGCATCATGGTGCTTTCGGTAATCTCGAAGCTCAGTCCGAACCCGCGGCTGCCCGGCCAACTCCGCCGCAGGATGCGCTCGATTTCGTCGATTGCGCCCAATTCCGCCAATTGCACGGGCGAGAAATTCAGGTGCAGAGTCAGGGCGCCACCGCCGGGCAATAGCGCGGCCCCGGGCGCCGTCCCCAGCCAGCACTGCGCGTCCCGGCAGGCTTGCTCGAGGATCCAATGCCCGGCCGGAACAATCAGCCCGGTCTCCTCGGCTACGGGGATGAACTCCATCGGGGGGATGAGGCCACGCAATGGATGTTGCCACCGCACCAGGGCCTCAAATCCCGCAATGGCGCCGGTGCGAAGGTCGACAATCGGCTGGTAATGCAGCCGTAGTTCGTTGCGCTCCAAAGCCCGCCGCAGGTCCGTTTCCACCTGCAGGCGAGTGACGGCGCGCCGGCGCATGCCGGCGTCGAAGATCTCGAAGCGGGCTCTGCCCGCCCCTTTGGCGCAGTGCAGGGCCGTATCGGCGTCGCGCATCAAGTCCTCCGCGCGATCATAGCCGTTGGCGCTCCCGGCGATCCCGATGCTGGCAGTGACAAATACTTCGTGCCCATTCAGCACGAAAGGCGCGCGCATCGCCGCGCCGATGCGCTCGGCGACCGACACGGCATCGCCGTCTTGCCGGATCTCCTCCAGCAGCACCGCGAACTCATCGCCGGCCAGGCGCGCGACGCCGCAATCTTCTTGCAGCCGCGCGACGGTGTCCGCGGCGCGCAGCCCGTCCCGCAGCCGTCTCGCAAGAGCCTTCAGCAACAGGTCCCCAGCCAGGTGTCCCAGGCTGTCGTTGACATTCTTAAAGCGGTCCACACCCAACAGCAGGATCGCAAACTCGCGCGCGGGGTGCCGCTTGGAGAGTTCGACCCGGCGCTCCAGCCGGTCCATGAACAGCAGACGGTTGGGTAGACCGGTGAGTTGGTCGGCAACCTTCGCCGCGGTAATGTCGGTCAGCGAGCCGGCGATACGGATGGCATCGCCCGTTTCATTCCATACCGCCAACCCGCGGCTCAGCATCCAGCGATAGGTGCCGTCCTTACAGTGCATGCGCTGTTCGCATTCGAGTTGGGGAATCTCCCGCCGGCAGTGCGTCGCCACTGCCGCTTGCAAGCGCGGGAAGTCGTCCGGATGCACGCGGCACAGCCATTCCTCGGGCCGCTGGCCGATTTCGCCGTCCCGGTAGCCTAGCATCTCTTTCCAGCGGGGCGAGTAATAGATCTCGCCCTTCTCCAGATCCCAGTCCCATAAGCCGTCATTGGCGCCCCGCGCCGCTCGGGCGTAACGGTCCTCGCTCTCGCGCAAGGCGGTGGACAGCGTCTTTTGGGACAGCAGCGTGCGAATGCGAGCCAGCGCCACCGGCATGTCCACCGGCTTGGTGATATAGTCGTTGGCGCCCATTTGCAGAGCTTCCACGATGCTGGCGCTGTGGCCTTCGGCGGTCACCATGATCACCGGAAGCTGGGTGGGGGAGTATTGCTCGCGAATCGCCTGCAGCACCTCCATGCCGCTCATACCCGGCATGCGGATATCCAGCAGCACCATGTCCGGCGCCTGCTGCCGGATCGAGTCCAGCGCCTGGGGCCCGTCTTCGGCCAGCAGCACCTCGAATCCCTGACGCTGCAAGCGCCGGGACAGCATGTCCCGATTACTTTCTTCATCGTCCACAATCAGCAGCGCCATTTTCAGTGGTTCTCCTCCAGCAACTTGGGCCGTTCCGTCTGGCATCCCCTTAATAGATCGGCAATTTCGCGCGCCAACCCCACACCGGGAAAATCCCCTTTCCGCAGGATGCGCTGCACTACCGTGCTCAGCCGCTTCCGTTCCTCCGCGTTCACTTCCTTCGCGGTCAGCACCGCGATGGGGATCTTGCGCCAGTCCGCGACCTGGCGTAGCGCGGCGATGAAATCGAATCCGTCCATTCCGGGCATCGTCAAATCCAACACAATCAGTCCAGGTTTCTGCCGGGCCATGCACTCCAGGGCGGCGCGCCACCCTCCGCTTCGATCACGTTGCCGAAGTGTTTCTTTAAAACGCGGGCGCCCATGTCGCGCGAAGCCGGATCGTCATCGACTACCAGCACCGGTCCCGTCAGCCTGTCTGTCTGGCACCTTTCGAGCACGGCTACCAGGCGCGCCGGTTCCACCGGTTTCTGCAGGAGCTCCGCGGCGCCCAGCAGGCAGGCCCGCCCGCGGTCGTCGGAAATCGTGAGCAGGATAACGGGGATCTCCGCCAACTCCGGATCGGCTTTCAACGCGCTCAATACCGTCCAGCCATCCATGCCCGGCATGAACACATCCAGCGTGATGGCCGCCGGCCGAACCTCTCGGGCTTTGCGCAGCCCTTCGGCGCCGCTGGAGGCTGCCACTACCTGGAAGCCTTCCCGGTCAGGGAGCGCACCATCAGGTCGTGCACCGTGGGATCGTCGTCGATCGCCAGGATGGTCTTCGTTTGCGGCTCTTTGGCGGCGGGCGCGCCCGTGACACCCGCGGCGGGCGCAGGCGGCGGATCCACCACCGGGCCGCGATCCTTGTGTTGCGGCAATCGGATGGTGAAGGTGGAGCCTTTGCCGGGCTTGCTGGCGACAGTGATCTTGCCGCCCATGAGCTCGCAAAACCCCTGGCTGATGGCCAGCCCCAAGCCCGTCCCCCCGTACTTACGGGTCGTCGAGACGTCTACCTGCGAGAAGGGCTGGAACAGTTTATGCATCTGATCCGGCGCGATGCCGATACCGGTATCGCTGACGCGCCATTCAATCGACTCCGCGCCATCCACCGTTACCGGGACCACATCCACCTCGATCATGCCGTTTTTGGTGAACTTGCAGGCGTTGCTCAGCAGGTTGTAAAGGCTCTGCCGGAACTTCACCACGTCCACCTGCATGGCGGGAAGGTTGGGGGCGCAGTGCACCATCAGCTTGTTGCCGTTCTTGTTGGCCAGGGGCGCCATGGCGCCGGCCGCGTCCTCCAGGATCTGGGTGGGCGAGGCGTTCTCCCACACCAGCTCCGTTTTGCCCGCCTCTACTTTGGACAAATCCAACACTTCGTTGATCAGGGTGAGGAGGTGCTTGCCCGCCGCGGTGATGCGCACCAGGTCCGCGATCGACCGTCCTTCATGGTTGTCCTCGGCATCCTCGCGCAACATCTCGCTATAGCCGATGATGGCGTTCAGCGGCGTACGCAGCTCGTGACTCACGTTGGCCAGGAACGCGCTCTTGGCGCGGCTGGACTCTTCGGCGGCCTGCTTGGCGGCCAGCGTCTCCTCCTGCGCGCGCTGCCGCCGCTCGATCTCCTCGCACAGCTCGCCGACATGCCGCTCGAGCGCGCTCTGGGCCTCGTGCAGATCCAGAGTGCGGGCCTGGATTTGCCCCATCATCTCGTTGAAGCTGTCTACCAGGACGCCGATCTCGTCATTGCCGCGCTTGGCCGCGCGCAGGGAGTAATCCCGCTCGGCGGAAACGCGGCTGGCCATTTCAGCCAGGCGCAGTGTGGGTTCCGAGATCACCCGTTGCAGCTTGGACGACACCAGCAGCGCCGCCAGAGAGGAGAGCAGCAACACTCCCAACACGATACCGGCATAGCGCTCCAGGCGCGTATACATGTCCTGGAGATCTCTTTTCAGGTAGACGGTGCCGATCCGGTCTCCATCGAAGACCACGCGCTGAAACAGCGCCAGATGACGATCCTGAAACTCGGCGCCCTGCTTGCCCGGGCGGCGCGGCAAATCCCGCCGCGATTCGCCCCGCACGAATGCGGCGAAGGGCCGCCCGTCTTTCGTGTAGATACAGGCGGCCACCAAATTCGGCTCGGCGCGCAGCGCGGCCAAGGTCTCGCTGGCCGACCGGCGGTCGTCAAAAGCCAGCGCCGCCGTGCTGCTCTGGGCGACAATCTGCGCCAGCGTCGTCAGTTGTTGCGTGACCGTCTTTCGATACGTGACCAGCTCATAGGCCAGGAACGTGGAGCAGGCCAGCATCAGCGCCACGGTGCTCGTCACCATGATGATGCCGATCAGCTTCCGCTTAATGGAGATGTCCCGAAAAGTCTGCATATTAATTCCGCGCCTGCGGGGGAGCCTCGCGCCATACGGCCGCCAGCCGCAGCAGTTTCGAGCTCACATGCAGACCGGCGCGCTCCGCGGCGTCCAGGTTGATTTCGAACCGGATCCGGCTGCCGTCGCGAATGAAGGCGATGACGCCTCCCAGCCGGGAAAACTGAACGCGCTCGCCGATGGTCAGAACAGGCCACCGCCCCACGGACTGCACGATCCGTGCAATCTCTTTCCGATCCGAGGCGCCCACCAGGAGCACCGCGCAGCTTCTTACGTCCGCGCCGGAATTGAGCCGCCGCACCACGATCGGATGTCCATAAATCGTTTTGTCCCGCAGCGCGGCTGCGAGCACGGGGGCCATGGGATCGTCTCCCAAGACGCCCACCACCAAGGACTCGCCGCTCTCGCCTAAGGCGCTGCCCGGCCACTCGACGAATTTGGTGAAGTTGTACAACATGGCGCTCTGGATTTCGTACTCGGAGTGCGCAGCGGCGAGCGGCGACTCGGGCGTTGGCTCGGCCCCCAGCGATATCCCGGCCATGAGCAACGGCGTCAGGCATCCCGCGCCGCAGCGCCGTGTTAGAACGCCCATGTAACCTTCAGTTGAACGGCGCGCCCCACCTGGCTGCACAGGACGTAATCCGTGGTCGCGAATTCCAGATGCCGGCCGTTGAGCAGATTCTGGCCCGCCAGGCTGATCTCGGTTGCGCGGGTCAGCCGCCAACCCAGCCGCGCGTCCGTGCGCACGTAACCCGGAACGTCGATTCCGGTGAGAGCGGACACGAAGTAAATTCCAGTGTCCAGGGTGAGCTTCCGGCCAATATCCAATTGCGATCGGAACTGCACCTGGTGAGCGGGAGAGATGCCTTCCGCGTCCGACGGGACGCTTTGTGGTCCGAGATGCGCGCGGTCCTGCCCGTAGCGGAACCAACTGTAGTTCCCAGTCAAGCGCCATTTCTGGGTCAGGCTCCAGTTGGTGGCCATCTCGATTCCGTAGGTGTGGCCGGCCGCGCTGTTCCCGAATTGCATGGGCACCACCAGCACCGGCGGCGGCCCGGTCTCGAGGAAGGGCGCGCCCATGTCGATGGTCCCCAAGTCGTGGTAATCGCAGAAGAAGGTGGCCAGATCCAGAGTGACCCAGCGCGCCGGCTGGTTGCGGTAGCCAGCTTCGTATGCCAGGGCGGTTTCCGGCTGGAAATTCGGGTTCCCGCTCAAAACGCCCACCACACCGGGACTCTCGGTGAGCTGAAACTGGATGATCGCGTCGCGATCCGCCAGCGCCGGGGTGCGCACGGCGCGCGACACGGAGGCCCACAGGCCTTGCCGCGGCGCCGCGTTCCACAGTAGCCGCGCGCTAGGCTGGGTATCGAAGCCGGTGTATCCGTTGCGCTCGATTTTGGCGCCCAGCGTGAGTGTCACGCGCTCGGGCAACACCGCGATCTGGTCCTGTACGAAGAAACTGGCCATCGTTTCAACGCTGGCCGCGGGGACGAACTGCACGTAGGAACTGGGCGCCGGGAAGATCTGCCGGGTCTTTGTGTCGTCCTGGTAGATCTGAAAACCAAGACCCCACATCAAGTCATGCCTTGGCGAAAGCGCGAAATGGTGCTGAAAATCGAATTCCGTTGTCCGGGCGTTCAGCCGCCCAAAGCCCTCCAGGCGGTCCTCCTCGCTCAGCGAGAGCCGCATCGCGAGATCGGATCGATCCGAAAACTGGTGTGTCCAGTGCCCCAGCGCGTACTCTCCGGAGAGCGCCACTGAATCCGGAACCGCCGGACTGAGGCTGATCGCCGGATAGTTCGGATAGACGGTCTGTTGCGCGCCGCCGCTGTACACATCCCCCTCGACGGTGAGCGTATCCCGCTCCGATATCTGCCAGTCCAGCCGTCCGCCTCCTTGCGCCGAGTCCCAATGATCGTGGGCTGCCTGTCCCGTGGCGGTAGACAGCGGCCCATCCTGGGAGTACTCCGTGTATGCGCGATACGAGATACGATCGCCGGCGCTGCCGCCGTAGCGGACGGATCCAAATCCGCGTTCTTCGTTGCCGCCGCCGGTCGAGATCGTGAGACCTTGGGTCTCCCGCGCCGGCTTGGTGATGATGTTGATGACGCCGTTCACCGCGTTGGCGCCCCACATGGTGGCGCCCGGACCGCGAATCACCTCGATACGTTCGATATCGTCGAGCGGCACGCCGTTTTGTTCCCAATACACGCCCGAATACAGGTGGTTATAGATGCTGCGCCCATCGATCAACACCAACATCTTGTCCGCGAAGCGCCCACCGAAACCGCGCGCGGTTACCGACCAACTGCTCGCGTCGATGCGCGCCACCTGCAGGCCCGGAACCATGCGCAGCACCTCCGGGATGCTGCTGAGTCCGGAGCCCCGGATGTCTTCCTGGGTGATGACGTAGACTGCGCCCGCGGTCTGGCTGAGCTTCTGCTCCTTGCGGCCCGGCGAGCTCACTTCCACGTTCATTAGGGTTTCCAGGCTGGCGTCGGCAAGGTCGCCCGGCGATTGCGGCGGGGTGTCGCTCGCCCAGCAAGCGCCGGCCAGGAGTATCACCAGGGGTGTCGCCGCGCGTGACAGCCCGGAGAAGCGCGCGCACAATTTCGCAGAATCCGCCATTACCATGCCTATCGGCGGCGCGCGCACCGGGCTTTATAGTGCTAAAATCGCGAAATGTTCGGGCTGCCAGGCCACTCAGCCGCCCCAGCCGACGGGCGGCTGGCAGCTGTTTCGGAAGTTCCGCAAAGCAGGGGTCGGTGCAGTGGAGCGGATTTGAGTCGTGGGGGAGGCAGCGTTCCTGCTGGCCGTTTGAGCGGCGGCGGGCCTCGGCGGGGTATCACTCCACGGAAAGCGGTCGAGTTGTCAAAGAGCAACGGAGTGCTGCCGGCCGTCCGCACGGCACCGGTTTCAGCCGGTATCGGGGGGACTGCGGGAACCGGGACAGCGCAGCCGCCCCAGCCGCCCAGCCGCCCCAACGCGCTTGCTAGTTGGCCCCGGCCCGTGCTAAGCTACGTCCAATTTTCAGAAAACGGAGTTTTCAAAGGGGTAGCTTATGATTAACGCCGCTCGCGCTATATGTGCATCCATTTTGGGGGCCATTCTGCTCCCGGCCTGCCTGCTGGCGCAAGACGCCACGGGAAAGATTACCGGGGTGGTAACGGACCCCTCCGGCGCTGTCGTGACAAGCGCCAACGTCACCGTGACCAACCTCGAAACCAATTTCAGCAAGGCGGCCAAGACGGACTCCTCGGGCGTGTATCAAGCCCTTCTGCTGCCTATCGGCAAATATAAAATCACCGCCAGCGCCACCGGATTTGAGAAGGTGACGATGGTGCCCCAGAATGCCCTGGAGATCAACCAGACCATGCGTGTGGATATCCAGCTTCCCGTCGGCAAGCTGACCGACACGGTGGTAGTGGAAAGCACGGGCAGCCAGGTGGAGACGGAAAACGCCACTGTGGGCGCGACCGTGACGGGTGAGGCAATCTTCGAGTTGCCGCTAAACGGACGCAACACCTTGGACCTGCTCAAGACGCAACCCGGCGTAACTCCCACCAACCCCGACTCAGGTGCGGCTGGGGAGTACAGTATTGGCGGACAGCGTACGGACTCGGTCACCTATCTGCTCGATGGCGGCAACAACAACAGCCTGCTGGGAAACGCGGTGGTGGCCAATCCGAACCCGGACGCCGTGGCGGAGTTCAAAGTGCTGGAAAACAACTATGGGGCGGAATACGGGCGCAATGCGGGCGGTATCGTGAGCATCGTCACGAAGAGCGGCACCAATACCCTGCATGGCACGGCATACGACTACGTGCGCAATACGGCCTTTGACGCCAATAGCTTCTTCAATAACGAACAGGGCCTGCCGCTGGGGGTGCTGAAGCGCAACCAGTTCGGGGGCACCATCGGCGGCCCGATCGTGATCCCCAAGATCGTGAATGGCCGCAACAAGGTTTTCTTCTTCTTCTCGTACGAGGGCCAGAGGCAAACTTCCCTCGAGGCCTTGTCCGAGACCACGGTTTATACGCCCCTGGAAGCGCAGGGCAATTTTTTGGGGAGCGCGGGGCAGACTCAGGTGGCGAATTTCCTGGCGAACAACCCGTACTTCCAGTCCGATCCTAACCGGGCCGCGCAGGGCATCATCGACCCAAGCCGCATCGATCCGGTGGCCAAGGCCTATTTTGCCAACAACCTGATCCCCATCACGTCCTCCGGATTCCTGTTTCCGCAGGCGCCGGCCGTTGCCAACTACAATGAATATCTCGGCAAGCTGGACTACAACATCACTACCCGGGACATTTTCGGCTTCACTTTCACCCACCAGCTCTATCCGCAATACACTCCGTTCTCGGCCAGCAACGTGCCCGGCTACCCGGTCACTAGCGGGAACGACGTCTTTTCCGGGACGCTGAACTACACCCATACCTTCACGCCCGCGTTATTGAACGAACTGCGGCTGACCGCCCAACGGCTGGATCACACACAGGCTATCCCCGCGGGCAAGCAGCCCGACGCTAGTCAGCTTGGCATCAACATAACGCCCGATCAGAATACCGGACCGCCCATTTTGGGCTTCCTGGGAACCGGGATGCAGGCAGGCTTCAGCCCGCAGGGCCCCACGCGGGAAGTCGATAACACCTATGCTGTGTACGACAACGTTTCGTGGACCAAGGGCCGGCATAACTTGAAATTCGGCTTCTATTTTTCGCCCTATCAAAACAACACCGTGTACGACTTTTATGTGGATGGGGAGTTTTTCTTCTACGGACCCAGCACGGGCGTCGGCTCCGGGTTCGATCTGGCGGATTTCCTGATGGGTTTGCCGGATGAGTTTCTCGAGTTCGGCAAAGCGCCCTCCAACATTCGCTCCGACCAGTATGCGGGATACGGGCAGGATACCTGGAAGGTCACCCCTCGCCTTACACTGACGCTGGGCCTCCGCTACGAGTACGCTCAGCCAAAGTACGATATCCAGGGCCGGTCTTTCTCATTCATTCCCGGCGCGCAGTCGACGCGCTTCCCGAACGCGCCGCAGGGGCTGGTATTTCCCTTCGATCCGGGCGCGCCCAGAGGCTCCAATTTCCCCGACCGCAAGGATTGGGCGCCACGGGCCGGTTTTGCCTGGGACGTTTTCGGCAACGCCAAAACCAGCCTGCGCGGCGGCTTTGGCGTGTTCTACGACATTCTTAAAGGCGAAGACAACCTGCAGTTCAACGGGCAGGCGCCCTTCTCCGGGTTTGCCGATATTTTCCCGGCGGGGAGTAGCGGCGGCGCGTCGGCGGGACTGTCGGACCCCTACGGGGCAGCGGGCGCCGTCAATTCCTTTCCATCCAAACCGCCCGCCAGCAACATCGATTTCGGCGCCGCCGGGTTCCTCCCGTTCGGTGGCGGCGGCGTGTACTTCGTGGATCCGCACCTGCGTACGCCCTACGTCTACCAGTACAATCTTTCGCTGCAGCAACAGTTGGCCGGAAACATGGTGCTGGAGGCTTCCTACCTGGGCTACCAGGCACACGGGCTCACCGGCCTGGTGGACGTGAACCCCTTTCCGCTGGGCACCAATTCGCGGCTCTACAGCGATTACAGCTACCTGGATGAGTTCCGGAACATCACCCACGCCAACTATAACGGGATGACGGTCAACCTGCGGAAGACCGTCAGCAACATGCACGGCTGGGGCTCCAGTTTCTTTACCTTGGGCTACACCTGGTCTCACGAACTGGACAATGTTTCCGGGTTCCGCCAGCGCAACAGCAACGTGCCGTATTACAACCCGAATGAGTTTTATGCTTCCGGCGATACCGACGTCCGCAATGCGCTGGTCCTGTCGGGGGGCTGGGATCTGCCCTTCGATCGTCTCTGGGAAAGCGGCCCCAAGGCGCTCACCTCGGGATGGAGTCTGTATCCCATCGTTACCTGGCACACCGGGTTTCCCTTGGATGTTTACGCTGGTCTGAACACGACGCACAACGACCCGGGACCCTCCGGTGCGGGCGATGCGGGCTATGCCAGGGCCGACCTTGTGGGCAACTCAGTGGGTATCCTGAACCCGCAGTCGTTTCAGACCATCAATGGCAGCTCCGGCAACTACTACTTCAACCCCGGCAATTTCTCCAACGCACGCCTGCTGAGCTTGGATTCCATCGCGCAGCAGGACGCTTCGCAGCTACCGGGCTACACCTACGGTAGCTTGCCGCGCAACTCCTTCCGGGGACCGGGCGCGACGAATGTGGATATAGCGCTGGCCAAGAAATTCAAGTTCCGGGAGCGGGCCACACTCGAATTGCGCGGTGACGCGTTCAACGTTTTCAACCACACGCAGTTCGCGAGTCCCGATACGAGCATATCGGACCTGACGTTTGGCCAGATCTCGACGACAGCGCCGCCGCGCATTCTGCAAGTCGCGCTACACTTGTCGTTCTAGAGCCACAGCACTGTGACCGCAACCGCCGCCAAAGACCCGCAACTTGCCATCGGGCGTTCGCCGGACCGCCTTTCGCTCGACGAGCGCCGCGCCCTCACGGGCAAATACATCGCGCTGGAGATCTACACGCCGGAGGATCTTCCGCTGCGGCGCATCGAA
>OCTA010000326.1_pt1 | contig 44178 bp, 31 predicted proteins | sample 1538991 | NCBI WGS metagenome assembly OCTA01 (sample SAMEA3539302, study PRJEB22396) | soil metagenome | biome: tundra; feature: field; material: soil | place: USA | collected 2010-05 | depth 0.15 m
GGGGGGGGCAGCGCGGGCGGCGCGCCTGGCGGCGGCTCGGGCGCGGGTGGCGGGGGCGGCGGAGCACCAGCCGCGCCACGAACGGGCGGGGCTGGTTTCGCGGGCGCCGTGGTGCTGACAAAGGGCGAGGTCTTGAGCCACTGCACGTTGCTCATGTTCTGAAACGTCCCCGTGGCGCGAAACCCGAGAAAGCCATCGGGACGCTTGCCCAGCTGGGCGGTGAAATCCATGATGGTGCGCAGCTTCTCCGAGCTGCGCAGCAGGTTGTCGCTCAACTTGAAACGCACGTAGAGATCCACGTGCGACGTGGCGATGGGCTGGGCCAGGTGGATTTCTCCTTCCACGCTGACCTCGAGATCCTGCGATTTGAGCTGGATGTTCTGCAGGCGACCCACGCCCTTGTCGATGGCAACCTTGCCTGAAAAATCACCCAACCGGATCTTGGGCAATCCAAGACCTTCGGCAAGCATGGGATTGCTCGCGATGGTGAGCTTGGCCTTGCCGTCCCCAACCGCGCAGGCCGTGCAAGTCCAAGTCAACGTGCCCTTGGCCTCGGACAGCCGCTGTTTGGGCAAGCCCACGTCCACCTTGAGATCGAGCTTCCCGGCCAGCGGCAGATTGATGGCGTTCTTCACCCAAGGGATCTCGGCCAGATCGATCTCCGTCGCACGCGCGCGCACCGCCGTATCGTTCTTGCCGATCTTCGCGTTGACATCGATATCGCCAGCAAAGACCGCGGCGGAAACATTGTAGGCGTTGGTCCCGAAAAGATACGACAGCAGCGACCAGCTCAACGTGGCCTTGTCGATCAGAATGCGCGTGGGTTTGCCAGTTCCGCTCGGGGGTGACACCAGCGTCACTTCCCGAAGCGACATGCCAAGTCCGAACGATGGCCCCGCGTGCTTGACCTCCATGTCGTAGCCAAACGTCGCCACCTTACTCGCGATTAGATCTTTGAAGCGTGTGTAGGGCAACGACACGTAGAAGATGATGGTGAAAATGAAAAGACCAAAACCAGCAATAGCGCCGATTTTGCCAAGCCGGCGCAGCTTCTCGCTGATCATGGCCTAGCCCTTGCCCTTTCCCGCCGCGGGACCGCCCTTGAGCGGCTTCTTGCTGCCGTCCTTGAGCCGCTCGTAAGCGGTCGCGGTCAGATCCACGTCCACGCTGGTGCCGTCGCCGCCGAAACTGCGCCGAATCTGCAGGCGCGTGATGAGCACGAGATTGCGGCCGGTTTCCACCTTGCTAAGAAAAGTCGCCAGCGACTTCAGGTCGACCTTGCGCAACTTCACGTCCAGGCTGTGCTCGACGTAGCGCTTGCCCGCGGCGGCGTCGGGCCGGTCGGCGGTTTCCGGGATCTGGATGCCGGCTTCCTTGGCCGCTGCTTCGAGATCGGCGGCAAGTTGCGGTGGCTCGGTGCCGATGCGCAGCTCTTGCGCCTTGGCCTTCGCCTTGGCATCGCGGAACTCGTCGCTGTGCTTGGCGATGGCATCGAGAGCATCGCGCATGTCCTGGTTTTCCTCGGACATGCTTTGCACGGAATCGAAGACCAGATAGCCGACCAGCACAAAGACGCAGCCCACGAAGGCGCTGCCCAGGATCGAGATCAGACGCCGCTCACGCGCCGACATGCGATTCCACTCGGCGGCGGCGTAGGCAGCCGGACGCCCGAGCAAGGTTCTGAGCTTGGCGAAAATGCGCGCAAAGGGTCTCATGGGTTCATCATCCTCAAGGGCACTTGGAAGCGATGGCTAGGCTGAACTGCTTGGCGCCACCCGACACCTCGGTGATGGGGCCTTTGCTGATGTCCTCGAAGCACTCGACGCCCTTGAGCTTGGCCACGATCTCGTCGACCGAGGCGGCGGAGTCGACGGTGCCCTTCATGGTGGTCTTCTTCGACTTGATCTCGAGATCTTCGATGTCGACCTGAATTTTGTCGGCCTCCGGAATGTGGCCCGAGATGTCGTCGAGCAAATCGAAGGCGGTCGCCTTGGGCAGCGGCGCCATCTCGTCGCGAAAACTGCGCTTGAGCGCCGACACGACGTCCTTCGCTTCCATGCGTGTTTCGCCGAACAATTCCTTGGTGGCGGTTTGGAATTGCACCTTGAGCACGCGCTGCTCGGCCGACAACCGGCGCAGGGTCACGGTGGCGTGAATGCCAACACAGGCAATCAAAACGGCGGCCAGCACGATGAGGTGCGAGGCGCGCTGGCGCACGATGGAGAAATTCGCCCGGTACTGGAATTCCCCGCGGCGCAGATCCAGTTGTTTCTGTCCGCGCGCGGCGACGTCGGCGATGGCACTGGCAAGCACGAAGCGGTCGGCCTCCGGTGCGGCCAGTTCCACCTCGATGGGAAGCCCGTCCGGACCCTCCTTGGCTTCGGGCGGTGCGATCAAGGGCCGCACGGGAATCGCCAGTTCATCCTCCAAGTATCCCGCCAGGCCCGTCAGCCGCGCGCCGCCGCCGGTGAGCAGGATCTCCTCGACTGGCGCCTTGTCCTTGGTCGCAAAGTGGGTCAGGGTTTGCCGAAGATCGCGCAGCAGGGGCTGCAAGGCCTCGCGCACGACGGTGTCGACGTTGATCTCCACGTTGATGGCGGCAGGCCGGCGGCTGCTGGCCACGAATCCGATCTGGCCCTTGCCCTGCTCGGCCTGCTCCCAGTTCCAAGTTCCCTTCGAGGCGCGCACGAGGCCCTTGGTGACGGCCTCGCCCCCATCGAGCAGCGTGCGTGCGAACACGGCCTCGTCGCCGACGACGAAACAGAGGTTGGTGCGCCGGTGCCCGATGTCGGCGATCACGCGACAGCTTGGCGGAGCGTCGTCGACCACGACCGCGGGGGTTTGCGGCCGGTAGAGCAAGGGCGCGACGTAGAGCGAGCGCGCATCCACGTTGCACGCCTTCATCGCCTCCAGGAATCCGCGCACTTCCTCGATGCGAGCCGCCACCACCAGCGCGCGGCACCCCTCGCTGCCTTCGGCCACCTGCCCGCGCGCCGACAGCACAACATGGTCCAGGATCACGTCGCCAAGTTCGTGGATGATCTGGCCTTCCATCTCGTAACCCACGACTTGCTCGATCTTGCGCGCATCGGCGAAGGGCAGCTCCAGCACGCGCAGGGTGAGCATGTCGCCCGAGAGCGCGAGATAGGCGGTGGTCCCGCTCGGTAGATGCTCCACGCCCTGGCGCAAGGCCTGGTATTGCCGCTCGGCCAAGGGGCGCTCGTCGACGGGAACGCGCTCTTCAAAATTCGAGGCGACCCGGGTGTGGCGGAATCCGACGTCGAGAACGGTGAACTTCACCGCCCAAGAGCCAAGGTCGATTCCGGTGATGGTGTGGGACATGGTGCTTCTATTCCTCCCGCCAGTACTGGATGACCCCGGCAGCCTTTTCGCTGGCGGCGTCGCTTGTGACCGGATTGTCGAGCCCGCGTGCGGTGTCCAGGATGGCCGTGATGCGCTTCTTCACCTTGCCGGACTCGCCGGTGGTCACGACCCGGTACACGCGCGGTGGCCCCACGTAGGCCACCTGCGATAGTTGCTGCTCTGTGATGGTAACGCCGGTCAGGTTCTGCATCATTTGGAAACGCGGATCGTCCTTGGACAGCGAACCCGCTGGATTGGTCAGCACGCCGATAACGGTTTTGAGGCTGTCGAACCCGACCGCGGCGCCGCGTTCGCACAGCACGCTGGCCAAGGGATAGATGCGGTTGTCGTCGAGGATCGAGGGATCGGTGGGCGGCTTGGTCGGATCGGGAATCAGCGCCGCGCGCACCAGCCCCACGATCAGCGGCGTGCAGTCGCCCTTGACCGAAGCCAGATTGACTTTGCAGTCCACATCGCTGGCGTAGCTGGTCAGGTAGGGACGGAAGGCCTCGGAAAAGTCCGCGTTCATGCCGCGCACGAGCGCGGTTTCGCCAATGGTGTCGTAGTAGTTGTTGTGCGCGAGATAGGGATCCGCGCGTTGATCGTAGCGGTAGTCTTCCGGCCCAGCGCTGTTGGCGTCGATGCTGAACATCTGCTCGTCGCTGTCGGCCCAGTCGATGAGGGCGCGCGCAAGATCCGTGCGATCGACGAACATGCCGTTGGCGTCGGGCGTGGAGAAAAGCAGGTCATAGCGCGGGGACATGGTGAGCGCAGACAGCAGCCGGAAAATGGTGATCTGGCGGGTGCGGTTCGGGGTGATGCCGGCGCCGCAGTTGAGATCGATCTTGCCATCCTCGTTGGTGATCTCGGCGTCCATACGGCCGGGCACGGCGGAGAGACCCTTGGCCTGGCTGGTGTCGATGCCAACCATGGAGCCGATCATGGCGACGTCGGTCTTGTTGCCACCGAAAAAGCCGAGCAGCATGGGAGCGTAGTCGGTGACGCGCAGGCTGATGCCCAGATCCTGGCCTTCATTCATCGAGGCGAGCATGGACTGCGCCTGGGCCATGATGGGCTCGACGAACTTGAGCTGGATCTTGATGAGCATGCGCGACAGCTCCATGGCCGAGCGCGCGAGGTAGTGGGCGCGCAGCTCGTCGCGCGCGTTGGCGGCCTGCGCCCCGTCCACGGTCGTGCCGTAGGAAAATTGCGACACCAGCGCGATGAGCAGCGAGAGCGCGGCGATGGTCACCAGCAAGGCCACGCCGCTTTGCCGATCGCGAGCACCGCGCGCACGAAAACGCCGCACGAGTGTCGCCCGCAGCGAAGCGCGGGTTTGCGTCGGGGTGGTGGGTTTGGGCGTGAGGGTGAACATGGACTGGTTCAAGACTTGTTGGGCCGGTAGTCAACTTTTTCGAGGGCGTGGAGACGGGCGATGCTGGTAAAGGTGATGGGCACGCCCCGCTCGTCGAGCACGGTGAGCGAAATACGAACCTGCGTGGGCAAGTACGTCAGCCCATCGGCCGTGGTGGTGTCCCACTCCTCGCGCCAGTCCTTCTGTTTGTAGTCGTAGTAGGCGAACTTGAGGCGCGAGATGGCCGGGCAAAGAATGTAGGTTTCGCCGGGAATCAGCTTGGGATCCTTGGCTTCGAGCCGCCGCGTCTCTCGGCGCATGAGATTGGTGAGCATCGAGTCGTCGGGGTCGGGCTGGGAGAAGTAGGTGACGAGCGCGGTGTCGCCTTCGGCCTGGTCGGCGCGAAAGCGGAGGTGTCCAAACCACGAAAAGCGCAATTCGTCGAAGTCGTTGTGCGAGGTTCCCGAGAACATGGTGCGGCGTTCTTGCGTGCCCGTGGCTTCGAATGCCACGTAGGCCATCTCGATCTCGCGGCTCATGCGCATCAGCGCCACGCGCACGGTGTGGGTGCGATCCTGCGCCTGCTCGATGCGCCTCTTGACCTTCGCGGTCTGGGCCAAGGTTCCCCACAGAATCGACGTCAAAAGCGCCATGAGGGCAAGCGCCAACATGATCTCGACAAGCGTGAAGCCGTGCTGTGTTTCCCGCTGCGAACGCATGGTCATTTCTTCGCCGCCGAGGTCGCCGTGACCGTGGAAGCTGGCTTGACACCCGTGCCGGTGCCTGTGCCCGTGGCGGTCCCGGTAGCGCCCGTCGCTGCCAGAGTGACTGCCGTTTCGAGCCGGGAGGGATCGGTCAAGAAGTTCACCACCTCGAAGGACTGCTCAAGTTTTCCCGCCTCGTTCCACTTGACCTTCACCGTGAGTTTGCGCACGGACTCTTGCAGGCCGAGGCGGATGGGATCCATGAGCGTGGCCATGAAGCCGCCCATGAAACCGCTGAGCATCTCCATGGGATTGTTCGACTGGGACGACTTGGTCGCCGCCTGCTGCACCTTCTGGGTTGAGTCCGCCGGCAGCTCGATGCGCTCGACGGTGGTGGACCAGCGGAAGCTTGGAAACCCTTCCTGAGAGAAGTCGCCAGCGTCCTCGCCATCCATTTCGGCGAAACCGTATTCAAGCAGGCTTTGCTCCATCATGGAGATGCGCGTGCGCGCGAGAAACGTGGCGGCCGTGGTCATGCGCGCGTGGTTGGCGGCGCTCACGTTGGTGGTCACCACGCGCGACAGCACGACCAGCGCCATGGCCAAGATGGCGAGCGACACCATGACTTCAATCAGGGAGAATCCTGCCTCGCGCATGCGCGGCCCCCTGCGCGTGGCGGTCATGGTGCGCCTCATTGCACGATCGCCTTTCCCGAATCATCCAACTGCTCGCCCGTGTTGGCCTCGACGAACGAGTTCTTCACGCTCACGCGGCCGGTGAGCGGATGCACGATCAGCGAATAGAAGGTTTGCTTGCCGTCGGAAAGATGGATGACCGCCGCCTCGGTCATGCCCATGGGGAAGAAGTAGATGTAGCCCTTGCCCTCGGCCAGGGGCTTGAGCAACCGCGGAGTATAGATGTCTGCCAGCACCACGCCGGATTTCAGGGTGATAGGTTTGACCGCGGTCTCGCGGAAGGCGTCGAACTTGGCCCGCTTGGGCGTGAACGGCTTGGGCAGATAGCGGGTGGGGATCTGCGAAGTGCCGAAGAAGGCTTCTTTCTCGGCGGCCTCGCGCTTGGCCTCGTCTTCCTTGGCGATCTTCTCCGCCTCCTTCTTGCGACTCTCCTCTGTCTCTTTGCCGGACCCCAGGATGAATTGATCGTCCGATACCTCGGCCCAGTACTTGCCGTTGTCGAAATCGAGCACCAAGCGGTGCACGCGTCCCGTGGTCGAGGCGCGGTCGAAGAGGTAGCGAATGGATCCCGCCATGCGGGTCGCCGTCGCGCGCAGATCGGTCTTGAACAGGCTGCGCAGACCCGTCACGGTCACCACCGTGAAGAGTGCGACGATAGCCAGCACGATCATCACTTCGATGAGCGTGAAGCCTCGCGCGGATGGTCTGCGTTGCCTTGCCAAGGATCCCTCGGGCTACTGCGGGCTACTGCGGGCTACTGATCGACCGCCTTGATGTCGTCGGGCGTGCCTTCCTGCCCATCCGGCCCCAGCGACACCACGTCAATGCCGTCGACATTGACCGTGCCTGGGCAGCGCAAGATGAAGTCGTGGTTCCAGGGATCCTTCTGTTTCTTCGGCATGTACTTCTGGGCCACGAGATCGTCGACGCTCTTGGGACATTCGTTGTTGTTGTCGGTCATGTACTGCACCGTTTTGGAAGCAATCTCATTGACCGCCACCTGAGCGATCTTCTTCTGTGCCTTCTTGAACGACTGAAAGACCCCGACGCCAACCACGGACATGACCAGACCGATAATCGCAAGCACGATCATGATTTCCAGCATGGTCATGCCGGCCTCCGACCTGCGTCCGATGATCGCGGCAGCCCGCTTCCCTTCTGTTTCAGCTCTCTTCATGGAATCTCCTTTTCCTTGCGACACGTTCCTATTGAGCCATCTGCCCCATTTCGAGAATGGGCATGAGAATCGAGAACACGATGAAGCCGACCCCGACCGCCATGATGACGATCATGAGAGGCGCGAGAATCGACGTGAGTTTCCCCACCTCGGTGGCGACGTCTCGTTCGTAGGACGCGGCCACGTTTTCCAGCATCGCTTCGAGCTGGCCCGAGCGTTCTCCAACCGCCACCATGTGGCACATCATGGAGGGAAACTCGCCCGACTTCTTCAAGGTGGCGGCGATGGACTCGCCCTCGCGGATGGCGACGCGGGCGTCCTCGACCACCTTTTCCAGAACCGTGTTGTTGAGCACGCGCTTGACGATTTCCAGCGCCGTCAGCACCGGCACACCCGAGGCCAGCATGGTGGCCAGGGTGCGGGAGAAGCGCGCGACCGCGATGTACCGGATCAGCTTCCCGATGAGAATGATCCGCAGTTTCAGCCGATCCGTAAAGGCGCGTCCCCTGGGCTTGCGGACCCAGCGCCGCCCCAGAAACCAAAGTCCGATCATCGACGGCAAGACCAACCACCAGTACCCACCCGCGATGTCGGCGATGAGGACGAGCAGCTGGGTATTCCAGGGCAGCGCTTTGCCCTGATCGGCAAAGATGCCGGCAATGGGGGGAACCACCACGGTCATCAAGAAGCCGAGTACCAGGCTGCCCACGATGGCCATCAGAATGGGATAGGCCATGGCGCCCGAAATCTTGGACTGCAGATCGATCTGTGCGTCCAAGAAATCCGCCAGGCGTGAGAGCACGGCATCCAGGTTGCCCGCGGTTTCGCCCGAACGGACCATATTGGTGTAGAGCTCGGGGAAGACCTTGGGATGGACGGCCATGGCATCGGCCAGCGAACCACCCTCGTTCACCTTCTGCCTGATGCCAGCCAGGATCAGTTGGAATTTCTTGTTATCCGACTGTTCGGACAGGGCACCCATGGCCTCGGCCAAAGGAATTCCCGCGTGCAGCAGGGTCGCCATTTGTCGCGTGAAGATGGCGACGTCTCGCGGCTTGACCCGCTCAAAGAAACCCTTGATATCGACTTCACGGCGCAAGCCCTTGGTCTCAGTGCCGCCAGAACCCAGCGCTTGTCTGGACTGCTTGCCACCCACGACCTCGCGCACCTCGCTGATGAAAATGCCCTCTTTGCGCAGGGTCTGGCGCAAGGCCTTGGGCCCGTCGGATTCGCGCGTGCCCGCGGCCGACTTGCCCGTGGCGTTGAGTCCTTTCCATGCGTAGACTGGCATCGCGCGCGCTCCCTAGTCGCTGTCTCCGGTGGTGATCATCATGACCTCCGCGGCAGAGGTCATGCCGGCCAGCACCTTCTGCGCCCCGTCCTCGCGCAGGGTGCGCATGCCGGCCTCGACGGCGGCGCGCTTGATGGTGCCCGCGTCGGCATTCTTGATGGCCAGTTGCCGGATGCGGTCGTCGATCATGAGCAGTTCGTAGATGGCGGTTCGGCCTTTGAAACCGGCGTTGAGGCAAGCGTTGCAGCCGCCTTCGCGCGCGCGATAGAGCATGCCGGGCGGTGGCGGATCGCCAGCGCCTTTGAAGAAGATGCGGCGAATACTGTTGTTGAAAAACGCGGCTGGCTCCAAGCCCAGGCTGGCAATGTCCACCTCGGTCGGGCGATAGATTTCGCGGCACTCGCGACACAACCGCCGCACCAGGCGCTGAGCCAAGAGAGCCATGAGCGAGGAGGCGACGAGGAACGGCTGCACGCCGAGATCCACGAGGCGGGTGATGGCGCCGGCCGCGTCGTTGGTGTGGATGGTCGAGAGCACCAGGTGGCCGGTGAGCGAGGCCTGGATGGCGATTTCTGAGGTGGGCAAATCGCGGATTTCGCCGACCATGATGACGTCGGGGTCGTGGCGCAAGAACGAACGCAGCCCGTTGGCGAAGGTGAGATCGATCTTCTCGTTCACCGCGACCTGCGAGATACCGTCGAGCTGGTACTCGACCGGATCCTCGATGGTCAGGATGTTGAGATCGGGCGAATTGATCTTGGCCAGGCACGCGTACAGCGTGGTGGTCTTGCCCGACCCGGTCGGCCCGGTGACAAGCAATATGCCGTGCGGCCGGCGAATGAGATCGTTCATGGCGGTCAGGTGATCCTCGCCGAAGCCGATATCGGCCAGATCGTGAAGCACGGTTTCGCGGTCGAGCAGACGGATGGTGATGCGCTCGCCGCCCTTGACCGTGGGCGCGGTGGCGACGCGCATGTCGATGTCCTTGCCGGCAATTTTGCGCCGGATACGGCCGTCTTGTGGCAAGCGTTTCTCGGCGATGTTGAGACCCGCCATGATCTTCACGCGCGAGATGATGGACGGGACGAACTGGCGGGCTGCCCGCCGCGTTTCGTAGAGCACGCCGTCGATACGGTAGCGGACGATGACGTCCTTTTCGCCGGGCTCGATGTGAATATCGCTGGCCCGCTCCTTGACCGCGTTGAACATCAAGGCGTTGACCCAGCGGATGATGGGCGCCTCGTCGTTGACGTCGAGGATGTCGACCAGCTCCTCGGCCTTGCCCATGTCGTCTTCGCTTTCGCCGTCGCCTAGGTTGCCGGCGTCCTGCTTGCGGCCGTAGACATGGTTGATGGCTTCCAGCAATTTCCCGGAGGGAAAAAACACCGGCTGGACATCGGTCGCCAGCATGCCGCGCACATCGTCGAGCGCGCCCACATCGAGCGCGTCGGACATGGCCACCAGCACGGCGTCGCCTTCCCGGCGCAGCGGCATCACCCGGTGCTGCTTGGCGAATCCGATGGGCACCTTGGCGGCCAATTCGCCATCCATGTCGGCCGCGGGAAAGTCGGCGAGGAACGGAATCCCCAACTGCACGCCCAGAGCACGGAGCACGTCTTCCTCGGTGCAGGCGTGGGCCTTTTGCAGAAGCTCGCCCAAGAGGCCTCCCTCGCTCTGCTGCAGGGCCAGGGCTTGCTCGACCGCCGCGGGCTTGACCGCGCCAGCCGCGACCAATATTTCACCAATGCGTTTGCGTGCCACGGCTGCCTACTCGTCCGACGGCGGATTGTCGATCTTGCTGTCGGGCCACGTCGAGAACTGTCCGAGGGGAACATCCGCTGTAGCTTTCGCCGATGCCTTGCGAGCACCCGCGCTGTCCTTGTCCGGCTTGTCAGTCTTGTCCTGCTTGCTTTCCGGCGCGGGCTCGCTGCTCGGCTCGATGGGGGTGGATTCGTCGCGCTGGTCCCGCTCTTGAATGCTCCGCAGCTGCCGCTCGTCCGCCTCCATCTCGCGCACGCTACGGTTGATTTCTTCCAGCATGCCGCGTTTGCGATGGGTATCGACCTCAAGCTGGTCGAGCTTCGAGGTGTCTTCCAGCGAGCTGAAGCGTTCGATGAACTCGCGCCGCTCGCGCAGCTTCTTCTCGGCCACCCGACGAAGGTCCGAGAGATCGGAAATCACGTAGGGAGTGATGGCGATGAGGATATTGGCCTTCTTCACCTCCTTGACGCTATTGCGGAAGAAGAAGCCGATCACGGGGATGTCGCCCAGGATGGGGATCTTGGTGACGTTCTCGGAAATTCGGTCCGACATCAGGCCACCGATGACCACGGTCTGCTGATCGCGTGCAACCACCGTGGTCTTGATGGAACGCTTGGATGTCGCCGGTCCCATGTTGTTGTAGTTCTTGTCCACGATGTCCGAGATCTCCTGATCCACATCGAGGCGAATAATGTCGTGCTCGTTCACGCTTGGGGTCAGCGTGAGCTTGAGCTCGACGGGCTGGCGCTGCACCGAGGTGAAGGGCATGTAGCCGACACCGCCGCTGGCACTGGCGCCAAGGGCCGCGGTGGTCGTGCCTGGGAAGGGCAATACCTCGCCGACCGATATCGTCCCTTCCTGGTTATTCATGATCAAAATGTGGGGATTGGACAGGACGTTGACGTCGCCGTTGGTCTGCAGAAGCTGCAGGAACACGCCGAACGACGGGATATTGATGGGCAGCCCCTTGAACAAGGTGCTGTTGCCCAGATCACCCGTGGTGGGGCCGAACAAGGCGGCGCTGAGTCCGCCCAAATTGTTGACCAGCGCGGTCGGGTTCATGGTCTGGTTGGCATTGAACCCGCCCATCAGCAACGACGGCTGTCCGGCCACGGACTCACCCGTACCGGCGTGATAGGAAACGCCGGTGGTGCGGGTCTTGTCGAGCAAGACCTCCATGATGGTGGCGTCGATGAAGATCTGCTTGCGCGGCGAATCGAGCTGTTCGATGACCCGGCGGAGCGACTGGTAGTCCTTGAAGGTAGACATAATAAGCAGCGAATTGGTGGGCGCGTCGAAGGAGATGCGGATGTCGCTTTCGAACAGCAGGGCCGCGGGATTGGCCTGGCCAGGGGCCGCCGCTGGCGCGGATGGAGCCGCGGCCTTTCCACCGCGCCGGTTGGTGGACAGCGAGCCGGAGATCTGGACCCCGGTGATGGCGCTCAAGGTGGCGGCCAGCTCGTCGCAGTTGGCGTTCGCGCAGTAGTAGACGTGGAAGCGCCCCTCGCTGCCGCGGCCGGCTTCTTCCAGGGGCACATCCAGCCTGCGCACCAGCGCCACCAGCCAATCGTGCGCGGGCTTGCTGGCCACCACGATAAGGCTGTTGGTCCGCTCGTCCGGAATCAACTTGCTCACGGTCATTTCGGTGAGCAATTCTCCCGCTGGCCCCAGTGGCTGCTTGGGTTGGGCCGGGGCCGCGCCACCACCGGTACGGCGCTGGCCCGTGCCAATGAAATGAACGGGCATGATCTCGGCGATGCGAGACGCCATGTCCTGCACCGACATGTTCTTCACGCGAATGACCCAAATTTGGTCGCGCGCGCCCGCCGGCGTGTCGAACTGCTTGATGATCTCGACCATACGGTCGATGCTCTCCGACTGGTCGGTGATAATAATCGAGTTGCGGAAGCCGATAATGTCGCCGGTTTCGCTCTTGAGACGATTGAGCACGTTGTTGATCAGTTCACCCGAGTCGAGATAAGTCAGACGCATCAGCTTGGTGACGTAGCGGCGATCGCTGGGGGTGCGCTGGTTGGGCCCCACGATGGGCAACGGGGTAAAGCGCGCCTTGGAGTTTTCGACCACGCGCAAGAACTTGCCCGTCGGCTCGACCGTCAGCCCGAGCGAATCCAGGGCCGAGAAGAACAAGCGATACGCCTCTTCCGGGGTGATGAGCTGGGGCGAGACGATGGTCAGCTTCTTGCCCTGCAGAGGCACCGAAACGATGAACTGCGCGCAGGTGATGCTGGAGATCCAGCCGATCAGATCCATCACCTCGGTATCGGGCTTGAGATTGAGACGAACGATGCGCTTGCCCGCGGGAAGTTTTTTGCAGGAATTGAACTCCTTCTCGCCCGGGATTTCGACGACGCCCGCGGCTGCCGCCGCCGGATCACCCGGTTTGGCGGCGGCTGGCAGTCCAGGTTTGGCCGGCGCGCCGGGCTTGACCGGTGGGGCCGGCTTGATGGGTGCCGGCGGTGGGACCGGCGCGGGCTTGCCCGGTGCGGGGACCGGCGATTCAAGCCTGCCAGCCCGCAAGGCACCAAGCGGTCCCGCTCTGCGCGGGGCTGGCCGCGCAGTGGGCGCCGGCGGCACAGGCGGGGCTGGTGTCTGTGCCTGCGCGAGAGATCCCTCGGCCATCGAGACCACCAGGTATGAAACGACGGTTGCTGAAAGTAGGCGCTTCATCGGATGTTGTATTCCTTCGTGATTTTCTGACTGTTCCGTTCCATGCCCAGGGAGAGGTGGCTGGCGGATTTGAGCTTGGCGTAGACTTCCAGGGCCTTTTCCGGACTCGTGATTTCGAGCCCGTTGATCGACGAGATAATGTCGCCGTTTTGCATGCCGATCAGGGCGAACGGCCCGTCGGGACGAACCGCGAACAGACGGAACCCGGCCGCCTTGCCGTCCTTCATCTCGGGCACGATGCGCGCCGAGCGCGAGAGCAGCGCCATGTTGCCCAGCACCGATTCCAGGGTGTTGCGCTGAAGCTCGTACTTGTGTTCGCTCAGTTTCTTGATGCCATTGGCGAGGTCGACGGCGAGCGCGTCGTTCTTGTCCGGGGCGACGGCTGCGGCGGTGGCCTGGGGCGGCGGCGCCGGCAACTCGAACAGGTCGATGTATTCCGCCTTGCCCTCATTGTCGAGGTAGACGCGGGTTTCGAGGATGCCGGTGACCGTGGCCCCGTGGATCTTGCCACCCACGGGATAGGCACCCATGATCTTGGCCTCGGTGTCGCGCATGACCGCGATGGACCACTTGATGCCGTTCGGTGGAGGCGCGTACATGATGGCCAGCAGGGCCAGCGGCAGCAGCGTCTTGGTCTCTTCCACGGTGGTAGTCGGGTCGTCCGGAACTGCTACTTCGAAAATTGGCGGACAGGTCGAGCAGAACATGTTCCGCTTCAGCATGGCCGTGGGATCCTTGTTGAAGGCCGGCTTGCTATCAGGCTTGGCCGGCTTGGCCGGCGCGATGCGAGCGGGCGCTGGCAAACTGGCCAGTTTCGATTCCACGGCACCGGACGCCGCCATGCCCAGAAACGTCGCGCACAAGGCGACAACAGCCAGGTCAACGGCCCAGAGGTATTTTCGCAGCAAGGTTTCCACGGTCTGCTCCACGCAAGAGCAACACCGGGGCCAGATCCAGGCCGTGGCAAACCAAGTAATTACAACAACTTATGGCCGAGAAATCGCCGAAGTTCCTGCCAATTTGGCAAGGGCTTACCGGAGGTCGTCGGCGGCGGCGGGGCTGTCCACGCTGCCGTCCCGGTCTTCTTCCAGGCGGCGATAGATGGTCCGCGTGGCGATGCCAAGCAGCTGCGCGCACAGGCGCTTGTCACCGCTCACGTGGTTCAGGGTGGAATGGATCACGCGGCGTTCGATCTCGGCCAGCGGCGTACCGATGGCGAAGGTGATGCTCTTGGCGTCGCTGCTGTTGCCCGTACCGGTGCGCACGTCGACCGGTAGATCCTCGATTTCGACGGTCGCGCCGCGCGACAGGACCACCGCGCGCTCGATGGTGTTTTCCAGCTCGCGCACGTTGCCCGGCCACTCGTAGCGCATGAGTGCCTCGGCCGCGGGCCGGGTAAAACCCGAGAGCTGGCGACCGTTGCGTTCGCAGTAGAGGCGCAGGAAATGCTCCGCAAGCAAGGGAATGTCGTCGCGCCGTTCACGCAGCGGCGGCACGCGCAAAGCGATGACATTAAGTCGATAGTAGAGATCCTCGCGAAAGCGTCCCTCTTTCACGGCCAGACGCAGATCCTGATTGGTGGCGGACACCAGGCGCAGGTCGACCTTGGTGGTGCGACCGCCCAGGCGCTCGACTTCCCCTTCCTGAAGAACGCGCAGCAGTTTGACCTGTACGTGGGTTGGGATCTCACCGATCTCGTCGAGAAACAGGGTGCCGCCGTCGGCTTGCAGGAAGCGTCCATCGTGACGCTGGACCGCGCCGGTAAAGGCGCCACGCTCGTAGCCGAACAGCTCGGCCTCGAGGATGCTTTCGGGCAAGGCCGCACAGTTGACCGGCACGAACGGGCCCGACGGACGCTGCGAAGAGCGATGGATGGCGCGCGCGATGAGCTCTTTGCCAGTCCCGGATTCGCCGAGCAAGAGCACGGTGGCCATCGACGGAGCGGCCTGCATCACGGTTTCCATCAGACGGCGCCAGGGCAAAGACTCGCCGATCACGGCCTTGTGCCGCTCGGCCTCGAGCTGCGCGCGCAGCGAGCGATTTTCCTGCACCAGATTGCGCTTCTCCAGCGCCTTGGTCACGGCCCGCACCACGTGAGCGCGCTTGAGCGGCTTGGTGACAAAGTCGTAGGCGCCGTGCCTCATGGCATCGACCGCGTTTTCGACGGTGCCGTAGGCGGTCATCAGGATGGTTTCGGTTTCGGGCGAGACGCTGCGGCTGGCTTTGAGCAGATCGAGCCCGGACATGCCTGGCATCACCAAATCGGTCAGCAGAACCGAGATTGGCTCGCGCCGAAGGATCTCGAGCGCGTCGGTACCGCTCACGGCAGTCAGCACGCGCAGCGATTCCTTTTCGAAAATCTTGGCCAGGGGTTCGACGATGCCAGGCTCGTCATCCACGACCAGGATGGTGGGCATGACCCGTCCCCCGGCCACGGCCGTCTGCGCATTCTCGCCCGGTGCGTCCTTGCTCACGTCATTGAATCCAGGTTCGATTCCAGTAGTTCAACCTTGGTGCCAGCTATCGATCGATTGGCGATACTGGTAAGCATTTGTAATCATTGATCCCGCGATAGCCTGGCAACCCCATCCACCCGCGAATGCTGTCATCTTGTCACAAGTCACGCCCGCGTGCCCAAGGTTGTGCCACTTTGGCAAGCACGAGTTTCTTGACACGTGACAGATGTTCCGTACCATACGAATGTTCAGTAACTGACCATAGGAGCAGGCATGGGCCATCTGACCATCGTGCGCGAGGAAGAGCCGGCGGGCGGTTTGACCGACAGACAGCGCCAGGTGCTGGACTTCATCAGCGATTCGATCCGGAAGCGGGGCTATCCGCCTACCCTGCGCGAGATCGGCAGCCACTTCGGCATCCGTTCCACCAACGGCGTCAACGATCACCTGCGCGCGCTTGAAAAGAAGGGCTTTCTGCACCGAGAGGATCTGAAATCGCGCGCCTTGCGACCGCTTTTCACTGCTGACGACTTCGTCGAGGTTCCCGTGCTTGGCAGGGTCGCGGCGGGCCAGCCCATGCTGGCGGTCGAGAACTACGAAGACTCAGTCAAGGTCGACCGTTTCTTCATCGGCCAAAACCGCGAGGTCTTCGCCCTGCGCGTGAAGGGCGATTCCATGATCGAGGCCGGCATCTTCGACGGCGACTACGTGTTCATCCGCAAGCAATTGCAGGCCTCGTCGGGCGAGATCGTGGTGGCCATGATCGGGGACGAGGCCACGGTCAAGCGCTACTACCCCGAGGGCGACACAATCCGCTTCCAGCCCGCCAATGCGGCGATGAGCCCCATCATCGTGCGCAAGCGGGACTTCCGCAGCGTGAATCTGCTCGGCGTGGTCATCGGCGTCTATCGCAAGATGATGTAGCGACTACCCGCCGTCGACCAGCGCCCCGTACTCCTCGGACACCATGAAGGCCACCAGTTCGCGCATGGCCTGGGAAGCGCGCAGCTGCTCTTGCCTGTGCACGACGGTCGCCGTTTCTCCGGCGGCGCTGCCTTCCTTGAGCAGCCCAGCCAGGGCGCGCAGGGCAGCCAAGGGACGCCCGCACAGAAGCAGCCCCGCACGATCCGCGGTGTAGCGGCAACCCCGAATGTAGTCGTCGAGATCGGGCGGATCGGCCAGGGCGTGGCTGGCGTCCGCGATGAGCTCGTCCTTATGGTCGTCGATCGGGATGAGCGCGAGAATTTCCGGCTTGCGCAAACGCGTGAGCCACAACGCCGTGGCCTCGTCGGCGGCCTCTTCGGCGATTTCGAACGGTGTACCGGGCGCGCCGGCCACGCGAAGCACGGCACGCAACATCCCGCGCAGATTTTCCGGCGACATGCGCAGAACCGCGAGCGTCCCGGCCCGCGCCTGCTCAAGAGCGCGCGCGACGAAGAAACGCAAGTCGTCCGCGGCCAGCGCCTCGGCCCGGCGACCGATAAGGATGCTCAGGGGCTGGGTCGCGGTGAAGGTGACATCCATGCCGTGACCTTGGGCTACGATGGGGATCTGCGGCGCGCCCAGCTGACTGCGCAGCTCTTCACAGATCGCGACGGTCTCGGGCAAAAGCGGGGCCGCCGGTTCGTCGTAGGCGGCGGGCTCGGCGCTGGCCAGGGCGCGGGCCAGGTGATGCAAGACCTTGCGCAAAGGCCCGCGGCAGAGCGAATGGACGGCGCTGCCCGGCGCGAAGGCCTCGGGTTTCGGCCGCGTCGCCTCGCCCAGTTCGGCCAAACGCTTGCCCGCCCCGATGCCCGCGTCGATGAAATGGGCCAGGCAGTAGGCGGAGCGGGAAAGTCCAATCTGGCCTCGGCTTTCGAGGATGCGCGCCAGCACCATGGCCAGCCCCGCGTCGCCGGGATCGTTCGCCAGCCCGCGCGCCGCGGCCGCGGCCAATTCGGCCTCGAAACCAGGTTGCATGGCCGCGCGCACGAAGGCCAGCACAGCGTCGAGGGAGCCGAGATCGCCGCGCGCGACCCTGGCTGAAAGCTCGCCCAGGCGCTTGGCCGCAGGTTCAGCGCGCAGGGGCGCGCCCAGGAGTGCCGATGCCAGGGCCGATTGGGCCAGCTCTTCGTCGTGGCGCGAGAGCAAGGCCGCCACGGCGACGAGCAAACCCAGATCGTCCTGGTCGGCCTTGGGAATGGGCGCCGCCTGCACCAGATCCGCGCCCACGTCCGCCAGGCTTGCCAGATCCGCGCGCGTCCAGTAGTAGGTCACCAGGCGGCCGAGCGTGGGCGCGAAGCTGGGGTCGATGTCGGATGCGCGCAGGTAGGCTTCGTTGGCGCCATCCACGTCGGCCAAGGACGTGCGCAGGATTTCGCCCTTGCGAAAGAGCGATTCGGCCTTCTTCGACGGATCGGTCAGAACGCGCGACAGCCGCTCGCACATCGCCGCGGCGTCGCGATGCAGCCCGAGCCGCCCGTAGGTCGTGGCAAGCATTTCGAGGGTCGCAGCGCGATCCGGCTCGCTGGACTGCGCGAGTTCGAGATTCTGTCGTGCGGCCTGCAGATCGCCGAGCCCAAGATAGACTTGGCCCAGTCGCTGGCGAATTTGGGTGAGCCTGTCGATGGATTCCTTGGGCACAAGACGCACGACCTCTTGCAGGTGCAGCGCCGCCTCGGCCAGATCTCCGCGCAGAAGGGCGAATCCCGCCAGGGCCTCGCGCGCGCCGTCGTGCTGTGGATCCAGCGCCACGACTTCGCGGTAGGCGGTTTCGGCCTCGGCGTGATCGCCGAACATCTCGGCCAGTTCGGCGCGGCGATAGGCCAGGGTGTGCGCGGACAATGCCGCCCCAGCCCCTGGAATTTGGGCCAGGCGCGTGTAGGCCGTGCGTGCCCGATCCCACTCCTGCGCGCGATAGGCCAGGTCAGCCACCAGCGCGAGCGCGGAAGCCGAATCCGCGTTCATGGACAGGGCTTCTTCCAGTTCGTCCTGCGCTTGCGGGATTTCCCCGCGCGCCAGGAGCAAGCGCGCATGGACCACAAGCTGATCCACCCGCGAGCGCGGCGAGCGGTCGAGCTCGGCGGCCTTGGCGAGCATCTGTTCGGCCGTTTGCAGGTCGCCCTCGCGCTCGGCAGCCTCGGACAGCGCGACCTGAAGGCGTGCACGGTACAGATCGGGCAGGGCCGGAACCTTGGCCAGCAAGTCTTGCCAGGCGCGGTTGCGCGCCGCCACGTCGTCGAGCCGGCCGTAGGCCTCGAACAGCGCCTTGGCCACGATGAGATTGTCGGGCGCTTCGACCTGGAGCTTTTCGAGAATCGCGATGGCCACGTCCTTGGCCACCGTGGGCTGCGACACCACCTCGGTCAGCCGCTTGGTCAAAGCCGGCCGATTTGCATCGGTGGCCCGCATGCGCAGGTGTTGCAGGCACAAGACCGCGTCGACGGTCTCCCCCGCCTTCTCCGCTAGATCCGCACGCAGGCTCAGCGATTCATCGTCCAGCTTCTCCACCGCCAGGGTTTGCAGCAAGTCCAAGGCCGGTCGCAAACCATCGAGCTGGGCCATGCACAATCGGGCTCGGCCCAGCAGCAAGGCGGGAACGGCCTCTTCGGGTGTGACGGCCAGCCGCCGCGCCAGAATCTTGCTCGCTTCGACGAACTCGCCCCTTTGGACAAGCAATGCGTGCAAGGCATCTAGCAGCGTCGCCGCGTCGGGCGACCGATCGAGCAGTTGGCGGACGATGGCTTCGGCGCGCGGTCGGCCCTCGGGCGTGCGGGCGAGCAGGGCCACCAGATCCATCCCTACCGCCATGCCGTCAATGATCCCCTGTTCGGATTCCGAGAGCCCTTCTCTTTCCACCGCGACCCACAGTTTGTCGAGCCAGAGAACCAGCTCGTCGCTGCGCGACTGGCGCTTACAGATGAAGGCCATGCGGTCGAGCAGTTCGACGTCGTCGGGATTCGCCTCGAGCAGGCTGCGGTAGATCTCCTCGGCCTCGGCGAGCTCGCCTTTGCGCTCGGCCGCGGCGGCGAGCGAGCGCCTGACCTGGCGCCGCGCTTGCTGGTCGGACAAGGCGGATTCCCGCGCGGCCAGAAGTTCGTGCAACTTCTCCTCGCGGCCGAGCGCGCGCAGCGCCTCGGCGACGACTTCAATACGCGCTCCGCTGGGCTCGTTGGCCAGGCCCAGCGCCAGGTGCAGCTCGGCCGCTTGGTGCGCGCCCGCGACGAAGTCGACCTGGGCCGTGCGCAAGTGGGCCTCGGCCAACCGGACCGGCGAGAGGGTCGGCGCCGCCGCCGAACTCCGGTAGCCGGCCCCTGCCTCCACGCGCTCGCCAGCGTCCCAGCCGAGCCGCGCCAGATGGAAGACCGCCTCCTCGTCGCCGGGCGATAGATCGAGGAGAACCTGGCACGCTTCCTTTGCCTCCACCTGCCGGTTGCCCGCCTCGACGAGCAGCCGGATGAGCACGCGCAAGACAGCCTTGCCCTGGTCCGGCCTGGTCTCGCGCAAGTGCCGGCGCAGGATTTCGATCGCGGCCTCCGGATGGCCAGTCTGAAGCGCCAGGCGCTCAAGCTCGGCCAACACACTTTCATGCGCCGGCACCAGCCCCAATGCGGTTTCGAGCAGGGACGCCGCCTGGTCTGGCGCGTGCAAGTCGTCCCAGGCAATCCGCGCCGCAGCCAGGAGATGGTCGATCTTCTCGGCCGCGTTTTCGGGAACGCGGGCATCCCCCGCCCATCCCGCCAGGGCCTGGGCCACGCCCGCGGGTTCGTCGCGCCGATGCAACAATTCGACGAGTCCGCGCCATGCCGCCGCCGCGGTGGCGCCGGTGGCGTCGCCCTCGATGCACGCCGCGAACCAGCGCGAGGCCGCTTGGTCGTCCCCCAGGGTCAAGCGCACGAGTCCCATCTGGTAGGCCGCCTCGGCGCGCGACAGTGCCGTTTCCGGCCATTCGTCGCGCAGCAAGAGCGCCTCAAGCGAGGCCGCCGCCTGGGCCACGAGCTCGGTGTCCTTGGCCAGCCCGCCCTGGTGGACCAGTTCAAGGACCTGCGCCACCTCGTCGCGCACATCGGGCTCCGCGACCGCGGATTCCTCGCCGATGCTGGTCAGGATCTCTTTCCAGCGCCCCTCGACCGCCTCCTTCATGATCTTGGCCCGTGCCACCGGACGAAGCGAAGAACGGCTGACCAATGCCCGTTCGAGCGTGATCAAGGCCCGATCGGATTGTCCCGAAGCGGCCAACTGGCGAGCCGCCGCAAGCAGCGCGCAGCTTTCGTCCTCACCCCTGCCCTGCGCGGCCGACAGCTGCGCGACCTTCTCGAACAAAACGGCTGAATCGCCCGGTTGATTCCGGACCGACGTAATCACGGCCTGCGCCAGAAGGCCTGGGATGAATTCCGGCCAACGCACAAGGGCTGCCTGCGCAAGCTCGCTTGCCTGGGCGAGCGTGCTTTGCCCAGCCACGAGAAGCTGCAAGAGGCGGGTCGTGCCGACCCGGTCGTCGGCATCGAGCGGAGCAAGGGCGTGAAGTTGTTCGAGCGCGGTTGCGATATCCCCACGGGCCAGGGCCCTCTCGATGGGCGCGTTGCGGTCGGCGAATTCCCGCATGGGGTACGCCTCGGGGCGGGCATCCTCGCCAAGCAACAAATCCGCGGGCGCGTCTGGATCCGCAAGCGAAAACAGCAGCGGTACGTGCGTGGCCTTGGCCGCGCCACCCGCGACGCGAATCTGCACATGCTTGCGCTCGGGCAATCGCCATCCGTGCATGGGCAAGATGGCGAGCATGGCCAGCTCGCATACGTCGATGCGAATGTCCGCGACGCTGCGGACGTGCAAGAGCGGTGGCAATGCGAACGCGGGCGTGCTGTCGAGATTGGCGGGTGATTCCGCGCCCAGAGCGGAAAAGAGCGCGGTCACCACCAGCGGCGCTGGAATCGGCAGAAAACCATAGGCCCGCACGTCGTACACACAAAGGCTGGCGCTGCGTGGCGGCTGCGGAGACACCAGGGCCGCCGCCGTGATTTCGCACTCGTGGCCACCCAGGTGAACGCGCGCACTGAGGGTCAAGCGGGAGCCCGCAATCGCCACGTGCGGATCGAAAATGCCGAATTCCGCGAGCGGCGCCCGGGCCAGAAAGCCGGTGAGTTCCCGGCTGCCCACGAAGAGCGACAGCTCGCGCAGGCGCAGACGCCGATTCTTGAAACGGGCCACCCCACCCGACAGGTCGAAGGGGAAGCGCAGATTCGGGATCTCGAGTTCGAGCGAATCGACCCGACCGAGCCCCTCGAAGTCCCGGCCCGTCAGGCTCAGCAGGCCACGCCCCTGCACGAATGTGAGTCGAAAAGCGCCTTCACTTTCAGCCATGGTCTGCCTGCCTGGGCTGATTGTAGAACAATCGCATCCGGCGGCCACGGAAGTATGCGAAGAGCAGCAGGCTGAACACCATGCCCATCCCGGTGACCACCAGGGGAACATCGACGAGGAAGAGCTGGGCCTGCTCCGTGACCGCCTCGGCGGTTGGCAGCGCACGCCCCGCACGGGCGGCATCCTGTGCGAATGCCTCGCCCAGGGTGGGCATTAGCCAGGGCAGCATCTGGCGCACCACAAGCAGCACGAACACGGCATTGCCTAGGCAAACCGCGATTCCGGCCCAGGTGGCTAGCAAACCAGCGCGCCGGCCGCGCGCATCGCCGGAAAATACGGCCGCCACCGCAAACAAGTAGATGAGCCCCAGACCGAGCCGAGCCACGGCGTGGACCGCAAGGACGCCAGGGCGGTATCGCGAGAGCGCGTTGGCGAGCACAATCTGCCCGCGCAGAAGCGCCTCCTGCTGCGGATCGAGCCGGAGGTCGAGACTCAGGATCTCGGGCTTTCCGCTGAACAGGCGGTGCAGGTCGGTGACGCTGCTGAAGAACAGGCGCCCGCCCGCAAGCAGCATGAGCACCGTGAGAAACGTCAACCAGCGCGGACGGCGCCGCCGACCCTCCGGCGCCTCCCGTTCATCACGGCCGAAGGTCATGGAAGTCTACCGCGTTGGGAGCCCGCCGGCTTCGCCGGCGGCGAACCATCGCGGGAGGGTTTGGCGAGGCCGAGCGCAGCGAGGGGGAGGTAGGGTGGGAGGCGGGTGCCGAGGGCGAAGCGAACCCTTTTAGGGTTCCCATTTTAGAAAAGTTGCGGTGGCGAGCAGGGTTCGTATTGGATCGCCCCCTCTGGCCCGCCTTCGTAGCGCAGGAGCTCCGCGTTCACTTCGATCTGCTTGGCCTCGCGGGCTTCACGGCAGCGCTGGAGCGCCCACTCCATCACGACCATGCCCGACTTGCGCTTGGCCGCGTCCTCGATCAGGCCTACCTTGTTCTTCTCGAATTCGGCGAGGTCAGGCTCCTTGCGCTCCTTCAACTTCACGACAATGAAGCTTCCCAGCTCCTCGATGGGCCCCGCCACCGGCGCATCCTTGGTGAGCGCGAAGATGGCCTTGGCCAGAATGGGCGCCTTGCCAATGGCCGCCACCGTGGAACCACGGCGCGAGAAAAGCCCGGTCTCCTCGGCCGACACGACCTTGCTCTTGGCCACGGCAGCCGCGCTGCCTTCACCCTCTTCCGGGGCCGGATAGAGATCCTTCAGGCTCTTGCTCGGCGAGGCCTTGATCTTGGCCAGCGCCAAGTCCGCCTCGGCCTTGGCCATGGCCTTGCTCTTTTCCTCGCGCAACTTACTTTCCGCAAGCTCCAGCTTGGCGGCATCGAAGGCGATGGTGCCCTCGCGCGTGGCCTCGGCAAGAACCAAGACGAAGCCGCTGGCGGTCTTGACCGGCCCGATCATTTCCCCGTCCTTGGCCGCCGTCACCTTGGCGTCGACGTCGGGATCGAGCATGGTACCGCCCACGCGCTGCCAGCCCAGATCGCCGCCGCGGCCCTTGGTGCGTTCGTCCTCGGAAGCGGCCTTGGCGACCTTCGCGAAAGCCTCGCCTTTGCGAATGCGGGCGGCCAGAGCGTCGGCTTTCTTCTGCGCGATGGTCAGTTCGGCTTCCGTGGCCTCGGCCTTGACCTTGACCAGGATCTGGCGCAGGTGGCGCTGCTTGGGCTGCTTCTCGTAAAGCGCGGCCTTGCGCTCATCGTAGAGCTTCCTCAGCGCCCCCTCGTTGGCGGCGGCATACTTCGCCAGATCCTCGGGCTTCACCTCGATGTCGGACTCGTAGCGGCGCTCGGGGAACCGCAGGTACTCGACGTTCACCTGATCCGCCTGCCGCATCCAATCGTCCTTGACCTCGACGGGGGATACCGCCACGCCGGCGCGCAGGCTATCGCGCATGCGATTGGCCAGCATCTCGCGGCGCTGCTGTTCGATGAACGAGCGCGGGGTCATACCGAGCTGAAACTGTACGAACTTGCGGAACGCCTCATGCGAGAAAACACCATCCTGTTCGAAGACCGGTGCCTTCTGCTCGCGGCCGAGGCCAATGAGCTTGGACTCGGCGATGAAGTCCTCGACCTCCTCGTCGCTGACCACGAATCCGGCGCGCTCGGCCTCGCTGGCCATGATCTCGCGATCGATGAGCATGTCCATGATCGACTCATGCAGGCGCATCATCTTCGCCCGCTGCGGAGGGATGTTCTGCGCGCCAACCATCATCATCCCGTAAAGGTAGTCCTGCCGGGACAAGAGATGGCCCTTCACGCGCGCCCCCTCAATGGTCGTCTGGGCGCTCTTGCGGCGGTTGCAGCTACCCGGAGACTGGGGTCCAAAGTTGATGATGAAGACCGCAATAATAACGCCAAACAGCACATAGATGATCAGCGACCGTGACTGTTGACGCATCTGCTCGAGCATGAAACAAAATCCTCCGTTAGCGGTTCTTTACAAAAGGTGCGGCAATCTAGCACGGACTTCCCGGGAAACAGAGCGGGGAAGTTCGCGGTCGCGCGACAGACGCAGGCGGCCGTGCGTTGAGCATCGCCGGACGACTACCGCGCCGCCAAGAGCGCCCGCACGACTTCGGCGAAGCCCAGGGCCGACTCGGCTTCCGTCACATACGCGGGGCGATCTTCGCCTAGTTCCGCCAGAAAGCTGTTCACGTTGTGCACGCCCACGCTGGTGCGGCGAAGTCTGGCGAACAGTGAGCGGTCGTTGCTGCTGTCGCCGACGAAGAGAATGCGTTCATCGGGCCTGGAGCAGGCTTCGGCGTCGATGGGCTGCAAGGCCGCCAGCAGCCCCTCGGCCTTGCCCCAGCCCGAGGGACGCACGTGGATGTGGATCGAACTCGCCATGACCTCGAAGCCGGGATCGACGAGCTTCTGGCTGGCCGCCAGCGCGGAAGCGTCGAAGTTCGCCGGCCGCACGAAGGCCCGCTCGAACAGGCGAAACACATCGTCCGCGGTGACATCGAGCGCGTAGGCCTGGCGCACGCGTGCGCTGTTTTCGGCCAGCTGGGCGAAGAACTCCGGGCCCCGCGGCGGCCCCAGATCGCGACGTTCGCCGTTTCCGCCGAATGCCACCAACCCGTTCTCGGCCACCGCGACGCGCACGCCGGGCAAATACCCAGCCAGCGCCTGCGCCCAACCCGCGGGCCGGCCAGTAACCAGCGCGATCACGATGCCGGACTTTTCCAGCGCCTCGAACCCCGCGATGGTGCCCGAGGGAAGCTTGCCGTCTGTGGTGATGGTATCGTCGACGTCAGCGCCGAGCACGCGAATGCGCGCAAGCGCGGCGGCATCTAGCTGCGAGAAGGGCTTCATTGTGGAACCTCGGCGCACACGAAATCCCCGCCATGAAGGCGCAACGATCGGCCGAGCAATGGATCTCCGTGAAGGCTACAGCTCGAAGCCGTAGGGCTTCTTGCCGTCCTTGTCCTTCTTTTTGGGCTTGCTCTCGTCTTGCGGTTTCTTCGCCCGCTTCCTTCGGCAATCGGTGCCGTTCGCTGTCGCCTGCACCGTTCCGGCTTGGGCAGCCTCGGCAAACGAGATGGCGAGTGGGGCGAGAAATGAAAGGGCGAGGGTGAGGAGTACTACGATGCGACGCATGGGTAGAATCCAGTGTAGCCGAAAATGCGGATGTCCTGGCCGAAAAATCGACCATCTCTTGCCCATGCGCTTGGGGCGATCCCCACGAGACCGCACACGCCTGGCCGAAAAGAACCCCGGCGAGTCCTCTTTTCGCGTGCGGAATCATGCCGATGGGTAGGACGCGCTAGCGCGAGGGAGGAGCGCCGGCGGGGCCGAGCATGCCCCTGACCACCTTCGCCAAATTCTCCAGACTGCCAAGTGGAATGCGAAACTCCCCGACCAGCGAATTCCCGCCGCGCATCGCGAAGGTGAAGGGGGCCGTCATGTCGCCCACGCCGGGCATGGTCCCGGCCATCATTGCCATTTCCTTACCTGGCAAATCCTTGCCCTGCCCGAGTACGCGCAACACGAAGGAAATGACGTCCACCGAAGCCATCATCTCATCGCCCTTGGTGCGCGCCAGCGTCGCGGCCAACAGCGGCGCACCCGCCAGCGACCCGCCGGCCCCATAGCGGGAAAGCGCCTTTCGCGCATCACGACCCGTGGCCATCAGGAGCCGCTGATCGTTGACCGCAAGCGCGTACCTGAGCGTGTCTCCGCCCGCCATGGCCTTGGCCACGGCCCGCGCGGTGGGCTCCTTGTTTTCGATCTTCTTCTCGATTTCGACGATGTCGCGCGTGCGCTTGACCTTGAGCGGGCTGACCTTTCGTCCGTCCAGCTCTGCCTCCCAGGCATGCTGCGCGGTCATCATCGCCACTGCGGCATCGAGCGCCGCCTTTCCCGTCGAGCCCGGCTTGAGCGATGAGCTGCACAAAGTGGAAAAGCCCGCCTCTGCCGAGTCGATCACGCATGACCACTCAGACGTGAGGCCAAGCATCTTGCTTGTGTCCTTCCACATGGCGTGCCCAGCCGCGCCGGTCGCCTCGAACATCTTGGCGACCATGGCCATCCACGCGCTCCAATCGCCGATGGCCAACGCGGCGGTCCCGTCATTCTTCACTGGCAGGCGCGTGTCGAATGCGTAGGGCGTCCGGTGCGCCGCGCGGCTGGCCAACTCGGTACCCGCGGCCGGAACCAACTCGGCCTGAATCATCACGCCATCGCTTGCGCCAGCCTCGAAGCGCAGGTGGACGGCAGAAGAATCCATGACCAGTTTGGTGGCCGCCTCGGTCAATGCAACGATCATACGTTGAAGCGCCGGCGCGGACTTGCTTGGCGCGGCCTGGACCTCGCTGGCCATCATGGACGCCATCTGCGTCACCAGGGCATCGGGCGTCTTGCCGCTGGCCGCGGCAAGAGCCTGGGGAAGCATGGTGAGAACCATCTGCCCCTTGCCTGGCGGAACCTGCGCCGCCTCGGCCAGCCCGCCCGCCAGAAGAAGGGCCTCGGCCGACCCGGAGACAAACAGCGTTCGCCCCTTGATGCCACCCCAGATCTTGTCCCCGCTGCCGGAGACGCGTTCCACAAGGCCGCTCCGCTGCTGGCCTGGCGCTCCCATTTCATCGAGGGTGCGCTTGGCGCCAACGCGATCCCGAAAAGTCACCGCCGCGCAGTAGCCTTTGGCCGACGCGTTCGGCGGAAGAACCCAGACCACGGCGATGGGCGCAGTGGGATCCACGCGATCCCAAAGCTGCTGGAAATGAACGCTGTCGCCGGCCAGGCCAAGACCTCCGAGAGCAGAGAGTAGTTCGCGCCCGAGCAGCATGGGCAGACCTAGGCGTTGCGACAGGGCATCGAGATCGCCCACGATCCGGTTCGGCGCAACCGTCACCAGGCTGCCGACGAGCGCGGCCTTTGCCGTGGCCGGGGCCGCGAACTGGGGATCCGCCGCGACGACCACGACGGGTGCGGTCGTGTGCGCGGCAGGCGAGGTTGCCACCGCCGGGGTCGGTGCGGGCGCGGCCCGGCTGGCGGTTCCGCATGCGCCCAGGGAGAGCAGAAGAAGGCCAAGCGCGGCCACTCGGGATGAGGAAGGCATGGTTGTCATTGTCATCATGATGAAGCGAGCACGATACGACCGATTGCTCCTGCTTCCAAGCACGCAAGAACCTGCGCGCAGGTTCCTGACCCGAGATAGGGCCAAACGAGATATACTAACAGTCACTCGTGATCGGTCGCAGCATCGGCAACTACAAGATCGTCCGTGTGTTGGGAGAAGGTGGCATGGGGACGGTCTACCTGGCGGAACACCCCATGATTGGCAAGCGGGTGGCAGTGAAGATGCTGCGCCCAGATCTTGGCACCGACCCTGGGCTGGTGTCGCGGTTTTTCCAGGAAGCCAAGGCCGTCAACGAGATCCGCCATCCCAACATCGTCGATATCTCGGATTTCGGGCACACCGAGGACGGCATCGTCTATTTCGTGATGGAGCTGATGGAAGGCCAGAGCCTGCGCGACCGCCTTTCGGCGTCCGGCCCCATGCCCATCGACCTGGCTGTCACCTTCGCTCGTCAGGTGATCGATGCGCTGGCGGCGGCGCACCGGGTCGGCATCGTCCACCGCGATCTCAAGCCCGACAACATCTTCTTGGTCGCCGACACGCAAGTGCCGGGCGGCTTCCGCTCGAAACTGTTCGATTTTGGCGTGGCCAAGCTGCTCGGTGACAGGCAGAGCCAGGTCGGGCACAAGACCATCGACGGCGCCGTGGTGGGCACGCCGTTCTACATGTCGCCCGAGCAGGCGCTGTGCCAGGACGTGGGGGTCGCGGCCGACATCTACGCCATGGGCGTGGTGATGTACGAAATGGTGACTGGCACGGTCCCATTTCATTCCGAACAGCTCGTCATTCTGCTCAATGCCATCTTGAAACAGCCAGCCCCGCCGCCAAGCCGCGTCCGGCCCGACACGCCGCCTTGGCTCGACCGCCTGGTTCTGCGCTGCTTGGAGAAAGATCCCGAGGCGCGACCGCGCAGCATGGAAGAGGTCAGCGCGATCTTGGCCGCCGGGAGCGCCGAGCTGTCGGGCGGCGAAGCGGCCCTGGGAGCGACCATGATGGCCCCCGTCGGGCTAACCCCACCGCCCGTGACCGTTGGGCAGGCGCCAGCAGCGCGCACATCCGTCGCGCGCCAGCCGACCGCGGCCGGGACTGCGGCGGTCGTGAACACCGCCCAACCTGGCAAGGCGTCCTCCTCCACCAGTCTGCCCAGACAAACCGCTGTTCGGGGTGGCATGGCCCGGCCGAGCGAGCCCATGGGCCTGGTCACGCAGATTCGTACCTACCTCGATACCCGCCGCGTGCAACGGGTGGCCATTCCGCTCATCGTGGTGGTCGCTGGCGGCATCGTGGCCAGCATTTTCGTTTCCTCGGCAGCCAAGCGGCCCATCACCGAAATCGTGCCAGAGGTGGCGCCACCGCCGCCCCCGCAGCCGTCCCACGCCTCCATTCACATCAACTCCGAGCCACCTGGCGCCGAGGTCGTTCGCCTGAACGACAACCGGGCACTCGGGACCACGCCCTTGATTGATATCCGGCCCGCCGACGGCCGACAGATCAACTACCGCTTTCACCTGGCCGGGCACACCGACGTGCAGATGCCGATGCAGGCAAGCACCCCGGGAAAGTTCGAGCTGACGGCCACGCTATCACCGGTCGAGCACAAGTCCGACACCGGCGGACGAATCGCGACCGGTTCGGGACGCCACGCAGCCCGTGGTCACGACAAGCGGCACGCTGCGCTCGCGGCTCCGCCCTCTGCGGCCGCGCCAGCGCCACGCACGGTGCCCGTGGTGCAACCACGCGACACCTCGCCGCCGTCTTCGCTGCCACCGCTCGGCGACCGCAACCCGGTCAAGCGCCTGGGGCGCTGAGGACCCCGCTTGACGCTGCGTTTGCGGCGCGGTAGGAAGCCTCGCTCCATCGGCCGCCCTAGCTCAGTGGCAGAGCACCGCTTTCGTAAAGCGGGGGTCCTCGGTTCAATCCCGAGGGGCGGCTCGGAAACCTCGCCCAAACCTATGGGTGATCGTCGATGGCCCGCAGGAGCGCCGCGACGGTGACGCCAGCGATATGAATGGTCTTCTTGCGGCCAGTTTCACCGCGCACGATGGTCACGGCAGAGCGCGCGACCTTGAGCGTTTCGGCCAGCACGCGCACGACCGCTTCGTTGGCCTTGCCGTCCACGGGCGGCGCATTCACCGCCACGCACAGCCGATCGCCCTGAATGGGCCCCACCCGCTCGCGCGAAGACCGCGGCTTGACCGCGATGTCGAGAGTGACGGTACCGTCCTTTTCGTTCACGCGAAGCACGGTCGAGATCTCTCACACTTGATAGTCTCTGTCTCGTTAGCCGACGACGATGTTCACAATTCGCCCCGGCACCACGATCACCTTGCGCACGGTCTTGCCTTCGAGATGCTTGGCGACATTCGAGACGGCGAGTGCCTGCTTGCGAATTTCGTCTTCGGCCGCGTCGCGCGCGACCTCTAGACTGCCGCGCATCTTGCCGTTGACCTGAATCGCCAGCGTGACCACGGCGTCGATGGTCAGGGCTGGATCGAAGCTGGGCCAGGAAGCCGCAACTAAGAAGCCCTTTTCGCCCAGCTTCTCCCAGGCCTCGTCGCCAAGGTGCGGAGCAAAGGGGCCGACCAGTTTGATGAGGGCCAGCAGATCTTCGCGGCCGGCGCCCCTGGCGGTCAGTTCATTCACGAACTCCATCATAGCGGCGATGGCGGTGTTGAAGGCCATGCGTTCGAGGTCGCCCGTGACCTTCTTGATGGTCTTGTGGCGCAGGCGCAGATGCGGATCCTCGGCGGGAGCCTTGTCAGGCGTCCACTCTTCGACCAACCGCCACACGCGCTTGAGGAAGCGCGCGCAACCTTCGATGGCGCGCGGATCCCAGGGCTTGGGCAGCTCGAATTCGCCCATGAACATTTCGTACAGGCGCAAGACGTCCGCGCCGTATTGGGCAACCACGTCGTCGGGATTGATCCCGTTGAGCATGGACTTAGCCATCTTCTCGACCGAGACTTTCAGCTTCTCGCCCGTCGCCTTCACGAAGGCATCGTCGCCGCGCAGTTCGACGGTCGCGGGCTCTTGGTAGCGGCCCAGGCTGTCCTGATAGGAGAACGCCAGCACAGTCCCCTGGTGGCGCAACTTCTTGAACGGTTCGGGCGTCGACACGTAACCCAGGTCGAAAAGCACCTTGTGCCAGAAGCGCGCGTAGAGCAGGTGCAAGACCGCGTGTTCCGCGCCGCCGACATAGAGATCCACCGGCTGCCATTGCTTTTCGACCTCGGGCGACCAGGCCGCCTGATCGTTGCCGGCATCGAGGTAGCGCAGATAGTACCAGCACGAGCCCGCCCACTGGGGCATGGTGTTGGTCTCGCGCTTGGCCGGGCCGCCGCAGGTGGGGCACTTGGTCTGCACCCACGCCTCGATGCCCGCCAGCGGCGATTCGCCCGTGCCGGTCGGCTCGTAGCGTTCGACCTCAGGCAACTTCACCGGCAGATCGGACTCGGGCACGGGAACCACGCCGTGGGTCTGGCAGTGCACGATGGGAATGGGCTCGCCCCAATAACGCTGGCGCGAGAACACCCAGTCGCGCAGGCGATAGCTGACCGCCGCGCGACCGAGGTTCTTGGATTCGAGGTAGGCGCAGATCTTCTTCTTCGCCTCGACTGTGGCCAGGCCGTCGAGCATTCCGGAATTGATGTTGCTGCCTTCGTCGCAGAATGCCTTGCCTGCCTCAGGCGTGCTGTGGTCTGCGGGCTCCACCACTTGTTTGATCGGCAGCCCGAACTTGGTGGCGAATTCGTAGTCGCGCTGATCGTGCGCGGGCACGGCCATGATGGCGCCGGTGCCATAGGTCGCAAGCACGTAGTCCGCGATCCAAACCGGCGTCCTTTCGCCGTTCGCGGGATTCTGCGCGTAGGCGCCGGTGAAGGCGCCGGTCTTATCCTTGCCGAGATCGGTGCGCTCGAGATCGCTCTTCTTGCGAGCAGAGTTCTGGTAGACGCGGACGGCCTCGCGCTGCTCGGGCGTGGTGATGCGTTCGACCAGCGGATGCTCAGGCGAAAGCACGACATAGGTCGCGCCGTAGAGCGTATCCGGCCGGGTGGTGAAGACCTTGATCTCCTCGCTGGCCGCCCAGCCGTCCTTCCCACAAATGCGAAAGACAGCCTCGGCGCCATCGGAGCGGCCGATCCAGTTGCGCTGCATGGCCAGGGTGGATTCGGGCCAGTCGACCAACTTCAAGTCTTCGAGCAGACGATCCGCGTAGCGGGTGATGCGCAAAAGCCACTGGCGCATTGCCTTGCGTTCGACACCGTTGCCACAGCGTTCGCAGCGGCCTTGCGTGACCTCTTCGTTGGCCAGGCCGGTCTTGCACGACGGGCACCAGTTGATAGGGATCGTGCCCTCGTAGGCCAGGCCCTGCTTGAAGAGCTGAAGAAAAATCCACTGCGTCCACTTCACGTAGCCCGGATCGGTGGTGTTGACCTCGCGTTCCCAGTCGTAGGCAAAGCCGACCGAATCGATCTGGCGGCGGAAATTGGCGATGGCCTTTTCCGTGGTCGCGCGCGGGTGGATGCCAGTCTTGATGGCGTAGTTTTCCGCCGGCAGTCCAAACGCGTCCCAGCCCATCGGATGCAGCACATTGAAGCCCTGCATGCGCTTCCAGCGCGTGATGATGTCGGTCGCGGTGTAGCCTTCGCAGTGGCCCACGTGCAAGCCTGAGCCCGACGGATAGGGAAACATGTCGAGGGCATAGAACTTCGGCCGCTTGGGATCGAACGTGGTGCGATGCAGTTTGGATTCGCGCCAGCGCGCCTGCCACTTGGGTTCAATGATGCGATGTTCGTAGGGCATGAAAGCGGCGGGAGTTTACAACACGAATCGCGCGATGGCCGAAGGAAGAATCTTCAACACTACGGGCCGCTGCTCTCGGCTTCGCCATCTCCGTAATCCACGCCCGGCTTGGGCACGAACGCGTCGATGGGGTGCTTGATTTTGCCCATGATGCGGCCCTCGGTGACCAGGACGGGGATCGGCTGCTTGAGCTCGTAGTAGTAGCCACGGGTGTCGAGCAGGTATTCGTACTGCTTGTCCTCGTAGGTGAAGCGCTTGCGCAGAGTGATCGGCTGGTTGCCGATGCGCTCGAACGGCCGCCGACGCAGGATGAAGTCGAACATGCGCACGGCCCGGCTGTTCACTAGGCGGTGGCAGCCGTGGGAAAAGCGCCGGGCGATGGACGTGTAGTCGTCCGAGCCGTGCGTGCGGATCTGGTTGTCGAAGAGCTGGCTGCCCGCCTTGCGATGGTGAATCGCCAGCACCAGGCCGTAGGCCGACTGGAAGCCGGGCCCCATGACGTCGGTGTTCACCACCGTCACTGGCCCCACGTCGCGGTCGAGCGTCTTGCGAGTCAGGAGATCCTTGGCCGGCGTGCCGTCGGGCGGGATCCACACCGGGCTGGCCACGATCTGTTGCCAGATGCGCGGCCCCACATCCGAGTTCTTGTACTTGTAGTACACCTTGCCGTTCTTCTGAGTTTCGCTGCGCCACGATCCAATCGTCGTGCGCCAGCGCACGAGCGGGATCTTCTGCTTCTGCCAAAGGACGAACACGGTCAGCGTCGGGAAATTCACGCGTAGCTGGGCGACGGGCTGGCCGCTTTCGTCGAAGGGAAAATCGTACCAAACGTCGCCGCGATCGATCTCGACCGACAGCTCCATATGCTGGCTGTAGTAGGGCGGTGGCGCCCCCGGGCGATACGCCACGTGCAAGGTCGCCAGGCCCTCACGCCCCACCCTACGCAGAAAAGTCGCGGCGTCGTCAGGCGTGCGAATCTTCAAGTCGGCCATCAGCGCGTCGGCGTAGTCGCCTATGAGGTTCGGTACCGGGTGCTCCTTTCCGGCGACATCCTTGTAGGTCGCCGGCTTCTTTCCGCCCGCGACCGAGCCGTCCTCGAGAATGCCGGCCGCGTCCGCGATGCGTTCCATCAGAATGCGGCGAAAGGTTTCGAAGTGCAGCTCCATCTGCGGACGTTGCAACGCCGCCAGCGTCTCGCCGCCGAGAAAGCCCCAACCGAAGATGTCGTTCTTGCGCTCCCACGCCGCCAAGGCCTGATTCGTCGCGAGGTCGAACAAGCCATGAACGTACTTGGTTCTCAGCGAGAGCAATCCCTCGCAAATCAGGCGCGCCTGCACCGCGCGCACGGCCCGCAAGCGCGCCTGCCCCCGGCGGTAGCGCTCGATGCGCACGGCCTGCTTGCGGTCTTCACGGGCGATTTGCGCGAGCAAGGCATTGCGGCTGTCGTCGGTAAGTTCCCTGTCGCCAGCCGGAGCCAACTGCACCTTGCCCGTGGTCGCATCGGCGCCGAACTTGTCATGCGTCAGGATCTTTTCCACCCAAGCGGCGTCGGAAAGCGCCTCGCTGTATTCGTGCTTGGATTGCTCGCGGCTTTGATAGGTGACCATGCCGTCGAACGACGCGAGTCCAGGCAGATCGACTTGCGTGTAGCAGGTCTTGCCCCGATCTTCCTCGAAACGCGCCAGCAGCACGGAGAGCGTGGGCGGGATGCCGTAGGCTTCGAGGTAGTTGCGGTCGCGCTGCACGCGCACGGCGCGCTTGGCCTCGGCGATGGCGCGCCTGCCTTCGCTGGTTTCGGCCGCGCCCTTTTCCAGCGCAACGCCCGCGGCGGACATGGCTGCCAGCGCACCCTGCGGAGTCTCCATCAGGATCTCCTCGGGGCTCCTGCGATCATTGGCCAGCGCCACGAAGGTGCCGCGATACCTGTTTGGTTTGACCGGGCGGCCAGGGCCATCGGATTCACTGAAGATGAAGGGCGCCCATTCATCCGAGAGATCCACATCCAGCAGGCCTTGCGCCCGAGCCTCGGCCACCGATTCCCGGCGGTACTCGGGCAGGCCTAGCGCATAGGTTTCACCTTCACCCAGCGGACCGCGCGGATCCCAGGGCACCACCGGCAGAGCGGGTTCGACGATCGCGGCGCCGGCATCGAGTCGGGCGGACTGGGTCGCGACACGGATCGGTTGCGGTTTCTGGTCGCAGCCGCTCGCCAGCGCCGCGAGTATGGCCGCGGAAAGAAGGATGGGAGAAATGCGTTCCGGCACAGAGGTTCCAGGGAAGATCCCACGCAAGGTAGCGCCTCGATAGAGGGTCTGTCACCTCACATCGTGTAGCTTTTGCGTTGTTCGGGCATCTTAGGAAGAAGGAGTCGCAATAAAGCATGCCATCCATCGCCGTCATCGGCGCATCGACCGACCGAAGCAAGTACGGCAACCGCGCCGTGCGTGCCTACGTGGAGCAGGGCTGGACCGTGTATCCGGTGAACCCCAAAGAGGACCAGATCGAAGGTCTCCCTTGCTACCGCGGCATCGCGGACATTCCCACGGCGGTCGACCGCGCCTCGCTCTACGTGCCGCCCGCCGTTGGCATTCAGCTTCTCGATGCCATCGTCGCCCGCGGCGCCAGAGAGCTTTGGGTCAATCCCGGTTCCGGCAGCCCCGAGCTGCTGGCGCGAGCCGACGAACTCGGTCTGGTCGCGGTAGAAGCATGCAGCATCGTGGCCGCCAGCGACGGTCCCGAGACATCCGCGGTCAATCCCTGAACCGGCCACGAAGAGCTTGAAGCAACTGGTTGACACCCGCAGCCTATGCGAGTAGATCCTTGCGGCTCGAAACGCTGGTCATCAGCGTCTCAAGCATGGGGTGGTAGTTAAGTTGGTTATAACGCCGGCCTGTCACGCCGGAGGGCGCGGGTTCAAGTCCCGTCCACCCCGCAAGACCCCTCTGGAGAAATCCAGAGGGGTTTCGCTTATTTAGGGCATTTAGCGTTCCGGGAGGCCAGTTGGTCTCCATGTGCCAAAGCCGGACCTGTATCCATCCTGTATCCATTTTCTGCTACACTTTGGCAGGAGGTTGGGCATGGGCGACATCGTCCGACGCGGTACACGGGACAATCCGAAGTACTACGGTCGTTATTTCGAATCGGATGGTCGGCGCAAGATGCGTCTGCTGAAAGGCGCCCGAACCAAGAGCGAAGCGCAGATTCTTCTGGCCAGCGCCGAGCTGCGCGTAAGCCAGGGTCAGGTCGGCATCGTGCCGCTGGAAGAATCGCAGAGGTGCGGCCCGCTGATGGACGAGTGGCTGGCGGGGCTCGCCAACCGGAACGCCGCTGACGATCGAAGCCGCTTCCGTCGCCATGTGCGATCCGAGTTCGCCGATACCGACCTGGACGATTTGCAGTCCATTGCGCCCATCATGGCCTGGATCGAGCAGCAGCGCCGCGATGGCGAGCTGAGCGACGCCTCGATCCGCCACAATCTAAACCTGCTCTCGCGCTTCTTCTCGTGGGCCATCGAGCGCGGACACGCCGAGATCAACCCCGTGCGCATGATCCCGGTTGGCAAGCGTCCGCAGCAGGCGCAGAAGCGCGACCTACCCTGGCTCAAGGACGACGCCACGGTGGTGGAGCTGATGTCGGCGTTGCCCGAGCCCATCAACCTGATGTTCTACCTGGGTAACCGTTCGGGCTTGCGGACCGGCGAGTTGGCCGGCCTGCGCATGGCCGATCTCGGCTACCTGAAAGACGGCCTGATCCGAATACGCTACTCGTACGACGGCCCGCTCAAGGAAGACAAGGGTGAGGTCGGCAAGATGAAGTGGGGCCCCGCGCCCGCCGATGCCGGAGAGTTCCTGACCGTATGGCTCAAGCGCCGCAAGCTACAAGGGGCCGGCCCCGAAGATTTGGCGTTCCCCGCCCCACCCTCGCCCAACAGCAAGCGCAAGGGTAAGTGGCTCGGCTTCCGCAAAGAGTTCATCAAGGACTGCTGGAACGAGGCCGTGGGCAAGGTGAACAAGGAGCACGCGAAGGCGGCCAAGGAGCCCGATAGAGTGCAGCGGCCCATCGCGCTCACCTGGTACCAGGCCACCCGGCACAGCTTCGTCACCCGTAACCTGGAAGCCGGCGTGTCGTTGGATGAAGTGAGCGCGGCCATCGGCCACTCGTCGCCGGTGGTGACCAAGCGCTACTACGACCACCACGTGCGCAAGACTTTCTCCGCGGGAATCACGGCGGGGTTGAAGAAGAAGTAGGCGGTACCTGGAGACGATCGCCTTGGACGGCCACCGGACGACCGAATAAAGCGCGGCCCCCAAGACCTGAGCTGCCTGGATTTCCAGGCCGATATTGAAAACAGCGATCGCGACTAACGCGACCATTTTCCGGCCCTCTGGCCTGATCATCTACAGCTCGACAGTGTAGCCAACAGGGACTTCTTGGTTTATGACAGTCGGAGAGTGAGGAGTCGAAGGTGTGACCAATCAACCGCAAGACAACGAATCCACTCCGACGGTTCCGCTCATCTCCGGACCGCAGCTGTCGATGGTCAGCGAGGACTACTCCGCCGGAGAGATCACAGTCGTGTACGATCGGACGGACGCTGAACGCGACCTCCTCTTCGCCGTCATTGAACTCCTTCCGAGTGGCTTGGAGACTGGCCCCGACGATCCAAAGCCGCGTTCTAGAAGTCTGGCTGGCAACACCAAACACGAGTTGAACGTCATCCGCTGGCATGTATCTCCGGCGGACGCAATCCTTTGGTACGATGATGCCAGGAATGGGCGGCGGGTGTCGCTGCCGACGGTGGACTCTCAGCAGAAGCCTCTCACTTTGAAGGTCGGCAAGCTGGCATCGGAGCCACCTTGGCCATCCCTCGTCTACGAGTCGGAACTCTTCTGGAATAGCGCCCCTTTCTGGGGGGAACGGCCTGGCGGTAGCCGGATCAGCCAGGCTTTCTGCATCGCCGAAGGACCCGATCCCAGCCCATGGAATCAACCGAGGGCAAAGCGAGCACGAGAGTGGCTACAGGAGAATCTTCCCATTGATCTGTTTTCGCGGAAGTCGCTGTGGGGGTCTGTCAACCTTGTCTTTCCCAATCCGCTGTTTCGCCGGCTCTCGCAACGCCTGACAAACGACGAGGGTAGAAGGGTGGCGCTCGAATTGAAGCCGTACCCTGGAAAATCTGTCGAGGGTCTACAGATCATCGTTCGCGAACATCGTCCTCGTGGCCCAGCAGTCGTCTCCGTTTTTCGCCTGGCCAGTCCAAGAGTGATCTTGGACTTTCCACACAGCGTCCACCGGACGGAAATAGAGGTTATGTGTCCTAAGCGCGGTCTTCTGTTTCGGAGCGAGCCAGCGACTTTCATCCGTCAAATTCAATTGAACTTCGGACTAATCGCAGGCCAACGTCAGGTAGTAGTCCCGCAGCGGTCGCGCCACAGGCCCAGCGAAACGCATACCGCCACGATCTTCTCGCCTACAGAAACGAGTGCGGTAGGCGTTCTGCCTTCGCAAGACGCTCTTGATATTGCTCTCCAGGACAAGACCCAACAGCAGCTGTCGAACAATGCGGATCTTGGTATTCGCTGGTTCAACGGCGCTGTCGAATCGGCAACCCAGTTTGTTCAAGATCTTGTGTCAAAGGCGCGCAGGACTGTCATCATCGTTGACGCCTACTTCGACGCGATCGAGCTGAGGCGCTTTGCCTTGGCCAATGCTACTCGGGGTGTTGCGATTCAAATCCTTACCTCGAAGATGTTCCTCAGAGATGGCTCAGAAAAAGGAAAGACTCGCCAGCGAGAGAGGGAGTTCCAACACGACTTGGAAGGGATACGCACCCAAGATTCGACAAACACGATTGAGGTTCGAGTCATGGGCGGCGAAAAGGCAGAAATTCATGATCGGTTTCTGTTGCTCGACGACAACGTGTGGTTGCTGGGTTCTTCACTCAACGAGTTCGGCGAGCGTGGGTCAACTGCAGTTCGCCTGGAGAACCCACTAACCATTCCCGCTGACATACTCCGCATGTGGAACAACGCGCAGGTACTCGCGGATTTCGTCGCCTCGGGGACAGAGAAGCCTACAGAATGAGTATTTTTGATCCGTGCGTAGTCCGCGACACCCCGCCGCAGAAACAACGGTCCGCACCAACACTGCACTGGATCGCCATGCCTGGAGATTCGTGGCCCCAACCTCGTCGAGAGGCCTCGCCAGAATCGCGTGCGGTGGCCCTGAGCGAATTCATGACAGCACTGGCTGGGGCATGCGGACGACTTTGGGTACTAGACCGGTTCTTTGATTTCTGGTGTGGCCTCGAACCCATTCTGGATGCACTGGAATGCGTGCCCAGGCGTCAACGACCTGGCTTCCAAGTGCGAATCCTCACTGGTAAGGAGTCCCGCAAAAAGATCAAGGATAGCCTTCTCACGGAAGGCATCACAACCGTCAAAGAAGAGGAAGTGCGGGTGCTCAAAGACAAGTCCGTTCACGACCGGTTTGCCTTGGTCGATGACGACCTTTGGCACTTTGGCTCGACGGTCGGTGGCGGATATCATCAACTATCGGCCGCAAGTCGCGGATGGTACGAGCGAGCCCCTGAGCTATCGCGGGTCTTCGAGAACCTCTGGTTGCAGGCGAAACGATGAGAGACCCCAGGTTTCGGCAGGACGTTTACCATGCCCACTTAGCCAAGCGCAGGCGTGACGCCGAGTCCGAGGACGTCGAAGAAGATGCTCTCACGACTGTCGCAAACGCCCTCCGAACGGCCTGGAATGCATGTCTTGGAGGAGGAGGTTTTTCGGCGACGGGATTCGTAATCTGTTTTGACGAACAGATGGGCAAGCTCGGTCCGGAAGCTGGCAACCTGCTCATTGCCAGTCGCAAGGTTATGGACGGCCCATCCAACGGCGACTCCTCTTGGCAAGACCGTGCGGCCGTCCTGGTTGGGGATACAATCGGTGACTGCCTTGCCAGCGCAACTGCTGCGGCAGACTTGTTCGACGAGACTCAGAAGCTCCTAAGGTTCAATGACCTAGGCTCAATTGCGCTGGATGAGGCTTTCGTGCGGTCCTGCGGCAATAGCACGGATGCAGCAATCCGATGGAGTGCGGCCCTCGAACAAGTCCCCAAGGATCCAGCCGAGTATCTGGCGTCCTCTGAGCGAAAAAGCTATTCAGCGGGCCTCCGCCGGGAGAAGACGCTCCACCCAACAGATCTCTGGTCACACCACTCAGGCTTCTTCCGTCTCTGTGATGCTTTGCCACATAGGCTGCGGATTCTAGGCGAGATCTCGCTGTCGGCTATTCTTGGTGCGATAGAAGAAATTCCAACCCACACAGTTCGAAGAGAGATTCTCGACTATCTCGGCCTATTCGAGGATCGAGATTTCCTGACAGAGGCGATCAAGCAAGCACCTCTCGTATACCAGAATGGCGTTTGGACCCAACGAGTGTCCTTATTCTATCTCGTGGACGAAGCCGTCAGGCACGCTGCAGGACTCTCGGACGCTGTCGAGCGTGCAGAACAGAGAGGCGGTACCGATCCGCCGATTGGCGCGGCCAAGCCGGCGGACGCGTCGCCAACACTTACTCTACTAAGGAATTCTGAGCTGAAGGGATGGTTGTCGCTGGTCTTCGCGAGCTTGCTAGGACGCTCCGATGGACCTCACCTCGCCATCGCATTTGGCGCCGAGTTGGTCGGACGCACCACTTCGGTCAGAAATACTGGAGGACAGCAAAGAGGATGGGATGCGAACGAAGCGGCCAGGGACGCGCTGATAGAGCAACTTTCGGCCTTTGGGACCACGGTCTCACAACTGCGAGACGTCGCGCCGAGTGGAAATGCTAGCGACGAAAGACGCTCCCCGCTGAATTACCTAGTTCTTGCCGCCTGCATGGACCACCTTCGACGAGCGAGGGCGGGCGGGAGCACCCCCGTCGGTGTTCCGAAGCCCTCAAACGTCTGGGAATGGTACCAGGAACTTTTGGGCAGGCCGGATCCTGCACTTTCATCGCACACCAATCCGTATGGACCAGCCAGCCCCTGGGTATTTGCCGTCTTGGGCTCCTCCCTGGTCGCGGAGCCCGACCCGGCTGGACGGTGGTCCACGGCATGGAAGAGCATCTACACGCAGCGTGAATTGGCACGTTTTGATCTAGGTCAACGCGACCTGCTGGCGCCGAGCGAACACCTGCTTTTGCTTGCGAGAAGCGCTTCCCTTCTGACCACGCCGGGAAAGATCTCAGAAGATGAGCAGCTGCTGTGGTGGGAAGGCCAGAGACAGGTGACCTCGCTTTTCCTGAGCGGCTTGTTACTCAAGACTCCGCTTGAGATGATTGGCCCTTGGACGTTCTTTCCCGTTGTTCCCCATGTCATGGGGGCGTCTTGGAAAGATTGTGTCCGTAAGTGCAAGGACAGCCTTCAAGCTAGCGACGCCTCCACGCTCCTATCGGCAAATGCTCTTGTTCAGAACGGCCTAGACCCGACCGCCGTTCGGCAGGTCTTTGGAGAGATCGACTGCGATCCGATCGTCGTCGGGAAGAAATTCTCTCGCTGGCTGCTCGACTCGGGTAACGAAGCCAAGTCCATGATCGACATTCCAAGAATTCTTGAGGTGTTTAAGTAGGTAAAAGAGGGACTCGTTGGCTTGACTGGCTCTCGAATGAACGCGCTCATGATCTTCGCATTCTGGCACTCGCGAGCCCCAAAGAAATATCGGTCGCCAAGCCCATTGGGCCATCCTTTCGACCAAGTCCTAGTCATGGGGGACCGCTGTGTGTAGCGCCAAGGGCTGGTGGCAACAGGCACTCTCGCATGGTTTCGTTGAAGGCGGACTGAACGAGTTGACGCTCGGCGAGCTTGGTCAAGTCGAGCTGGATCAGCAGCAGCGATTGGCAGCACTGGCTTATGGCGATCTCTCCCGCGACGAAGCCGTCGTCGCGTTTGCAATTGTCGCCGAGAACGGGTTCCATCGTTTTGGCCGGCGAACCTCGCTCGGCGATGACTCGATCGACGCAGTACTTCAGCACATCATCTCCCGCTACCCCGATAGTGCCCGACGGGACCGCGCGGGATCCCGCGCGATATACAGGGCTATGCGGTGGTGGCAGTCCGGCATCGAGTCGGCACCCGTTCTCGACGCGATCGCTCAAGTCAAGGTTGGCCTAACGAGAGCGTTTCGAGCGCCGGGCGGTCGCATCGTGTTTGCTCCGGCCGCACCGATAGAGACCGCTTTCCGAGCCCACTGGTTCGATGTGCTACGCCTGCGCAGACGCGCACTCCAAGGCGAGACCATCGTTCCTGAACGACGCCAGTTTCGGGCACTCGTTGAACGTCTAGATCTGCACTGCATTCGCGAACTGCGCCGATACGGCGACCGCTGCGATCCACCGGGGAGCGATACTATTTGTGGTCAGGAGTGCAGCAAAATCGCCGTACAAGCCCTGCAGATGCAGTTCGCAGGCGTAGCTGACGATGAACGTTGGGGAGGGCTTGACCGGGCACAGCAGATGGCGGCGCTCTTGCCGCTGTACGAGAGAGCCACCGCGCGCCTCTTCGTTCATTCGCGGGCTTTCCGTTTCGTGGCGTCCGATGCAATCCTGACCTCCGCTATCGAAGTGCTGTCGCTCGACGAAATGGCCGACCATCTCGCCTGCACAGGCGCACTAGACGCCCCGGCCGCACGTGATTTCTACGAATCGCTTCTCTGGAACGGCAATGCTGGTCGTCGAGCTGCATCCCATCCTCTGATTCCCGCCCGCGATGGTAGGGCACTGCTTCTCCCGTCGCGGGTGCTCTTCCAGAACTGGCTTGCGACCCGGGAGCTGGCTGCAGCCCAAAGCATCCAAGGCACCAATGAGCTTGCGACCGCCAGGGACCGAAGATACGCGAGGAGGGCTGAGGACATCCTCTTCAAATGCGGATTCAGATTCATTGAGGCAGGCGTCCTCGTCAAACGTGCCAATGGAAGCCGCCTGACTGACCTCGACGTGGTCGCTGTTGAACCGGGGCACGCCGGGGTGCTGGTTCTCCAACTCAAGGCGTTCTTGCTCCCAAGGGATGTGAACGAGCTTCGTCGTGCCAACGACAATGTCGTGGATGCGATTCGACAGTGCCGCCGAGCCGATGATGATCGGGAAGCAACGCGTCGAGCCATCGAAGCCCGCTTCCACATATCGCTACCATCCTCATGGACCCTCCGGCAGCTTATCGTCGTAGAAGCCACGCCGGGCACGGAAGGACTCCCATCCGAGTATCCAGTCGTCAGTCTTGACTGGCTCTCGACTCAATCAGATCGTGACATGCTGCCAAGCGTTGCGACTCTGTGGAAGGCCGCTATGGAGTTACCCGACGCCGAGGAGTACATGGCGTCAATTCGCCCTGCATTCGGTCTGATAGGTGACGGCCCGCCCCGCCAGGGTGCTCCCCTCCGCTCGGCGGTATTCCAGCACGCGGCAGAACCGCTGTTCACACGCGACGGTCCTGATGAGGTCTAAGCGCTGACCGGGATGGCCCGTGGGCAGACGCCTGACGAGATGTTCTTTGGGACCAGCGCCAAAGTGCCCGAGGAACTGGCGCTGGCCAGGAGCAATGCGCGGGCAACACGCATGGCTGCCAACCGCGCGATGTCTTGCGAGCGCTGTGGGGGAAGCAAGCCAGGGCAATCTGCACAAGCTCGGGGTTGGCGTAGTGGTTGGCGTTCTCAATGTGCTCGATCATCGCCTTCTCGGCCAGGCCTTGCCCGGGCGGGGAGAGCCTCGGTCAGCCTGATTGCGGTTTCGACTGCCTCATGGTGGCAGAAGAATGGACACACATAGGACACTCGTCCCCAGTCGTGACCAAGCGCTACGACGACCACCACGCCACCACGGGCGCAAGACATTTTCGGCGGCGATCACGGCTGGGTTGAGGAAAAAGTAGGCGGCACGATGGTGTCGGCCGAATCCCGACGCCCCCGCCTCGCTTCCACTTCGACCATAAGCTCTGAAAGCCTGAAACGTAGCCGACGCCCTTTGTGCTGACAGGGAATGGTGCCTCTGGCGGCGGCCTTGCGCAACGCCGCCTCGGTCATGCCGATTCTCTCCGCCGCCTCGGCCGCGTCCATGAGGCGATCCGCGAACGGCGCCCTCGCGATCTCCTCGCGGACGATGATGCGGATCTCGTCGAAGATGGCCGCGCGGATTTCAGGGCTGGCAAGGGCACGGGCAATCGTGGCGTTCGCCACGCCGACCAAGGCGTCGTTGAGCTGCGACAGATCCGCGCGCGGAAGATCCTGCGACGATGTGGGCCGGGGACGAAAGGCCGAGTTGCCGCGCGGGCCAATGCGGTCACCCCGGGCGAATGCCCGTGGCGAGGGAGAAGACTGTCGTGACCGCATGAACGCTATTCTGGAGCCCGACCTCGCAGAAAAGCGATCCGCAACAAGGGGGGCTACCTACTTGCTGAAGACTTCAGCCTCGCAAGGGCTTCCCTCACCTGGCGTGCCCGCTTGTCACTCTCCTCATTTGGAAATGGCCAGATGAGAGGTGGCTTGCCAGTTTCCCTGGCTCTCCGAACCCGGTCTTCAATCGAGCCTGGAGTCCGCCCATTTGGAACTCTGTAGAAAGCCGCAGCGATTTCCTTGGGCTTCCAACCGTGTTGCACAAGATAGCAATCGACCTTGGTTTCCGCGTAATCGGCGCGCCACCGGCCCCGCTCCTCCGCAAGAGAAGGGGTGGCCAAACCTCCTGCAATGCTCCTCTCTGCGGCGATCAGTGCACGCACAAGGGGATCCGATCTTCTAAGCGCGCTCTCAAGCGGAGCTAGCTTCGACCTTAGACTCACCCCTTTCAAGGTGATTTTGACACCTAATACGCCGATGTAGGTGAGCCTGCAAATAGGTCAGAATTGGACGTCGGGTCAATACGGATGTTGAACCCCGTATCA
>OCTA010000327.1_pt1 | contig 44149 bp, 41 predicted proteins | sample 1538991 | NCBI WGS metagenome assembly OCTA01 (sample SAMEA3539302, study PRJEB22396) | soil metagenome | biome: tundra; feature: field; material: soil | place: USA | collected 2010-05 | depth 0.15 m
GATACGGCGACCACCGAGATCTACACTCTTTCCCTACACGACGCTCTTCCGATCTATCTCAAATTTTCTTTTCAAAAGTTCTGATTGGAACAGTTTCACTCTAAAATGCTACCTGGGAGTGGAGAAGGGTAGTTCAACTGCAAGGAATTTGAGTGCGGTAAAGTGCACTAAAGTGCGGTAAAGTGCGCTAAAATCCTATTACTGACTATATTACGACTATAATACGAGTATAATGTAAATCGATGGAGGATAGCTGCAGGTTCTATACTAACCCAATGTTGGATTGCAATTGGTTCTATACTCCTTTTTATTAAACATTTATTCTGTTTATTTTTCTTACCGGATTGGTTCTATTTATTCACAATGCGGACTAATAAACATGAAAGAATCAAAGAATGATCTAATTATTAAGTTCAGCGGGAGATTGGATAACTTATTAATAAAGCACAGGGGGATGGTAATTCTAAATTATAACGGTAACCCTGATATACCGGATGAACCTTCATCAGGTTATCTGAAAAACCAGGGTAAGATGGGGGTGACATCGACTTTTGCAAAGGCAGTTAATTCAATCCCAATTCTAAAAGAGATTTGGCACAAGTCGTATTTCAAGAAGTCACCAAAGACACGATTCAAAGTGGACCCTTATAAAAGAAACAAACCAGGGAAAGCGGTGGCATTTAATAAAATTATAGCGGCTAATAATAAATTTTCAGGTGAGGAATACCCTTCAATACATAATATGATTATTCCCTATTCAGGCAACGGACTTTCGATATCCCAAGCTGTATATAACAAGCAAGGAATTGATTTTTATATTCCTCCATCCCCAGGTTTTTTTGATTTTCCTGCCAGCGGAATTGGATTAACAGGGGCAGCCATAATTTGTGCATATAATCCTAAAAGAAGGGCTAATAAAAAATTTGAGCTGCTCGCTAAATGTTATACCATAAATGATTTTATTTATACTGAGAGGAATGATCTATCCATAGCATTTGAACCTGAAGAGGCAGAGAATATATGGAAGTATAAGAACGTTATTTTATACTTTACTATAGTAGTTATTGATGAAAAGAAGAATATTCTAAAGTGGTCAAATACAGGAGGGATTGAATTGGTAAACAATACCAGGACAGGTGCGGTTAAATAAAAGATACCGGCTCTGAGGGATTAAATTAAAGAGGGGTTAGTGAGGGCGGGTGATCATAATGAAAATCATCCATCCACCCCACAATAAAATCCATCCAAAGAGAATGAAAATAAGATAAAGGACGATATTGTAATTATGAAGCCATGCTTTAACTTTTTGCAAGAGCATAAGACACTCCATTTGTCGTTTTTATTATGGACATATCAAGTATACTTATTTTCTTAATTAAATAAAATGATTTAACGAGTCTGCGCTTATTTGTTAGTTCTCATATATTAGAATCTACTGCTTTATAGTTGCTAATTAATTCAACAATCTATCTGAAAACTTGCAATAATCACATCTTTCCTATATTTTTTAGTTCATTATTATTTGAAAAAGAAAACTAATTACAATTGGAGTAGTATGTTCAATTCTATCGTATTAGTAAAGCAAGTGCCGGATACTGCAAACATATCGGGGAAGGTTATGAAGGACGATGGTACGGTAAACCGTGCGAAATTACCTGCTATTTTTAATCATGAAGACAAGGTAGCATTAGAACTTGCATTAAGAATAAAAGAAACGTACGGGGGGAAAGTAACCGCTATAACGATGGGACCTCCGAGAGCTTCGGACATATTAAGGGAATGCCTTTTTATGGGAGCTGATACAGTTTATCTTATCAGCGACAGGAAATTTGCGGGAGCAGATACACTTGCAACTTCATACGTATTAAGTGAGGCGATTAAAAAGATAGGTAATTATGATATAATCTTTGCAGGCAGGCAGGCAATTGACGGAGACACCGCGCAGGTTGGTCCCCAGACAGCCGAGAAGCTGAACATTCCACAGGTAACTTATGTTGAAGAAATAATAAGCTGTAAAAAAGATAAGATTACTATAAAGAAAAAGATAGACGGGGGTTATGAAATAGTTGAGGCGGCATATCCTGTTTTACTTACAGTTATTAAAGATGCAGCGGATACACGTCCTTACAAGGCAAAGAGAATAATGGCTTATAAGAATGCAAAGTCTTTGACCGATCTTGAAGGAATGACCGAGGGGAACTCATTATTATACACAGATAAACTGGTACACGAGTATGAAGAGAAAAATCTTTTCATACCGACATTTACGATGGATGAGCTTAAGCTTGATCCGGAGAGATGCGGCGTAAAGGGTTCCCCCACGAAAGTTTTTAAGATTGAATCTGTAGTTTTAGCCGGAGGGAATCATATAAAGATAGAAGCTACAAAATCAGGGATAGGAAATTTAATTGACCAGCTTATGGCTGACCACATTTTCGGATAAGGAATTTAATTTATATGAATAAGCTTTCAAATGAATTATGGGTTTTTATAGAGCAGAGAAACGGTAAGGCGGCGGATGTTTCTTTCGAACTGCTGAGCAAAGGACACAAACTTGCGCTTAATATGGGGGGAGTTCTTAAGGCAGTAATAATTGGTGATTCAGTAAAGGAAATTGCAAAGGAAACATTTAAATATGGCGTCAGCGAAGCTCTTGTAGTAGAACATCCCGATTTGCTGGCATACAAGACGATGCCTTACAGCAGGATAATGAACAAACTTGTTAATGAGGCGAAACCAAGAATAGTTCTATTCGGCGCCACAATTATAGGAAGAGATCTTGCTCCAAGGGTAGCTTCAAACACGAAGAGCGGATTGACGGCCGACTGCACTGAGCTTAAGATTGATTCGATTAAATACCTGGGGAAAGAGTTTAAGGATCTGCTTATGCAGATACGTCCTGCATTCGGGGGAAATATTATAGCTACGATTATTACTCCCGACAATCCTACGCAGATTGCCACAGTGAGGGAAGGAGTAATGGAGAAGCATCCAGCGATTGCTGCCAAAGAAATTAAGATTACGGAAATTCCATACTTCCCTGATCCAACTGATGATCTTGTAAAAATAATTGAGCAGCACAGAGAGGAGAGCAAAATAAATCTAAAAGCTGCTTCAATAATTGTTTCGGGGGGGTACGGTTTAGGAACAAGGGAAAACTTCAAACTTATATATGACCTCGCACATACGCTTGGAGGCGAAGTTGCCGGAAGTAGAGCCGCTGTGGACGCGGGATTTATTCCTCCCGAAAGGCAGGTCGGGCAGACAGGGGTTACAGTAAGACCGAAGCTTTATATTGCGGTTGGTATTTCAGGAGCAATCCAGCACAGGGCAGGAATGCAGGAAGCTAACAAGATTATTGCGATAAACAATGATCCGGACGCACCTATTTTCGGCGTGAGTCATTATGGAATTGTTGGAGATGCTGCCGAAGTAATTCCCAATTTTATTGAAGCTTATAAACAGAAATTGAAATAAAGGATATTATGCCGAACTTTTTCAAAGATAACAGTGATATTCAATTCCAGTTCAATAATCTTGACTTAAAAGATATTGTGGGTATAACTGAGGATAATTATGAACAGGCAAAAGAATTTAATTATGCACCTGTCAATTATGAAGATGCCATAGAGAATTACCGCAAGGTTCTTGAAGTCGTGGGAGATATAGCAGGGAACTTTGTTGCACCACGTGCACCTGATGTAGATATTGAGGGAGCCCAGCTAAGGGACGGGAAAGTACACTATGCAAAAGGAACCCGTGAAAATCTAAAACAGCTATCGCAGGCGGACCTGATGGGAATGATATTCCCACGGAAATACGGCGGACTTAATTTTCCGTTCACAATGTATATGATGGCAGTTGAGATACTTTCGCGTGCAGACGCCTCGCTGATGAACATTTTCGGGTTACAGGATATAGGAGATACAATAAAAAAATTCGGAAACGAAGCACAGAGAGAGGAATACCTTCCACGTTTTTGTACTGGAGAAGTTACGGGCGCTATGGCATTGACTGAACCAGATGCGGGAAGCGATCTGCAGGCAGTGAAGCTACAGGCATACCAGAACGCTGATGGGAAATGGTTCTTAAAAGGATGTAAAAGATTTATTACCAATGGAAACGGCGAAGTACTTCTTGTACTTGCAAGATCAGAAGCAGGCACAAAGGATGGAAGAGGTTTGAGCTTATTTGCCTGTTATGGAGATCATACAGTAAAAGTAAGAAGAATTGAAAACAAGCTGGGGATACATGGTTCACCAACGTGCGAACTTCAATTTAACGATACTCCCGCACAGTTAGTGGGACAAAGGAAATTCGGTTTAATTAAATATGTACTTGACCTAATGTACAGGGCAAGAATGGGAGTATCAGCACAGGCGCTTGGCATTTCGCAAGCTGCATTTAATGAAGCTTTGAAATATGCAAAGGAAAGAGAGCAATTTGGCAAAGCGATCTATAACATACCTGTTGTAACCAACATGCTTATAGATATGAAAGAGAAAATTGAGAGCAACCGCTCGCTCTTTTACAGCACTGCATTAACGGTTGACAGGAAAGAAAAACTTGAAGAACTAATTGATAAGCTTAAATCGGAAGGTAAGCCGTTTACAGATGAAACCCAAAAGCTGAAGTATGTGATAAAACTTACCAACCTTCTTACTCCAATGACGAAATATATCCTGTCCGAAGCCGCCAATAAGATAACACATGATGCTATCCAAATCCATGGCGGCACAGGTTACATGAAGGAGTTCAATGTGGAAAGACATGCAAGAGATGCGCGCATAACAAATATTTATGAAGGGACTTCACAGATGCAGGTTGTTGCAGCTTCCGGCGGTGTAATTAATGATATACTTGCAGAGTATATTGAAGGAAAGGAAACCAGAGAATATAAGGGAGGATTAAACCGCCTTGCAGGATTCCTAAAGGAAATAAGGGAAATATACAAAGAAGCATTAAAGTACGTCCTTGACAAAAAAGACTCTTCATTCCAGGATGTAGCTGCAAAGGATCTTGTTGACCTATATAGTTATTTATATGTCGGTTACTTATTGTTAGATGAGGCAGAAATTGAACCAAAGAAGATATTTATAGCAAACAGGTACATCCTCAATTCATTAGCTAATGCAAGGAAGAATTTTGAATCAATAAAGAATGAAAACTTTTCAGATATACTTCATGCAGAGGAAATCTTAAATTAACTTTTTATTATAGGTGTAAAATGGAAAGTGTTGCAAAAAATTATTACAGGATTTATGATGACAAAGAGGAGGAGAATTTCTTTAAGAGCAAGCTTGATCATAAAAAGATAAAGGAGCTGTTAAAGGAATTTGAAGGCTCTCATCAGGAATATTACAATAATGATTTCTTTAGCTTTGTAAAGGAGCGTGACTCTGACGCTGATTTGATAAAGGTACAAAGCTTATATTATTAAACCATTTGAGGCTATTACAAGAAGTTAATTTTCCTTTAATATATACTCATCATATTCCAGCTCAAATCGAAGTTTATGTTTTGATTCTTCCTGTGCGAGAGAGAGGAAAAGTTCTTTAAGGAAAGGGATACTTGTTTTTTGTGATAAATTGATATAAAGCTTAAATGCAGCTTTTTCCTTAAGCATAGCAAGAATAAGCGCATCCTGGTAACTAAGATCAAGCGTGAAATTTCCGGAAGTAGTATAATCACTAATATTCAAACTATTTATTGTTTCGGGGGAAGAAGTAAATAATTTTTCTTCTTTTATTTTCATCAGTCGGGCTTTATGATTGATCTCTTCCTGTGCAAACTCCAAGAAAGTTTCCTGCATCCCCTTTTTGACAAGTCCTGCATATTTTGAATAAAACTCGAAGGCATCCTGTTCATTCTGAATAGCAAAATCAAGTATATCATCTGCTGAACTAAACTCTTTCATTTTTGTATACCCTATTAATTATTAAATATTTTCGAAAGCCTTCTGAAAACTATCTTCAAAACTCTTTACGATATAATCACAACCATATTCATATTTGCGGTTATTATCATCATCATCTGTTATAGTGAAATTATACTTCTTCCGAGGAACCTTAATTTCTATTTTCTGCAGTTCAGATGCTAATGCGGAAGTAACATCCTGACCTGTTTTATATTTGATTTTATTCCCAAGGGCTGATATTAAACCGATGAATTGTTCACATGTATTATTCTCAAGTTTTGACTGCATTCCAGGCTGGAAGCTTAAAATATATTTCTGGGTATTAGTAAATGTTCCGCCTGATTCAAACGGCAAAGATGCAGGGAGAATCAGATCGGCAAGTTCAGCAGTTTCAGTGACGAAATAATCACTTACAACCTTAAAGGAAGCTTTATTTATTAAGTCAAGAATTTCATTTTTGTTTATTGCACAACCAACCGGATCTTCTCCAAAGATAAAGAGGTTCTTTAATTCAGTATCCGGTAAACTTTCATCTGTGTATTCATTTATTATTCCACCTAAGTTCAATACAGGAGAAATCCCCATGTCAATCAGACCCTGCGAATTATTCTTCTCTTTCAAGGAAATTAGTCCGCTAGAAGTTTTACCAAGTTTTCCTGTTATTAAAGCAAGATTGAATAATTCTTTGGAGGTGTTAGAAGAAAGATGTTTTTCAGAAAAAACAATTACAGCCTTTATCTCATCATTGAATTCATTTGCAAAAGATGAGACCTGTTCATCAGTAACACCGGCATTTTTAAGGAGCAAATCATAATCTGCTGAAAGAATTATACTGCTAAAACCCTTAAAATCATTTACGTTATCTTTTATGAACAGCGCATTATGCAGTTTATTATTAAGAAGATAATAATTTACTGCTTTAATAAAATGATAATAAGATTTAACGATTAGAACAGAGTCAGCTTTACCGATCATCCGGTTTTCAGTATTATCAGTAATCAATTTCAAGGAAGCATTATTGAGGAAGCGGGTATTATTTATCATGTACCCTACCACCGGATTCTCATAATTTAATTCCGAACCGATAAGATATATCTTATTAACATTATTTAATTCTTCAAAGGGAAGATTAGATGATGAATTAAAGAAATAACCTTCTCCCCTATCTGCATAATGGAAACTTGAAAGATTATTAGTCTTTACGTAATCCCTTGCCAGTTTTTGTACCAGAAACAATTCTTCATTAGTGAGCCGTGCCCCTGCATAGAATGCATTTTCATCGGGTTGAACAGATTTTATTTTTGAAGCGATAACCTGATATGCTTTATCAAAGGTAATTTCTTCAAACCTGCCGTTTACTTTTAATAATGGAGAAGTCAAACGGGCTCTATTGTTGAGGTAATTATATCCAAACTTAGCTAACCTGCAAATATTTGAATCAGAGTTTACCAGTCCATTACTCCCGGTAACTTTCGTTACAAAGCCGCTTTTATGATGGACTATAAGTTCACACCCAACGGAACAATAGTTACAGATTGTTACGAAAGAATCAGTTTTTACAGGACCAGGTTTAAACCTCACATTTTCGGTAATAGCACCAGTAGGACAAGTTGAAATACACATCCCACATGATTCACAATTTGTTTCAGGCAGGGATACCTTTCCGCTAGGAGCGACATAAGTATCGAAGCCCCTGTTAATTAATCCAAGCGCATTTGCGTTTACAACCTGACTGCATATCCTGACACAGCGTGAGCAGAGGATGCACTTATTATTATCAATCTCTATGAATGGATGGGAGAAATCGACCCTATATTTTTTATAGTCGCCACCATATTTAGTCTGGATAGCTCCATATTCTGTAGCATATTTTTTAAGGTCGCAAGTATAATATTCAGTGCAGCCACATTCAAGACACCTAAGAGACTCATCAAACGCCTGTTGCTCAGAATATCCCAATTCAACTTCATTGAAATTTTTTCTTTCAGAGACTTCAAGAGTAGGCATTTCCTCCCTAAGCTGAAGCGAATAAAATTCTTTATAATCTTCTTTTTTCTGTTTTTCGAAATTATCTTTTTTACTAATAAACTCGTACGGTTCGCCAGTAAGTGGAATTCCCATCAAATACTGATAACAGCTTTTAGCGGCTTTTCTTCCCTGAGCTATAGCTTCGATCAATGTAGCAGGACCAGTGACAGCATCCCCGGCAGCGAATATATTTTTTACTGATGTCTGTAATGTTTTTTTGTCAGCATGAATATCCCCCCATTTAGTTATTACCAGCTTTTCATCAAGATTAGTATTTAAGTCATCGAGAAACTCAACATTAGTTTTCTGTCCAATTGCAGCAAGAATAATGTCAAGTTTAATTTCAAATTCGGACCCTTCGATCTTAACCGGTCTTCTTCTTCCAGAGACATCAGGTTCACCCAATTCCATCTTAAAGCAGGACAATGATTTTAATTTACCTGAATCATCCATATTAACCTTAGCTGGTGCGGTCAGGAATAAGTATTCAATTCCCTCGATTTTTGATTCATGGATTTCAATAGGGTTAGCGGGCATCTCTTTTTCAGTTCGTCTGTATATTATATAGACTTTTTCTGCATTACAGCGCATGGAAGTTCTGCAACAATCCATAGCGGTATTTCCGCCACCAATAACACCCACATGTTTACCGGAAAAGTCATAATGCTGGCCAGTCATTTCCATATTTCTAAGGAAATCTATACCGGAAAGAACATTTTCAGCTTTATCATTTTCACAACCGATGCTTGTCCCCACCTGTGAACCAATTGTAAGAATACATGATTCAAACTTTTGTTTTATTTCTTTATAGCTGATATTGGAGCCAAGTTTTTTATTATAATGAATCTTAACGCCAAGGTCAGTTATATTTTTAACCTCGCTATCAATTATTTCATTGGGAAGTCGGTAAGGAGGGATTCCATACCTCAGCATGCCTCCCGGATCTGGGGCAGCTTCAAATATTTCCGCTTCAATTCCATCAACCGCCAGATAATAGGCAGCTGTAAGACCAGCGGGACCGGCTCCGATAATAGCAGTCTTCTTACCCGTTTTGGGTTTTACTTCAGGTTTCCAAGGTTCTCCGGAAGAAAGATCGACATCGGTAGCATAGCGCTTCAAATAATCTATACCTACACCGGTTTCCTCTAGAAAATTCCTTCTGCATGCTACTTCGCAGGGGCGGACGCAGACCCTTCCGCAAATAGAGGGCAATGGATTAACTTCTTTAATCAGAGCAACCGCTTCTTTATACAACCCTTTACTGATAAGAGAAATATATCCCTGCACATCGACACCAGCGGGACAAGTAAGCCGGCATGGCGCCATACAATCAGCATAATGGTTACTCAGGAGAAGTTCGAGAGCTGTCTTGCGGGATTTCCTGACTTTATCGTTATCGGTATATATTTTCATTCCTTCATTTACTTTGGTAGAACATGCAGGCTGAAGTCCCCGCATGCCCACTATCTCAACTACGCATAAATAACAAGAGGAGAATGGATCAAGCCTGTTATCATTACATAAAGTAGGGATATGCACATTTAACCGTTTTGCCAGATCAAGGATTGACTCGCCTTTCTGAGCCTGAACTATTTTATCATTGAGGATTATGTTAAGCATTTCCATTTAATATATCTTTATTGCATCGAATTTGCATTTAGAGTAACAGTCGCCGCATTTAGTGCAAATTTCCTGGTGAATGAAATGGACAATTTTCTTATCTCCGTCAATCGCTCCAACGGGGCAGCCTCTCTTGCACACAAGACAGCCAGTGCACTTATCAGGGATAACCTCATAAGTAAGAAGCTGCTTGCAATAAAGAGAGGGGCATTTTTTATCACGAATATGCGCTTCATATTCATTACGGAAATATTTTAATGTTGTAAGCACCGGGTTAGGGGCAGAATTTCCCAGACCACAGAGGGAAGCATCCTTGATCTGCAGAGCCAGTTCCTCAAGGGCAGGTATATCTTCTTCTTTTCCATCTCCCTGAGTAATTCTTGTTAATATTTCGAGCATTCTTTTGGTACCTATACGGCAGAATGTACATTTACCGCAGGATTCCTTCTGAGTAAAATCAAGAAAAAACCGAGCAACATCGACCATACAGGTAGTTTCATCCATAACAACCATTCCGCCTGAGCCCATAATGGCGCCGGTAGCCGTAACGGATTCATAATCAATAGAAGTATCGGATAAATATTCGGGGATGCAGCCGCCGGATGGACCACCCAGCTGCACAGCTTTGAATTTTTTGTCATCGATAATACCGCCGCCAAGCTTATAGATAATATCACGAATAGTAATACCCATCGGCACTTCAACCAATCCGCCATTTTTTATTTTGCCGGTTAAAGCAAATACTTTAGTGCCCCGATTTTTTTCTTTACCATATTTAGAGTAGGCAGCCGGTCCGTTTAATATAATCCAGGGTATATTAGCAAAAGTTTCAACATTATTGATATTGGTAGGTTTTCTCCATAATCCCTGAACTGCAGGGAAGGGTGGGCGTTTGCGGGGCATGCCACGCTGTCCTTCTATAGAAGCCATCAAAGCTGTTTCTTCGCCACAAACGAAGGCTCCAGCTCCCTCTTTTATAATAATATCAAAATTAAATCCTTCTATACCGAAGAGGTTATTACCCAAATATTTTTTTTCTCTTGCCTGGTTAATAGCACGATTTAATCTTTTAATAGCAAGGGGATATTCAGCACGGCAATAAATATATCCATGATTTGCACCTATTGCGTAAGCACAAATAATCATTCCCTCAAGAACAGAATGCGGGTCACCCTCAAGAACAGAGCGATCCATGAATGCACCCGGATCCCCTTCATCTGCATTGCAAACAACATATTTATCATCTGAACGAGAGTTACGGGCGAAATTCCATTTCATTCCTGTTGAGAATCCGGCACCCCCTCTTCCCCTGATACCTGAATCCAAAACAGATTTGATTACGTCTTCCGGTGGAATTTTTTCAAAGGTAATTTTTTTGATAGCCTGATATCCATGGTTATTTTCATATTCTGTAATATGTTCAGGATCTATGTTACCGCAGTTCCGTAAAGTAATCTTAACCTGTTCTTCGAAATAATCTTTAAAGGTGGTATCGAACATATCAGACTTAACAATATATTTTTTGATGGGAGAGAAATTGACAATATGCTTATCGATTATTTCATCAATTCTTTTTACATCAACATCTCCATAAAGATATGAACCTGTTTCATCGATAATCTCAACAAGAGGTTCACGGAAACACATTCCGACACAGCTTGTTTTAGCCAAATCAAAATTTAAGTTGTCAGCTTCTTTAATTCTGACTATTTCATCATATACTTTTCCGGCACCTGCTGCAATTCCGCAGCTTCCGAGTCCGACTATAATTTTTACGTTTTCCATAATTCCGGTTTGGATTGATTAGGTTTTTTATCTAGTGATTCTTTCCGCTTTATAGCCTTAACAACGTCGACAGCTTTTTTCCCATTAAGCTTGCCGAAAGTTTCATCACCAATCATCATACAGGGAGCTAAAGAACAGCATCCAAGACAGGCAACAGATTCAAGAGTAAACAACCTGTCCTCAGTTGTTTCCCCATCCTTAACATTAAGGAAAGTCTGAATATCCTCTGTAATTTTAGTTGCATTTTGAACATGACAGGCTGTTCCATGGCAGACTCTTACAACAACCTTCCCGACAGGCTGGAGTCGGAACTGAGCATAAAAGGTAGCCACTCCATAAAGATCATTTTTCTTTAATCCAGTTTCCGAAGATATTTTATCGAACACTATTTTGGGAATATAACCATATATATTCTGTGCTCCCTGAAGAAGAGGTATAAGATTCCCTATCTTTCCTTTATAGCGTTCAATAACAGGATCAATTAGTGAAAGATCGACGTCAGGATTCGTATCTGATTTTTCAACAGTCGATTTTATTCTGGATACTCTCATATAACTTTTATAGAATTAATAAAAAAGGAGAAGCAATGCTTCTCCCTTTAATTGAAAATTTTAATTCAGATTTTTTCTTTCGAAACAGTTTCCGATATATACTCTTCTTTTTTACGTTTTTTATTTTCTCTTGCATTAACAGAAGCTTCAACAACCGCAATAGCAGTCATGTTATAAATATCGTCGACAGTAGCACCTCTCTGCAGAACATGGATTGATTTCTTCATCCCCATCAAAACCGGTCCCACAACAGTCGCCTGACCAATTCTTGCCATAAGTTTATAAGCAATATTACCAGCTTCAAGACTAGGGAAGATAAGCACATTTGATTTCCCCTGCAGTACAGAGAAAGGATAATCTTGTTCTCTTATTTCGGGAACCACTGCTGTATCAGCCTGCATCTCACCATCAATTATAAGATCCGGTCTAAGTTTCTTTACTATATTGGTTGCTTCTTTAACTTTTATGGATTGAGGATAGGGAGCGCTTCCGAAATTACTGAATGAAAGCATTGCAATTTTGGGAACAATATCGAATTCCCTAACAGTATCAGCCGCAGAAATTGCTATTTGAGCAAGTTCTTCAGCAGTAGGATTAACATTTACTGTTGCGTCAGAAAAGAAATAAACTTCTTTTTTAGTTATTACAATGTAGAGACCAGAGACGATTTTAAATCCCTCTTTCATTCCGACACATTGTAATGCGGGTTTAATTGTCTGCGGATAATGAGTAGTCAAACCACTAATAAGAGCATCTACATCACCGTTATCCAACATCATAGAACCAAAATAGACCGGATCCCTCATTAAAACTTTTGATTCCCTTAAGGTAGCTCCTTTTCTTTGTCTCTTCAGATAGAACTTTTCTGCATATTCAGTTACCTTAATTGATTTCCGGAAATCAACGATAATAAATTCTTTAGGATCATAATTAAGGTTTTCGATCATCTCCATAATTTTCTTTTCCTTCCCGAGAAGAACAGGGAAAGCTATTCCATCCGTATAACACAAATGAGCTGCACGGATTATTTTTTCATCCTCTCCTTCAGGGTAAACAACTTTCATAGGACTCTTTTGAGCTTTATGAATCATAACCCTAATAATTTCTTTAGACAAACCTAATCTTTCTTTTAGCTGCTCTTCATAAGCAACCCAGTCCTTAATAATAATTTTAGCAACTCCTGTTTCAATGGCTGCTTTTGCAACAGCGGGAGCGACATGGTACAATACACGCGGATCAAAAGGTTTCGGGATGATATAATCTTTACCGAAAGAAAAGGCGTCGCCGCCATAGGCTCTTAATACAGCCTCGGGAACATTTTTCTTTGCAAGTCCAGCAAGAGCAAGCGTAGCTGCCATTTTCATTTCTTCATTTATCTGAGTTGCCCGGACATCGAGAGCACCGCGGAAAATGAAGGGAAAGCCGAGTACATTATTAACCTGATTAGGATAATCGCTTCTTCCAGTTGCCATAATAAGATCATCTCTAACGGAGGTAGCATCTTCATAAGTAATTTCAGGGTCGGGATTGGCCATAGCGAATACAATAGGATTGGGGGCCATCACCCTGATCATATCCTTGGAGACAACACCACCTTTTGATAATCCCACAAATACATCGGCTCCTACCATTGCTTCAGCTAAAGTACCCCGGTCTTTAGCGGAAGCAAATTCCGCCTTGTATTTATTAAGATCATTTCTCCCTTTATGTATATTCCCTTTAGAGTCGAACATAGCTATGTTTTCTCTTTTAGCTCCAGCGCGAAGATAAAGTTTACAACATGAGATAGCTGCTGCACCAGCACCATTAACGACTATTTTCTGGTTTTCCAATTTTTTCCCTGCTATCTCAGTGGCATTTATCAGAGCAGCGCAGGAAATAATAGCAGTACCATGCTGGTCATCGTGAAATACCGGAATTCCCATGGTAGCCTTTAAGGTCTCCTCTATTTCAAAACATTCAGGAGCCTTTATATCTTCCAAGTTTATACCCCCAAAAGTAGGTTCAATTAATTGTGCAAATCTAATGACTTCTTTGGGATCTTTGCTTCTGACTTCAATATCAAAAACATCAATATCGGCAAACCTTTTAAACAGTACACCTTTTCCTTCCATCACTGGTTTTCCAGCTTCAGGACCAATATCCCCCAGCCCTAAAACTGCTGTCCCATTGGACAAAACCGCAACAAGGTTTCCTTTTGCAGTATATTTATAAACATCCTCAATATTTTTTTCAATTTCGCGGCAGGGTTCAGCAACGCCGGGTGTATAAGCAAGGGACAGATCCCTTGAAGTAAGACAGGGTTTAGTGGAAACTACTTCTATTTTTCCTTTCCTACCCTGGCTATGGTATTCTAATGCTTCCTGTTTATTAATTTTCATTACTACCTCTATTAAAAATAAGTTGGGGGGACAATTGGAGAATTGCACTCATTAAAGGAATAAATATTACAAAAATATTTTTAATTAAAACTCGCCCCATAAGTTCAATAATTTATCTCAATAATGAATTCATTATCCATAAATTATGCCATGATATAATTAATGATTATTTAACTTTAAGAATAGAAACAAAAGGAAAAACGTTAAAAATCAGTCCTTTTTGCTTTTATTGATAAGTATTGATTCTTATTTATGGGAATACGGACGTTATCCCTTCTTTTTATCGTATTCATCAACAAATTTTTTAATTTCATCAAGATATTTTAGTATTGCTTTTGCTTTACCTAATCCAAAAGTGAACGGGAATTTACCATCAGCAGAGAGAGGAAGAGTGATTACCGGGCTGCCCTTATATTCTCCAATAGTCACATCAAGTTTTTTTTCATTTTCTTCCATTTTATTACCTTTTATTTTTTAGTTTTTTAGGGATCTTACAATTTTTTGTTAATTCTGCATTTGCATCAACAAATCCAAGTTCGCTTGATTTTGTCAAATCTGCGCATGCCTGTTTTTTATTCTTAAGTTTAAGATAAGACATTCCCCGGAAAAAATAAGCCTTACCATCCTTATGATTTAACTTTATCAAACTGGAAAAATCCTCTATTGCAGCTTTATACATTTTCAAATCCATCCTTACTTCCCCCCTTAGATAATAGGCATCCTTATTATCCGGAGTTGAATCAATGACACTGGAGAAATCGGATATTGCCTCTTCCTTTTTCCCGAGCAACTTAAGAGTATATCCCCTATTAAAATATGCATTAATATCTTTAGGATTCAAATCAATTGACATCGTATAATCCAACAATGCCCCCTCATAATCCTCGATATCACTTCTGATATTCCCACGATTCACATAAGCAGTCTGGTATTCCGGGTTTATCAATATTGCTTTATCATAATCGGATATAGCCTCCTGGGGCTTATGCAATAAACCACGTATATATCCCCTACAGTAATAGGCTGTATCGCTATTCGGTTTTAGCTGTATGGCAGAAGAAAAATCCAATTCAGCATTTTCATTTTCATTTAATGATAAATAGGCAATTCCCCTGTTAAAAAAGGCATCAAAACTATTATTTAGATCTAATGATTTGGAAAAATCATCCACAGACTCCTTAAATTTCCCAAGGAGATTTTCGGCTTTTCCTTTCATTAAGTAGGCTGAATCATTTGAGGGATGGTTTTCTATTTCCTTATTGAAATCTTCAATCGATCCAAAATAATCCTTATCATTATATTTCTTCGCTCCTTCCCTGATATAATTCGGCCCAGACGAACAGGCTTCAATCACAAATAATAAAATTAAGAGAGCAGCTACTAAAAAATAATTATTAGTTTTATTCATGAGGTCAAAACAGATTCGATAATAATTTCAGGCTTTTACCTTTACAACTATCTTCCTGACATTGTCCCGGCTTAATGATTTTATCCCGGGCATATGAAGTTCATAGGGGAAAAAGAGAGCGAACATCCCCTTTTCAATCTTTATAAATGATTTCTCCCCAGCAAAAAACATTATATCTTTTTCCTCATTATATTCAGAAATTATTTCATTGTCCCTGAAAGGGGCATACCCGATTAGTTCAGTTCCCTTAGCAACAAACTGGACATCGATATATTTCCTATGAGCTTCAAGTTTCCCATCAATTTCATCTTTGGTTTTATACTCACTAACAAGGGCGAACACATTATCTCCGTCAATTTCATACTTACCATTGTCCAATAACATTAATTCCGGATCTATAATAAAGGTAAAGGCTTTCTGAAATTTAGAACCAAGGTGGGTATATAGATTAAGATTATCTGTCTTGTCGACTATCATATTTTTCCCGGATTTTCAAATTGATATTTGGAAATATAGGTAATATTTATGATTTAATATATTCAGATATTTTGAAATAAATGAAAGGGAAAGAAGCTCAACAATAAAGGACAGAATCATTTGAATAAAATGGTCAAAAAAAAGCCGACACCTAGCGGCGTCGGCTATTCTTTAACACATATCCTACAAACAAACAATATAATTATATGTTAACTTAAAATAAAATGTCGTGTTTCGGCTCACTTATTCGCCTGCTTCCATCTTTTTATAGTTTTTAACAATGATCTTGTTTAATTCCTCATAATTGGAAGGGGGTGTTTCAGCCCATTTAACTTTAAATGAGGTTTTTCCTGTAAGGGGATCGAGTTTTTCCAAAAGAGTAAACTCATAAAATTGGCCTTCAACGCCCTCAACTTCAGATAATTCTAATTTACCCGGAATTGTGTTTATATAAGCGGCTTCTTCCAGAGCAAAATTAATATTCATTTTCATAAAAACTCTTTAATATTTAATATGTATGGTTAAAATATAACAAAAAAGAGGAGTAAAAATCACAACTTATTATACAAGAATTAAAATCTACTTATTTTATATCGATAAGCTCAACATCAAATATTAAATCTGAATTGGCAGGAATCTGTCCTACCTTTTTATTACTAAAAGCAAGAGAAGCTGGAATAATAAGTCTAGTTTTAGACCCTTTATTCATTAATAATATTCCTTCCTCCCAACCGGGAATTACCTGATGCATACCAACTGTAAATAAAAAAGGTTCTTCTCTTTCAACTGAACTATCGAACCTTTTACCGTTAGTTAAAAATCCACTATAATGGACCACAACAGTTTTTCCAGAATCGGGGTATGGACCATTCCCCTTCTGAACGATAATATATTTTAATCCACTTGGGGTAGTTTGAACATTTGCGGCATCCAATTTCCACATATTTAACTGTTCTTTTGCGTCCAGAAGAGTAACAACGAACTTAAGATTAGAATTTGGAGGAATAGGGCCATAACCCTTATCACCGAATGCTAATCTAGAAGGTACAATAATAGATCGTGTTTCCCCCTTTTTCATTCCTTCGATTGCCTCTTCCGATCCGAGCAAAACACCAGCGCCGAGAACAAATTTAGCAGGTTGATTTGTCTGTTTGGTATCGCCAATAAGATTGGCTTTTTGAGTAGAGTCACGTGACCAATCTTTAAACATTTTTGAGGAATCCTTAACTATCCATAATTTATAATGAATTGAAACGAAATCCCCTTCTTTAGCAACAGATCCATTTCCGACTGTATCAACTGAATATCTTAAACCTGATTTAGTGGTAACAACTTTCTTAGCACAACCGGCGAACAGAAGAAGAGCTAAGCATACAAACAAAAGTTTTCTCATCCTAATTTCCTTTTTAATTAAAGGGCAAATATATTTAATTTGTATTTTAATTCATATGTGTTTTTTTATTTTATGAAATTTCTAATCACTTTATCTGTATTATTTTTATTCTCCAGTAGGGGGCAAATAAACAATCCTCACAAAAAAGAACAGATAATCATAGACAGCCATATTACATTAATGGAAGCTTTAAAGGGGAAAGAGATTCCTAATACAAACACAAAAAACCTACGAATAATAGATGTAGAGTATTATTCTTTTGATAATAGACTGCATAGAGGGCAGGTTGTAATCCATAAGGACCTTGCTGAGGATATAAAGGAAATATTCACACTAATCAAAGAAAAGAAATTCCCAGTTAAAAAGGTTGTTCCAATTAATAAATACAACTGGTTGGATGAAGCATCGATGAAGGACAATAATACATCTGCATTTAATTACAGGGTAATAAACGGAACAAGGACTTTCTCAACCCATTCCCTGGGGCGTGCCATTGATATTAATCCATTACTTAATCCACGAATAAAGAATGGAAAAATTTTCCCTGAGGGAGCAGTATATAATAAATACGCCCGTGGTACTATTACAGCACATTCCTGGTTAACACATGAATTTTATAAACGAGGATGGAGGTGGGGGGGCGACTGGAAATTTACGAAGGATTATCAGCATTTTGAAAGAACCAAACAATAAAAGATACAAAGCGAAATATGAAATATAAATTTTTACTGTCTTTAGTGCTTTTATTCAATTTATTTTTATATGCTGAAGAAAGTAAGATTACCTTTATGGTTTCGACATATAAGTTAGATGACTCATCTTCAGTATATATAACAGGGAATGATAAAAAGATTGGGGAATGGGATCCATCACTTATCAAATTAAACAAGATTCAAGGGAACATATGGAAAATTGAACTATCATTCCCCAAAGGGACTAAACTTGAATATAAATTTACTTTAGGGGGATGGAATATGGAAGCATTAAATGATAAAGGAGGAACTCCCAATAATTCAGTTTTAAATGTAACAAATGATACTATTGTCTCCGTAATAATTAACCATTGGGGGAGGGCTGCCTCCCGAACAGCCTCTTTTCATGGGCAGATCACAGGGGAGGTTAAATACCACAGAAATTTCCAAGGAAAAGGACTCCTTCCGAGGGATATAATTGTATGGCTACCTCCCTCCTATGAAAAAGAGAAACAAAAAAGATACCCCGTTCTTTATGCACACGACGGTCAGAACCTTTTTGATCCTTCCACATCATCTTTCGGAGTGGATTGGCAGATGGATGAGACTGCAGATAGTTTAATAAAGCAGGGAAAAATAAAAGAAATAATAATCGTAGGAATTTATAACTCGTCCCAAAGGATGAAAGAATATTATACGGGTGACACCGGCAAGACATATATGAAATTTATTGTTAATGAGCTTAAACCGTTTATTGATAAAACATACAGGACTCTACCGGACCGAAAAAATACAGCATCAATGGGATCATCGGCAGGAGGGTTAGTTTCATTTATGCTTGTATGGGAATACAATAAAATATTTTCTAAAGCCGCATGCGTATCACCATCTTTTTTTATAAGAGGACTTGATTATATTACTCCCGTTTTAGAATACAAGGGAAAAAGGAAGGATATAATGACCTATATAGACTGCGGAGGGGTTGGACTCGATTCACTTTTATTAGATGGTGCAGAAAAAATGCTTTCGGCATTAAAAGAAAAGGGGTACAAAAAAGGGAAAGATTACACATGGTTTTTTGATAAAACCGGGGAGCATAATGAACAGAACTGGGCAAGGAGATTATGGCGCCCATTAGAATTCTTTTATGGGATAAAATAAATTTGCTAATCAATTAAACTACCGATAATTTTGCGTATAATTTTTAATCAAATAACATTTTTTCCGGGAACGAAGTATGAGTTTAAGTCAAATTGCCAAAACTATTAATGCCTCTCCCACTTTAGCACTTAATGAAAGAGCAGCGATCCTAAAAGAAAAAGGAGATCCTGTTATACATTTAGGCGGAGGTGAACCTAAAAGCAAAGCACCTATGGATGCAATTGTTTCAGCAGCTTCACTCCTTAATTCAGCTGAAGTAAGGTACGCCCCTGCGGACGGTATTCCTGCACTTAAAAAAGCTATTATCCGATATACAGAAGAATTTTATCACAGGCTTGTTTCTCCACAAAATGTTATGGCATCTGGAGGAGCCAAGCAGGCAATTATGGTTGCATTACAGGCTATTCTGAATCCGCAAGAAGAAGTTTTATATCCTTCGCCTTACTGGGTCAGTTATCCAGAAATGGCAAAACTATGTGGAGCAATCGGAGTACCATGTTTACCCGAAGACGGAACATTTTACCCAACTATACAGGATATTGAACAGAGAGTTGGTTCTTACTCTAAAGCAGTAATAATAAATAGCCCTAATAACCCAACCGGTGCAATGTATTCTGAACAGTTTATAGCTGATATCGTTGATTTCTGTGAGAAACGAGATCTCTATTTAATCATGGACGACATCTACCATCGGTTGATATTCGACAACAGAAAGACAATAAGCTGTTATGATTTCGCAAAGAACCATTCGGAGAATTCCAAGCTTATTGTAATCAACGGTGTTTCGAAGCAGTATGCAATGACAGGATTCAGGATTGGGTGGGCAGTCGCTAATAAAAAGATCATAGAAGCAATGACAAATATTCAGGGACACCAGACTTCAGGTCCATCCGTACTTTTACAGAAAGCCGCAGTAGGAGCGATTAACGGAATCCAGTCATCTGTAGAAGCGTTAAGAGGAACACTTGAAAATAACCGAAATGTTATGATGGACTACCTAAACTCATTTGAAGGAGTTCATGTAACTAAACCTGACGGAACATTCTATTGTTTTGCCGATTTCAGCAATTACAATAAAAGCTCACAGAAATTATCAGAGTTCCTGATTAACAAAGTTCTAGTACTAACAGTTCCCGGAGTAGAGTTTGGCATGGAAGGATATCTCCGACTTAGCTACTGCGGAACAATTAAAGATATTACAGAAGGAATTGAAAGAATGAAATGGGCATTAGATCCTAATTCACCAAACGAACTTTATATTGGGGACCGTAAATTATTGAGGGATTGGTCATGAGTAAATATCTTGAATTCAACACTCCCGCCAGTAAAGAAGCAAAAGAATTGGCATCTGAATTTGGTTTAGACAACCACGGAATTTATTATCTGGACCGTGCATATTGGAATCTTCCTGATGAAGCTCTATATGAAGAAGCTATATTCAGAAATGAAGCGCACATGTCTCATCAAGGTCCACTTATAGTTAAAACAGGCAAGCATACTGCCCGTGCAGCAACCGACAAGTTTGTTGTGAGAGAAGACTCTACAGAAAGCAAAATCTGGTGGGGAGTTCATAATCGTCCATACAGTGAAGAAAAATTTAATTCTCTTCTCGGGCGACTTTATGCATACCTGCAGGGAGAAGAAGTTTTTGTTCAGGATTGTTTTGTAGGTGCTGATCCAGAATACCAAATGCCGATTAGGATCATTACTGAAAAGGCATGGCACTCCCTTTTTGCACGCAATATGTTTATCACAACTGAGAACCAGGATATACTTAAAAAGTTCTATCCTGAATTTACAGTAATAGCTGTACCAGGATTTAAACTTGATCCAAAGATAGATGGTACAAGGACAGAGACTGGGATTATATTAAATTTTGCACAGAAGACTGCAATTGTTGCCAACACTCTTTATGGCGGTGAAATTAAGAAATCAATTTTCACTATTCTTAATTTTCTTCTTACGTTCGATGATGTTTTACCAATGCATTGCTCAGCTAACGTAGGCAAGGCAGGAGATGCAGCATTATTTTTCGGATTAAGCGGTACTGGTAAAACCACTTTGTCAGCGGACCCCAAGCGAAAACTGATTGGAGATGATGAGCACGGCTGGAGCTCGAATGGTGTTTTCAATTTTGAAGGAGGGTGTTACGCCAAGGTGATACGTCTTTCAGCAGAAAGTGAACCGGAAATTTATGACTGCACAAAAAGGTTTGGAACCATACTTGAGAATGTGGTTTACGATCCTGTATCGAGGAAGATTGATCTGGATGATGATTCTATTACTGAAAATACAAGAGCATCATATCCATTGGAATTCATTCCCAATATTGTACCAGAAGGATATGCACACTCGCATCCCAAAAATGTTATCTTTTTGACATGCGATGCATCCGGAGTTTTGCCACCTATTGCACGTCTCAGTCCGGAACAGACGCAATACCATTTTATCAGTGGTTACACTTCCAAGATAGCAGGAACTGAAATAGGATTAGGAATTGAACCACAGATTACGTTCAGTTCATGTTTCGGCGCACCATTTATGGTAAGACATCCATACGAATATGCTGAAATGCTCAGACAAAGAATGTTGAAACATAAAGCAAATGTATGGCTTGTTAACACCGGCTGGGTGGGCGGAAGATTCGGTGTAGGTAAACGAATAAGCATAAGACATACACGTAATCTTCTTGATGCTGCTCTCGAGGGAAAACTTGATAATGTAAAATACAGAAAGGATAAACTGTTCGGATTTGAAGTCCCACTGACTTGTCCAAATGTTCCTGAAGAAGTTCTGGAACCTTCAAACTCCTGGGGAAATAAAGATGAATACTGGAAGAAATATGATGCGCTTGCTGCAAGATTTATAGAGAACTTTAAGCTTTATAAAAAAGAATGTTCACAAGGAGTTATTGACGCAGGACCAAAGCGGCTGCAATTGTAATATATAATTATAAAAATCCCCGCTTGTATTTAAAATAAGCGGGGATTTTTTTGTAATATTAAATGATTTTACTCACTGACAGAAATATTTAAACAGAATCTGCATTTGGCTTATTCATAAGTTTGTGCATTATGCTATGCTTCCTACCATAGAAGAAATAAATAGCAAGTCCGATTACTAACCAGACTAATAATCTCAGCCAGTTTTCTTCAGGGAGTGAAAACATTAATATCATACAAGTAATTATTCCTAGTATAGGAACATACGGAAAGAAGGGGGCTCTAAAAGGTCTCACTGCCTCAGGGTGCATTCTCCTCATAATAAGTACAGCAGAACAAACGACCACGAATGCAAAGAGGGTGCCTATATTTACAAGCTCAGCCAAAATCCTCAGGGGAAGAAATCCAGCTAAAGTTGCCACAAATATTCCGGTCAGAATAGTTGATTTCCAAGGAGTTCTAAATTTAGCATGCACTGCGCCAAAAACACTTTCAGGTAAGAGTCCATCCCTTGCCATAGCAAGGAAAATTCTCGGCTGGCTAAGCATCATTACTAATAATACAGAAGTAATTCCCGCGAGGGCACCAAAGGAGATTATTAATTGTGCCCATTCCAAACCTACCTGTTTAAAAGCATTTGATATAGGAGCATCGATATTGATTTTATTATAAGGAACCATACCTGTTATAACTGCAGACACAGCAATATATAAAACTGTGCAGAGTAAAAGAGAAGTAATTATTCCAATCGGCACATCCCTTTGTGGGTTTTTTGCTTCCTCAGCATGAGTGGACAAGGAATCGAATCCAATATAAGCGAAAAAGATCATTGCGGCTCCTGCTAATACACCCTGGGGAGCACCTCCGGCACCTGTTTGTCCCCAAAGTGTTCTACCAAAAAAGCTAATGCCAGTATATCCATAAGGGGCGAACGGGTGCCAGTTAGCGGGAGTAATATAAAATGCACCTAAAATAATTACAAGAAACACAGCAGTAAGTTTAATGCCAACCATAGTAGCATTTAGCCCGACACTTTCTCTAATTCCCTTAACAAGTACTGTAGTAATTATGATGGTTATTATTATAGCAGGAAGGTCTATTACGGTGCCGGTTGAATGCAGTAACCCCGTGGCGGGATTAAAATCAAAGGGACTTCGAGATACACTGAAGGGGACATTAAAATGAAATATTCCTATCAGATCCTGGAAATAATGAGACCATCCATGGGCAACAGTAGCAGAAGCCACGGCATACTCCAAGATCAAATCCCAGCCTATTATCCATGCAAATAATTCACCAAGAGTTGCGTAGGCATAGGTATAAGCAGAGCCAGCTACGGGAACCATGGCAGCAAATTCCGAATAACATAATGCCGCAAATATACAGGCAATACCTGCGGCTGTAAATGACAACATAATTGCCGGACCAGCCTTATCTGCAGCAGCAACTCCTGTCAATACAAATATTCCAGTTCCTATAATTGCTCCGACTCCGAGGCTGGTAAGTCCAACAGGACCTAAAATCCTTCTTAACCGATTCTCACCTTTCATCTCTTCAAATAAAACATGAAGTGGTTTTTTAGCAAAGATCTGTCTCATCAGCATTCCTTATTGTGAATTCCAAATAGAAGAAATTATTTTGGGTAATTTATAAATTAATAATTAAGATTAAAAAGGATTTTCTAATATTTATTATGGGGTCACCTTTTATAAAGTGAATATTCAATAAGAATATTAAGGTTTTTGGTTCCCAAATATCAGATACCCTACAAAGGGAGCATTATTGGTTCCCGAATTACCTTGGCATATTGAATAAATGCTTTTCCTTTTTCTTGATAAAACTACCACCACGAAGCAGAATAGTCATTTGCATATTGATCAAACAAGATGGGTGATCGCCCAAGCACCGATCCAACATCTGTTGAAATTGGTGAACAAAGCCCTTGGCGCACTTTTCTATAAAAATCAGTCCAGCGTTTAATAAGGTCAGTTGGAACTCCGCCTTTCATAAGTGCTTCGCGAGCAATAACCTCACTGATTGGAATATAAGAGATCTCTTTACCTGCAACACGGGAAAGCTTTTCCGACTCCAGCAAGGGCGGGAGCAAAGGTCTGAGGGCGATCATAATCAAATTCGACGATATCTACTATTTTATGAAATCTTAATGAAACCTTAGAGGGATTTCGAGTTGCAGCACGGACAGATTCACCATTCCGGACAAGCAGTTTCACGAATTCACTAACAACCCTGCCTGTGGCACCAATGACAAGTATTTTTGTTGACATATAGTCCTTTCTTATTTGAATAAAATTATATTTAGAATGAACAACTTATACTTAAAAGCCATGCTATATGCGGCTCAACAAGACAGCATAGAAGATCCGGAAGGCTGAGACATTGGTTAGACAAGTATTTCTGACGAGTATTTTTTGTAGTTAATAAATCCACGGAAAAAGAGCCCAACTCAATTTACAATAGTTTGTATATTCTTCCCCAAAGGCACCAGACAAGGCTTGTTCTTCAAGCTGAATCCGTTTTAGAAAAGCAATCGTTATAGGAATAACCAATACAACAAACGATATCCAATTGGAAAACACAAATCCTAATCCACAGAATGAAATGATCGAACCGGAATATGATGGATGGCGGACAAATCTATACAGACCTGTTTTTATAATTCGATGATCTGATTGAATTACAACATTAGTTGTAAAGAATTTACGCAGAGTCAGAATAGCAGTCCACCGAATAATTAGTCCAACTATGATAAAGCATAACCCGACCCAAGGGATTATTGTGATGGCTGTGCGTACGATTCCAATTCCAAGAAAACTAAAACTAACGGCAAGCACAACAGAAGTGTAAATAACTATGTTCAACCATTTATTTGAACCTTGATCGTGATCCTGACTGTTATTCTTTGAGCGACGCAGAACAATAAGCATAACTTCTGAAATTAACCAACATGCACTGATTATTAAAAGTAATAATCCAAAGTTCATATCCATTCTTTACCTTGAATAACCAAATTATCTTAAGCTGCAGTTCAAAATTATCTACATCAACTATTTTGAGGAAGAGTAATATAGAATGTGCTTCCAATATTTGGCTGACTTTCCACCCAAATTTGACCACCGTGCTTTTCCACAAACTCCTTACAAAGCACTAAACCTAAGCCAGTGCTAGGTTCGTTATCTGTTCCCTTGGTTCCTACTTTTTCACCTAACTTGAATAACTTAGCGATAATATCACCGGAAATCCCAACGCCGGTATCGGTTACAGATATTTCCACTTTTCCCTCTTCAATTATCCTTGCTTTTCCAACAACTTTTCCACCCTTTCTTGTAAATTTTACAGCATTGGATAATAAATTTCTCAGAACTGAATTAATCATTTTTTCATCTGCATAAATTTTCAGAGATAGAGGAATTTCATTGAAGATGTTAATACCCTTTTGCACTGCTCTTAGTTTTGTTGATTCGAAACATTGTGAAAAAATATCGGATAAGTTAAGCGTTTTAGGCATAAAGCCTATTGAACCTTTTTGGAATTGCGCCCATTCTAATAAATTTTCTAATAACGAATAAATATTTACTGCCAAATCATGCAATGAGTTGCTATATTCTGTGATCTCAGCTGATGCCATTTTATGGATATCGGCTGCCATAGCTTCTGTTAAACCCAGCAAACCCTGGAATGGACTCCTCAAATCATGAGCGATGATAGAGAATAATTTATCTTTTTCGGAATTTAGCTTTTCAAGCTGCTTATTTGTTTTTTTGATTTCTTCTTCTGCACGCTTTCGTTCTGTGATGTTTACTGATATACCGAATGTGCCAATGATTTTTTTATCTTTGTCGTACAAGGGCATCTTGGAAGTCGAAACCCATGTATCGGGACGATCGGTCCACGTTTCCTTTTCTTCCTTGCTAATTGGCTGCCCAGTCCGAATAATTTCCTGTTCATCCTCATAAGCCTGTTGTGCGTGTTCGTAGGTAAAAAAGTCAAAGTCGGTTTTACCAATTGCCTTTATCGGATCACTAAGTCCGAACGATTGGGCGCTGCCTTTGTCAACCCTAATAAATCGGCTTTCACGATCTTTAAAATAAATCTGGATAGGAATGTTATTCATAAGGGCGTGCATCAGGTACTGTTCGAAATATAGCGATTCCTTCACCTATCTGTCACCGTTAATGTCTTGATTATACCGTGCTTTCAGGGATTCGTTTTCAAGTTTAAGGTTTTCTAACTCTTTAAGAAGTTCTTCATAAGATTCAGGATAATCAGGCATGTATATCGACCGCGGAAATTAATATTTAATTAAAAGTAAATCTATAATATTTTAATCTTATTCTCAAAGTAATAATATGTTCCAAATTTTAGAAAATATATTCCCCATTCATCTTCATGCCATACCTTAATCCCTGTTTAATTTTATATTATAAATTAGAAAATATTATATGAATAGCCAATTGTTACTACTAAGCCACCAGTGTTATTCTTTCCATTAAGACTGTTTTTCTGAATATTTGTAAATCCGTATGAGCCGCGAATATCAAGAATAACTTCACCATTCAATATTTGGCTGGATATGCCGATACCCCCAGTGATGCCCGTATTGACAGTTTTTATATCACTTGTAATATCGGTAGTCTGATCAAAGTTTTGAGGTGGCAATTGATATCCTTCTATTGTTAAAGGCGTTCCATTTTTATCAACATAAATAGAACTTGTCCCTTTTGTTATAGTTTTTGCATTTAATAAGAAGCCGATATAAGGACCAGCAGCTATGTAGGTGGTAAATAAACTGGTGAAATTAAATGAATATTTTGCTATTAAAGGTATTTCGACGTAATTCAGGACAGCCTCATTGGAAAAATCAGCATAGAGATTTGTACCTGGTGGAAGTGGAGCAGAAATAGATGAAGGATCATTTGTGTGAATAATAAGTATCCCGAATGTGAAAAGGACAACAGAATAACTTTAATTGTTTTCATAGAATCCCATTATTTTTTCTAACTATTTTATTTGTAAATATTTTTATTTTAATCTCTTCAGATACTTTCTAATTACCTGTCACGAACTTGTCCTTCAAGCATCCAATATGGATAAACTCTTGGAGGTTTGCTCAAATCATCGAGACGTTTTACTTCTTCGGGAGTCATTTCCCAATCAGTTGTTTTTATAGTATCTGCTATTTGCTCCGTAGTTCTTGCACCGGTTATTACAGATGAAACGCCAGGTTTCCTTAACAAATAGTTAAGCGCTGCCTGCGTGACTGTCGCTTTATGGTTAATTGCAACCCTTTCCAGTTCATCAACAATATCAAATCCCTTGTTCTCATCGAATTGAAGGAACTGGTCAGAAGGATCACTTCTTCTTGCACCGGCAGGACGGTTTATACCTCTTCTGTATTTACCAGTTAAAAATCCGCCACCCAGCGGGCTCCATGTAAGGATTCCTAATTTCTGATCCAGGCATAAAGGGACAAGTTCATTTTCAAGATCACGCGCAATCAGAGAATAATAAGCCTGCAAAGTAACGTACTTCTCAAGGTTCAGTTTTTCAGATATTGACAATGCCTTCATTAACTGCCATCCTGTATGGTTTGAAGCGCCGATGTATCTTACTTTCCCAACCCTCACCAGGTCATCCAAAGCACGGAGAGTTTCCTCCATCGGAGTGGAAGGATCAAAACTATGCACCTGATAAAGATCGATGTAATCAGTCCCCAACCTTTTCAGGCTGGCATTACAATTCTCAATAATATGATGTCGGGAAAGCCCAATTTCGTTCGGACCTTTTCCTGTTCTTCCCCTTACTTTGGTAGCAAGTATAATGTTTTTGCGATTGTTTCCAAGCGCTTTCCCAAGAATCTCCTCAGACATACCTTCCGAGTAAACATCCGCTGTATCGAAGAAATTTATTCCCCCTTCAATTGCTGAATTTACAATATCGGTCGCCTCTTTCTGTGCTACTTCACCTATTACCTTCCAAAAACCCCTTCCGCCGAATGTCATAGCACCGAAACAGATTTCTGAAACTTTTATTCCTGTATTTCCCAAGAACCTCATTTTCATAATTTACCTCATTTTAAATATTTAATAATATACATCACGAAAACTCATTTAGCAAAGCAGGATCGTTTCCTGGAACACACTGAATTTAATTCGTTTATTAATTCTTAACGCAGCTGATGCTAAAACCGCTCTTCTCAGTATAATAACCAAGAATTAAAAATAGAGCTGCTCGAATTATTGAGATACATATTGAAAATTTGTCGATACAAGTTCCCAATAATTATATGGTTTACCATTACTTGAATAAAATATTCTCTTTACAGGTCCAACGTTTGAGAGGAACATATCTTCCGGATCTATTTCGTTTGTTTTGAAACTATAAGTCGCAAGAACCTGAGGCGCATGATATTTAAGGCATGTATACTGACCACCCGGAACAGATACGACTTCATTTGTTGAATCGACAGTCATTTGAAATGTTACTAATGTATCAGAATCCCAGAGGAATTCTTCATAGCCCGAGACATATTGTTCCCCCTGATAAGCAGGATATTTATATTTTAATACGGCAGCTTTGATGTCCGAATAATATATATAGATACCATCCTGCCTTGTTGTGATTAACTGGTCAACAAAGGCGGTAGAATTTAGAAGGAACCATTTCTCACCATCAATCATTGTCTCTCCAACAATTGTTTGGGTTACTGTACCATTATCCAAAACAGTGCCGTCTGAAAGTATAAGTTCATCCTTAAACGTCCATTTATTTCCAACCTTCAAAGGATAGATTGGTGAATTAATGCCTGATGGATCGGTAATCTCATTTTCGCTTTTCCCGCACGAGAGATTTAGTTGAAACGACAATCCATTACTAAGGTTCCACTTTAATAAATAAGAACCTGCATTAATCGGCACACCAAAAATATCAGCCATGGAGTAACCGAAACTATAAAGCACTGCGGATTGATTCGGATTTATTACCACAGGATTTATAAGATCGTTTCCAAGCCATGGGCCAGAGATTATAGTTCTTCCACTATCATTTGTTAATGACCAAGTATAAAAAGATGGACTTTCACTAACATATAGAGTCTCCGGAGCTGTAGTTTGGTTAAGTGCTGTAATTGACATTTTCAATGTGTCAAAAATTCCCAATTTATCTTTATAGACCGCAAAAGTATAAAGAATGCCATCCTTAGCTTTACTGTTGCTTAGAGTTGGAATTGTCCCCGGACCGATAATATTGCTATCTTTCCTACAACCTATAACTGCCAACAAGAGAAGTAAAATAAATATATTATATTGCATATGATCCTAATTGTTTTACCGATTAGCGGCATCGTTAATAAAAATGAATTAGACAGCTAATTATAAAGAAGATTAACTAACTACTCTGGTTCTTGAAAAATAATAATGTCCGAAAACCAATATTATGAAGGCAAAATATCCAGAAAATATTTTTACTGCGACTGAAAGAATATTTCCATTCCAGATAGCTCCCATTAATACCTCGGATATTCTTTCATAAATCTTTATATCCATACCTGCACCAGTAAATTGAGCTGGAATCGCAGGAGATTTTATTAATAAGAAGATCAATAATAGAAATAAAATCGTTCCGGTAACCAAAATTATAAAATGCTGATTCTTCTTCATTACCTACCTCACGAAATATGTTTATTATAATTGATAGATCAATTTTAATAATTTAATAGTGAAGATTCAAACTCGATTGCATGTTAGTAGTGATCGGTACAATTTATGATTTTGTTATAAGAAATTAAATTTCAATAAAATCTACTTTTTTTGCACCGCATACAAGGCATGTCCAATCATAGGGGAGATCAGAAAACTTTTTGTCTTCTGATGCTTCGTCATAAATATACCTACAATTTGAACATTTGAATTTTTTTAAGTCCGGTTTCTGTATTTTGGGTTCAAGTTTTGATTTATCGATATAAGTCGGGGCGTTTTCAGGCACGAGTCCTTTTTTAATCATCCTGTAATAGAGATAAGTTATAGGTTCTTTCGAATCATTAATAATTTCAGATTGCACCAACTCACCAATAAACATTAAATGTGTGCCAACATCGAATGTTTGAACTACTTTGCACTCAAGAATTGCAATTGAATCGTTAAGGACAATAGGAGTTCCGGTTTCTCCATATTTTATTTGCATGCCTTCGAGTTTATTAAAATCCTTTCCGCTTTTATATCCAAATCTACCATAAATATCCGGAGAAGTATTCTGATGTAAAACCGATACTGCGAAACAACCCGATTGTGTTATGAGGCCAGCGGTGAAATTATATTTATTACAGCATGCAGCAAACATGGACGGTTTAGAAGAGACCTGGAATATTGTATTTGAGATATAACCGTTGTCCCTATTTTTATCCCCCGAACTTACTATGTACAACCCGTAAGAAATTTTGAATAGCGCTTCATAATTTATCATGATAGCTCCAATTTTTTAAGAAATATTATGGATAGTAAGCGCCCCCTATCAATTCATAACCAAACTGAAAACTCATCGGCCCCAATATTATTCCATTGACAAGGGGATGCACACCCTGGACTTTCCAGGACGTCTTTTCTTCACATATCTGTTCCTGATGTCTGGCGAAAGCCACTCGTACAAAACTTGTTAACCCAGACTGTGCGGGAGGGAAAATTATCTGCATACTACCCGATCCATATCTTTCATCGATATCCTCAGGGACACACTCGCAAACTACACTCAATCCATCGACTTCAATTGAGCCTATCCACTTACCTTCTGAATTCTTGTATTGACCATCAGTAGTCAGCAATAAAGAAGACACAATTAAAACTAATAAAAAATTCAATTTCATATATTTAATATAATAGTCAGTTTCGGATCACTCAATATTTCGTTTAATTGGAGTGCGGAGAACAATACCGCTTTGAAACTGCTGACCTGGTGATCGCCTGGTTAGCGGCAATACTTTATAAGGTCTGGCTTGCTGGAACAGCATTATTTATCAGGTAATAATTTCTTGCTATAGTCATCAATATAGATCGTCATAGGTTCAGACATAACGTCACGATAGAGCCCCATTTTAAAATAGAAGTAGCTCGGATCAGGATATCCAGCTGATCGATCTTCTTGATAAGCTGTAGGACCATTATGATCCACTATTAGACTATCATTCAAGTATGCGATAATTCGACCATTGTTATTTTTAGAAAAACAAATATGAAACTTGAAATCAAGCCATCTGTTACGAAATTCTTCCTTTGATTTGTAAAGCGTCGTCTGATGAGAGTCTATGTTTTGTGTGATTTTGAGGAAACCAGAAATATATCGAATTGCCAAGACAGGACTATTATCATCACAGATGCCGCCACGCGAACATTCCTGCTTCCATTGCGCGATCACCAAACGCGTTGCGACGATCGGGAAGTCTGCGGGAATAAACATGCTAAATGAGTAAGCATAGTTCTTTCCTTCCAGAGAAATGAGTCTATCTGTTTCAGTAAGTTCCGCTCTCTCCGTAGGATAACTGCCGTGTTGCCCAACTTCATGAAGATCACCAGCATGAAGTGTTATCTTTATTGCACGCTGCCCAGATCTAACGATTTTTGACTGTATTTCGACGTCTCCAGGTACAAATTTGTCGGTATCCCAAATGTTACTCCGATTAGAGTTTTCAAAACCATCATACACAGGTAATGTCGAGATCAGTTTGAATCTGGAACAACTCGACAATAAAAAAGCTGTTTGCGCAATAAAGAGGAAAATAAATAGTTTTAGCATACGATAACAAATCTTAATAGAAATAGTCATCCTGATTATACGTTTGATGTGTTTCTGATAAATTATCTGCAGAACACTGAACTAAAAACATGCTTAATAGGAGGAAGGGTAATTTTTTAATTAAAACTCCATGAAGTTAGAAGTATAACCGCGTGGAGAAAAACTCCACCTCACCAAATTAGTAATGTCCAAATAGAGATTGTCGTTATTTCAAAAGAACCAGTTTTGAACTTTTCTCGAATACCTTTCCATCTTCCAATGATAACGCCTTAAGATGAAAAATATAAATCCCACTTGAAACCTGTGAGCCATTATTATTTTTTCCATCCCATATAACTTCCATATATCCTACTGGCTGATTACCAGCAACTAATGTTTTTACTTCACTTCCGGTAATATCATAAATAGCAAGTTGAACATTGGATTCCTTTGGCAGAGTATACTTTATGGTTGTTGAAGGATTAAAAGGATTAGGATAGTTTTGCTGTAAACTGTATTCAAGCGGAATATCTGTTTTTTCGTTTATACCTGTACTTGGAGATGCCAATTTCAAGGTATACCCGTCAATTGAATAAGTATTTCCGCAATGCAATCTTATATAATATTTTCCTGCTGCAGCTAAATGAATTGTTATTGGTGAACCACTCCCCATCATCCAGTCATATGGATCAGCACCTACGATTGCTTTATTTGCATCATAAACCCATAACCGATCATAATCGGCTCCCCAGTCATAAATACCAATCCAATTTTGAAGTGTCAGAACATAATCGCCTGCATTCAGAGCGTTGAAATAGTAGTAATCTTCGTCCCCCGCAACATTCATAGTACTATCTGAAGTACGCCATTCACAAGCCTGATACGTAGTGATAAAGGAGATAGGTTTTGCATTTGTGAAATCATAATTCGGTTCAAAAGGATCATTCATAGGGGTGAAAGACGTATTCAAAGAATAAGAAGTAGTACTAGTCCCATTACCGGAGTGGAATTGCAGATAGTATGTTCCTGCATGTGTAATATTCATTGAAATATTTACAGGGATGCTATCTGTTCCCCCTCCCATCATCCAGTCATAAAAAGAATAACCACCTGCAAAGCCTATTGATTGACCGTTTGCATTATATACATATAGTCTATCATAATCTGTAGTCCAATCATAAGTCCCAATCCACTTAACCAATTGAATCGACAGTTTACCGGGAGAATTTAATTGAATTTTATACCAATCTTCATCACCAGATACCTGAGCAGTTTTCACCATCCTCCATTGGTAGGCAGTAATCTTTACTCCGAGCGTGATAGGTGTTGCATGACTTAAATCATCGTTTGGTTCATAAATATCATTGCAATATGTAGCATTTACAAGTAAAGAATAATTCTGTGAAGTGGCAGTTCCCCAATCTTTGGGCTGACCTGAATGAACATCGATATAATAGGTACCGGCCTGACCAACTCTAAAAGTCAAACCACTTGAACCCTGGAACATATGGAATAAAAAAGGATCAGCATCGGAAGAAAAATCTCCTCTGCCTATTGGTTTAAGAGAATCATTATAGATATATAGCCGGTCATAATCATAACTCCAATCGTAGGTGGTAAGCCAGTTCCCGATTTGTATAGTGAACTCCCCTGGATATTGAATATTGATAGAATACCTGACTGTACTTGGGGCGGCTTGTGGAAAATAATAAGTTTTTCCCATCTGAATTGTTGTTTGAGCGATAACAGTTTCAAGTATCACAAACCATAGAACAGACAACAAAAATAGTTTTTTCATACTACCTCCGGTTGAAAGAATGTTGATTTGTCATAGTTCAAAATTTAATCATTTAAAAAATAGTTACATATTGTATAGAAAAGCAACTATTATTATTCAAAAAGCTATCCGGGTTAGAAAAGAGCTCTAAAATAATTAGTACTATCAGAACAAATATTTCTCAATTTTACTGCTATTCGGACCAGTCTGCCATAGTAATGATTTTAGCAATTTGTGTGTCCAATTATTGAATCTGCCTTGTAAAAACTGGCTTCGAATCCTTCTGTTTTATCCAACATTTAGCTATGTTAAGTACAGATTGAGTTTTGAATAGGGACAGTCCTAATAATCTTTTTTAAATTGATTTAACTCCTGTAACTCGTTCTTAATTTTAACTGCCCATTGCATCACAGTTTTTTTGTTTTGCCCGAAATTACTTTCCCTTTTAAATTCTTCAATACGATTAAGCAAATCAGTATTATTTTTTTCAGTCATACCCTGGTATTTTTCTTTGAAATCGTTAAGACCGAAATCCGTTTCTAAAAATGTTTTCCTGAGTCTTCTTGCATAAACCTCATGAATATCAAAGATTGTCTGATCATAAATTAAAAGCGCATCATTGGCAATGTTTTTGTTAACCCAAGATTGCCGTTTATCAAATACGCACACGGAAGTCAGCTTAGGTGAACTTAAAACATCTTTTTCAACAGAAGATGGTATTGACATGAATATTTCGGTAGAATAATTATCTGAAGAGCCAGGGGGTACTCCCTTGAAATCCTCCCAGGTAAGTTTTCGGGTTTCTGACCAATAGAGATAATCATTCTGATTATAAGTTTGATGGGATTCCGATAATTTGCCAGCGGAACACTGCATTAAGAACAGGCTTAATAAAAGGAATAATAATGTTTTCATATAAATTCCATGAGGTTAAAAGTATGTTTTCAAAGTTATTTTCATTTAATCTTTGCCACCTGATTATAATTCATATTGACTTCTACCAAACATTGATGTTATTCCTCTTTTGTCCAAAAGTATTGGTTCTTTGGTAATCATCGTATTCAAAAATTTATAAGCTTGTTTTAAATAATAAAATGAATCCTGATTGTTTCTTATTATCAACAATAATGTGAATAACCAGAATAATGCTGAGATAGCAGATAACAGAATTGTTGTCAAAGTCATTGCGGAATTGCTTAAGACAAATAATGACATCACTAAGTATACGCTGTTAATTAAAAAGTAAAAGTTAAAACATATATCTGACCACAAAGTATTTATTCTAAATTCAAATTTTTTCTCTTTATAATTTCCCCAATTATTTTTTGTTATACCTCTTTCTTTGAGTCTTAACCCCCAAATAATATGTTCATTCCAATGATGTTTATTGTTAAAAACTTCTAAAGCTAAAAGCTGAACACTTTTTTCCGAACTATCCATATGGGCATTGGAAGCAAACCTAGCCCATTGAAATGTAAAAAATATTCCCCCAAGTGCCGCAAGTATGACGATCAATTGTCTTTGATCATAATTTATTAAACTATTCATATAAACATTTAAGCAAATCGCACTAATTCCACCTAATAAAACTAATGCCCAATTTCTTGCGTTAGCAGTCCGAGAAAGACTCTCTATAATTTCATCGCGCAAGACCCTATAAAGGTTATCATCTGATAAATTAGTATTAATAGTTGGAGAGGGAAGGTTAGTTTGATTAAAAAGGACACTACATAAAAAACAAGTTTCAGGTTGGGAAATACCTGTTGCAGTTTCTGATTGATTTATATTCATGTTGATCTATGTTTTGGGTTACTTTTCAAATTTACTGATTAAGGGATGAAGATTCAAACTTAATTTGTTGATTAAGCTGAACGGCTTATACAATAACAGATTTTAATTTTGCAACAATCTCTTTGGGATTTGGAAGACCGTTGGGATAATAGCGACATGAGGGGTTGTATGTATAGGGGAATGGTGAATCAAATAGATCTATATCATTCACAAGAATAGTTGGTGAGCCATAACCAGCGCGTTTATCCTGCTTCTCCGAAAGAGCAATGAGGTCAAGTTTGACGATTGGTTGATTCCATTGTAGTTCTTGCAGGGCTACTTGAAGTGATTCCCACATTATTGACATGTTAGGGCAGTCTTGTATGAAGAGGAATTCTATTTTCATGTTCTCCCCATTGTCCCGGAATTAGTTATCTTATTATTCTTCACCAAAATAATCTAAATCTATTTTCTTGACTTGATAATTTGATACTGTTGAAACGGCTAAATCAAAATCTATCATATATTTTGAGAGTTGATCTCCATCTACTAGAACAATTTTGGTTTCATTTTTGGGAGTATAGTCGAGTGCATCTTTAGAAAAATATGAGGTTGTAATAAATATTCCTTTTTTTGCCCCTTGACCTGCAAGAGCTCCAACAAATTTATGTAATTCAGGACGACCAACACCACCTTCCCATCTTTTAGCTTGAACATAGATAATATCAAGACCCAGTTTGTCTTCTTTAATTATTCCGTCAATTCCTTCATCACCACTTTTGCCGATAGCTTTGCCAGCATCTTTAATAGAACCACCATAACCCATTTTAACAAGAAGTTCTATTACAAGTTTTTCAAAAAAAGAGGGGGACATTTTCTTTACTCTTGATAATAATTCTTGAGCTAAGGACTTATTTATTTTTTGATAGGAGTATTCTAAATTTTCCTCTGGTGTGAGACTTTCATTATCAGAATCTATCTCGATTTCTTCACTATTATTGGCTTTATCTTTTTTAAATGATTTAGTATGGTCTATATATTCAGGAATTGTTTTTAATAGTCTTATGTTGATAACCGGAGGATTTGATAGTAATATTGCCAGTCCATTGTTGGTGATTTTGTAATGTGCTCTTTTTGTACTTTCAACAAGAGATGCCATTTTTAAATATGCGATTGCCCAATGTACTCGATTATTGAAAACTCGTTGAGTTCGGCTTGGAAGAAGCTCTACTAGTTCATCTTCAGTTAAATTGAAATGTTGAGCTAAGGATTCAATCGTATCTTTTGTAGAATGCTCAACTTTAGTTGAATATAGTTTTAATAAAGGTAACATGATACTTTGAAAATCTGGGATTGGCATAAATAACTCTAAATGTTTTACAAATTTTAGTACTTCATCAGAAGCTCTGCCCTAAAAGTAGGGAGATTAATTATTCTGAATTACATTCTATGGTTAGAATGTTTTTTATTTTAATAAATAAATATCGTCTATAAAGTGTTGATTATAAAATTGATGATTATAAGGGGAGATTGTCTTGGGAGAAATCATCAAATCGAATTGTTCTGAAATCATAAATTCCCGATCTATATTTTGTACTGTTAATTAAACATAATAATTTAATGATGAAGATTCAATATTGGCAAGATTGGGATAGTAATTACCAAGGAAGGGGGAAATGTTGAAATAATCAACAAATATATGGGGGAATTATGGGATTTACACAGTTTTCAGACACTTACCAGAGAATTGTCGCATGCAAGTTGCATCTACGGGTATTCTACGGGTATTCTATGGGTATTCTATGGGTATTGAGAGTCGCTTAAAAGTAATGGATATGATGCAAATATGGGCTGTTTAGGGGGTATGGGGATATATATGGAGTATTTAGCGGGTTTTTAATAAAAAATGCGAATATGATGAGTATTCGCATTTTGTGGAGCTGGCGATCGGACTCGAACCGACGACCTGCTGATTACAAATCAGCTGCTCTACCAACTGAGCTATGCCAGCATTCAAAATAAATGTTAATAAACTGAGTAACTTTTATACAGTTAAGTGACAAATTTTAAGGCTCAAAAGTAATGTTTTTCCTAAAGTTTTGCAAGTGAATCAGGAAATATATTGATCTTTGACACTTTCCCGAAAATCATTTCCGGTGGAATGAACTTTAAACTGAACCATTTTCTGTCTAATCTTTTTTATTAACTCGAACACAAGGGTTTCATATTGAAATTGTTCACTAGCGTTAAGAATTTTACCTGTTCTATCTGCAATGAAACCAGCGACGGTATTGTATTCATCTGATGAAGGGAGATCCTTATTAAAGGTTTCATTGAAGTCGTCGATATACATAGAACCGCGAACGTAATATGTTCCGTCAGGAAGTCGATAGTAGAGTTTTTCTTCTGAGGGATTGTTGTTGTGAAAATCGCCAACTATTTCTTCGAGAATATCTTCCATGGTGATAACGCCTTCGGTTCCTCCATATTCGTCCATTACGATTGCAAGCCGCTCCCCTCTTTTCTGCATTTCTTTCAGAACTTCTGAGATGAGTTTTGTTTCCGGGATGAAATAAGCAGGGCGTATTAAGTTCTTTACTTCAAGGTTTTTTGTCTTGATAAGAGTTTTCATGATGTCTTTGGTGTGGATAACACCCATGATTTTATCAAGATTATCCTGATAGACCGGAATAATCGAATGGTTAGACTTCATAATTTCGGAGCTCATTTCTTCTTTGTTATCTGTAAGATCGAGCGCGACCATTTCAGTCCTAGGAATCATAACTTCACGAGCCCGCACATCATTAAACTCGAATATATTTTCGATTATTTCCTGTTCGGTTTTGTCGATAGCACCGGATTTAACACCTTCAGAAATAATAATCCTGATTTCATCCTCAGAAAAGCGGGTCTGGGTGAAATTGGTTTTTTCATTAAAGGGTTTAAGTATAAGATTGCCAATAAATGTTGCGAATCTTATGAGGGATGAGAAAAGAAATGTTGCAGCAAGAATAATATGAACGGAAAATCTTGCTATTCTATCTGAATATTTGAATCCAAGCGCTTTGGGAATTAAAATCCCGAATACCATTGTAAAAAATGAGATGATAGTAAGCGCCAGGACTACTGATAATACAACGACATAATTATTATTGAAAGAAGTGTGCCGTTCAAAAAAGGTGCTAAGCCACCTGTAACAAAGGTGAAATCCCAGCATTGCCGCGGCAAGGAGTGTAATCTGTGTTGTGAGTTGAATGGTGCCGAAAAAGGAATTTGTATCCTTTTGAATTTTAGAAAAGGCAAAAGCAGATTTATCCTTTTTTTCATTTAGTTCCTCAATTTTATTGGGTCCAAAGGTTGCGATTGCTATTTCGGCAGCTGCTAAGAATCCTGACAGCAGGATCAACAAAAATACGATTATTATTTCAGTTATTACAGATTCCATATCCAAATTTAGATAGAAACAAGGTAATAAATAAATATATCTTAATTGGAGATATAATGCGGGACATTATAGATTGTAACGGAACGGGATTTTAATTAATATTAACCTTAAACATTTAATTAATTATTTCTTACATAGATGAAACCGAAACAGATTAAAGTAATAGAAAAGAATAAGTTATTTTTTAAGTGGGAGAATGATACGGAGAGCTACATTGACTTAAAATATTTAAGAGACGAATGTCCATGCGCTTCATGCAAGGGGGAAACAGTTCTATTAAAAACTTATATTCCCGCAAAGCCAGCAAATGACGCCCCGGAGAATTTTGTTATCAAGAGTATACAGCAAGTGGGAGGTTACGCAATTCAGATTTTATGGGGGGACGGGCATAATACAGGTATATATACATGGGATTATCTTAAACAACTTTCAGAGGATCAAGCGAGCGGAACACAACATAGTTATAATTAAAATTTATGATCTCTAAAAACAAATTGCAATATTACTCTGCACTGGTAAGGAAAAAGGACAGAGTTATTCATAAGAAGTTTATAGCAGAGGGACTGAAAACAATTGAGGAGGGACTGAATAGCAGTTGCTCCTGCGAAGTTGTTTTGGTAACAACTGAATATGAGAATACATACGCGGAGTTCCCAAGGAAATATGATGTTCCAATTGAAACTGTGAATGAGAATGATTTTCATAAACTAACGGATACTGTTACGCCACAGAGAATTGCCGCTGTATTTAATTATCCCCCAGAAAAGGATATTAATAAAATTAAATCGGGGCTGATAGTATGTCTGGAAAATATAGCAGACCCCGGCAACCTGGGAACTATAATGCGGAATTGTGATTGGTTTGGGGTAACGGATGTAGTTTTAAGTAAATATTGTGCTGATCTTTTTAGTCCCAAGACTGTACGAAGCAGCGTGGGATCGATATTTCATCTTAATATTTATGACGAAACAGATCTAAGCACATTTCTTGAGAACTATAAAAAGAAAGGTTATAATGTACTTTGTGCAGACACCGAGGGGGAGGATTTAAATGCATTAAAAGCTGAAGGAAATAACATACTTATCCTTGGGAGTGAAGCACACGGACCTTCAGTGGACGTTTTGAGATTAAGCGATCACAGGATAACGATTCCCAGATATGGAAAAGCGGAATCGTTAAATGTAGCAAGTGCCTCGGCGGTTTTATTATCCCGCCTAGCAATTAAACTATGAATATTTTCTTTTATTCTTGTCCTTATTATTTTTCTTTTTCGTATCGGATTCAAAAAACAGTGAGGTGCTTAACATATTAATAATAATCTCCCGTTTATGGCGGTTAGGATTTTCCGCACGCCAGCCTTCATACTTTTTACGATCAGACATGAATACCTCAAATAAATAGTTCCTGGTAAAAATATATTTTATAAGAACTAAAGATTCAATAAGAATTTTCATCCAAAGGGAGAGATGTGATATCGGATACAAGAAAGGACTACATAAGAGCAGTCCTTAATATTTAAGAATTATTTTATAAGCATTAATTTAATGGTCTGGATATAAGCTCCGGCTTCCATTCTGCAGAAGTAGATACCGCTAGCAAGTTTTTTACCGAAGTTATTATCCCCGTTCCAGGTAACATTAAAAGTTCCGGAAGACATCTCCTGATTAACAAGAGTTTTTACTTCATTGCCCAACAGATCGTATATTTTAACAACAACCTTAGACTGATTTAATACCTGGTATTTAATTTCAGTGGAAGGATTGAAGGGATTGGGATAATTCTGATAGAGCTTATAATTTGTAACGGTCTGCGGAGAATTATTCTCAACATTTTCTACAATGCCCGGATCGGGAGTTGGGAGACGGACTGTTGTATAGATATGAAACTCACCGGGGGCAAGTGTAATGGACTGGGGATTAGTAAATACAGCGCTATCTCCTTTGAAGTAATCGTACCACTTGCCGGGAGGGAGGAAGTTAGCTGTCCCTGTAGCAGAGGTTACATTAAAATTACCGACTATAGAAACATTCATAGTTGAAGTGGTAATATTTATAGTTTTCCAAAGTCCTGCGACGTTTAGTGTAAAGTTTGTATCCTCGAACGCAGGGTTTTGTTTAAGCTTTGTTAAAGCGGTTATTACTTTATAAACATCTTTTCTATATGCATCGCTGAAATAGTTCCATAAAATTGGTTTGTCGCCAGTTCGACCATTGTAATTTATGGAATAATCATAACCAAGTTCGCCAAACATCCACAGCATTTTGGGTCCCGGTATTGTGTAGAAGAAAGCGGATGCAAGTTTTACACGATTTAATGCTGTATGGGGGTCCATAACACTATAAGATCCACTTGAATTTCCATAGGTAATATTTTTAAACATCATTCTTTCTTCATCATGGCTTTCCATATAAGAAACTAAATTGGGCTGGCTCCATCCTCTTGCTTTATATGAACCCCAGGAAATATCTGCCTGATCGGAATAGCCCATTGCTGACTGCAGATAATTATTGTTCAAATTACCCCAGATCATCATACCAAATGCAGAAAGGACGGTTTCTTCATCATTATTAGCAAAGTGTTCAAGAATTACATAAGCATCGGGAGATACCTGCCAGATTTTAGTAGCCATTCTTTCAAGGATGTTTATTCTTGATTGATCATATTGGGCCCATAAAGTTTCATTACCAAGAGAATTGACTTGGGTAAATCCTTTTGAAAGATCGAACCTGAAACCATCGATCTTGTAATTTGAAAGCCAGGATGATGTAACGCGGTCGACATAATATTGCGTTGCGGCGCTTTCATGATTGATATCGTTACCTACATTATAATCATGTTTCGGAATCGGGTTCAGCCATGGATTATTAGCTGCGGGGCGGCTATTTATAGCATCCCAATACAGCCTTGCGAGAGGAGAACTTCCCATTACATGATTCAGAACTATATCAAGAATTACCGCCATTCCCATTGAATGGGCTTTATCTATAAATGCTTTAAGATCCTGTTTGGGACCGTAATATTTATCTAGCGCCATGTGGAAGGAAGGGTTATATCCCCAGCTGTCATTGCCTTCGAATTCCTCAACGGGCATAAGCTCAATTGCATTTACACCTAGGTTCTTAAGATAATTTATTGTATCGGCAAGGGTTTTATAATCATGGGTTGCAAGGAAATCTCTAATGAGGAGTTCATATATAACAAGGTCGGTTTTCTTTGGTTTCTGGAAAGTTGTATCCTGCCAGGGATAAGGAGTTTGAGCTGTTTGAAGCACGGAAGCGATCTCAGTGGTTTTTCCAACAGGATAAGGGATCAGGTTTGGATAAGTTGAGGAACTAATATACTGATCATTATCCGGATCGACTATCTTTTCTGAATAAGGATCGGCAATCCGCATTGAGCCGTCTACAAGGTACTGGAAAATATATTCCTTCTGCGGTGTAAGGTTATTAACCTGGAACCACCACCGCGTGCTATCGGGAGTAACGTACATATTATAAGCGGGGTCAACCTGCCAGTTATTAAAGTCGCCGATCAGATAAACATTCTTTTTGAGGGGCGCATATAATGAAAATGTTACTGATGTGGAAGATGTATAATTTATACCGTCAACAATTCCTGCAGGTACTTGCTGAACAGTAACGGGAGTATTAACAACATAATAAAATGAATCTGCTGCGGTTCCGGAAGCCCCTGTGGCAACAGCTTTAACCCATTTTTTACCTAATGAGGTTACTTGGAAATTATACTGTAGTGAACTGTCTGATGTTGATTGAACAAGACTATTGTTAATATATAACGACAGGTTTGTAGAATGAGAGGAGACAGCAGTAACTTTTATTGAATCACCGATATTGGCAAAATAGGGGAACTGGCTGGGACTTATAATCGATACATTCAATCCAGAACCGAATAATGGGAGGAATATATCGCCACCGCTTGCAGTTCTCCCCGTATAATAGGTTGTGCCAGTATAAGGTAATGCACTCCTGAAAACAAATGCAACCTGCAGTATCTGTTCAGTTGAAGGTACACCATAGAAAGCTCTAACTGAGGGGAGAATTTTATATCTATATAGATTAGGACCCATCCTGTCAAGTTTTGTAGCGGGAGTATTTACTCCCCAGGTAGTTAGAACATATTTCCAATCACTACCGGAAGTGCTGAGATTTGTAATTACACCTGTATGGGCATAAACGTCACCTGTATAATTAAGCATTCCCTGGTTCCCCTGTGTAGCGTCAAAATAGACATACAGGGAATCGGAATCCTTAGCAAAGTAAGGCTGCCAGGTAATAAGTTGTGCGTTAGCAATTCCAACTAATAAAATAAGCCACAGGTAAAATTTTTTCATAATTCAATTCACCTCATTTTATTTTTGAAGTTCAGATAGATCCGGTTTTCCGGCTTCAAGCCATGCAGTATAAATTAAAGATGCAAGATCAGAGACTGCAGTGTTAAACTGCAATTCAGTAACATATTTCGTTTTGAACCACATAAGTCTTAAATACTCATCGCTTTCAGTTGAACCGGATAATTTGGACGCGGTAATATCAGCATCAAGTAGAACTGTTTGAACAGAATTAGCATTATCTATATAATCAAAAATAAACTTGAAGGGGGCATCGATTTTTCTAATATTAGCATTTGTAATACTTGCTTCAATATCTTTGATGTACTTATCAACCATTTTTATTTCGTAGCGAGCGTGAACACCTTTCTGGTTGGTAAGTTGTCCGTTATAATTAAGCATTGTGTGCATCGGCTGATGACCATCGCCGACATAATGTCCAAGATCGGAAGTATAAAGAAGCACTTTATCTTTATTTTTATCCTTAAAAGCCTGAATCAATTTATTATAGGTGTCAAGAGTAGCCCAAGGAAGGACTCCTTGTTTGGTCACCATAGAGTCGCCATATATTGCTACTAATTCTTTTTTATCCTCAATCATTTTACCATTGATGAATTCTTTATAAAAATCAATATCAATAAAATGTTTTGGGGCTTCGGTTTTATCATCTCTTT
>OCTA010000329.1_pt1 | contig 43875 bp, 32 predicted proteins | sample 1538991 | NCBI WGS metagenome assembly OCTA01 (sample SAMEA3539302, study PRJEB22396) | soil metagenome | biome: tundra; feature: field; material: soil | place: USA | collected 2010-05 | depth 0.15 m
CCAGTCATGACTTTGGCTACATCCATCCAGCAAAAAGAAGGCCCGACCCCCACAAACACTGGGGATCGGGCCTCAAACCCTCAAAAACTTCCGACTAAACACCATCAACAACGTCAGGGTCGGTCAAGGGCAGGGTCAGCGGCTTGGGAAACCTGGGTGGGTGGGCGGCGATCTCATTGCCGGCGTGGTCGAGCAGCGCGACCAGATGGCGGGCAGGCTTACGGCGTCATCGGTGATGGAGGGGATGCCTTCGTCGCTGTCGTCCTCAAGCGAGCGTTCGTCGGCGAATCGCAACTGGACGCAAGCGATGTCAACGCCTCCATCGTCGATCCGTCCGCCAGCGTAGAAGTGGTCGCCTCCATCGCCCCCGGTGAGGTTGACCCATGGCGTGGAGCGTGTGGGGTCGGCTGTCTCAATGCCGGAAGGCTGAGCGAACACGGTGCTGTGATGCGGGGCACGAAGGCTCTCGCTCCCCGGATCATCTGCCCTCCCCTCGTGGGCGAAGAAGGAGTGGCGGTTGAGCGAGGCACGTGGCTCCTGATCGGCGCATTGCAGTCCGGCACGTCTCGATGTAGGGTCGCGTCGCGTCGCCGCGCTGAGGCGTCCGCGGCGACTCCCGTTATCCAACCTGAGGAGTACGAAGATGGCCTATGGCGTTGTGCATCAGTTCGCTGGCGGCACTGAGGAGCAGTACCAGGCCTCGGTCGCGGCCGTACATCCGAGCGACGGCAGCCTGCCCGACGGCCAGGTGCTTCACATAGCCGGACCATCGGGCGACGGCTGGTTGATCGTGGCGATCCATGACTCGAAGCAAAGCTGGGAGCAGTTCCGCGACGGCACTCTGATGCCTCGCATGCAAGCGGGCATCGACGGCGGGTTTGCGGCGCCGCCACAGGAGACGTCGTTCGAAGTCCACAACCAGGTCTCCGCCTGACGAGCGGCGGCAGGGGCGCCGCGCAGGCGCCCCTGCCACTGGGCGGAAGGACCAGCAGCGACGCGGAGTCGCGCTAGGGCTGCCGCTCCGGCAGGAAAGGCAGCACGTACGGCCGTTGGCGCAGCCCCGTCACGTTGTTTACGACCTCATTCGTAGCGGCGCCGGGAAGCCGCCGAGTCGACCGGGCGACGGGAAATCGAGGCCTTCCGGGCACTCGGTGACGCCAAGACATGGGAGATCGGTGAGGGCGCCGGCAAGAAGGCCGTCGGGCAGCGCGCGGTTGGATTGGAAGTGGTCCTGGATCTACTGCGGACTTGTACCGATGGACCGGCTCCCCGTCGAGGGGACAATCAGATTGGTCAATGGGCGACGGTCACCGTCGAGGGTCTTGAGGAGAGCAAATCAACATGACCAAGGCACGCACTGGCCGCGTCGCGGCGCTGCTGGCCGAGGTCGCGCCTGAAAGGGGTGTGCGATGCGCAACGACGATCGCTTTGACTACGACTGGCTGGTGATCGGCTCGGGGTTTGGGGGGAGCGTTTCGGCGTTGCGGTTAGCGGAGCGGGGCTATCGGGTCGGCGTGCTTGAGTGCGGCCGGCGTTACCGCGACGAGGACTTCGCGAAGACGACTTGGGAGGTGGCCCGCTACTACTGGATGCCGAAGCTGGGGTTGAAGGGGATTTTCCGGCTCACGATCTTCAAGGACATCTTCGTTGCCTCGGGCTGTGGCGTGGGGGGAGGCTCGCTGGGGTATGCGAACACGCTGTATCGCGCGCGCCCAGCGTTCTACGGCGACCGCCAATGGGTGGATCTGCGCGACTGGGAGGCCGAGCTGGGCCCGCACTACGACGAGGCCGAGCGGATGCTGGGTGTGACCACCTACGACGAGGACTCGGAGGCTGATCTGCTGCTCAAGGAGTACGCGCAGAAGCGGGGCTTCGGCGACACCTACGCCAAGACGCGGGTGGGGGTGTTCCTGGGCGAGCCAGGCACGACGGTGCCCGACCCCTACTTCGGCGGGGAGGGCCCGGAGCGGGCGGGCTGCGTCCGCTGCGGCTCGTGCATGGTGGGGTGCCGCGACAACGCCAAGAACACGCTGGTCAAGAACTACCTCTATTTCGCTGAGAGTCGAGGCGTCGAGATCCTGCCGGAGCGCACCGTGGTCGACATCCGTCCGCGTGGCGCCGCCGATGGCTCCGATGGCTACACGGTCACCCACGAGCGCTCAGGCGCGTGGGGGCGCCGCGACCGACAGCGGCTGAACGCGCGAGGGGTGGTGGTCGCTGCCGGGCCCCTGGGCACCAACAAGCTTCTGTTCAGCTCCAAGCTGCGCGGGTCGCTGCCGCGGGTCTCCGACCGCCTCGGGTACCTGGTCCGCACGAACAGCGAATCGATTCTGGCCGTCACCGCTCCGGAGGACGCGCGCGACTTCACACGTGCTGTGGCGATCACCTCCAGCATCTACCCCGACGCCGACACCCACATCGAATCGGTCACCTACGGCCGGGGCGCGGATTCCCAGTCGCTCTTGTTCCTCTTGATGACCGAGGCCGGAACGCGGCGGAACCAGCCGCTGCAACTCGTGCTCAACATGCTTCGCCACCCACGGCTGGCGCTGGGGGCGATGCGGGTGCGTGCCTGGTCGCGGCGCACGGTGATCCTGCTGGTGATGCAGACGCTCGACAACGCGATGCGCCTGCGCGTCAAGCGCCGCTGGCCCAACGGCAACGTCGTGCTCACCACAGAGCAGGATCCCGAGAGCCCCAACCCCGACAAGATCCCCACCGCCTACCGTGCCGCTGAGTGGATGCAGGACAAGCTTGGCGGGACCGCCCAAGCGGTGTTCACCGAGGCGATCTTCTCGATCCCGATGACCGCCCACATCCTCGGCGGGGCCGTCATCGGCGCAGACCCACAGACCGGGGTGGTCGACGACCGCCACCGCGTGTTCGGCTACCAGAACCTGCTGGTCTGCGACGGCGCCGCCGTCCCTGCCAACGTCGGCGTCAACCCCGCCCTCACGATCACCGCGCTGGCCGAGCGTGCCATGGCCCACATCCCACCCAAGGGCAGCCCGGCTGAGCTGGCGGCCACTGACGGCCAGCGAGGCGTGTCGGCCAAGATGTGACTGCCTTTGAGGAAATCCAGTCGTCGACGGATCGCTGCCGCGCCAGTGCTGCTTCCCGCGGATTGTGGATATTCCCATGTCAGCGAGATCGGCGGCGCGATTGCCCATCCGGGCGCCAATACTGGCCGGTCCGGCCACCTCCTGTCAGCGTCTGCGGCTGCCCCGTCCATAGAGCACCACTATCAGCCACTCGGTGAGCTTGGCTGCGCCCTTGGAGTACGGGAAGTAGTAGAGCTCACGGTTGAGTCCGAACCGGGTGACGACCAGGTTTTGGCGCCTGGCGTACTTCTGGATCCCGATCTTGCCGTGGCGCGCCCCCAGCCCGGATTCCTTGATACCTCCGATCGGGATCTCCATTGCGAAGTAGTTGACCAGGGCGTCGTTCACCACCACCGCGCCGGACTGCACTCGCCGCGCGACGCGCACCGCGTGGGCTGGGTCCTTGGCGAACACGCTCGCATCAAGCCCCAGGTTTGAGTCGTTGGCTAACCGGATGGCCTCCTCCTCAGTCTCCACTCTCATGATCGGCAGCGTAGGCCCGAACGTCTCCTCGCGCATGACCTTCATGGAGTGATCGACATTGGTCAGCACCGTGGGCTCAAGGAACCAGCCAGCGCCCTCGCGTCGCTTTCCTCCGACCTCTATCTTGGCGCCCTTCGCGACCGCGTCTCGGAGCTGCTCCTCGACGATGTCGACCTGCTCCGGGGAAGTCATCGCCCCGATCTCCACCTCGCCAGGTCCTCCTGGGGCGCCCTGCCGCAGCCGCCCCACCTTCTCGACCACCTTGGCCACGAAAGGCTCATAGGCGTCTGACTCGACGTAGACGCGCTCGACCGAGATGCAGGTCTGGCCTTCGTTCTGCAGCGCGCCCCACACAGCGGCGTTTGCGGCACGCTCCAGGTTGGCGTCGCGCAGCACGATCATCGGATCCTTGCCGCCCAGTTCGAGGGTCAGGGGCAGCAACCGCTTGGCGCCCTGTTCCATCAGCCGTTTGCCCACCTCGGTGGACCCCGTGAAGTGCAGCATGTCTACCGAATCCACCAGCGCACCGCCCACCGTGCTGCCCGGTCCGTTGGCGACGAGGAACACATCACTGGGGACGCCCACCTCGCGCAGGCCCTCCTGCATCAGCATGGAGCTCAGCGGTGTGATGTGCGCCGGCTTGAGGACCACAGTGTTGCCGGCCATCAGCGCGGGGATCGCGTCGCCGAAGTTATTGATCAACGGATAGTTCCAGGGTCCAATTACCCCCACCACCCCGTAGGGGAGATAACGGTTGACCACCTTGCGCCCCAGCAGCAGCGGCGAGTGCGGGCGCTCCCGCTCGTCAGCCAGCCACTTGGGTGCCTTCCTGGCCCAGAACCCCAGCGCATCAGCGCAGTAGAACACCTCGAGCTGAGCGTCTTCGTAAGGCTTGCCGTTCTCATCGCTCAGCGTCCGAATCACGCGCCTGCGGTTATCGATCAGCCACTTGCGCATGTCGCGCATCAGCGCCCCCCGGCCCCGAAAACCCAAGGCCTCCCACGCGGGCTGCGCCGCGCGCGCCCGGCGGACCAACTCGAGGGTGCTGTCGCGGTCGAGCGACGGAAGCTCAGCGATCACCTCGCCCGTAGCAGGGTTCTCCACCTTCAAAGTACCCGAGCGGCTCCCGCCGCTGGCCTGTCCTTCGCCCTGATGCTCCGTGAGAGCCATCGTCTTCCTCCATCAAGGTTTTCGTGCGCGCCGAAGGAGTCTATGGCTTGTCGGAAGGACGACCTCCAGCAGCAGACTTTCCAAGCCCTTTCCTACTGAGTTACTGAGCCGAACCGGACCGCGGCCGCGTTCAGGCGCTTCCGCATCGAAATCGAGGAGCGATAGTCCCGACCGCGGCCGCGCCGGCTCTCGCAAGGGACGAGGACCAGCAGCGACGCGGAGTCGCGCCGACGCTGCCGCTCGCAAAGGCAAAGCGGGAGCGGATGGGGCGTTTCCACCTGTGCAGCTGCCGATCGACAATCGGACGCCATCAAGCCTGAGTTCCACACGTGTGGGCCCTTAAAGACAGGGCGCTCAAATGCTTGCCGCCATTCCCGGAAGCCGAGCCGCTCCGCGCTCGCGCGGACCATCCCAGGGCTATCCCCGCGCTGCGACGCGCAGAATGGCCGCTCAGCTGAGCCGTTGCCTGAGATGGGCGCGCGCGGCGCGTCTACTCGATCCGCCAGGATTGGGAGAGCTTCGCTTGGGCATATGCGTAATCTGTAATAACCGGAAGGCTGCGACGCAAGCCGTCCCATCGCCCGACGCGCACGGGCGTCAGCGGAGGCCGCAGTTCCGACCTCGACACACGTCAACCGCGACTCGCGCGGATGTCCGATTGTCGATCGACCATCGAGGACGTCCTTTGACAACGTCTGTTTTCGCGACGATCTAGGCCGTGATCGCGGTCGCACGAGCCACTACGCCGTCGCCCAGGAGCCGCCCGATCTCGGCGTCGGAGAGGCCGAGCACGTCGGCCAGCACCTCCTCGGTGTGCTCGCCTAGCGTCGGTGCGCGCTGCGGCGTCAGGCGCTCGGCGTCGCCGAAGACCAGCGGCGAGCCGGGCATCCGGTAGGTGCCGATCCCCGGCTGCTCGACCTGGGCGAACAGCGGGTTGGCGAGCGAGCAGCGCGGGTCCTGCTCGACGAGCTCGGTGAACGTCTGGTAGGGCCCCCAGCAGACGTCGTGGACGTCGAAGATCTCGCGCACCTCGGCGATCGAGCGCGACAGCACCCAGGGCTTGAGCGTCGCTCCGATGAGTTCGCGCGCGGTGAAGCGTCCGCCCTCGTCGCTCAGGTCGACGTCCATTATCTTCTCGATGCTCGCGAACGCCTCGCCCAGGTCGGTGGCCGCCAGCAGGCTATGCCACTGGCGGCCGGTCAGCGCGACAATCATGATGCGACGCCCGTCGCGGGTGCGGAAGTCGCGCCCAAAGGCGCCGTAAAGGTAGTTGCCGTCCTTGATGCGCTCGTGGCGGTTGATCTCCACCTCGGCGATCTTGCCGAGGTTGCCGACCATCCAGAAGGCGACGTCGGACAGGGCCAGGCGCACGTACTGGCCGGCGAGGGTCCGCGTGCGGTGGCGCTCGGCCGCCAGTAGCGACGTTGTGGCCAGCGCGCCCGTGACCGCGTCCCACGCGGGCAGCAGATGGTTGAACGGGACGCTGAGGTTGCGCGGGCCCGTGGCCCAGGGGAAACCTGTGGCTGGGTTGACCGTGTAGTCGACCGCGGAGGAGCCGTCCGCGTTGCCGGTGATGTTGACCATGATCAGATCGGGCCGACGAGCTGCCAGCGTGTCGTAGGCCAGCCACCCACGGGCCGGGAAGTTGGTCAGGAACATCCCGGCGTCGGGCCCCGGCGCGCCGATCAGCTCGGCCGTCAGCTCGCGCCCGGCCGGTGAGGTGAGGTCGACCTGGATCGACCGCTTGCCCTTGTTCAGACCGGCCCAGAACAGGCTTCGCCCCTCGCTGGTGATGGGCCAGCGCCCGCGGTCCAGACCACCGCCGATCGGATCGAAGCGGATCACGTCGGCCCCGAGCTGGGCCAGCGTCATCCCGCCCAGCGGGGCAGCCACGAACGCCGAGCCCTCGACGATCCGCATGCCCTCCAAGATCCCGCCCATTTCCGAACCTCCTCCCACGGCCCTCAGGCCACCAAGGCCACGAAGCGCCAGTCTAGGACGGGCGCCTCCTCATCGTCCGGGCGATCCGCCGACACCACCGCCCGCAGGTCGACCAGCCCGCCGTGGGCCGCCGGCTCCACACCCTCGACGCGCAGCTCAGTGTGCAGCACGTCGCCCTCAAAGACCGGACCGAGATGATCGCAGCCGGCCCAGGCCACGATCGTGGCCAGCCCAGGCAGCGCGCGCGTCACGTGTGCCGCCGCGATCGAGATGGTGTGCCCGCCGTACACGAGGCGCCGGCCATGAGCACTGCCCGTGGCATCGGTGTGCGCAGTGGCCACGTTGAGCGTCAGCCGCGCCAGTTCGGGGGCCGCGGTCACCGTCTCGCCCCCCTCTACCTCGAAGACCGTGCCCGGCGCCAGGTCCGCGGCGGCCGGGCCTGCGGCCCGCGCCCGCAGCGCCTCCAGGCGCCAACCCGCCGGCACGGCCGCGCGTACCGCGGCGCGGTTCAGCTTTGTTGGAATTGCGTCCAGCGCATCGGCATGGCCGGTGCGGGCGTCGGCGTCGCGCAAGGGAAGCATCGGGCAGCGCCAGAAGTCCAGCACCGGTTGGTTGTCCTGATCCCAAGTGCGGATCCGCAGCGCGACCAGCCCGGTGGCCGGTGCGCCCTCGCGCGGCCGATTTTGCTTGAGCGCCACCACCTCGGTACGCGTCGCCAGCGTGTCGCCCAAGAACACCGGGCGCTGAATCACCAGCCCGCGGTAGAAGAGGTTGCCTCGCACGCGCTGAGTCGGCCCTGTGGACTGGCCGATGGCGACGTCGCAGACCAAGTTGGGGTGCGCCAGCAGCTGGTCGCGGCCGGTCACCAACCGACACAGCGGCTCGTCCAGCGCCAGCCGCAGCCGGTCGCCGGCGATCGCCTGATGAAGAGCGGCATGGCCGGCGCTGAGCGTGAGCGCGGGAGCGTCGTCGAAGGTCTGGCCGACCGCGAAGTCCTCAAACCACGGTCCGCCCACCCGAAGCCGTGGCCCGGATCCTGCCGCGGTCATCCGCTTGTCACCGGCGGCGGCACGTTGGCCAGCCCCGCTGCGCGAGCGCGCGCCACGACCTGCAACGCCTGCTTGCGCAGAGCCTCGTCGATCATCTCGCCTCCCAACATCACCGCGCCTCGGCCGCCGTCTCCCTCTGCCTCCGCCTGCTCCAGCGCCGCGACGATCCCGAGCGCGCGCTCGACCTCCTCAGGGGTCGGCGAGAACGTGGCGTTGAGCGTGCCCAGCTGGCTCGGATGGATCGCCCACTTGCCGTCGTAGCCGAGTGCGCGGGCGTGTGCCGCCCACACCGACAGGCCGGCGGCGTCGTCCACCCGGAGATGCGGGCCGTCGATGGCCTGCAGCCCGGCGGCTCGGGCCGCCACCAGCACCACCTCCTGCGCGAAGCTCCAGCGCTCGGGTGCCTCCTCAACGTCGGCGGGCCGGCCCAGCGACGCACGCAGGTCCGCATAGCCCAGGATCAACGCCTCCAGGCGAGGGGCGGCCTGCGCAATGTCGCCAGCCCGGTGCAGCCCGGCCGCGGTTTCGATCAGCGCCTGCAAGCGGATCGATCGCGCGCCGTCGCCAATCATGTCTAACAGCCGCGCCACCCAGGCGATGTCCTCCGGTGCCTGCACCTTGGGGACGACGAGCGTCGTCACAGCCCCGGCCGCCGGGCCATCGGCCAGCGCGACGATGTCCCGCTGACACCACGGCGTGTCCAGGCCGTTGACGCGAACGGCGACGGTGCGACCGTCCAGTTGCCCGCTGGCGAGGAAGCTGACCACGGCGGCACGCGTATTGTCCTTGGCTGGCGCGGCCACAGCGTCCTCCAGGTCGATCACGACCTCGTCGGCCGACAGCCCGCACGCTTTGGCCAACATCCGCGGGGAGGAGCCAGGGACCGAAAGGCAGGAGCGACGTGCACGCATGCGGCACGCCAGCCTACCGCCAGGCGAAGGCGATCCTCGTAATCGCCCTTCAGGGCAAGGTGTCCAGGCGCCGACAGATCCGACTGCGGACATGGGCTTGCAGCCCGCCATCTCTGTTGCTTAGCTCCACGCGCTTGCGCGTGGATCGTTACGAAAGTAACGATCCACGCCGCGGGGCGTGCGTGGCCGTTGGCGCCCCGTAGGATCTCAGGGCGCGTTGATCGTGAAGTGGCCGACGCCTCGCCCGACGCTCTGTCCTTTGGCTGCTGGCGATGGTGACGGGGCGGTCGGGCCGGTGGTGATCACGAGGCTGACGTCGCCGTGGATGACGCCTCGGGGTTGAAGGGCGACGAACTCAGAGTTGGTGACGCGCGTGCCTGCTTTGTAGTCGGCGTCGGTCGGGTCGCCCGAGCCGCCGTAGAAGCAGAGAAAGGTTTTGCGGCTTAGGCGCTGGAACCATCGTGGGATGCGACTGCTCCCGTTTGGGGGCGGGTTGCACGTCTGGATGTAGTAGTAGCTCTGGCCGTTGGTGACCGCCACGCGTGAGGTGAAGCTGCTCACCACCAAGCCCTGCGCGGGCTCAGATCGCATATTCAGACGACTGAATCCAGGGGGGATTCGGGTGGGGCACGGCTCGGTGAGTTCTCCTTTGACGCAGTAGGACTTGGCGATCTCGAGGCGGGCGGTCACGTGAGCGGCGACCGCGGCAGGGGTAGGAAGGGGACCGGCTGGCGAGGCGTAGCCGACCGGTGGGCAAGATGCTCCTCCTCTGCCGGGCACATTTGGCGCTGGGAGGCGGCAGGTGTGACCGTCGCGGTAGGTGACGGCGCGAACCGCTCCGGGAAACAGTCCGGCGTCGTAGCTGAACCCACCGTTATTGATGTTGGGCTGGCTGGGCAGGACGACGAGGTAGGCGCCGTCTGGTCCGGTTGGCGTCGTGACGAGCCCGCCGTTCGGCGTTTCATGTGTGACGCTGACTGCGTCCGGTCCGAGCAACCCGTAGAAGACGCTTAGACAGGTTGACTCGAACGCCAGTCTTGTGACAAGCGGGGGCGCGTCAGGCAGCGTCGGCGAGCACCGGAATCCAGACCTCGGCGGCTCGGCCACGCTCGGGCTGGCGGGTTTCGGGGCGCAGCCGGCCGGGGTCTTCCAGAACGCCGAGGACGCGTTCGATCTCGCGGCGTTTCTTGTTCCGGCTGAACATTTACGAGACCTCGGTTCGCGTTAGGCCAGCCAGTCGGCCGGTCAGGCCATCAGCGCCTGCCAAGCTCAGCGCGAGCGCGGCGCCGAGTGCCGCGCCGATCCCGCCGCGGTAGGATCGATCAAGGACGCCCAAGGCACGGCTCTGGGAACGTGACCCTGTCGAGCCTTAGGCGTGAGCCGCTAGCGCCTCGGACGCCGTTGCCAGCCAGCCGCGGAGGCGCTCGTAAACGTCGGGATGGTTGAGCAGCGCGAGGTGGTGGGTGCCCGCCACATGATGTCCGTGCTCCTCGCGGAAGGGGATCCGCCGAGTGTTGCCCTGGCCGGTGGCGCTGGGCACCAGCACCAGGATGTCGCCGAGCAGGCGCCCGAGCGGGTGGTTCGGGTCACGCGTGACGGTTGCTGAGACGAAGCAGTGGGTTGCCCACGGCAACAGCGCCACCTCCTGGCAGGCGACCGCCCGCAGCGCCTCGGGATCGCGGCCCCGCCAGTCCTCGTCGACCAACGATCCGTGACGCAGGTCACGAATGCCGGCGCTGCGCCGCCGCAGGAAGGCACTCAGCATCCGCGTCTCGGGCAGCTTGTCGAGTGCCACCGCGGCCCGGTGCGCCCCCTGCTCCAGGGGAGCACCCAGATGGGGGGTCCCCAGCGAGACGACATGCCGGACATGCCTGACCCACTTCTGGTCCTGCTCATCTGCCTGGTGGCAGGCGCTGCGCGCCACCAGACCGCCCATCGAGTGACCGACCAGCGCGATCTGCTGCACCTCGACTGGCCACGCCTCCACGAGGTCCTCCAGCAGCGCCGCCACCGTGCGGCCGTTCTCGGAGATGTGCAGGCCGCTGTTGTAGCGCAGGTAGACCGCCGTGCAGCCGAGGTCCGAGACTAGCCTTTCGCCATACGCGTCCTCGGCGCCCCAAGACCAGCAGAACTCATCCCCGGTCAGTCCGTGTATGAACACCGCCAGACGAGCGGTGGCCTTCGGGAACGCGTCGCGCAATGAAGGCTCATCCAGCCCGATCCGCGCGCCGTGCATCCGCGCTGACGTGGGCTGATGGAGCGCGCTGCCATCGCGCTCCAGCCGGTCCCCGATCAGACCGTTGAGCACAGCGAGTCCGAAACTACCCTTCTGGGTAGTCGACAGCGAAGTCTGCTCACCGATGCCGCGCCGCTCCATCGCCGCGTCGGCAGACCTACCGAGCATCGAGGCGCCCGCCCCGAGCGCGCCATAGGCGCGGCTCGACAGCGCGTCGTGGATGAGCTGCACCGGGCGAGCAGCCGGGCCCACGCCGCGGAAGGCGCGCTCGGCGATGCCCAGATGCATGTCGCGGATCGCGCCGGGGAAACTGCGCAACTCGTCAAAGGCCAGGGCGCTCAGCGCCCGAACCTCGTTCGGCGCAGAACTCTGGACGCCGCCGTCAACGCTAATCGACTCCGTGCTGGCCATTCCTGTCTCCCATCCGTCATCGCCGCCGATCGAGTAACTGAGGCTAACCCTCGGCGCAGACTACTCCTTCACAGCTTCTTTGTTACGTTCGTTACAAGAGCAGAAGCGCCCAGCGAGACGAGCTCCGCTGCCGCCTGGGACAAGGACCGATCCTCTGCTGTGACGGTCGGCTCGCTGCTGGTCTTGCCGCAATCCAGCACGGTCGATCTCGGACCTCCTCTTTGACGAAGGCCACAATGGTTGCGACGTGCCGCCGAGGCTGCTGCTCCCCGGCGAAGGAGCAGTGGGTACCGAGCTCCTGGGTGGTCGAAAGAGCTCCCACTGGAGGCGGAACGCTCACACCCGTCGACGTGTTCATTGCCCTCGCTGACCTCCTCTGCCGTACTCGAGCTCATGCGGGCTGCGCTCGGAGCGACGTTGTCCGACCGTCCGCAAGCGCGGCGCGTACACGACAACCGCTGTAGCGAAATCGGACCGGCGTGCTACTACGTCTGCAGAGCGCTCCACATGATCAACCTGGTGGACGGCCGGCGCTTCTCGTTCCCAGCACCGGGGGAACGCTTGGCTGGGTGCCATACCAGTGGGGCGGAGCGGACACCCCGATCGGGCCGACCGACACCAAGCTCGCTGCCCAGGCAGCGATCCCGCCAGCGCGCGCGGGACAGACAACGCTGATCATGCTTCGCTTTGGACGCAAGTGCGGTTGGGCAAACGACCGATCGACTAGACCCGGCTGTAGCACGGCGACGGCCGAGAGTCCCGCGCGCATGCTCAGGTCTTCTCCGTGGCAGCACTGTCTCAGAACGGAAGGCTGAGCGGACGGGTGCTCGATTCGGCACAGGCAGGCGAACATTTGCCACTGGAAGCAAGCTTGAACAGCCCGGCCTCGCAAGCCGTCGACGAGTCCGTCCCGCCAGAGGCTCGGGGACTCCGGCGTCCAGCGGGTGGATGGGCTTGAGGTTCCCGGTAAGACAGCGCGGGCGCCCACAGCCGGACGCCCCGGGTCGAGGCCCGAAGTGCTCCGGTGGTCGATCGGTCGATGCTTTCGGTCGCGAACGGGATCAAGCGGCCTGCTTGCGACGATCGAGTGTGAGATGTTGTCCTGTGTGAGCGTCGAAGCAGATCGGCTCGGATGACCGAGCCGCCCGACCAGGAAGAGTTGGCGCCTCGCCTTACCAAGGGAGTCCGCAACGCCCTCGCTTGGAGCGAGGAGGCGCTCTACATCACCGTCGGCCTGCTGCTGCTGGCGGCGGCGGTGTTCGTGTTGGTGGGAACGGTCAGTGGCCTCGTCAGCTCGATCAGGACGCATCAGAGCGCCGTGAATATCGGCGTCGTTTTGCTCGACCACATATTGCTGACGCTGATCGTGGCCGAACTGCTGCACACGCTGCGCTTCGTCGTGCTGCGCGGTGAGATCGTGGTCGAGCCTTTCCTATTCGTTGGTCTGATCGCCGTGGTGAGGCGGATTCTGATCATCACCGCTGAGCTGGAGCGCCAAGCACCTGGCGGACGTACCCTCACCAACCAGCTACTCGAGCTCGGGTTGCTCGGCGTCCTGACGCTGGCGCTGGCGATAGCAATCTATCTCGTGCGACGCGGCGGCCCCGCAGGCTACGAGCTCGCCCCTCCGCGCGATATCGAGTCGCCCACTAATTCGCCGACGTGACTCCTGCGCTTGCTCCAGGGTCGCCAACCTAACTCGCCCCTGCGCAGGAGATCTGGCGCCGTCGGGCGGCGATCGCACCGCTCGTGCTCCGGACGATTGCGAAAGCCTTCACGGCGGGCACGGTGGCTCACGAGTTGGACGACAGGCATGTGCGGGCGGTCGCGCCCGACGAATCGAGGCTTGGCGATGCGGCGGGCGCGATCCTGCTCGACCTCGCGGCCGGCGAGAGACTGTCTGAGCATGAGGTTCACGAGCGCGCGTGGCTCTCGACCACAGCCGGCGGCGGCGGGTGCGCGCGGCCGGGACGGTCGTGTCGGTCGCGTATGCAGAGTTCCACAACGGCGTGTTGGCGGTGCTCTGATTCGACGAGTTCGAGCGGGTCGGTTCGGTTGGTGAGAAACGCGAAGTGGCGCCAGTCGGGCCACAGCTCCGCTTGTGCACCGACCAAGCGGGTGCGGCGGACGACCAGGCGCTGCCCCACGAGCATCGTCTGGGCGATCTGCGTCTCCCCACCCTCGGGGGTAATCGGTCAGCGGCTCCCAATCCTGTTCGGGAATCGCTGCGATCGCGGCCGTGACGTACTTCTGTTGGCCCACCCCGACCGAGTAGGTCCAGCCCGCGGCCTGTGAGCGAGCCATGATCTTCTTTCCAGAACCCGGAATCGGCATTCTTAGCCCTAAAGAGTGCAGCCGACCGCTAGCGGGCTGAAAAGAGAAGGCAGGCATGGCACAACATCGGCGTGCCGGTTTACCGCCCGGAGGTGGCCGACACCCACCGCGCTGGGAGCCGCCTACGCGGCGGGCCTGGCGACCGGGTTCTGGGACAGCGAGGAGGACCTGCGCGAGAACTGGACCGAGGACAAGCGCTGGAGCCCAAGATGGATGCCGACAAGCGCGCCGAGTATTACGAGTATTGGAATAGGGCAGTCCTCGGACCTTCGACTGGTTCGCCTGACGGCCCGTTCTGAGGGCCTCAGGCTCGGCCCAAGCCCTCGACCTCGATCAGGCACCCGGCGTTGTCGGGGTCCTGGGGGATGAACCGGGTGAGTAGAGCCGAGGGCTGTAGCTCGTCCAGTAGGCCGCGGGTCAGTCCGCGGTGTAGCGTGCAGACCACCTGTTGGTTCGCGCGGACCGCTTCGCGGTAGGGGCAGTTGCCCAGCCGATAGACGACTCGCCCCACTTCGGGCCGCTCGCGTCGGGGTGCAAACCCGAGCGCGGTAAGGCTACGGCCCATCGTCTCCTCGGCCTGCGATCCGGCCCGGTCATGAGCAAGCTCGCGACCAAGCTCTCGTCCGGCGCGCTCGATCTCGCGCAGGCGTCCTGGGCGGGGCGGGGTGCTGCGAGCAAGCCAGCGCGCGAGCTGTTGGTAGGCGTCGGGAGGCTCCCCGCCCGGCAGCGCATCGGGCGCAACCGACCAGCTGTCGCGCGGTCTGCCGCGCGGCTGTGGCACTCGCTCGCGAGCGACGAGCCCGGCGACTTCCAAACGTTGGAGATGAACACGCACCCCACTCGGGTGAAGCGTCAGCTCTGCGGCTAGTTCATCGGTGCCAGCAGGCCGGCCCAGGCTCGCGAGGCGCGCGAACAACCGGGCGCGAGTCGGCTGGGCCAGGGCGTCGCCCGGACCGTCGCGTGCTTGGTGAGGCACAGGCAAAGTTTCTCATAGACATCCTTGTCAAAGCGGCCGCCGATCGACGAGCGACAGATCGAGATGAGAACGCGGAGCGCGTGACGACGTGGTGGTGTGCTCGGTGCGGGGGATCGATGCGTCGCAACACTGCCTGGGGATCAGCGTATGGCGACGCATCGACTGGGTAAACGCCAACCTGTATGACCATCAGCATGATTGTTCCGTTGGCAGGCACGAGACTGAACTGTGTTTAGGGCGCCTGCTGCACCGCGTCGCGTCGATCACCCACGCTAGGGCGACTGGCAGCACGGCTGGGGCGTACGTCGAGCAGAAGGGCGAACGCGCTCGCACGGTGCGCCGCCGGCGCCTATAGACAGCGCGAGTTCTCGAGACACAACCGCGGCGGAGCCTAACCCTCATCGCGGCTGACCGGCCAAGTCGCCCAAGTCAGGCCTGTTGCGTTTCGCCCGGATGACGGGTTCGTCGATCGCGGGGCGCGACGCGGCGGTGTGGGTGACCGATTTCCTCAACACGGCTTACTACCGCCGGTCCGAGCAGGAGCGCGACGTCGATGATCTGCGCCTGGCGTTCTGCGTGCTGACCACCTACTGGTATCGCAAGCCGGGCCACGGCCGGCTCCACGACACCGATCTGCCCGCCTTTCACCGTGCCTTCGGCGCGGAGCGCTTTGCCACCGGGGACTCCGGTCGCGGGACGCTGAGCCGCGCACAGCTGCTCGACGGCGCCGCGCGCCTGCTCGACGACTGGTTCCCGGCCGCTTATGCCGATGACGCCCGTCGCGGCTGGGGGATCGCCTTCGAGACGGCCGCGGACCGCGCCGCCTATGACCCGGATAGCCGGATGAAGCTCGCCAAATGGGGGAAGCTCACGCCGGAGAGCGCCCCGGCCTCCGAGCAAACCTGGCACACCTATCCGCTGGTCCGCATGCCCTCGGCCGAAGCGGTGATCGCTGTCCTCACCGCGCCCGAGACCGGGCCGGACTACGCCAGCGAGTCGGCTGATTCACGCCGCTGCGCGGCGGCGGCCTTGACGGCCAGACGTTCGAGATCGAAGTCGCCGCCGGCACCGCCGCCGGGCGCCCGGCGTTCACGCGGGGGTACGTCACGATCACCAAGCTGGTGACCCCGCTGACCCGGAGGCCCTGCAGGCGTGGACGGCGGCGCTGGAGGGTGGCCTGCGGCGCAACGGGGAGGGCGAGCCGGAGGCCGTGCCGGAGGGCCTATCGCACGCCGCTGCATCGGCTGTTCCTGGGCAGCGCGGCAGCCTTCCCCGGCGGCGCGGTACGAGGGCATCGAGCACTTTCGCGACGAGGAGCGAAACGTCTTCGGACGTGCAGAGGCGACCCTCGCGCCAGGCGAGCTCGACGCCGTAGGCGACGCCCTGCAAGCAGCCGGCGCGGACCGTCAGCCACCGCGAGCCTGATCACCCGGTGGCTCGAGTCGATCTCAGTGACCTCAGCTCAGGCTCCGTGCCTGATGCCCGTCTTGTTCATCATTGGCTAGGTGGATCTACTCGCCATGGCGTTCTTTGTGGGAGGTCAACTTGTCCTCGCCGCGGCTCTCGTGCCCCGTGGAAGACGCGATACGAGCGAGGACCAGGTCGCCGAATGGCAGAACCACATCGAGGAGAACGCTGCGTGCTTCGGTACTTCCGTACCGGGCGCTCATAATTGAAAGCGAATGACTGAAGGGCTGACGATCGACCGGCTCGAGCGCTGGGTGCTGTTTGGAGCGCATTGGCGCGTTGTCAACATCGCGAACGAGCACGCGGTCGTTGACCTTTGCGCGTGCACCGGAGAGCTCGTCGAGCGCGTTGAGTCGGGCGACGCCGAGGTGATTGAATACCTACGCACCACGCAGCCCGATCTGACTTGACCTGCGCGCCCGGTCCCGGCCTTGCGCCAGCTGCAGGTCCCACTCGCCGAGATCAAAACGATCCTTGGCCTTGAGTCGAAGGCCGCCGCCAAGCGCATTGGCGAGTACTGGGCTGCTACCGAGCTTGAGCACTCAGCTCGGCGAGACTTGGCCGACTACGTCGTTGACCTCATAAGCGGAAAGAGATCCATCATGTACGAAGTCACCACCAGAGATATCCCTAGCCGGAGCTTGCTGTGCCTGAAGCGCAACGTCAAGGGTCAGCAGGGAGCCTGCTGTCGGATGTCGACCGGAGCGTGTTGACGGGCCCGTTTGCCGATTTCGTCGCCGACGTGACGCGCGCCGCGGGCTCGCCGGGGGAACGCGTCACGGGACTCGCGCTCGGCGCCGATGACTACCTACCCAAGCCGTTTCACTTCCCCGAGCTCGTCCTCCGCGTCCGCGCGCTCGCCCGCCGCCAGCCCACCGCACACCGCCGCACACTGCGTGCGGCAGGAATCGAGCTCGATCCCCGCACCCGCACCGTCAGCCGCGACGCACGACAGCTCGAACTCTCGGCCAAGGAATTCGCCGTGCTCGAAGCCCTCCTCAAAGCCAGTCCCGGGGTGCTGAGCGCAGAGAAGCTGCTCCAACAGGCGTGGGACGGAAAACGCCGATCCGTTCACCAAGACCGTGCAGGTCACCATCGGCCGGCTGAGACGCAAGCTCGGAGACCCACAAATCATCCACACCATCCCAGGCATCGGATACCGGATCTCGGTCACAACCCAAGCCCACACCGGCGCCCCAAGCCAAGCCTGAGCGCACGCACCGCCACAGTCGAGCGCCGCACACCCGGACGGCGACTCCGCGAGCAGCCAGCCAAGTCCCCCAATGGCCCGCACAGCCGCGACTCGCGCGCAACCGTCGCGCTTCGCGAGCGAGAAACTCAGCTGATCTGGCTCTGACGCAGGCCTCGAACGGAGGGGTCTGAGTCCTCTCAAGCGGCGCCCCGGCGGATCCCCGGCGTTCGATGGGCGTTCCATATTGTGACGACCACGCCACCGGCGCCGGACGCCCTCATAGGACGTGCTGACCGCACGGCGGTGGATCGTCAAACGCGCGCACGCGCCAAGCGGAAATGCCCGTCGCTCCTGCTTCGTCTCCGCCAGCGGTCGCACAGCGGGCAAACGCGACCGACACCCGCTTGTGTCCGGGCCGGCAGCGCGCTCGACGTCGATCTGGACTTCCGCTTCGACGAGTCCGGCGTTTGCGGGTAGCCCGGTATGCGCTGGGATCGCCGGGTCGCATATGTTTACCGGCGAGACTTCAGGCGCAGGTGCTTTCCGCCGATAGTTGGTGCATGGCGTCTGCACCTGAGCTTAAGTCGAGTCCGACGGCGGCCGGCAATCATTTCTCGTGCTCGATGACTGCGGTGCTCCTCGCGCGTGTGCAAGCATGCGGCGGGCAAGACGCTGTGGCGGAGCTGCTGCATCTGGCGGGGAGTAAGCGGTCTCCCGGTTACCTGCTGGACATCGTAAATTGGGTTTCGTATGACGAGGCTGTCGCGCTCTGGCGGGCGGGAGCGCGCGTCACGCGTCATCCGCAGTTCGCGCGCATGGTGGGTGAGGACGCCGCGCGCCGGCTCAACGGCTCACCGATCGCCGCTCTGTTTCGCTCGTTGGGTTCCCCGGAGAATGTTTACCGACAGATCGCTACGAGCTCGACGAAGTACAGCGTCGTGACCAAGCTCGAGACTGTTGACGTCGGCCCTGGTTTCGCAGAGATCATCGCCGTGGCCGTCGACGGCTTTCCGCGCGACGCCGATCACTGCGCGTGGACATGCGGGCTGCTCACCCAGCCGACAATCCTGTTCGGGCTGCCACCCGCCGTTGTTGAGCACGAGGAGTGCGCTGCATTGGGTGCGCCTCATTGCCGCTATCGCGTTACGTGGGCCGCGGATCAAGCCGCCGAGGCGAGCGCCGAATCGGAGCGCAACAGTGCGCTGCAAGGGCAGCTAGGGGCGATGAAGGAGCGCTTGCGCAGCATGTTCGAGACGGCGTCTGATCTGATCGGCGCGGGTGAGATCGAAGATGTTCTGGCGCGGATCACCGACCGAGCCGCCGTTGAAATCCGCGCTCCTCGCTACTTGCTGGCGATCCGCACCGCGCCCGGAGGTGACGTCCATTCTCACCACCGGGGCTTCGATCAGCAAGAGGCCGGCGAGTATGCGCAGCGAATCCTCGGCACTCACCCCGCGGCGCTGCCCGAGTCCTGGCTCGTCGTCCCTGTGCGCTCCAGCCGTCGCGACTACGGCCGTCTACTCGCGCTCTACGACGAGGGGCGGCGCTTCTTTGCGGAGGAGCGCGAGCTGTTGGAGGTCTACGCGCGTTACGCGGCCAGCGCACTGGACAGCGCGACGACGCTGATCGAATCAAAGCAGCTCTATCGCCAGTCGAGCGCTCTGCTCCAGCTCGCGCGGGCGCTCGCGGCCGCCGGCACCAGCGGCGAGGTCGCTCGGCGACTCGCGGACGCTGTGCCGCTGGTGGTTGATTGCGACAGAGTTGGCGTCTACCTCTGGGAGGTGGACCGTGGTGAACTGGTCCGGCGAGCCAGCACCCACCCCGGCCTCGACCACACGGCGGAGGAAGCCGAGGAGTGGAGCCGCGCCCCCAGCCCGGGTGGACCGCTTCAGAAGCTGCTAAACGATCCACGGTCCGAGCCGATCTTCGTCGACGCCGAGTCTGGAGATCCGCTTCTGCGAGATCTGTCGGCAACGATCGGGGCGGTCGCCTCGATCCTCGTACCCCTTGCCACTCCCGACCAATTTCTTGGGCTGCTCGCCGTCTCAGTGATGGATCTGCCCGATCGCCTCACCCCGAGTCCCGACCTGTTCGATCGTCTGTCCGGCGTCGCGGCGCAAGCGACAACCGCACTTGAGAACGGGCGCCTAGTTGACCAGATCACCCACCAGGCGCTCCACGACGAGCTGACCGGCCTCGCCAACCGCTTGCAGTTCACCGACGATCTGCGCGCGGCTATCCATCAAGCCCGGCACCACGGCGACCAGGTCACACTGTTCTATCTTGACCTCGACAGCTTCAAGCCGGTCAACGACGAGTTCGGCCACGACGCCGGCGACAAGATCCTGATCGCCGTCGGCAAGCGCCTCACCTCAAGCACCCGGTCAACCGACACCGTCGCGCGACTCGGCGGCGACGAGTTCGCCGTGCTGATCGACGCCCACACCGCCCCGCAGGAGACGGATCTCCTGGCGGAACGACTCGCGCGAGCTTTCGCACACCCGTTCGCGATCGAAGAAAACCACCTCACGCTCGGAGCGAGCATCGGCCGTGCCGTATTCCCGACAGACGCCGACAGCGCCGAGAGCCTACTTCGTGTTGCCGACGCGGCAATGTTCGAGGCCAAACGTAACAGGTACCAAACGGCACCGCAGCCCGCGCGCCATCGCTGAAACCAGGAAGGCGCTGCCCGTCCGAATGCGACAGGCTGCGAGCAAATGCCGGACTCATCGAAGCGGGAGTCCAGATCGACGTCGAGCGCCCTGCTGGTCCGGACGAGAAGCGCGTGTCGGTCGCAGTGCCCGCTGCACCGCGACCTTGCTTAGGCAGACGAACACCGCCGGCGATTCGAGGAACACGCGCGCTACCGATTGAGTTAGGTTGCTGTGCGAGATGCGCCTCAGAGCAGGACGGAGCGGAGATCCTTCCGCGCGCGGCGCACGCGACCGGCGCGTAGCACCGCACCGGGCGTTTGACCCGCGGCGTGTCGGGGGCTTGGAGTGCGCCGCTTGGGTGGCGTATTACCGTCACGATTGGCTGGTGTTCATGCGTTCGGCGGTCGCGCTGACTCGTCACACGTTCGGACTGTCGTGGCGATCGACGATCCGCGGGGCGTGGCTGGTGTTGCGCGCAAACCAGCTCTGGGCGCCGTTTTCGGACAACGATCCGGATGGTGCGCGACGCGCGATGGAGCGTTTCTACCGGCTGATTGCCCGGCGATATGGCGAGTCGTTTGATCCCGCCAGGGCGGCCATGCTCGAGGTCGAGTGGTGGCGAGTGCACCGAGAGCACCAGCACGCGGATTCCGACTGCGATGCGCGCCCGTTGATCGACGCCCTGAGCGCTCTGTATTCATACGTCTATGGGGTGCCGGAGGCGGGAGTCCGCGTCGCTGCAGAGCAGCGGGCGCTGGCGATGCGCTTCTCGGACAGGTGGGTTCGGGAGGAGGAGTGTGATCTCGCCAGCCCGTTGATTGGCGAGGTGCGCACCGCGCTGGTGCGCTCCTACGCCGGTTTACTGGCAGCAGTCCATCGGCTCTAGACCTGCGCTCTCGCGGCAGGGCCGGGGCTGAAACCGTCTACAGCGCCTCCACTGCAGACCGGCTGAGGATGGCGGCGGTTTGGGCGGTGTCTTCTGATCCGCGGTAGTACTCGACTTTGCCGTCGCGGAAGCGCCAGTAGTGATGCAGGTTCATCGTCGCCCCGCGTCCGGCGTGGCGTGATCTGATCCCGAAACGCACCAGCGGGTGGACCTCGTTGTCGTCGTTGGCGGCGAAGCTCAACGGTGTGAACTCGGAGACCTCGACGGTACTGCCGATGTCGGAGAAGAAGCTCGCGACTTGATCTTTGCCGGTCCGCTGCCCGTACCAGGGCGCGGCGCCCGTGTCGCCCTCGGTGGCCCAGTCGACGTTGTCGGTGACGGCGTCGAGGATTGTCGCGAGGTCGGCGCGGCCGAACGCGTCGTAGATCGCTTTGACGGTGTTGACGTTGTGGCTCGCGCTCATCGACCCGCAGCGATAGCCGGCGGCAGTCGCAAATCTCGTGGCCTCGCAGTCCACCAGCCGCGGTCTCGCGCAACGCCGAGCCCGCCCGAGATTCGTGCGAGTTAACGCGTAAAGGCAGCCGAGCGAGCCAGTCGTTTGGGTTCGGCTGCGGTTCGGCGCAGCTCGGGGCGCATAGCGGGGAAGCTCTCGACGATCGTGACATCATCGATCATGTCGCCCGCGAGCAGCCGCAGGTGCGCTCGTTCTTGATCCGCGGGAGCGGGAAAGAGACACTGGTGCGCGTCGCGCCCGAAACCCGGCGCCGGCTGCGAAGCGGCCCGGAAGGCGCTCGCGTGCTGATCGTCGGCGCCACCCCCGGACGCGCGTATGAGAACTCGAGGATCGGTGGTGCCGAGGTCATGGATTGCCCGACCGCGTCCACCGCGATGGCTCCCGACGGACCACCGGCACTACTGACCACCTGACCACGTCAGCCACTGACCAGCCGAGGTACCATGCCCAAGCCCAGCCAAGCCCTGTCGAGCGCGCTTGAGCGCTGGAACGACGGCGATCTCGATGGCTACCTCGCGCTCGACCACGAGCAGATCCGACTGCACGGCTACTCGCCCGAACCGATGGACAAGACCGAGGTGCGCGCGCGTTCTACGAGGCCATCTTCGCCGCGTTTGACTCGCCGACACTCGAGTTCCACGAGGTCCTTTGGGAGGGCGGCGAGTGCGCGATCCGCTCACCATGACCGGCCATCACACCGACATGCTCGGCCTCCTGGTGCAGATCGGCGCTGTTCCCGCGCCGTCGATTGCATCCACCCTCCCCGACGAGCTCTGCAGGCACCTTCAGCGCGACGTCGCCGACCACGCCCACGGCGTTCGCTGATCGATCGCTCATCGGGCGCTCGTGAGACGAAACGACCTTGCGCTCCAGAGCCTGTCGGGCGTCATCGTGAGATCTTCGAGTGCCCCGTGACTTCCTTGACCGCCACTGGGCGTTGCCCCACGCTGATGCCGCCGAAGCGGATTCCCACCCCGGTTGAGCGACAGGCTTCCGCGAACGGCTCGACGCCCTCGACAGCCGATCACGGAGACCAGATAACGGGTGAGTCGAGCGTGCTGCTGGAGCCGTTGTAGCCGATCTGGGTGGCCTCGCCGTGCTCCATGAACGTCTCGCACGTGGTAAACCCCTGTCCGGCGGCAAACGGACTCGGTGTGTCGGCGTCCGGGCAAGGCGGGAAATAGCCCGTCAGGATCAGGTTGTTGTCCATCTGCCTGTTGTGCTCGATCGCCTGCACGGCGTCGGCCGGATCGTTGCTGCTGGTGTTGATCGCATGTCCGCTCAGATTCGTCATCAGGAGCTTGACGTACGTCGGCGTGCTGCACTTGGGGACACCAGTCAGCGAGATCCCCTTGAAGTCGGCCATGGACCCCGCGGTGATCGACTCGATCGTGAGCTGCAGCTTGTAGCTGGGACCACTGTTGCCGTTCGCCAGTGTCGTGTCGTAGTCGACGATCGCGGTCTGGCCGGGCTTCAGCATCGTGCCCGGCGCAGTGAGCTTCGCCGTCGCCCCGAGCGGAGGGCTGGCCGTGGACGAGGCGCCCGCGGCCGTCGAGCGGCTGGCCGCGGTTGATGTGGCGGCCGGCGTGATGCTGCCCGCCGGCGTGGACGTGCTCGCGGCGCCGGGGTTGGCCGGTGTCGAGGCGACCGAGTTGGTGTTCGCGGCCGAGCTGTGGCTCTTGCTACTGCTTCCGCACGCTGCCAGCCCGCACACCGCCACCGCAGCCACCAGCGCGGCGCGCGCGGTCGCGCGTCCGGCCAGTCGCATGGCCACAGTTCCCGGGTTCCGGCAGGCAGCGAGCGCAATTCGGGATCGCGCGTTAGACGTCCCGTGATCTCAATTATTTGGAATGTGTCCTCCTCTTGATCTCTACGCTCGCGCCGACGTTGATGTGGTGTCCGCTTCGCGGGCGGACATCGCGCGCCATGTGGTGATCTGCGGGGGCGCCCCGGCCATCGCGGCGGAAACGTCGTCGCGATCAGCCCCCGATTCGAAGACCTCGCGCAACGCCCCGAGCTGCTGGTCGCCTTGCGCTCCCGGGAGCAGAACAACGCGCGGCGTCACGGCGTCGAGCAGCCCGCCCGCACACTCAACGACGTGGGCGTGCTGGCCGAGCCGCCGTTCGGTGCGCACCCGACCCGGGAGGAATGGTTGGGGTTAAGGGCAGCACCGCGCTGGCATGATGGATGCCGTGATTCACGAGGTGTGGGGCGACGAGGCCGAGCTCGTGCGGGCCGCGGTGGAGTGGGCGGCGCAACGAGTCGTGCGGCCAACCGACTCGAAGACGACGGCGCGCCCGGCCTCGGAGCTTGCCGCCGCGGCCGGGCGCACCGTGACGCGGGGGGGGATCGGGGGCACCGAGGCGCTGCGCGTCTTTCGCGACATCCTCCTCCCGGCGACGCGCTCGCAGGACGATCCGATGAATCTCGCCTACATCCCGTCCGCGCCGACGCGCGCCGCCGTGGCCTTCGACCTCGTTACCAGCGCGGCGAACGTGTTCGCCGGGGTCTGGGAGGCGGGAGCGGGCGCTATCTACGCCGAAAACGAGGCGCTGGGGTGGATCATCGAGCTGCTGGCGTGGCCACCGAGCGCCGCAGGCTGCTTCGTCGCCGGGGGCACCGGCGGGAACCTCTCCGCCCTCACCGCGGCGCGGCATGCGGCTCTGGCCCGCCGCGGAGAGCGGCCACCCGGCGGTTGGCGGCTGGCCTGCACGGCTGACGTGCACTCCTCCATCCGGGTCGCGGCGCGCGTGCTCGATGTCGGGATCGTCGAGGTGCCTGAGAACGCGCACGGCCACCTCACCGGCGAAGCGCTGGCCGCCGCACTGGCGGACGAGCCCGACGACATCTTTGCCGTGGTGGCCTCCGCCGGCACGACGAATGCAGGACTTGTAGACGACTTGGCGGGCGTGGCCGCCACATGCGCCGACCACGGGGTGTGGTTGCACGTGGACGGCGCCTACGGCGGCGCGGCGCTCGCTGCCCCCAGCGTCCGTTGCCTCTTCGACGGCGTCGAGCTCGCGGACAGCTTCATCGTCGACCCGCACAAGTGGCTGTTCGCCCCCTACGACTGTTGTGCGCTGCTCTACCGCGATCCCGAGCCGGCGCGCGCCGCGCACTCGCAGACCGCGGGCTACCTGGACCAGATCGACCGCGAGGCCGGGAACCCGTCGGACCTCGCCATCCACCTGTCCCGGCGCGCGCGGGGGTTGCCGTTCTGGTTCAGCCTTGCGACCCACGGCACAGACCGCTACGTCGCGGCTATCGAGCGGACGCTCGAGACAACGCGCACGGTGGCCGAGGCGATCCGGGCCTGCGATCACCTGGGCCTCGTCTGCGAGCCACAGCTCTCCGTGCTCCTGTTCGAGCGGCCCGGCTGGGACGAGGACGCGTACGCGGTTTGGTCGAACGCACTGGCGAAGAAGGGCGTGATCCTGTGCGTGCCGACCAAGTGGCGCGGCCGCACGGTGCTGCGCCTGGCCTTCGTGAACCCAGACACGCAGCCCGCGCGCGTGATCGAGGTGCTGGAGACGCTGCGGTAAGGCCGCAACTCGCCGCGACACACAAGAGTCGCTCGTTGCAATCCGGTTCGAGCTCAGAGCTCGAGCCCTGCGCTGGCGGCGTCATCGGGGTCCGCCGTGCGTGAATCGCGGAGATGATCTCCTAGGAGTCAATCCCCCGAAGGTACGTGCCCCCGCTAGAGGGGCCGAGTGCAACAGCGGCCCGACCCGGCTGGTAGGTTCGCTCGGCGATGCACGGCGCAAGCGCCTCCTGGATCCGAACCCCGGCGCGCCAGACCACGACGATCAGCGCGATCCAGCGTCTCCAGAGCCGTCGTGAACCGCACGCGTTCCCGCATGGCAAATGCATGAGGCGTCGACCATCTATGTCCGGGGCGGTTTCCTTCGGGTAGGCTGGCAAGTGGACCGTGGCGCCAGACGTTCCGCACGCCGCGGGCGATGCCGGGTCGATCGAAGGGCTTGCAGCAATGGCGTTGAGGGCGGAGGAGGCCGAGGCAGCGCTGATTGATTCCGTCTGCAGCTGCTTGCCCGACCACGTTGCGCCCGGGTTGGTAGACCGGTGCGCGGCGTTCGTCCGGCATTTCTACCATTGGGTGCCGCCGGAGGATCTGGCCGGGCGCAGCATCCGTGATCTTTGCGGCGCCGCGATGGCAGTCTGGGACTTCGCTCGCGACCGCACGCCCAGTTCCGCCAGCGTGCGAGCGTATAACCCCCGGGTTGGGGAGAACGGCTGGCAGTCGACGAACACGATCGTGGAGGTCGTCACCGATGACATGCCGTTCTTGGTTGACTCGGTCGGCATGGAGCTCTCCCGTCACGGATACGGGATCCAGCTCTCGATCGTGCCGGTCATCGATGTGCTCCGGGACGCGGAAGGTCTCCTCGCCGAGGTGTTCCCAGCAGGCGCAGGGATGACCGGCGCGGTGACCGAGTCGCTGATGCAGTTCGAAGTCGATCGCGAGACCGAGCCCGAGCGGCTCGAGGTGCTCGTCGATGACATCCGCCGGGTTCTCAGCGACGTCAGGGCGGCGGTGGAGGACTGGCCGATGATGCGCCAGCGGATGCAGGAGATCAGAGGTGGGGTCGTGTCGGTTGCTCCCCCGCTCGATCGAAGCGAGGTCGAGGAGGTCAATGCATTTCTTGAGTGGGTCGGTGGCGGGAACTTCATCTTCCTCGGGTACCGCGAGTACGACCTCGTCAGGGAGGCTGGGGAAGACTCTCTTTGCGCTGTCGACGGATCGGGTCTCGGCGTGCTTAGACACGGGAGCGCCATCGCCTCTATGAGCTTCGCAAGGCTCCCCGCCGTAGTCCGGGCCATGGCCCGAGTGCGTCAGCCGCTCATCCTGACAAAGGCGAACTCGCGCTCGACGGTACGCCGGCCGGCGTACCTCGACTACATCGGTGTGAAGCGCTTCGAGGCGGGCGAGGTCTGTGGCGAGCGGCGTTTCCTCGGCTTGTACACCACCGCCGCCGAGAAGGCGAGCCCGCGCGAGATCCCGATCTTGCGGGACAAAGTTGAGCGCGTGATACGCCGGGCGGTGTTCACCGCTGAGAGCCATAACGCGAAGGCGCTGGCAAGGACGCTCGAGACCTACCCGCGGGACGAGCTGTTCCAGATCACGGACGAAGAGCTGTTCGCGATCTCGATGGGAATCGTCGCGCTCGGCGGACGCCAGCGTGTGCGCCTGTTTGTGCGGAGCGATCCTTACAAGCGGTTTGTGTCCTGCCTGGTCTTCGTACCCCGCGATCGCTTCAACACCGACAACCGCGAGCGGATCGCCTCGGTCCTGAGCGACGCGTTTGACGCCACCGAAATCGACTGGGCGCTGCGCCTGTCCGACTCGATGCTCGCGCGGATCCACTACGTCGTGCGCTGCAGCGCGGCCGAGGCGGACCGCGACGTCGCTGAGATCGAGCGCCGGATCGCCGAGGTGACGCGGCCCTGGACCGGCGATCTCGCGGATGCCTTGAAAGACGTGCATGGCGAGGAGCGGGGCAACGCCCTGTTTCGCCGCTACAGGGCGGCGTTCCCGATCGCCTATCGCGCCGACTGGCGAGCTCGTGCGGCGGTCGCCGACATCGACCGTGCCGAGGCTCTCGCCGCCGGCAACGGGCTCGTCATGAGCGTCTATCTGACCGAAGCCGGCCGGACATCATTTCGATGCAAGCTGTTCAGCCCGGGTGAGCGGATCGCGCTCTCGGATGTCTTGCCGATTTTCGAGAACATGGGCTTGCAGGTCGACGACGAGCGTCCGTACGAGATCAAGCCAGAGGGTCGGCGTGCCGCTTGGATCTACGACATCGGCGTCGTTTGCGACTTCGACGTCGACCTGCGGACCGAAGCGACGCGCACTGCCTTCCAGGACGCCTTCACGAGGGTCTACAGCGGTGAGTTCGAGAACGACGGACTCGGTGCGCTGCTCCTCGGAGCTGGTTTGACCGGTCGCGAAGTCTCGCTGCTGCGTGCGCTCCTGAAATACCTGCGCCAGGCCGGCGTAACGTTCAGCGACCGCTACCTGCAGCAGGCGCTGACCGGCAATCCGGCTGTGGCTCGGCTGCTCGTCGGGCTTTTCGGTGCGAGGCTTGACCCCGACCGCTACGACCTCGTAGCAGCCGACCGGCTCAGAGCCGAGATCGATCGAGCGATCGTCGAGATCGCCAGCCTCGATCAGGCCCGCATCCTGCGCGATTGTCTCGCGATCGTCGGCGCCACCGTCCGAACTAACTACTACCAGCGTTCTCCAGAAGGGCAGCCGAAGGCCCAGCTATCGCTCAAGCTCGATCCCTCGCTGATGCCCTTCCTCCCGTTTCCTCGCCCCCGGTTCGAGATCTTCGTCTACTCGCCGCGGATGGAGGGCGTGCACCTGCGCGGCGGGAAGGTTGCGCGCGGCGGGATCCGCTGGACGGACCGGCGCGAGGACTTCCGCACGGAGGTCCTAGGGTTGATGAACGCAGAAATGGTCAAGAACGCGGTCATCGTTCCGGTCGGTGCGAAGGGAGGATTCGTGACCAAGCGCCCGCCGTCCACGGGCGGACGCAAGGCGCTGCTCGAGGGGGCTGCTGACTGCTACCGGCTATTCGTGTCGGGCCTGCTCGATCTGACGGACAACATCGTCGGTGGGAAGGTCGTTCCTCCACCTGCGGTCATCCGCCACGACGGGGACGACGTTTACCTCGTGATTGCCGCTGACGACGGAACCGCCTCGCTGTCGGATCTCGCAAACGGCGTCGCGGCTGAGTATGGCTTCTGGCTCGGAGACTCCTTCGCAGCGGGCGGATCGCATGGCGACGACGACAAGAAGATGGGCATCACCGCTCGCGGGGCTTGGGAATCGGTCAGGCGCCATTTCCGCAATCTCGGAGTAGCAGTCCAGTTCGACGGTTTCACCGTCGTTGGTATCGGCGACATGTCGGGAGATGTGTTCGGCACCGGGATGCTGCTATCGCCACAAATCAAGCTCGTGGGCGCGTTCAACCGCGATCATGTCTTCCTCGATCCCCGCCCCGATCCGGAGGCGAGCCTCGCCGAGCGGCGCCGGCTCTTTGATTTGCCAGCCTCTTCCTGGCGTGACTACGATCCGGTGGCCATCTCCCAGGGCGGCGGTGTCTTTGCCCGGTCCGCCAAGCAGATCCCGCTGTCGGCACAGGTGCGCGAGGCGCTCGATGTCGAGGCCGAGGCGCTCACGCCGGATGAGCTGATTCAGGTGCTCCTGCGTGCGCCCGTCGACCTCCTTTGGAATGGGGGCGTCGGTACCTTCGTCAAGGCGCGGTCCGAGAGCCACGCCGACGTCGGCGACAAGGCCAATGACGGCGTGAGGATCGACGGAGCCCAGCTTCGCTGCCGGGTGGTCGGCGAGGGGGGCAGCCGCGGCTTCACCCAGAAAGGCCGGATCGAGTACGCACTCTCCGGCGGGCGGATCAACGCCGATGCCATCGACAACGTGGCCGGCGTCAACTGCTCCGACCACGAGGTGAATCTGAGGATCCTGCTGGATGCGCCGGTGTCCGACGGCGAGATCACCACCTCTCAGCGCAACGCCCTACTAGCCGCACTGACGGGCGTCGTCGCCAAGCGCGTCCTCGGCGAGAGCTACGCGCAGGCCCTGGCGCTGAGCCTCGAGGGCGCGCAGGCTTCTGACCTGCTCGACCTCCATGCCCGCCTCATCGACGACCTCGACCGGAGAGGCATCCTCGATCGCGAGCTCGAGGAGCTCCCGCCCGAAGAACGCATTCGGGAGCGGAAGGCTGCGAACGAGGGCTTGACCGGTCCTGAGCTCTCGGTCCTCCTCGCCTACTCAAAGATCACCCTGTACACCGACCTGCTCGACTCCGACGTCCCCGAAGACGCGTATCTACGTAGTGAGCTCGTGGACTCCCTGCCGGCATCGCTGCGCGAGCGCTTCCGGCCCCACATGCGACGCCACCGTCTGCGTCGAGAGATCATCGCCACCGACCTCGCCAACAGCATCATCGACCGCGCGGGGACGACATTCGTATCCCGGTTGGCCGAGGAAACCGGCGCCGACACCGCGCACATCGCGCGCGCCTACGCCGTTGCGGTCGCTGTCTTCGAGATGCGCGGATTCTGGCGCGAGGTCGAAGCGCTCGACGACGTCGTCGACGAGCAGGCGCAGTTCAAGATTTTGCTACAGGGACGCAGGCTAGTCACCCGCGCGGCACGCTGGCTGGTTCGCAACCGGCGCCCTCCGCTCGACATCGCCGCGGTGGTCTTTGACTACGCCCCCGGGGCAGCCACGCTGTCGGAGGCACTGCCGGAACTGCTGAGCAGTCTTGACGGCGACGCATGGAAGGCGCGCGTTGCGGAATTCGCCGATCCCGGCGTCCCAAGCTCGCTCGTATCGCGCGCCGCCGCCATGGATGCCCTGTTCTTCGTCTTCGATGTCGTCGAGAGCGTCCGTGGACGCGAAGAACCCGTCCGTCGCGCGGCCAGCATCCACTTCGGGCTCGACCGCCGCCTGGCGTTGGCTTGGCTCCACGATCGCATCCTCGAGCTACCCCGCGCCGACCGCTGGCAGACGCTCGCCCGTGCCGCCCTGCGCGACGATCTCTACAAGACCCATCGGGCGCTCAACGCGGCGGTCCTCGAGGCGTCTTTCGCCTCTATCGACCTCGACGTGGCGATTGACGCATGGGTCGAAGCCAGGGCCGCAACAGTCGGGCGTTATCTCGGGATGCTCGGAGACATCCGGGCAGCGAATGGAAACGACTTCACGACCCTCTTGGTCGCAGTCCGCGAGCTGGCCAACCTGATTCCCTCCAGCTCTAACTGAGAGCCGCGCCCGCATCGACATCGGCCAATCGGAGCACAGCTCCCGCAGATGCCCGGGGTCCGCCGCGTCGGCTCGATCAGCATCAAGCGCACAGGGAGCAAGCACTCGTGGCAAACAACGGCAACTTGTGAGCGATCCCGGAAGCCGAAAACGCTGTGCTTGCGGGTATCCCCACGTCCCGCTGGTGGTCCCGGGGAGTCGCTCGCTGCCGGTCAGAGACAGCGTCGGGAGCCGGCGTGGCGGCCTTCTCTCTTGTCCCCAGCGCTGGCCGGGCGCGCGAGGCAGGATGGCGAGGACTCTACTAGCGTTGCACTACCGCCATGGCGTCAACCGCGTTACGATTGGATGGTCTCGGCCTGATAGCGCACGGCGTGCCGCCATGACCCCAAGAAAAGTCCAGGAAAAGCCGAAGGCGCATGGCGACGTGCTGACGGCGATCTCGGACGGGATGGTCGCTTTGCTGAAGGAGTTCTACGGCCACGGGCCGACCCGGACGAAGTCCTACTACGAGGACGACCTGGTGGTCTGCGTGCTGCGCGGCGGCTTCTCGCGCGTAGAGCAGACCCTGCTCGACGGTGGGCGCGGCCCCGCGGTGATCCGGCAACGGATGGAGTTCCAAGAGGTCATGCGCGATCGCTTCGCCGGGGTCATCACAGACGCGACCGGCCGACCGGTGATCGGCTTCATGAGCGGCAACCAGCAGCACCCCGACATGATGTGCGAAGTGTTCATCCTCGGTCCCAGCGACCTCGTCGACGAGCACGAGACGTGACTTCCTAAGTTTCGCTGCCATGCAGGGGCGATCAGGACGTCATAGTGCCCCGGCCGCAAACGCTTCTCCCAGATAGCACGGTACTCAGCGGCTGTGTCGCCCGAGTTTGCGGGCGCGTTTCCACCGAGCGAGCCGCCCCGCCCGAGGGTGGTTGCGCCGATGCGCCCCTCGCCAGCCTATGGATCAATGACTGTGTGGATTCCCCACGCCTCTGTGTTCCTAGCCAAGCACGTACTCGCCGGGTCCATCCGCCAGGACCGGATGACGGCGGCAGCCAACCCTCGGGGGCTTCCCGAGGGGGCCGGCGCGGTCCGCCATCCAGCGTGCCCAATCCTCCCACCAGGATTCACCCTTACGAGTCGCCGCTCTGCGCCATTCCTCTGCGTTTGGAGGGTTCTCGTCGGAGGTCATCACCCAAGCCTTGGGATCGGGTGGGCTGACGATGCCGGCAATGTGCCCCCCGCTCGCGAGGACGTAGCGTACGTCGCCGCCCAGCAGCCCGGTGGTCCGGTAGGACGAGCGCCACGGCACGATGTGGTCGCGCTCGGCCGCGACGACGTAGGTGTCTGGCTTGACCGTGCTGAGGTCAAGCCTTTGCCCACCGAGCTCCATGGTCCCCTCAGCCAGCTGGTTTTCGACGTAGCACGAGCGCAGGTACCAGGAGTGCATGGCGGCCGGCAGGCGCGTCGCGTCCTCGTTCCAGGCCAAGAGGTCGAACGCCGGCGGCTGCTTACCCATCAGCCATCTGGATGTCACGTAGTTGAAGATGAGGTCGTTAGCGCGCAGGGCATTGAACGTCCCCGCCATGTCGGCGCCATCGAGGTAGCCCTTGCGCGCCATGCGGCGCTCGAGCTTGGCGATCGTGCCCTCGTCGAGGAAGCAGCCCAGTACGCCCGGCTCGCTGTAGTCGAGCAGTGTGTTGATCAGCGTCAGCGTGCCGATCCGATCTTCGCCGCTACCGGCGAGCTGCGCCGCCGTCATGGCAGCCAGCGCGCCCCCGAGGCAGACGCCGAGGATGTCGACGGTTTCTGAGCCCGTGATCTCACTGACCGCATCAAGCGCCGCTCGCATACCGTCTGTGGAGTAGTCGTCCATCGTGATCCCGGACATAGAGGCGTCCGGGTTGCGGTAGCTGATCGCGAACACGGTGCGACCCTGTCGTACCGCCCATTCGATCAGGCTGCGGCCCGGTGCGAGGTCCATGATGTAGTACTTATTAATCCACGGCGGGCTGGCCAGCAGCGGGACAGCGTGAACCTCGTCGGTCTGGGGCAGGTACTGCAGCAACTCGATCAGTTCATTGCGAAACACGACCTTGCTGGTCGTGGCCGCCATGTTCTCGCCGAGCTGAAATGGGCTCGCGTCGACCTGCCGCGGGCGCCCGCCGTTGTGGCGGAGGTCGTCGAGGCAGTTGCGAGCGCCGAGGAGCACGCTCTGCCCGCCAGTGTCAAAGGCTCGCTTGAGTGCCGTCGGGTTGGTCAAGAGAAGGTTCGTCGGCGCCAGCGCATCGGCCAGCAGGCTCACCGCGAATGTCGCCTTCGCGCGCGTAGGTTCGTCAAGCTCGCCCGCGGCGACAAGATCCTCGGCGAGCCGTCGGAACACGAGATACGACTGGCACAGCCAGAAGAAGGCCGGATTGTCCTCCCACGCCGGGTCGGCAAATCGACGATCCGCGCCGTCCGGGGGCAGCGGCGCCGGCGCGCTCTGTCCAAGGGCGCGCAACGCGGTTGAAAGCGTCGCGCGGGTCAGGTCGACGGCGCACTTGATGCCAGCCTCGGCCACCGCTGCAGGGCGCCGCGCCGCGCCCACCGCGGCCCTCGCCAGGGCCCGCCCGAACAGCGCCGGGTCAACGTCGACCAACGCACCCGCCTCCGGAGCTAGCGCGCTTGCCGCCGAGCGAGCAACCTCGGCGGACGCCGCCGTTTCGTCCGGGACCGGTTCCCTCGAGCGCACGTCAACCACGGTCCGCCTCCTGTAGTCGTTGCTCGAGCGTTCGGCGCATCCCCCGCTCGAGCGCCTCGACGAGATGAGGTCGGAGACGAGCGGCGGGGATGATGGCATCGATTGAACCGACCCGGAGCGCCCGCTCGACGGTGTGGACGCGATCGAACTCGGCCGCCACCTCGCCGAGCTTGTCCGAGCGCACCGAAGCCCTCAGATCGGCCACCGCGACCCGCAGCGAGGCTCGCTCGTCGTCCTCCGCGCCGTCCAAGCGGGCCTCGAGTTTGACCACCCGTGGGTCTGCGTAGGTGCGGGCGTTGACATCGCGGGCGAAAACCGTCGCGGCCGCCGGCGCACCGCCGATGACCGACGCGTACGAGCCCTCGACGGCGATCACCTCCATGTTGTCGTTGAGCGTGCCCGAGAACACCACGAAGGCTCCTCCGTGGTAGCGGGAGACGACGCAGAAGACGATCGGGCCGTCGAAGTTAACGACCGCGCGGCCGATCTCGGCGCCGTACTCGAGCTGCAGCTTGCGCAGAGACTCGGGTGAGCCGTCGAAGCCCGAAAGGTTGGCCAGCACTACCACGGGACGGTTGCCGCTGGCGGCGTTGATCGCCCGGGCCGTCTTCTTGGAGGACTGCGGGAAGAGCGTCCCCGCCGTCCACTGATCAGGTCCGTCGGCGGGCAAGAAGCCGTTGCGGCGCAGCGGGCGGGATTCGATGCCGAGCATCGTCACGGGGTAGCCACCCAGGTGGGCGTCGAAAACGACGGCGTTCTCGGCGCCCGCCATCGCCGCCCAGCGCTCGAGTGGCCGGTGGTCCTGGTCGGCGACGCCTCGCATCACCGCGCGGATGTCAAACGGCTTCTTGCGCTCCGGGTTCAGCTCAGTCGAGAAGATGTCGCCCACGGTCAGGAAGTCGCTGTTCGGACTGTAGTGCGGATAGCCGCAGACGTCGCGGTCTTTCGGGTCGGTGCTCTGTGCGCGACGGGGGAAGCGCTCGCCGGGCGCTACGTACGTGTGCTCGTAGTGAGCGAACAGGATCTCGCAGGCGGCCGCCAGGTCGGCCGCCCAGTACTGGGCTTGGCCGTTGGGTCCCATGATCCGGTCGTAGCCGCCGATCCCGAAGTTGTCCTCGGCCGAGACGCCGCCCGAATAGTCGAGTGCCTGCTTGCCGGTGAGCACCATGGCGCTGTCGGGCGTCATCACGAGGATGCCGCGGGTGTGCAACAGCATCGTGGCCTCCGCGTTCCAGTACGGCTGAGCGCCGACGTTGATCCCGGCGACGATCACGTTGACTTCGCCGTGGGCCTGTGTGAACGTGATCAGGCGACGTAGCACGCGTGAGATCCAGTCCATGTTCTCGGTGCCGCTCTCCATCGAGATCTTCGCCCCGGCCGACACCGCGAGCCACTCGACCGGCACGGCCATGTCCTCGGCGAGGTCAAGTGCCCGCATGATCCGAACGGCCTCGGGCTCGGCGATCGCGCCGAGTGCCTTGGTCGGGTCGCCGAAGATCGCCACGCGCACCATGCCCTCGGGATAGCGGTCGGTGATCGTGCATACAACTCCGACGACGATCCCTGCGCTGTGGCTGCCGTAGGGACGCTCGACTGGCACCAGGCGGGCGTCCTCGTTGAGGTCGTACTCGGTGAACGTCCCGCCCGCGCGAGTCAGCGCGGGCAAGAGCTCGTACGGGTACACCGTCCCGCGACGCCTCGCCAGCAGCGCCTTGTGGGCGTATTCGTCGAGCGTCGGTAAAGGTTCGGTCGGCGGCTCTGCAACGGACAGCGTGACCCCAACGCCGGGCTGATAGGAGAAGCCGAAGGCCATGTTGCGCAGCTCACCGTCCGGCGGAGCAGGTACGCGCGCCTCGATCAGCACCTCCTCTAGGCCCAACCCGGCGGTGATCGGGGCGAGCGTTCGCGTCACCGCGACCAGCTCGTCGAGCGGAACCTCTATCGACGGCCAGACGTAGAGCAGCACGCGGTTTCCGTGCAGCCGCCGGTTGGGCGGACGCTGAGCCTGCACGCGGCGGATGCCGTCGAGGCATGCCGCCAGCACGCGCTCAGGCTCGGGGAGCGCGGTGAGCCGGCCGGTCGCGTCACGTACCGGCGTTAGATCGCGCACCTCGGCCAGCGCCACGAGGCGCTCGTCGTCTGGGTTCTCGCGGGCGGCGCAGTGAAATAGGTGGACGTCCTCGACCGCCGGCAGGCGCGTGAGCTCGAAGTTAGCGAGCCGCCAGAGATGCAGGCGCCGCGCGATCATCGGGTGCAGCTCGCGGGTTACGCGCTCCTCTTGAAAACCACCGACGGCTGGGCGGAACGTGAAGTGATGCACGTCGGCATCAGCCCGACTGCCCACGGCCACTGTCACCCTCCGCACCGACCGAGGCAGCTGTGTCCCGTTGAGCGCTGCGGTGAGCTCGGCAGCCATGGTGTCGGCGTCAGGCGCCGGCTCGCTCCAGTGAAGGTAAAACTCGAGGACGGACTCGGACGCGGTGCAGTCGGATGCCAGCGAGGCGGCGGCCGTGGCAGCCGCCGCCAACTCCGAGGCCGTGGCAAGCGTGGCGATCAGCTGCACGCGACGGCCGTCGAGCGAGTACGCGACGGTAACGAACTGCCGTCCGTCGAGGCGTAACGAACTCACTTCCTCGAGTGCAACGACCTTGTAGTAGCGGCGCGTGAGGAGTTCAAGCAACGGCCCGTGGCCCTCCCGCCCGCCGATGCGCTCCGCCAGGAGTCGGATCAGCGGCTCCGGGCTGTCGACGAGAGCCTCAATGCGCTCAGCGTGGTCGGGAACATCGGGGTGGGCGGCGAGGTAGCGCAGCTGCTCCCGCGCGGCGGCGAGGACCCGCGCCCGGGCAGCCTCGATGACGGGTCGATCGAAGACCCGGAAACGCACGCTGCGGGCGAGCTCGCCGACCACCGGATAGCGCAGCTGCGCCGCCGCGATCAGCCGGTTCAGCGTCTCGTGGAACTCGTCACCCAGTGGCTCGGGCAGCGCCTCGGCATGCTGGAGCCGTTGATCCAGGAGCGCCATCACGGCGGGAACCTGTGATTGCGCGCGCTGGTGGGCGAGGAAGATCCTGTACACCGCCTCGTCAAGCTCGGGCCCGCGCTCCAGCCCGTGCACGCCGTAATGGGCCAGCGCGCGCGCGAGCCTGGCGACGAACGTCTCCGGCAGGCCCTCGCGCTCGACATCGAGCGAGTGCAGGTAGGACCGAAAATGCTCACGGGGGCTGCGGACGCGTTCGCCTTCCTCCTCGTCGAGGTCCTCTCGCTCTGCCGCCGCCCAGTTACGGGAGAGCTCAGCCAGGTCGGCGAAGATCGTGAGGATCTCCAGCTCGCCGTGAAGCAGCTCGGGATCATCGGGGGGTAGCTGGTTCCGTGCCCGCTGGAACTCGCCGACGAGCCGGCGGGCGTCCTTCACGCTCACGTCAAAGCCCATGATCAGACCGCGCAGGGCGTCGAGGTGCTGGCGTGCGCGTGGGCGGGCGCCGGAGTCCGATGCGGCGGCCGACGTGCCGAAGCCGATCCGCGGGGCGTCGGGCGCTGCCACGCCTCCGATCGTCACCGCCTCGACGCTCACAAGCGGCGCCCCCGCTTCGACGTGGGTGCTGCCGGTTACGAACACCTCCCGGACCCGGCCGGCATGTGTGGCCACGACGGTCATCTCCATCTTCATCGCCTCCAGCACTGCGACCGGCGACCCTGCATTCACCTCATCGCCCGGGGCCACGTTCACGGTCACGACGAGCGCCGGCGAGGGAGCCCGCACGACCCCTCCCTCACCTCGCGACACGCGATGGGCGACCCCCTCGACCTCCACCAGGTGATCCCGACCGTCGGTGACCGACTCGACTTTGAATGTCCCCTCGCCGATGGCAAGCCGGCGCGCGAACCGGCGGAGGGGCTCGACCTGCACCTGGACGCTCCCGCCGTCGGCCTCGATCATGTAACGACGGGGCCCCGTCTGCGTGGCAGCGAGACGGTAGGTCTGCCCTCGGTGGCGGAGGTCGAGCGTCCGGCCGATCTCGTGGCTCGCCTGGGGCCGGCCGCGACTGGCGCCGGCGTAGAAGCCGCGGCGCTCGAGCTCCTGCTCGAAGTCGTAAATGTCAATCGCGGCTGCGAGCAGGGCGATGTCGGCGTGGCGGGTCAGGATGTGGCCGTCCGAAGCGACGAGGCGGTCCAGCCAGCCGGTGTGAGCGTTGCCGGCGATCATCTCGGGGCGGGCGAGCAGATCGAGCAGGAATGCCTTGTTCGTCGTACCCCCGCGCACGACTACAGTCGTCTCTGCCAGCGCGCGGCGCAACCGCGCCCTGGCCTCCGGGCGGTCCCGCCCCCAGCCGATGACCTTGGCGACCATCGAGTCGTACTCAGCGGGGATTCGGTCGCCCTCGGCGACGCCGGTCTCGACCCGCACCCCCGGCCCGGACGGCAGCATCAGGAGCTCGACTGTCCCAGGCGCGGGGGCAAAGCCCCGTTCGGGGTCTTCGGCGTTGAGCCGGGCCTCGATGGCATGGCCGGACGGACGTGGCGGCTCCCCCTCCAGGTGCCCGCCCCCAGCGACGTGCAGCTGGAGCTTCACTAGGTCGAGCCCCGTCGCCACTTCCGTAACAGAGTGCTCGACCTGCAGGCCCGTGTTGAACCCGAGGAACGCGAAGGCCTGGTGTTCGGGTTGGTAGAGAAACTCGACCGTGCCGGCGTTGCGATACCCGACCGACAGGGCCAGATCAACCGCCGCAGCCCGCAGCTCGCGCTCTTGCTCAGCGCTTAGCGCCGGGGAGCTCGACTCCTCGATCAGCTTCTGGTTGCGGCGCTGGGTCGAGCAGTCGCGCACGCCCGGTGCCCAGACGGCACCGTGGTGGTCGGCGATGATCTGAACCCCGAGGTGGTGCGCGCCGGTGAGTTGGGGTGTGGCGACCGGCATGCCCATCTGCTCCGCGAACAGCTTGGCGGCGATCTTGTTGCCCAGGCGTCGCATGACCGCGGGCGGCGGACCGATGAAGACCACCCCGATGCGAGCGCACATCTCGGCGAAGGCTGGATCCTCGGCGACGAAGCCCCAGCCGACCCAGGCCGCGTCAGCCGCGCTGGCGCGGAGCGCCCGTTCGAGCTCGCCGTGGTCAACGTATGGGCGCTGCCCGCCGATGATCATCGCCTCGTCGGCCTCGCGCACGAACATCGCCCCCCGCTCGACCTCGGCATGCAACGCGATCGTCCGCACCCCCCAGCCGTGCTCGAGGTTGAGCTCTCGTACCGCGCGGATCAGGCGTACTGCGGCCTCGCCACGGTTGACGATCGCTACGCGTCTGAATCCGGGGTCACCCTCCGAACGCCGCTCGGACATCTTCCAATGAGGTGGCCACGTTCTCTTCCGGAACGGTCGTCAGGTCGGCCTGCTCGGCTCGTTCGGGAACGACGATCGCGGGGTCGACGCGGATGACCGTGTAGCCGCCCACCGCACCAGCCCCGAACGCCGGCGTGAACACGCGCATCGGCCGGTCGATCACGCCCTCGCGGACGGCGTCGTAGATGGCGATCGGGATGCTGGCGGCCGAGACGTTCCCCACCTTCTCGATATTGAAGTAGAGGTGATCGGCCGAGAGTCCGGCCGCGACCGCCATGTCGGCGACCATCGTCTTATTAGCTTGATGGGGAACAACGATGTCGATGCCGTCGAGCAGCGAGCCGCGGGCGCCGTCGGGGGCCGCAAGCGCACGCAGCTCGCCCATCATCTGGACCAGATAGCGCTGGACGAGCGCTTTCACCTCCGGCCCGTAGACCGTGATGTTGTTGTCAAATTCAGGGTTGGGCCAGATGATCGAGTTCACCTGGCTGACCGGGCCGCTGGCATAGATCTGCACGACCTCGATGTCGGGCGGCGCGCCCGGCATGGCGGGCCCGACGACAAGCGCGGACGCTCCGTCGCCGAAGATCATCCGGGACGGGCGGACGCTGCCGATCTTGTCCGAGAACTTCTCGGCGCAGACCACGAGCACGGGGCGGTTCACCTCCTGGAGCAGGCGTACAGCCTCGCCCAGGCCGTACGGGAAGCCCGCACACGCGGCGACAAGGTCAAACGAGCCGTGCGTCTGGAAGATCCCGAGCTGCCCGGAAAGCCATGTCGCGACGGACGGGATCAGCCTCGTGCTGGTGCACGAGCAGAAGATGACCGCGCCGATCTCCTCCGGCGCGCGCCCGGCGCCCTCGAGCGCCGCCCGTGCCGCCTGCAGAGAGATGTGCTCGAGGCGGCGCTCCGTGTAGAACCGCTGCTCGATCCCGGTCTTTTCCGCGATCTCCGCCGCGGTCATCGGCGACCAGCTGTACGCAGCGTTGCGAATCACGTCTTCGTTCGTGCAGACGTGCTCGCCCTTGACGACCGTCAGCGACTCGAGCCGGGGCATGAGCGCGAACTGCTCGCGGACCACGATCGGCGGGAACGGATTGACCGGCTCCCGTGCCTCGGCGGCGGCCGCGGGGCGCGGGCGCGCGGGATGCCCAGCCTTCACGCGGCGGATGAACTCCAGCACCTCGTGGTTTCGCGGGACGAGCGCCACGACGAAATCGTCGTCGCCGATCCTCCCGACCTCGACCAGTCGCGTCCGGGCCAGGTCCCACGGGTGCTGGTTGTGGAGAACCATCGCCAAACGGTGAATCGGCTCAAGCTCAGGCACCGTCTCGGTGCAGTCGAGGATCTCCTGGTAGCTACGGGTCGGAAAGTCCGGGTCGTGGGCCGGGAAGCAGAGGGTGAGGTTCTCCGGATTGCTGGCGATCTCCGCCACGGTCTCCTTGACCGGCGAAAGCTCCGCCGCGTGATGTCGCTTGTGACGGAAGATGTCGAACAGGAGCGTGAAGATCCGGTCCTCGGCGTCGGCGTCCCACGTGGGGGGGAGTTCGGTCCACGCTGCGGCTACCGCAGCGACCTTACGCTCGCCCTGCTCCCAGGGAGTCAGCAGCGGCAGGAACACATCATCGCGGCGGCGCGGAAGGTCGCGCCACCGCGTCGGACGCTTCTCGTACATCGTCAGCGCATAACGGTTGCCCCAAACCAGGTTCATCGCGACGTCGCGCAGGAGCTCGTAGCGAGAACGATAGACATTCGAATCGACTCGCTCCAGGATCTCGGTGCCGGTCGGCGCCTTGGCCTCGAAGTCGCGCCGGATCACAGCCTCCAACTGCTCCAAGGTCTCGAGAACCGAGAAGTCCAACTCGGCGCTGAAATTGGAAGGAAAGACCAGACGACCGTGGCTGTTGACGACAAAAGGCCTCATCGCTGCCCCGCCCACGGTCTCTCCGCCACCAGGGGCTTCCGATGCTCGTCCTCGGTAAAGCTCCGGAGCGTCTGGTTCACTGGTTCGCATCCATCCCGACAAGCAGACCGCGGTGACCACCTTCGCACCGTCACCTCTGCTCCCTGGGTCGGCGCGCCGGTCGCGGTCACGCGGCGCGGTCCTGCTGGGCGAGTTGCGATAGAGCGCTAACCACCGGTTCGCCCGGGTCGAGGTCGACGATCTCCAGGACATCCGAGTTGATAAGCGTGAACATGCGATCGGCTTGTGAGGGGCCGCGCACGAGAACGAGCCGGCGGCCCGCCCGATCGGCGCGCATGCTGGCCTTCATGATCACGTGCACACCGCATGAGTCAGTGAAGGTGAGCTCACGGAGATCGAGCACCACCATCCGTGCACGGAGCTCGGCATCGCGTAACGTCTGCTCGAGCGCGGGCGCGGTGGCGATGTCCAGCTCACCAGCGATTTGCACCCACGCCACGTCGCGCCCGCAGTCTTTCCACGAGCGGAGAAGCGCCTGGCGCGGTATAGCCGAGCGGCTCGCGACGGCGTCAGGGAGAACCAGCGACTGGGACATGTAGACCTCCGAGTTGGGGGAACCTCGGAAGTCAGGTTGCGCTGCCCGCCCGCTTTGGGCCGACTTCACATCGGTTGCCCTCCAACGCCTACGTTACTCGGCACGTCAAGCGGACGAACGCCCTCCTGTCAGCCGAAAAACAGTCGCTTGGGTCCGCCGAGCGCGTTGCGTCAAGTCACCGGACGACCGGGCCGATCGTCGAAACCAACCCGTTCCTCAAACCATGTCCGCGCCACCCAGCGCCCGCTTCTGCTTCGGACATGCTCAGCGGGCTTGCTTGCCCGCCCAAGCCCGCTGCTTGCGCCGCGCGTCAGCGAAGATCAACGGCAGCAGCCTGGTCGCTGCGCCGGGAAAGGCGGCCAGAACGCGCACCAAACCACCGCGCCAGCGCGGTATGCTGAGCACCGCACGCGGGTGGTCAAGCAGCGCGACCGCACTCCGGGCTACGTCCTCGGGCTTCAGCAGGACTCCGGACCAGGAGAGCGCGGCCTCAGGATCATGAACCTTCTCATACAGCATTGGCGTCCAGATCCCGTCGGGACACAGGGCGCTGATGTGAACGTCGCGGATCCCCTCTCGCCGGAGATCTAGCATCGTCCCGACAGAGAATGCAAGCGCTGCATGCTTGGTAGCCGCGTACAGTGTCTCACCCGGCGCGGCCACCAGACCGGCCAGCGACACGACGTTGATGACATGGCCGGTGCCGGCCGGACGCATCAACTCGAGCGCTGCGAGCGTCCCATTGATCGTGCCGTGGGTGTTGACGTCGAATGCGAGACGTCGTTGCGTCTCGGCGTTGTCCCAGCCGTGTCCGGTCGGGAGGATGCCGGCGCAGTTGACCCACACTCGGAGGGAGCCGGCCCGCTCACGGGTAGCGCTGGCGGCCGCGGCACAGGCGGAGGCATCGGCAACGTCGAGGCCCGACGCAAACGCGGAGAGCCCGAGGCGTTCGGCGGCGCCGCGCGCGGACTCCTCGTCGATGTCGGTCACGTGCACCGAGTAGCCGCGCGCGACGAGCTCTCGCGCGATTTCGAAGCCCAGGCCACGACCCGCGCCCGTGACCAACGCACCGCCGCGAACGTCAGCGGTTGCTCTCGAGTCCTTCACGGTGCCTCGACTTCTTGCGGCTCGGGCATCGCGGGGACGATACAGCTGCCGGCACGGCGCGCCGTTGATCCGTTTGGAGCAGGCATCTGCCCGCTGCTTGGATCCAGGAACAGAACGTCTCCGCGTTTCCGCAAAGCCGAACATGTGGTCGCCGATCGCCAAGTGGGTCAGGCGGTGCAGCCCCGCCCCCGAGGGCTTGACGAGGTAGAGGTTCTGCTTCGGCAGATGGTCGCGGGGCGATGGTGCGCTCTGGCGAATGAAGACGATCCAGCTGCGCCCTACACGGCCTGAAGGTCCGCTAGGCGGTCGCGAGCGGCCGCTTGGAAGTCGGGCCATGTCGACGGCGGACCGTCCGGCCGATGGACGAGCCGGGGGTCGCCAGTAGGCAGCCCGGCCAGCCGCGCGCCGAGCGGCGACTCACGCAGACGTTCGGTCACCGTGCGCACTGCTGTCTCGATCACCTCGGGCCGCCGTCGGCTGCTCATGAGGTTGGCGCCCATCACATCCAAGTCGCTCACGCTCGGCTGAATCAGCACGACCTCGACGCCAGCGGCGCGCAGCCGCTTGGCTTCTGAGCCGAGACGCCGGCCGGCGGTCTGACGCATCCGAAACGCAAGACGCTCGCCGACCGTCCGCGGCGAACCGACGTGCAGCGACGACATCGGGTTGAGCGCCAGCACGATGTCAAGCCGTTCGTCGCGCAGAACGTCGAGATTGGACGTGGAGTACACGCCACCGTCGACATAGAGGACACTGTCGATCTCAACGGCGCGATAGAAGCCCGGGATCGCGCACGAGGCAGCGACCGCGTCGGGCAGCTCGGCCCGCGGCGAGCCACCACGACCGAACGCCACTCGCTGTCCGCTCGAGTAGTCGACGGCCATCGCCCAGAAGTTCGGGTGCGGCGCCCAGTCGCCACTGCACGCGCGCCGGACGGTGTTCTTCAGCGGCTCGGTCGAGACCACTCCCCGCGGAAGCCAACCCGAAATCACCGCCATCGGGGAATAGCGATAGGGTCGCGCAAGCGACGCAACCGCGAGTCGCCACGATCCCGGTCCCAGCGCCAACCCGCCGCGATCAAGGCGAAACGTCGCGACCGCCGAGCCGCCGGCCCCACCGGCCGCCGCGCCTCGGGTATCGGACCCGTCGAGCTCCTCTCCGACGGAGCGAGCGACCATCAGCCACGGCGGCACACCGCAAGCCATCAGCGCGCCGACCATCGAACCGGCCGACGTGCCAACGATGTAGTCGGCGCTGCCCGGGTCCCAGCCGGTCTCGGACGCGATCGCGTGCAGCGCCCCGACGAGCCACGCGCCGCCGAGCACGCCACCGGCGCCGAGCACCAAGCCCACCCTGGGCCGCTCGATGGCACTCATGTGCGGAAGTTCAGCAGACATGGCCGTTCCCTCAGCGTAGAGGGCGCGCGGCCGCCCGCCATTCTCAACCTCCCCCTGTCCTGGTGATCTCCCTTCGGTGGGCTTCGTCGTTGGCGACCTGGTCAACGGCCAGACCTCGGCTTAGCTCTGGGCGAACCGTCACGACAATCCGCTCAACGGAGGCGAGCGTCGCCGCGTGCACCTGCGCGATCGAGGCGACGACGACGAACGGGACTGTAGGAGCGGTCATCCGTCACCATTCGGATCGACCGCCCATGACGGCGGGGTGCCTCCTGCGGCCGTTGAGGTGGGTCACGCCTGGCATCAACATCGGGCCAGCCCACGACCGGTGAACGATCAGCTCTTATCGCGGCCTCAAAGCTTGGCGAGCTGCGCGGCGAGCGCGGAGTTTCCGATTACGATCTGGGGATGACCTAGGCGGAGGGCTGCACGGGAGCAGCGCAACCGCGGATGTTCTGCTGAATGGAGGCGGCAGCTTCACGGTGACGCTGCGAAATGCGAGCGACCCGAAGTGGGACAACGACTCGACCCATGAGGTTGATTTTCCGATCCCGGCGACCGTGAATCCGCCGCTTACCGAGACGAAGGGAATAGTGGGCCGGATCACGGTTTTCTCCTCAGATCCGATCATCAGAATTCCCCACCCTGG